>Ga0055451_10000535_pt1 | contig 15247 bp, 15 predicted proteins | sample China_Galinas_PW_3_FD_57745 | JGI IMG/M metagenome (GOLD analysis project Ga0055451, IMG submission 57745) | Wetland microbial communities from San Francisco Bay, California, USA, that impact long-term carbon sequestration - China_Galinas_PWB_D2 | ecosystem: Environmental > Aquatic > Marine >... | reverse complement strand
AGAGCTTCCTCGGTTCCGAGTACATCGCCGGCCGCGAACACAGCGACGAGACCGCCCGCCTGATCGACGAGGAGGTCAAGCGGATCATCGAGTCCGGATACATGCGGGCAAAGGAGATCCTGACCGAGGACCGCGTCATCCTCGACAGGATCGCCCAGGCGCTGATGACCTACGAGACGATCTCCGGCGAAGAGCTGCGCGAGATCGTGACCGGCAAACAGCCCGAGGATCTCCGCTGCTCGCCCGAGAGCGACGCGGCGAACGAGAACGCGAGCACCGCGGCCGAAAAGCCCAAGAAGGCCAAGGAGTCCCCCGACGAGGATCTCGGCCTGTCGGGTGCCGAGGGACTCGCGACCTCGTGATCGCAGGGCGGGCCGCGTGACCCGGGCGACCGTGCGCATCTTGGCCGAAGGCCGTGACGCGCACGGCCGACTCCAGTGGTTGCGGCTTCTGGCGGAGTCGGACGAGGTCGCCGCGACCGAACAGCTGACCGTGCGCGCGAGCCCACAGGGCACGCTCGTCGAGGGACCGCTCGCCGCGCTCGTGGCCGCGGGCGAGAGGCACGAGTGGCTCGGCGCTGCGCTCGCAGGCCTCGAGCGTGGCGTGTTCACGGTTCCCGGTAGGGTCGCGGCTGCGCTGGAGCTCGGCCCTGCCAAGCCGAGGGTCATGGGCATCGTCAATCTGACCCCCGACTCGTTTTCGGACGGCGGCCGACACGCGTCGAGAGACGCCGCGATCGAGTCGGCGCTCGCGATGGAACGCGACGGCGCGACGATCCTGGACCTCGGCGGCGAGTCGACGCGGCCCGGCGCACGTGCCATCTCCAGCACCGAAGAGCTCGAACGCGTGCTCCCGGTGCTCGAGGGCCTGAGGCCCAAGACCGACGCCGTGATCTCGATCGACACGAGCAAGGCCGACGTCGCCCGCGCGGCACTCGACGCAGGCGCGGACTGGATCAACGACGTCACGGGCCTGACCGCCGACCCCGACATGGCCGCGGTGGTGTCCGAAGCGCGGGCGGGTGTCGTGATCATGCACATGCGCGGAACCCCGCGCTCGATGCAGGACTCGCCGAGCTACGCCGACTGCTTCGCCGAGGTCCGCGACGAGATCCTGACCCGGGTCGAGCTCGCAAGGAACCACGGGATCGACGACGAGCAGATCCTGATCGATCCCGGGATCGGCTTCGCGAAGCGGCTCGAGCACAACCTCGAGCTCCTGCGAGAGCTCCCGACCCTGCGCACGCTGGGCTTCCCGATCCTGCTCGGAGTGTCCCGCAAGAGCTTCCTCGGCAGGTTGATCGGCCGGACCGGGGACGTACCCCCGGCCGCCGAGCGCGACGCCGCGACGGTCGCCGCGTTGTGTTTTGCCGCAACGTCCGGAGTATCAGTTCACCGCGTGCACAACGTGCGCTACGCTACGCAAGCGCTTCGGATACTGGGCGGTATCCAGGCCAGGAAGCTGGACGACAGGGAGGTTTGATTCCAGCCCGAGCCGGCTAGGGCGGAGACCCGCGGCCCGCGCTCAGATCGCTGACTTGCCGGGCGATTCCGGGTCAGGAAACCACGTTCGGATATCCGAAAGAGAGCTGAGAGGCCCCAGATTCTCGCTCCACCGACTGCGCGGCACCGGCGGAGCCCTTCGCAGCACACGACAACGAACGACGACCCGTGAACGAGATACTCAGAGCAGGTATCGAGATCCTGATCTTCACGGGCTTCTTCTACGTGATCCTGCGATTCCTGCTGGAGACGCGCGGTTCGGGCGTGATCCGCGGCCTGACGATCGTGATCGTCGGCTTGCTGATCATCTCGCTGGTGTTGATCCGGTGGTTGCAGCTGACCCGCCTCGAGGTCGTGTTCCAGAAGATCGTCGAGATTGCGATCCTCGGCTTGATCGTGATCTTCCAGCCCGAGATCCGCCGGGCGATCACGCACGTCGGTAACCACGAGTTCATCGGTCGCATGTTCGGCCGGTTCTTCGCGCGAGAGACGCTGGTCATGAACCAGGTCGTGATGGCGACCAAGAACATGGCCAGAAACCGCGTCGGTGCGATCATCGCGATCGAGCAAGTCGCCTCGCTCGTGCCCTACACGCACCGCGGGACGCGGCTCGACACCGACGCGAACCACATGATCCTCGAGACGATCTTCTTCCCGGGCAACCCGCTGCACGACGGCGCAGTCGTCATCCAGCAGGACCGCATCATCGGTGCCGGATGCGTGCTGCCACTGACCGAGAACGAAGAGATCTCCAAGCGGCTCGGCACCCGCCACCGCGCCGCCCTCGGGCTCGCCGACGAAACCGATGCGATCGTCATCGTCGTGTCGGAGGAGACCGGTGCGATCTCCGTCGCGGCGCAGGGTCGGCTGCACTACGACCTCAAGGAGTCGGAGCTCAAGGCGTTCCTCGGGATCGACGAGGAGCCCGAGACAGCCGCGATCGAGGAGGCCTCGCTCCATGGCTAGGCCGCCTGTCTCCACGCCGTCGGCCGTCACTCACGCGATCGATTCCGAAGCACCGAGGTCCCGGCGGCAGCAGCACTACCACTGGACGCTGCCGCTGGCGCTCTGCCTCGCGGTCGTCTACTGGATCTACCTCTACGAGTTCACGACGCTGACGAAGACGGTGCTCTGCGACATCGTGCGTCACGCCGAACAGCACGGCAGCATGCCGCTAGAGGAAACGCTGTCGATCGGCAAGCCGAACAACTACACGATCCAGAGCATCCACGGACCCGACCACAAAGAGATCAAGGGCAAGATCAAGTTCACGTTCAAGGGACCGCGCAGGCTGCTCAAGCGCCTCCGTGGGCTGCTCTACGTCAACTTCCCCGAGTCGCGCATTCCGACGCAGGACTTCGGCAACCAATCGCCGAAGTGGGTGTTCCGGCGCGCGGACGTTCGCTCCTACCAGGAAGAGCTGACCGAGTTCCTGATCGACATGGAACCGAAGGAGATCACGGTTCAGCTCGAGGCCACGGGCTCGCTGCAGATCCCGCTCGATCAGAGCCGCGTGCAGCCGCAGTACCCGGACGAGAGCTGGAAGAAGCGGTTCTTCCTCGACACGCTGACGTTCACGCCGCACACGATCACGCTCAGCGGACCGACCAAGACGCTCAACAAGATCCAGGCCGACCCGATCCTGTTCATCATGGATTGCAGCCAGGTCGAATCTCAGCTCAACATGCTGACCAACTCGTCGACCGGGCTCCCGCGGCGGCCGCGCTTGTCGTTCCCGGTCCGGCTCCGGCCGGGGTTCAAGGACCTTCGTATCGGCCAGGAGATCACCGCGAGCGTCCAAGTTGCGCCCAAGCCGACGATCTTTCCCGACGACAAGCACAGCTACAAGATCAGCGTGATCCTCGACCACCAGGGCTTCACGCTCGACCTGTCGAAGTACCGGGTCACCGACAAGGTCGAGGTGCGGATCAAGAGCTTCAACCGGATGCTCGACGACACCCTCAGCCGCGACGGCGAGAAGTGGGTGCACAGCAAGCTGCGTGGATTCGTTACGCTCGAGGAAGCCCAGGACCGTCTCGCGCGCGGCGGCGAATACGTCGCGCTGGAGCCCAACTTCTTCTGCCGTGACCAGCGGTTCCGCCTCGACCGCGACTTCGAGATCATCCTCGACCGCAAGGTCGAGATTAAGCGCAACCCTTCCGATACAAATCCGACACCGCCCACGAACGGCAAGTAGCTCCGGCGTCGCGATCCTTGGTGTACCCTGTAGGCTCGCCTACCACGGAGCTCGCCATGAGATCGGTGACCCTAACAGTCGCGACGCTCGCGATCGTCGCTCAGTCCGTCCTCGCCCAGAACTGCCAGAAGACCTCGGCCGGCCTCGTTCCGCTGTCGGATCTCGGGACCGGCAAATACCAAGGATTCACCGGTGGGCTCTACACCGGCCAGAACACGCCTCCGGCCGGCCACCTCGCTGCCGGGATTGCCGAGGCCAAGGCGATCACGGCGCTCGACAAGAACGGCAAGCCCGATGCGACGAACGGGCGGATCGTCCTGATCTCGATCGGGATGTCGAACACGACGCAGGAGTTCTCGACCTGGGTCAAGATGAGCAACTCCGATCCCAAGCGGCGCGGAACGGTGCGCGTGATCGACTGCGCGCAGGGCGGCCAGGACGCGACCAAGGTCAGCGATCCCAACGCCCAGTTCTGGACTGTGGCCCTGCAACGGATCACCAACGCAGGCCTGACCGCGGCGCAGGTCCAGGCCGCCTGGATCAAGGAAGCCATCGCAAGGCCGACCAAGGGCTTCCCCGGCAGCACGACCGAGCTGCAAGGCTACCTCGTCAAGATCGCGCAGATCCTGCGCAGCAAGTTCCCGAACCTGCGGATCTGCTATCTCTCGAGCCGCATCTATGCCGGCTACGCGACGACGACGCTCAACCCCGAGCCCTATGCCTACGAGTCGGGATTCGCCGTTCAGTGGACGATCGCGCAGCAGGTGGCTGGCGACCCGGCGCTCAACTTCGATCCCAACAAGGGCACCGTGCGAGCGCCGTGGCTGGCCTGGGGACCGTACATGTGGGCCGACGGCCTCAAGGGCCGCAAGACCGACAGCCTGATCTGGGAGTGCAAGGACTTCAACAACGACGGAACGCACCCGAGCACGTTCGGACGCCAGAAGGTCGCGAACCTGCTCGACCTCCACTTCACGAACGACGTCACGGCGACCCCGTGGTACCTCGGTCCGGGTGGCGGCGCGAATGCCGCCGTGCGTCCGTACGGCACGGGATGCCCGGGAAGCCTCGGCAATCTCGGGGTGCGCTACAACGGCCTCCCGCTGCTCGGACAGTCCGTTCAACTCGGCTTCACGGGCGCACCGCCACAGACGCCGGCGCTCCTGCTCGTCAGCGGCGGCAAGGCCACGATCGCGCTCGACGCCAAGTGCACCCTGCTCGTCGATCCCTCGCAGCTCGTGCCGCCGATCGTGACGGCCACGAACACGAGCGGACGCGCGATCATCAAGCTCGACGTGCCGAACGACACACAGCTCCTCGGGGGATCCGTGTTCGCACAGTTCGTGAACCTCGACCCGCAGGCGCCCGGGCTGCACATGTTCGGCGGCGGCGCGCTGAGCCAAGGGGTCGAGCTCGTGCTCGGCAATCGCTAGCCCCTAACGAATGTCTCTGACACATTCGTTAGGGGCAGGGCCTAGCTTAGCTAGTGCTTGCGCTTGCGCTCGTTCGGCTTGGCACCGTCACCGATCCGCCCGGGCTTGGTCCCGCCGGTGGAGCCGCCGAAGAACGTCTTCGCGTTGCCGACCATCGCTTCGGGCCGGAACGTGCGGGCGTCCATCAGCGCGTGCTTGGCCGAGAACTCGTGGTCCTTGACGACGCGGCTCTTCACGAAACTCGCGAACCGGCCTTCGAGCTTCTGCTTCTCGAAGTCGGCGAGAAACCGGCGATGGTGATCGCGCACGAGCTTCTCGCGGTACGCGATCACGTCGACTTCCCGGCTCTTGGCCGGGAGCTCGCCGAGCTGCTTCCACAGATCGAGCACCTGGTCGAGCTCTTGGTGGAGCTCCTTCGGCGACAGGTATCCGGCCAGCGCGCTCATGAGCTCGCCTTCGGGCGTCAGGAACAGGATCTGGATGTTGTGCTCGCCGTTGCCGCGGATGCAGCTCGACGGTGGATCACTCGGCTTGTGCGCAAACGAGGAGCCCGCGTTCGGGTTGCCCTCGACGTTGCCCCACGTGCACACGAACTTGCGCCCGAGCTGTTTCCGAATCTTCCTGTCGGAGAGCGTCACGGCTCTCAGCGTGTGACCGGCGGTTCAGGTGAAGCCGGTCAGCTCGCCCAGGACTCGGAACCACACGACCGGACGCCGCTTCTTGCCGGCCTGCTTCAACGCGGCATCCAGGCTCGGCTGCCAGCGAACCCCGTAGGCCTTCTTGACTTTGCCCGGGCGCTTGGCCGTGGGCCCGGTGGCTGGTCTCGCCGGACGCGTGGTCGGCACCGACTGCGCGAAGGTGGCGGCGCCCGTGAGCAAGACGCACAGTCCGCTCGCGGCCCATCGCGGCCGATTCGTTCGATTGCTGATCCTCATCTCTCACCTCGTCTGCTACGCCCGCCGAGCCGGGGTTGCCCGCAGGACGACATAGTGCTAAAAAACCAGCACTTGTCATGTTTGGCAAGAGGTGAGATGCTAAAAAACCAGCAACATGTCCAGCGCCCGGAGCCATCAGTGGCCAGCAAGCCCGAAAAGCCGGCATTGAGCCGGCGAGAGAGCCAGATCATGGATGTCATCCACCGCCGCGAACACGCGACGGCGGCCGAGATCCGCAGTGACCTCGAAGATCCGCCGAGCTATTCGGCGGTCCGCGCACTGCTGCGCGTGCTCGAGGAGAAGGGCCACGTCAGGCATGAACGGGTCGACAAGAAGTACGTCTACGAGGCGACGGTGGCCCCGGCCAAGGCCCAGAGCTCGGCACTGCGGCACCTGCTGCGGACGTTCTTCCGCGACTCTCCCGCGCGCGCGATGGCCGCAATGCTCGAAGATCCCGACGTCGACTACAGCGAGGAAGAGCTCGACCAGATGGCTCGGCTGATCCGTGACGCCAGAAAGGAAGGAAGATGACTCTCGCGGCCTTCCTCATTGCAAGCGCCTGCATCCTGCTCACGTCGCTTGGCACTCGGGCGCTGCTCCGTGACAGCACGCCGGCCTTGCGTCACGCGGCAGCAGCAGCGGGAATCCTCGGCGTGCTGCTGGTCCCGGTACTCGGTTGGTTGTTGCCGGCAGTCTCGCTTCGGGTCTTGCCGGCCGTGAGCGGAAACGCCACGCACGGAAGCCTGGTTTCGAGCGGTGGCTTCGACTGGATCGCCGTCGTATGGCTCACCGGTGTCCTGGCTGGACTCGCGCACACCGGCGCCGGCCTGATCCGGCTCGCCGCCGCGCGCCGCCGGGCGATTCCGGTCGTCGACGCCCGCCTCGACACGCTGCGCATCCTTGCGAAACGAATCGGCGTTCGCCGCATCCCGCAGCTCGTCGTCGACCCGCGAGCACGGACGGCGATGACGTGGGGGATCCTGCGCCCGGTAATCGCACTTCCATCCACTTGCGACTGGCCGCGCGGGCGACTGCAGGCCGTGTTGATCCACGAGCTGGCGCACGTGCGTCGCGGTGACGCCGGGATGGCATTGCTGACACAACTGGCTTGCGCGTTCGCGTGGCCCAACCCGCTGGTCTGGCGCGTCCGCCGCCACCTGCGCGTCGACCAGGAGTTCGCAGCCGACGATCTCGCGCTCGCGATCGGCGCGAAGGCTTCGGCGTACGCCAGCCACCTGCTCGAGCTCGTCCGCCGGCGTTGTGCCGGGGCCGACGCAGTCCCGGCGGTCGCAATCGCCGGTGCGTCGAGCCACCTCGACGGTCGTCTCCGCGCCGTGTTGTCGTCAGGCCCGCGCGCCAAGAGCACGCCGCGGTTGCTCGCCCTGTCCGCCGCGGTCGTCCTCGCGATGCCGCCTGCGATGGTCCGTCTCGATCGAGCCGTGCCCACAGGCGTCACCCACGAGTCACAACCCGAGCCGAATCTAGGTCGCGCACCATCCGGACCCTCCCGTCTCGTGACCGCCGGGTCCGATCGCGCCGAGCAGCCGGTCGTGGAAACGGCGGTTCAGGAGACGCCGATTCGACCCGTCGAGGCGCCCGCAAAACCCCGCCGCCGGCGCCCGGTTCACCGCCGGGCCGTCCACTTCAGCTGGTCGGCAGCGGGCGGATCGGCTACTGCCGGCGGGTTCTCGCACAGCTGGTCGAGTGGTTCGGCCAATGCTCGGAGTTCCTCGTTCTCGACCGGCAATCACTGAGCCCGTAAGCTCTGCGATGTGTTCGGTACCGATGGAATCCGTGGTCGCGCGGGCAGCGCGCCTCTCGACGAAACGACACTGATGCGCCTCGGCAGCGTGCTCGGTGAGCTGTTGACCGAGCGCAGTGCCGACGACCCCGTCCTGATCGCCGATGACGGTCGGAGGTCGGGTCCGATGATCCGCGGCGCATTGTGCCGCGGGCTCTCGGCCGAATCCCACGACGTGCACGACGCCGGCCTCCTGACGACCCCGGCCCTCGCCCACGAGACGCGCCTCGGCGACTACGCGGCAGGCATCATGATCTCGGCGTCGCACAACCCGGCCGCCGACAACGGGCTCAAGATCTTCGGACCGAACGGCAGCAAGCTGGGCGACGAGATCGAAGCCGAGATCGAACGCCGGATGACCAGAGCCGACGCGCATCCCGTCGCCGACGCATCCAGCGAACCGCACGAGCTCGGTGAGCCGGGCGCGAACTATCGCGCGTTTCTGCAGGAACGGTTCCCCGGCCTCGACCTCAGTGGTCTGCGCGTGCTCGTCGATTGTGCGAACGGCGCCGGGTCGAACGTCGTGCCCACCGTGCTCGAGGAATTCGGAGCGCAGCTGGAAGTCAGAAACGCGGTCCCCAACGGCGACAACATCAACGACCACTGCGGCGCGCTGCACCCCGACGTGATCGCGCGCGACGTCGTCAAGAGCGGCTGCGACCTCGGCCTGTGCCTCGACGGGGACGGCGACCGTTCGATCTTCATCGACGAGAACGGCACGGTGGTCCCCGGCGATGCGCTGCTCATGATGCTCGCAATCTCGGCGTCGAAGCGGGGAACGCTGACGGCAAACAAGCTCGTCGTCACCGTCATGAGCAACGTCGGTCTTCGCAAGGCCCTCGCCGGTTACGGGATCGGCCTCGTCGAGACTCCGGTCGGCGACCGCGCTGTCGTCGCAGCGATGCGCAAGCACCGCCTCGTGCTCGGTGGCGAGCCGTCCGGCCATGTGGTCTTCGGTCCTGAACACTCGTTCACGGGCGACGGCCTCTATACCGCTCTCAAGGTCCTCGATCTGCTCGCGAACGGCGATCAGAAGCTCTCGGAGCTCGCGGCCGGGTTCACGGCCTTCCCCCAGCTGCTCGTCAACGTCGGAATCGGCAGCGAGAAGCCGGATCTGGCGACGGTCCCCGAGATCGTCGCAGCTCGCGACGAGATCCAAGGCATCCTCGGCGACGACGGTCGCATCGTCCTGCGCTACTCCGGAACCGAGAACCTGTGCCGGGTCATGCTCGAAGGGCCCGATGAGCAGCTCGTCAGCGATCTGACGCACCGCCTCGCCGACGTCGTCGCGCGGGCGCTGGCTGGAACCGAATAGCACAGTGGCCAACACGCTGGCGATCGAGACCGCGTTCCGGGTCATCAGCATCGCGCTTGATGTCGACGGGCGCATCTTCGTACCCGCCACCGACCTGTCGCGCGGCCGCGGAAGCGCTCTGCATCCGGCGCTCGAAGAGCTGCTGAAAACGAGCAAGCTCGGTGCTCGCGATCTGGACGAGATCCTCGTCGACGTCGGCCCGGGCTCCTACACCGGGTTACGCTTCGGCCTCGCCCTCGCGCGGACGATGCACGAGCTGACCGCGGTAGCGATCACCGAAACCTTCAGCACCGACCAGCTCGCGTGGCACGGTCGACCCGGGCTCGAGCCCGGCGACGAGGTCGCGGTCGCGATGGACGCGCGGCGCAATCAGTGGTACGTGGCCCGCTATCGGCTCGGTGACGCGCTCGAACGGCTCGCCGCCCCCGCATGCGTACCGACCACCGAACTCGGCCGACACCTCGCCGGAGTCCAGCGTGTCTTCTCGACGAGCGACGCGCTTCCGGTCGAAGCCGACCTCGTGACCCTCGACAGCCCGCCGGCCACGGGCTTGTTCGAGCTGCGCGCACTCGGGACTCCGACCGAGTCCCCGGAGCCGGTCTACCTGATGCCGCCGCTCTAGCTCTCTTGCGCCTCCGTCGCGGCCTCGGCGGCCTGCGACTCCTTCCACGCCTTGTTGCGCCCGCGCAGCGCCTTGACCAGGGGGAACGAGATCTCCTTGTCGCCCTTCTTGATCGTGATGACGCCGCGCTTGATCGCTCGGGTCGAGAGCTTCATGCGCACGACCGTTCCGTCGGGGGTCAGGACCCGGACCTTCTGGATGTTGGGCTTGAACTTGCGCTTGGTCCGGCCGGTCACACGGCGGCCGACGCCACCGACCTTCTTGGCGAGGCCTCGGCGGGCAACCTTGTTACCGACGCGGGTGCGTCTTCCGGTGACCTGACAGACTCGGGACATGATCGGCTCTCGGGGTCGGTTCTGACAAAAGCGGGCGGAGCATCCTAGCCGCTCCGCCCGGCAAGCCAAGCAGTTTTTGCTGGCTGGCTCGGCGCTACGACTCCGAGCCGTCCGTTTTCCGGCTGGTCTTGGTCCCGCGTGGCTTGGGAGTGTCGGAGGTCTCGATCCGCGTCGGCTCGGCTTCCGTCTCGGCGCCGTTGCCGCCCGCGTTGTCCTGGGCCAGCTTGCCGAAGAACTCGGGCATCTCGACGCCGCCGATGTCCTTCATCATGTTGAGCATCGGCGGCAGCGCGCCGGCGAGCCCGCGGAGGAAGCCGGCCGTGCCGCCGCCCTCGCCCTTGCCGCCGTCCCAGACGACGACCTTGTCGAACTTGATGTTCGAGATCGCCTGCGCGGCGGTCTGGGACAACTCGTCGAGCTTCTCGAGCATCAAGAGCTGGAACGCGGCCTGCGGGCCGCCGCAGCCCTCGACGATCTGCTTCAGACCCTCGCCCTTCTTGGCCAGGATCTCGTACTCACCGCGAGCCTTGGCCTCGAGCCGGGCGTAGATCGCCTTCGCGGTCGCTTCGGCGTCGATGACCTTCTGGGCGGCTTCGGCCTCGGCATCGACGATCTGCTTGGCCTTCTCGGCCTTGGCCCTGGCCTCGAGCTCGGCTCTCTGCTCCTGCTCGATCTTCGTGGCCATCGCCTCGGCGGCCTTGGCCTCGGCGACGTACTGGGCCTCGCGGACCCGGGCTTCGGCCTCGCGCTTTCGCGTCTCGCCAACCTGATATGCCTCGGCCTGCTTGACGTGCAGCTCTGCATCGGCTTCGGCGATCTCGGCCTTCGACTGGTTCTCGCCGACGACGGCCTTCGCGTTGGCGTTGGCCACCTGGATGCGCATCTGTCTCTCGGACTCCTTGATCTGCGCTTCGCGCTGGTAGGCCGCGGCCTGCTCGCCGACGGTGCGTTCCTTCTCGAGCTCGGCGACCCGGACGAACTTGTCCCGCTCGGCCTCCTTCGTGCCCATCTCCTGGAACTTGTTGAAGTTCGCGACCTCGATCGCCCTCTCCTTCTCGGCTTCGGCGACGCCGATCGCGCCCTTCTTCTGCTGGACGGCGACGTCGATCTCGGCCTGTTGGATGGCCTCGGACGCGGCCTTGCGGCCGATCGCTTCGATGTAGCCCGACTCGTCGGTGATGTCGGTGATGTTGACGTTGATCAGCACCAGGCCGATCTTCTCGAGCTCGGGCTCGAGCGACTTCTGGATGTTCTCGAGAAACGAGTCGCGGTCGCGGTTGATCTCCTCGATGCGCATCGACGCGATGACCTGACGCAGCTGGCCGAAGATGATGTCCTCGGCCTGCTTCATGATCTCGCGGGTGTCGAGTCCGAGCAGACGGACCGCTGCGTTGTTCATCGTGCTCTCCTCGGTGCCGACGGCGACCGTGAACACGCTGGGCACGTTGACGCGGATGTTCTCGATCGAGAGCGCGCCGCGCAGCGGAACCTCGATCTGGACCGGGTCGAGCGACAGGAACGCGTAGTCCTGCAGCACCGGCCAGACGAACGCCCCGCCGCCGTGCAGGCAGTGGGACGAGCTGCCGGCACCCACCTTGCCGAACACCACCAGGATCCGGTTGCTGGGACAGCGCTTGTAGCGCTTGACGATCATCAGCACGAAGATCAGCAGGACGCCGACCATCGCGAGAATGAGGAAGATCCAGAGGTAATCCCCCGTCCCCTCCTGGCCGAGGCCTCCCTGGGCGAACGGCGCAAGAACGCTACTGATCATGACTACCTCCTTCGTCGAGAGAACAGACTTCCATGACGTCAGGTCCGCTGACCCTCAGCATCTTGACCTCGGTACCGGTGGCAAGCTCTTCGCCCTGGGTCCTGGCCTTCACTTCGATGACACGACCTTGGACTTTGACCGTTACCTTGCCGAACCCCGTACCCTTGCCGGGGATTCGCAAATACACGCGACCGGTCGAGCCGACCGCGTTCTCGAGCTTGATGTTGCCGCTCGACTGCAACTTCGCGAGCGCGCTCATCAAGTAAGCAACGAAGTAGAAGGCGAGTGAGCCGGCTGCAACGGCGAGAACGACGGTCATGCCCGGGGGCAGCGGCGCGCGCATCCCGAGAAGCCCCGTCAGTCCGAAGAACGTCAGGAACGCGACAGCGGTCTTGAACGACAACACCTTGAAGAACGCGCCGCTCGAGTCGTGCCCGTCGACGTCACCCATGTGAGTGTCGAGCCCGTGAGCGACGTCGCCGACATCGCCGACGTCGACGTCCACGTCCACGTCCACGTCCGCGCCATGGTCGATGCCGACGACGAGCAGCAGGATCTGTACTACCAGCAGAACACCACCGATCAGAGCGCTGTAGAAGAAGAGGTTGTGCATCGGTCCCTCCGGGGCCTGGGCTTACCTGGGCGCGTTGAAAGAGTCGAAACTCGCAACGAGGCGGACAGGATAGATCCGAAGTCCGGGCTGCGTACCTTCAAACGCACGATGCGGCCGATGGAAGTTAGGGCGTGGGCATTCGGGCGTGCGCAAGACGAATCGCGGACGCATGAGCAAGTGTTTCGCCACCGCTTCGGGCGGGCATCGCCAGCGAGCCGTGTAGGGTTGGCAATTTGCTGATTCAACGGCGGGAACGGGCGCAAATCAGGCATTCTTTCCTGTCCGCACCGTTGACGGTCAGACAAATCGTCTTAGGATCAGACATTCCGTCTTCCGATAGGGATCGCCATGGCACGAACGCCGCAAGACGTCACCGACGCCGAGCTCTCGGTCCTGCAGATTCTGTGGGACTCGGGCCCTTCGACGATTCGCGAGCTCGCGGATCAGCTCTACCCCGACGGAGGAACGGGCGGCTACGCGACCGTGCAAAAGCTGCTCGAACGACTGGAGGGCAAGCGGTTCGTCGTGCGCGACCGATCCGGCGGCGCGCACACCTTCGAGGCGCGCGTCGATCGGGACGAGCTGATCGGGCGAAGACTCGAGGACATCGTCGACAAGCTGTGCGACGGATCCTTCACGCCTCTGCTCACCCAACTCGTGCGACGTCCAAACCTGAGCCGCGACGAACGAGAAGCACTTCGCGAGCTCGTCGACGAGCTCGATCGCGAGCGCGGCCGGCGTAACCGCAAGCGGAGGAAGTGATGGGACTGCTCGACATCCTGGTCGGAAACCTCGCGATCGGCGCCGCGCTGCTGTTGCTCGCGATTGCGCTGTCGCGGTTGACGAAGCGCCCCGCGCTCGTCCACGGGATCTGCCTGCTGATCATGCTCAAGCTGCTAACACCGCCGCTCTTCCGCGTCGACATCTCGCTGCCGCAGCTCGTCGACTCGAGCACTCGAGAAGCTCCAGCCATTCCCGATGTGGCGTTTGCGCCAGTGCCGGAAGGTGCTTGGTTGGATGCTGCCCCACCCGCGGTCGCCGAGGTTCCGGTACTGCGTGAGGCCGCTGACCCGGCGCCCGATCTCCTGCTGCTGATCCTGCTCGGTCTGTGGGCCTTGGGCTCGCTGATCGTGATCACCAATGCGGTCGCCCGCGGACTCCGGTTCAAGAAGCTCGTGCGCCACGCCGGCACTCCGCCCCCGGCAATCACCGAACGTCTGGCCGAACTCGCGGGCGAAATGGGGATTCGCCACCCACCGCAGCCAGCGATCATTCCCGGCAGACTGCCGCCGATGCTCTGGGCGCCGCCGGGCGGCGCGAAGCTCCTGCTGCCGAAGCGCCTCGTCGACGAGCTCGGCTCCCGCGAGCTCGACTGCCTGCTCGCGCACGAGCTGGCTCACTACCGCCGCGGCGATCACCTCGTTCGCTGGATCGAGCTGATCGCGCTTGCGGTTCATTGGTGGAACCCGATCGTCTGGCTCGCGCGCCGCACGCTGCGCGACGCCGAAGAATCCTGCTGTGATGCGTGGGTGCTCTGGGTTCTGCCCGAGCATTCGCGTGATTACGCCGACTCCCTGCTCTCGACCGTTGACTTCCTTGCCGACACGAAAGTCGCGCTGCCGCCGGCAGCCAGTGGTGTCGGAACCACGCAGAACCTGAGGAGACGACTCACGATGATCATGCTCGAAACCACACCACGACGGCTCACGCGGTTGACGAAGATCCTCGTGCTCGGCTGCGGAGCGATGTTGCTTCCGGCCCTTCCGAGCCTCGCGCAGGACCAGGCCCAGCACGAGAGGCACATCACCGAGATCCACAAGCAGCTCGCCGAGTTCGAAGCGCAGCAGAGAGCACTCGACAAGTTCAGAGCCGAGATCGACAGGCTCGAGCACGAGATCCAAGCGCTGCGCGAGGACGGCGATCTCGCCCATGCCAAGAAGCTCGAGGCCAAGCTCAGGACGCTCGCCGAGCGCAACGCCAACGTGGCTCGTCATGCGCGAAACCTGAAGCAACACGAGCTCCCGCACGCCCGTTCCCTCGACGACCACCTCACCGCGCTGCGGGATCGGATCAAGGAAGCCAAGAACCTAGGCAAGGCTGACCAAGCCCGCGCGCTTCTCGAAACACTGAAGATGCTCGAAGCCCAGAAGGCCGCCCAAGAGAAGATGCGCGTGGAGGACATGCTTCGCATGAAGGGGTTCCACAAGTTGCAGGCAGAGAACGAGCAGCTGAACAGGCGGCTAGCCGAGGAGCGCCAGAAGAACAGCGATGAGCGCCGCCGGGAGGAAATCCAGGAACGCATGCGCGAATGGGCGAAGAGAGCCACAGCGCACAGCCAGAACCCGCTCGCGCGAATCGCCGAGCAGCAATTGGTGCAGGAGCTCCAGGTCCTGCACAAGACGATGGAGGTGCTGCGGGCGCACGGTCTGAACGATGCCGCTGCCGACCTGGAGAAGGCGGCGCAGGCGATCGCGAAGCGCATGCACACCGCCCAGCAACAGCACAAGAACGTCACACACCTCGACATGGCCCGGCAGAAGCTCGAAGCCGAGCGTCGGCAGTTCAACCGGCAACAGACGCACAACACCGACCAGAGCGATCGCATCCGCCGGCTCGAGCTGCGCATGGAGGAGATGGCCAGTACGATCGCGGCGCTCAAGGCCGAGCTCGCGAAGTCGCGTCGCAAGCTCTAACGAGGCTGCCCTCAGACCGACGAGGCG
>Ga0055451_10000533_pt1 | contig 15263 bp, 12 predicted proteins | sample China_Galinas_PW_3_FD_57745 | JGI IMG/M metagenome (GOLD analysis project Ga0055451, IMG submission 57745) | Wetland microbial communities from San Francisco Bay, California, USA, that impact long-term carbon sequestration - China_Galinas_PWB_D2 | ecosystem: Environmental > Aquatic > Marine >... | reverse complement strand
GCCAGGGCGGCGGCCAATGACCGGATGGCTGCCGAGTGGCCGGCCACCGCGTCCAGCGCACGGCCATGCCAGCCCCCTCGGTTCCGGTGGTGGCCTTGTGAACGGGACGCTACGCCGCTGCTATGACAGCCAGCGGGCATGACAGATGACCCAGGCTGGCTCAGCTCCCTGGCGCTTGGCTTCACGCAGCCAGCACCGCACAAGGCCAATGCCCAGACTCCTGATTGCTGGGCTGGCCGCACGGTCCGCCAGTCCGCAGCCAGTCCGCAGTAGAGCTAGCGGCAGCCTTCAGCAACCAACACACCCAACCGTGTGACCTGCACGTTCGTCGCGTTACCAACACAGCTAACCACTGCCAACCGCCAGGACGAAGTTCGCGCTGTACTTCGACGTGTAAGGGTGTAAGTCAGCGCATTACGCTGACTCGCTCCGCACGGAGGCGTTACTGTGCGCAGATGAGTGCCTATCGAACCGTGGTGGTCGGCACTGACGGCTCGGATTCGTCACTGCGCGCGGTTGACCGCGCCGCCGAGATCGCCGCCGAGGCGAACGCGAAGCTCCTCATCGTGACGGGGTACTTCCCGCAGAAGGACGACCTGCGCGCCGCCGACGTCCTCAAGGACGAGGGCTACAAGGTGCACGGCAACGCGCCGATCTACGCGAGCTTGCGCCAGGCCCACGCCCGGGCGACCGCGGCCGGCGCCAAGAACGTCGAGGAGCGGCCGATCGAGGCTGCTCCGGTGCACGCGCTGGTGGACGTCGCTGAAGAGGTCAACGCGGAGCTGCTGGTGGTCGGCAATGTGGGACTCGACGCGCGATCGGCCATCCTCGGGCGGGTGTTCTCGGTTCCCGGCAGCGTCGCCAGCAGGGCCGAGGTCGACGTGTTGATCGTCCACACCACTGGCACTGGCTGACGCACGGGCCGGGCTCGAGGACCGTCGTGTCGTCCAAGCGGAAGTCCCTCGCGTCACTGCTGCTCGCCGCCGAAGCCGACGCGTCGATTGTCTTCGCCTCGGCCGCCGCGGCCGACCCGGTGTGGCCGGTAGCGGGTGCCGAGCCGGCCGACCGGACGATCCAAGACTTGGAGGACCAGGGTTATATCGTCCAGATCAACTGGGTGGGTGGCACGAGTAACGTTCCGCTGTACAGGTGCCGGGTCACCTCGATCAACAACCCTGACAGATCAGCGAACTCACCACCGCCCGAGAACACCACGGTCTACGTCGACGTCCAGTGCCCGAACGAGGACCACGACTGGAACTGGCCCGGTTTCTGGTTCGGTTTCGGCTTCTAACATCGGTCCCCGTGCGCATTCTCGTGCAGCGAGTCGCGTCGGCGAGCGTCACCGTCGACGGTCAGGTAGTCGGCGAGATCAGACCCGAGCCGCAGGGGCTGCTCGCTTTCGTCGGTGTGACGCACACCGACACGGCGGAAACGGCGCACCGGCTCGCCGAAAAACTCTGGCAGCTAAGGATACTCGACGACGAACGCTCGGCTGCCGACGTGTGCGCACCCATCCTGGTGGTCAGCCAGTTCACGCTGTACGCCAACACCGAGAAGGGCCGTCGGCCATCGTGGAACGCCGCCGCGCCGAGTGCGACGGCCGAGCCGTTGGTGACGGCGTTCGCCGACGCGCTGCGCCGCCTGGGTGCCACCGTCGCGAGCGGTGTGTTCGGCGCGCACATGCAGGTCGACCTCGTCAACGACGGACCGGTGACCGTGCTGCTCGCACTTGAGTAGGGTCAGCCCGTGAAGTCACCGAATCTGGATGCCAGGCTCAACGTTCATTCCCCCAAGATCATCAGTGTCTTCCGGATCATTGTCGGCCTGCTGTTCACGCTGCACGGATCGATGATCCTGTTCGGATGGCCGCTCGACATGAAGACGCCGGGCGGTACCTGGCCTGGATGGTGGGCCGGCCTGATCGAGTTCGTCACCGGACTGCTCGTTTTGGCCGGATTGTTCACGCGACCGGCGGCCTTCCTTGCATCGGGCACGATGGCGGTCGCCTACTTCTGGCAGCACTGGCCCTTCAACGACGGCCCAAAGGTCTTCTCACCCTTCGACCCACGCCTTGGTGGCAACGGCGGCGAGTTGGCGATCCTGTTCTGCTTCTCGTTCTTGTTGATCCTGTTCATCGGCCCGGGTCCGTACGCGGTCGACGCGATGCGCCGGCGACGGCCGGTGACCGGCACCGCAACCCCAGCTGCCCGCCGACCCGGCCTACTGGACCGCTTCCGGCGCCGCTAACTCCCGAAGACCTTGCGCACCACGGCCTTTGCCCGCCGCGTGACGCGCAGATAGTGGTCCAGGAATTCGCCGCCGTCCGGAGTGGCCCAGCCCGCGGCGACGGCGACGGCGTTGAGCAGCCGGCCCGGGCCCGGCAGCTGGTCGCTGGGCTTGCCCCGCACCAACACCAAGGCGTTGCGTGCCCGGGTGGCCGTCAGCCACGCCTGCCGCAGCAGATCGACGTCGCCTTCGGGGATCAACTCCGCCGCACCGATCGCGTCCAACGTCTCCAGCGTCGACGTGTTGTGCAGCGCAGGCACCTTGTGCCCGTGCCGGAGCTGAAGCAACTGCACGGTCCACTCCACGTCGGCCAAACCGCCACGGCCGAGTTTGGTGTGCGTGTTCGGGTCGGCACCGCGGGGCAGCCGCTCGGCGTCCACTCGCGCCTTCACGCGTCGGATCTCCTGAACCGCCTCAGCGGTGACCCCGCCCTTCGGGTAGCGCGTCTTGTCGGCCATCAGCAGGAAACGCTGACCCAGGTCCTCGTCGCCTGTTACCCGGTGGGCCCGCAGCAGCGCCTGAACCTCCCACGGCTGCGCCCACTGCGCGTAGTACGCGGCATACGAGTTCAGCGTGCGCACCAACGGGCCGTTTCGTCCCTCCGGCCTCAGGTTCGCGTCGACTTCCAGCGGCGGGTCGACGCTCGGGGTGCCCAACAGCGCCCGCACCTGTTCGGCGATGGTGGTCGACCATCGCACCGCCGCGGACTCGTCGGCGCCCTCGATCGGTTCGCAGACGAACATCACGTCGGCGTCGGATCCGAACCCGAGCTCATGACCGCCGAGGCGGCCCATCCCGATCACCGAAACCCGGGCGGGCGCGTGCCCGTCCGCGGGGGTGTTGAACCGGATCACCGCGTCGAGCGCCGACTGCAGCACGGCCACCCACACCGACGTCAGCGCCGCACACACCTGTCGCACGTCGAGCAGGCCGAGCAGATCCGCCGACGCGATCCGGGCGAGCTCCCGGCGCCGCAGGCTGCGGGCCGACGCGATCGCCTTCACCGGGTCGTCGTGGCGCGACGCGGCGGCCAGCAGCGCGCGCGCCACCTGTTCCGGCTCGACGTCGAGCAGCTTGGGCCCGCCCGGCCCGTCGGCGTAGGACCGGATGACCTCCGGTGCACGCAGCAGCAGCTCCGGAACGTAGCCCGATGTGCCCAGTACGTGCATCAACCGTTTGGCCACCGCGCCTTCGTCGCGCAGCGCCGCTAGGAACCACCGTTGATCCGCGAGTGCGTCGGACAGTTTGCGGTATGCCAGCAGCCCGCTGTCGGGATCGGGGGTGTCCGAGAGCCAGTCGAGCAGTGTCGGCAGGAGCACCGATTGGACCCGACCGCGCCGCCCGCTCGAACTGGTCAGCGCGGCCAGATGGGTCAGCGCGTTATGCGGTGCCTGATAGCCGAGCGCGGCGATCTGCCGCTCGGCGGCCTCGGTGCTCATGCCGAGCTCGAGGCCGGGGCCGACGGACTCCAGCAGCGGCTGATAGAACAGCTTCGCGTGTAGCCGCGACACCCGCGTGTTCTGCCGTTTGAGTTCCTCACGCAGCACGCCGAGCGCGTCGTGCTGGCCGTCGGGGCGGACATGTGCGGCGCGTGCGAGCCAGCGCATCGCATCGTCGTCGTCGAATTTCGGCAGCATGTGGGTGCGCTTCAGCCGCTGTAGCTGCAGGCGATGCTCGAGCAACCGCAGAAACTCGTACGACGCGGTCAGGTTCGCGGCGTCGTCACGGCCGACGTAGCCGCCGGCGCCGAGCGCGGCCAGTGCGTCCACGGTCGAGGACACTTGCAGGCTTTCGTCGTTGCGGCCGTGGACGAGTTGCAGCAGCTGCACCGCGAACTCCACGTCGCGCAGGCCGCCCGTGCCCAGCTTGAGTTCCCGGTCCCGGACACCGGCGGGCACCAGCTCCTCGACGCGCCGCCGCATGGCCTGCACCTCGGGCACGAAGTCCTCCCGTTCGGACGCCGTCCACACCATCGGCATCAGCGTGGCGATGTATTCCTGCCCGAGCTCGTCGTCGCCGGCAGCGGGCCGCGCCTTCATCAGCGCCTGGAACTCCCAGGTCTTGGCCCACCGCTTGTAATAGGTGACGTGCGAGTCCAGCGTGCGCACCAGCGCCCCGGCCTTGCCCTCGGGCCGCAGCGCCGCGTCGACTTCGAAGAACGTCTCCGAGGCCAGCCGCATCATCTCCCCCGCCACCCTGGTCTCCAGCGGGTCGGCCTTCTCCCCGACGAAGATCACGTCGACGTCACTGACGTAGTTCAGTTCGCGCGCACCGCATTTGCCCATCGCGATGACGGCGAGCCGGGGCCGGTTCCCGTCCCCGCAGACCTGCGCCAGCGCCACCTCGAGCGCCCCGGCGAGCGCCGCGTCGGCGAGATCGGACAGGTGACCGCCGATCGTCGCGAACGGCAGCACAGGTTCGTTTTCCACGGTCGGCGCCACATCCAGCGCGGCGAGCACCATCAGCCAATTGCGGTAAAGCTGGCGTAGCGCCGGAAGTGTTGCGTCTCTTGGCGTTTGCGCGACGAGGTCGACGAATTGGCTGCGCAGCTCATCGGCCGACGGCAGCGCCAAGCGCCCGGCCAGCAGGCGCCAGATCTGCGGATTGGCCACCAGGTGGTCGCCCAGCGCCAGCGACGAGCCGAGCAACGCGAACAGCCGGCCCCGCAGCGAGCGGTCCTTCAGCAGCGCGGCGTTCAGCTCGTCGTAGCCGTCATCCAGCGCATCAGCCAGCCGCACCATCGTGCGCAGCGCGGCATCGGCGTCGGGAGCACGCGACAACGACCACAGCAACTCCACGTAGTCGTCTGTGGTCCAGCCCAACCGGGCGAGGTCGGCACTCGCCGGCGCCTCGATCAGACCAAGACGGCCCGGGCTCGGCAGCTTCGGTCGCTGGGTTGCTAATTTGGCCACCCCACGACATTACCGAGCCGCTACAGCGACAGATACGTCTTCAACTCGTACGGCGTCACCTGGCGCCGGTAGTTCTCCCACTCCGCACGCTTGTTGCGCAGGAAGAAGTCAAAGACATGCTCGCCCAACGCTTCCGCGACGAGCTCGGAGTTCTCCATCTCGGCCAGCGCGACACCCAGGCTGCCCGGCAGTTCCTTGTAACCCATCGCGCTGCGCTCTTCGGACGTCAGGTTCCAGACGTTGTCCTCTGCCATCGGGCCCAGTGTGTAGCCCTTGTCGACGCCGCGCAGCCCCGCGGCGAGCAGCACCGCGAAGGTCAGGTACGGGTTGCACGCCGAGTCGGGGCTGCGTACCTCGATGCGACGCGACGACGTCTTGCGCGGCGTGTACATCGGTACCCGGACCAGTGCCGACCGGTTGGCCGCCCCCCAGCACGCCGACGTCGGCGCCTCCCCACCGACCACCAGCCGCTTGTAGGAGTTCACCCACTGATTGGTCACCGCGCTGATCTCGGTGGCGTGCTCGAGGATGCCGGCGATGAACGACTTGGCGACATCGGACAGCTGCAGCGGGTCGTCGGGGCTGTGGAATGCGTTGACCTCGCCCTCGAACAGGCTCATGTGGGTGTGCATCGCCGAGCCGGGGTATTCGCCGAACGGCTTGGGCATGAACGACGCACGCACGCCCTCGCCCAGCGCGACTTCCTTGACCAGGTACCGGAACGTCATCACGTTGTCGGCCATCGACAGTGCGTCGGCGTAGCGCAGGTCGATCTCCTGCTGGCCGGGGGCGCCTTCGTGGTGGCTGAACTCCACCGAGATGCCCATCGACTCCAGCGCGTCGATGACGTGGCGGCGGAAGTTCGGCGCCGCCTCGTGCACGGCCTGGTCGAAATAGCCGTCGCTGTCGGCGGGGATCGGCGGTATGCCGCCGTCGAGGCTCTTCAGCAGGAAGAACTCGATCTCCGGGTGCACATAGCAGGAGAAGCCGAGGTCGCTGGCCCGGGCCAGCTGGCGGCGCAGCACGTGGCGCGAGTCAGCCCAGGACGGCGAGCCGTCGGGCATCGTGATGTCGCAGAACATCCGCGCCGAGTGGTTCTCGCCTCTGCTGTTGGTCCAGGGCAGGACCTGAAACGTCGACGGATCCGGCCGGGCCACGCAGTCGGACTCCGACACCCGGGCGAACCCTTCGATCGCGCTGCCGTCGAAGCCGATGCCCTCCTCGAAGGCCCCCTCCAATTCGGCGGGCGCGATCGCCACCGACTTGAGATACCCCAGCACGTCGGTGAACCACAGCCGGACGAACCGGATGTCGCGTTCCTCCAGCGTGCGCAGCACGAATTCCTTCTGACGATCCATGACGGCAGCGTAGGCAGCGGCTGTTAATTCCGTGTTACAGAAGGGCTAGCAGTGCAGATCGCCGGGTGGGGTCAGGTCCACCAGATAGTTCACCACCGCGCTGTCCACGCATTGGACGCCCTTGAACACGACGGTGTGTTGCGTTCCCTCGAACGAGATCAACGACGCGGACAGCTGCCGGGCCAGGTCGACCCCGGCTTGGTACGGGGTCGCCGGATCGTGGGTGGTGGATACGACGACCGTTTTGTTCGGCCCGGGCGACGTCGCCGCGGACGGCGTGGTGGTCGGCGGCACCGGCCAGAACGCGCACACGTCGCGCGGGGCGAACCCGGTGAACTGCCCGTAGCTCATGAACGGGGCGACCTGCCGGATTCGCCGGTCGGCCTCCACCCAGGACGCCGGGTCGGTCGGGGTCACGTAGTCGACGCAGCGGACCGCGGTGAACGCATCCTGAAGATTGCTGTACTGGCCTGACTTGGCGCGGCCCCAGTAATCGTCGGCCAGCAGCAGCAGCTCTTCGGCTGCGGTGCCCTGCCCCAGCGCGGCGAGCCCGTTGGCCAGAAACTCCCAGAAGCGCGGGGTGTACAGCGCGTTGGCCGTCCCGGTGATCGCGTCCTGATACGACAGGCCACGCGGGTCGAGCGTCGGCCCGGGCTTGGTCGCCAGCGGATCGACCAACGCGTGGTAGCGGTCGTCGGCCTTGGCCGGATCGCTGCCGAGCGCGCAGTTGGCGATCGTCGCGCACTCCGCGGCGAAGTCGTCGAACGCCTGCTGGAAGCTCGCCATCTGCCGGACGTTCTTCTCGACGGCGTCGAGGGCGGGATCGATCGCGCCGTCGAGCACCATCGCCCGCACATTCTGCGGGTACGCCTGCGCGTACGCGGTGCCGAGTTGGGTTCCGTAGGAGTACCCCAAGTAGTTGAGTTGTGCCTCGCCCAGCGCCTGGCGGATGACGTCCATGTCGCGTGCGACGTTGACGGTGCCGACGTTGGCCAGGAATTCGGCGCCTACCCGGTTCAGGCATTCGGCGGCCAGCTGTCGATAGATGTCTTCGATGTGGGCGACGCCGACCGGGCTGTAGTCCACCATCGGCTCGCGCCGGTAGGCGTCGAATTCGGCGTCGGTGCGGCACCGCAGCTCGGGCGTGGAATGGCCCACGCCGCGCGGGTCGAAGCCGACCAGGTCGAAGTGTTGCGTTATCTCGTTGTCCCCGAACGAAGAAGCCATGCCGGCGACGACGTCGACGGCCGACTGCCCGGGGCCACCGGGGTTGACCATCAGCACGCCGAGCCGCTGACCCCGAGCCGGAACCTTGATGACGGCGAGTTGAGCCTGCGCGCCGGCGGGGTTGGCGTAGTCGACCGGCACCGCCACGGTGGTGCAGCGGGCGGTGGGCAGGTTACTCACCTCACCCAGCCACTGCTGGCAACTCCCCCAAACCGGTTGCTGCACAGGCGATTCGATGGTCACGGGATCCGGGGCGGCCCACGCCGTCGGCAGCACGACAGCGAACGTCACGGAGAAGACGAGCGGCGTCAACCACAGACGTGTCCGCCGCAACATGGCGATCATGGTCGCATGCCCCCCACTGTTCCCGCCCCGACGGTGCCCATCGTGGTAGCGAAACGTTACCTATCCGGCACGGATTCGGCAGCCACGTGTCAGCATCTAGCGTCCGTCGGCGGCAGTTCGAGGTCGACCAGATACCGGGTGACGATGTCGTCGACGCATTCGTCCCCGTAGAAAGCCGCCGTGTGCTGAGTGCCCTCGACCGTGAGCAGCGCGGCGTGCAACTGCTCGGCGAGGTGCACCCCGTCCTGATACGGGGTGGCCGGGTCGTGCGTCGTCGAGATCACCAGGACCCTGGGCAGGCCCGGCGCGGAGATGCTGTGCGGGCGACTGGTCGGCGGCACGGGCCAAATCGCGCACGCTCCTCGCGGTGCGTCGCCGGTGAATTGGCCGTAGCTGTCCCATGGGGACACCTGCCGTCGCTGCTCGTCGAAGGCGACCCACGGCGGCTTGTCCGTCGGTAACGGGTTGTCGACGCAGGAGATCGCGTTGAACGCATCGGATGAGTTGTCGTAGTGGCCGTCGGCGTCGCGGCCGAGGTAGTCGTCGGCAAGCTCCAGCAAGTCGTCGGCGGGGCCGCCGTCGCGCAGAGCGGTCAACCCCGTCGTGAGCTTCTCCCACAGGCCCGGCGAGTACAGCGCCGACGTCACGCCCGTCAGCGCATCGGAGTAACTCAGCCCGCGCGGGTCGTCGGTCGGCGCCGGCTTTGCCACCAACGGGTCGACCAGCGAATGGAGCACGTCGACGGCTTTGGCGGGGTCGGGTCCCAGCGGGCAGTCGGACGATGTCGCGCAGTCATCGGCAAAGTCGTTGAACGCCTCCTGAAATGCCTCCGCCTGCAGCAGCGTGGAGGCCATCGGCTCGACGGTGGGGTCCACCGCGCCGTCGAGCACCAGTGCCCGCACGTGTTGCGGAAACGCCTCTGCGTACTCACCACCCAACTGGGTGCCATACGAGAAGCCGATGTACGTCAGCTTGTCGTCGCCGAGCGCGGCGCGCAGTGCGTCCATGTCTTTGACGGCCGAGGCGGTGCCGACGTTGGCCAGGAAGTCCTTGCCGACCTTGTCGACACAGCGCTGGATGAACTCCTTGGAGTCCTGCTCGATGCGCGCCACCCCGGCCGGGCTGTAGTCGACTTGAGGGTCGGTGCGCTCCCGGTCGTTCTCGGCGTCGGAGTTGCACCACACGGCCGGCCGTGACGCGCCGACGCCGCGGGGATCGAAGCCGACGAAGTCGAAGCGTTCCCGCAGCTCCCTGGGCACGTCGCGCACCATCCACGTTGCGGCGTCGACTCCGGAGCCGCCGGGGCCGCCGGGATTCATCACCAACGAGCCGATCTTCTCGCCGGTGGCCGGGAATCGGATCAAAGCGATTGTCGCAACCCCTTTTTCGGGCTTGTCGTAGTCGATCGGCACCGCCAGCTCGCCGCACTCGCCCTTCTCACACGGCCGCCACTGGATCGCCGCGCCGAGCGCCGGATGCGCCATCTCCGCGCTGCCGTCGACAACCCGGGTGCATGACGCAATCGTCAGCATCACCGTCAGTGCCGCGACCAGCCGGGCCCAGCGGCGCACCCCCGTCAGCACCTCGCGTCGGGCGGCGGCAGCGTCAAGTCGATCAGGTACTTCGTGACGACGGCGTCGACGCACGGATTACCCTCCAGCGCAACGGTGTGCTGGGTGCCCTCGTACGTCAGCAGTGCACCACGCAGCTGACTGGCCAGGTCGACCCCGGCCTGATACGGGGTGGCCGGGTCCCCCGTCGTCGAGATCACCAGCACCGGCGGCAGGTCCCGTACCGAGATCTGATGCGGCTGGCTCGTCGGCGGCACCGGCCAGAACGCACACGTGCCCAGCGGGGCGTACCCGGTGAACTCGCCGTAGCTCAAGAACGGCGCGACCTCACGCAGTCGACGGTCCTCCTCCACCACCCGGTCGCGGTCGGTGATCGGCGGGCGGTCAACGCAGTTCACCGCTGAGCGCACGTCCGTCGCGTTGGTGTAGTGGCCGTCCTCGTCGCGGCCCATGTACTGGTCGGCCAGGGCGAGCAGCTTGTCCCCGTGGCCGCCCTTCAGCTCGTCGAGTGCGGCTGTCAGGTTCAGCCACAACGTCGGCGAGTACAGCGGCAGGATGGTCCCGACGATCGCGTCGGGATATGACAACCCGCGCGGGTCGCTCGTCTGCGCAGGCTGTTCCACCAGCGGGTCCACCAGGCCGTGGTAGACCTCGACCGCCTTCGCGGGGTCCGTGCCGAGGGGGCAGTCGGGCGATTTCGCGCAGTCGGCAGCGAAGTCGTCGAACGCCTTCTGGAACGCCTCGGCCTGCCGGATATCGGCCTCGAACGGGTCTGCGTTCGGGTCGATCGCGCCGTCGAGCACCATCGCGCGCACGTTCTGCGGGAACTGCTCGGCGTAGGCCGAGCCGATCCGCGTTCCGTACGAGTAGCCCAGATACGTCAGCTTCGGATCGCCCAGCGCGGCGCGCAGCACATCGAGGTCTTTGACGACGGTCACGGTGCCGACGTTGGCCAGGAACTCTTTGCCCATCTTGTCGACACAGCGCTGGACGAACTTTTTGGTCTCCTGTTCGATGTGGGCCACCCCGGCGGGGCTGTAGTCGACCATCGGGTCGGCGCGCATCGCGTCGTTGTCGGCGTCGGAGTTGCACCACAACGCCGGCTTGGAAAGCCGCACGCCCCGCGGGTCGAAGCCGACGAGATCAAAGCGCTCACGCAGTTCCCGCGGCAGGTTCTGGGCGAGCCCGATGGCCGCGTTGACCCCGGATTCGCCGGGCCCGCCCGGGTTGATAACCAACGAGCCGATCTTGGCGCCGGTAGCAGGGAACTTGATCACGGCGATCGAGATCGAATCGCCGTCCGGTTTGGAGTAGTCGAGTGGTACGCCGAGCTTGCCGCATTGGGAGCTGGCCAGCAGCGGACTGATGTCGGTGGTCGTGAACGAGCACCGATCCCAGGCGATCGGCGCCCCGACCGTGGGCATCGCCAGCCTGGCCTGGCCGTCGATGAGCCGGCTGCAGCCGACGAGAGCGAGCACCAGCACGGCGACAACCAACAACGGGCGGCGAGTTGGGCTCCTCATGGCACCACATGCTGCCATGGCGGCCCGATGATCCGCCGCACCACCGATCAGGGTTTTGCGGCGAGCAGCTCGTCGAGCCCGCTGCTGAACTTGTCGGCCAGATCCCACAGGTCTCCCAGCAGTTCGGGGCACGACAGGATGCCGACGTCGAGCTTGCCGTTCAGCGACATCACCGTGATGTTCAGGCCCGAGCCGTGAAAGATCGGCCCCAGCGGGAACATGGCCTTGATCTCGGCGCCCAAGAAGTACAGCGGCATCTGCGGCCCGGGCACGTTGGAGATGACGAGGTTGTGCACGGGCCGGCTCTGGGTCAGCCGACTGCTCGCGTACACCCGCATCGCGATCCCGAACACCGCCGGCGCGGCGAACTGCGACCAGTCCTGCAGCAGCGTCGCTGCGATCGCCGAACTGTGTTCCTTGGCAACCGAATTCGCTTTGGCAATGGCCCGGAGCCGCTCGGCGGGGTCGGCGATGTGGGTCTCCAGCTTCGAGAACATGCCCGACACCTGGTTGCGGCCGCTCCGGTCGGACTTGTCGCGCACCGACACCGGCACCATCGCGACCAGCGGCTCGTGCGGCAGCTGGCCGCGGTCGATCAGGAACTGGCGCAGCACGCCGGCGCACAGCGCCATCACCACGTCATTGAGCTTGACGTCGAACCGGTTCTTGACGGTCTTGAGGTCGTCGAGTGCCAGCTGCGCCCAGGCGATGTTGCGGTGGCCGGTCACCTTGGCGTTGAACGGAGTCTGCGGGGCCCGGAATGGCGCTGTCATCGCCTGGCCGGCGACACCGCGCCGGACCGTCTCCACGACGCTGGCCAGCGTGAGCGGCACCACCTTGGCCAGCTGCAGCGGCCGGGTGGCGAACCGGAACAGCCCGGTGGCGGCGAGTTCGAGCTGGTTGACGGGCCCGGGCCCGTCGACCGGGTCGGGCGGCGGCGCATCGGGCTCCGTGCTGCACAGCACCGACATCAGGTTGGCCCCGCTGACACCGTCCACGCCCGCGTGGTGCACCTTGGTGATCACCGCCACCCGGCCGCCCTGCCCCGGGTCGGTGCCGTCGAGCCCTGATCCGCCGCACCAATTCTTCTTTGAGCTCGGCGAACTTGTAGCCGCCCGGAATGGTCGTGGTGTCCAGTTCCAGGATCGAACAGACGTGCAGCGGCTGTTGAGCCGTTTCGAGGTACAAGAAGCTGGCGTCGAGCCCACTGAGCCGTTGCATGCCGCTGATGGTAGGTGCGCGGCGTGTGAGAAAGTCCACTCGGTCCAGCATTCAGCTTCAGGTGCTCAAGTGGCAGACTGAACTGGCCAGCGAACCCGGGGACCCGGTTGGGCCACGAGGATCGATGCGACAACTGAAGGACAACGATGTCTGAGCAGACGGTTTACGGTGATGCCCCCGCGCGCACGAAGATCCGCACACATCACCTGCAGAAGATGAAGGCCGAGGGCCACAAGTGGGCGATGCTCACGGCCTACGACTACTCCACCGCACGCATCTTCGACGAGGCCGGCATCCCGGTGCTGCTGGTCGGTGATTCTGCCGCCAACGTCGTGTACGGCTACGACACCACGGTGCCGATTTCGATCGACGAGCTCATCCCGCTGGTGCGGGGGGTGGTGCGCGGCGCACCGCATGCGCTGGTGGTGGCCGACATGCCGTTCGGCACGTATGAGGAAGGCGCTGCACAGGCCTTTGCCAATGCGGCCCGGTTCATGAAGGAGGCGGGCGCGCACGCGGTCAAGCTCGAGGGCGGCGAGCGGGTGGCCGACCAGATCGCGGTCCTGACCGCGGCAGGCATTCCGGTGATGGCGCACATCGGCTTCACCCCGCAGAGCGTGAACACACTCGGCGGCTTCCGGGTGCAGGGGCGTGGCGACGCGGCCGAGCAGACCATCGCCGACGCGATCGCGGTCGCCGAGGCCGGTGCGTTCTGCGTGGTGATGGAGATGGTGCCGGCCGAGCTGGCCACGCAGATCACCGGCAAGCTGACGATCCCGACGATCGGGATCGGCGCCGGACCCAACTGCGACGCACAGGTGCTGGTGTGGCAGGACATGGCCGGAATGACCAGTGGCAAGACGGCCCGATTCGTCAAGCGCTTCGCCGAAGTCGGCGCCGAATTGTCGCGGGCTGCAACGCAATACGCCGAAGAGGTGGCGAGCGGGGCGTTTCCCGCCGAGGAGCACAGCTTCTGACGCTGGGGTCGTTAACCTGGGTGTGGCACGCTATCGGCCGTGGCACGATCCGAACACCTAGAGGTTGAGCGCAAGTTCGACGTCGTCGACTCGACGGTGTCTCCCTCGTTCGACGGTCTCGCGGCGGTGGCGCGTGTTGAGCGCACCCCCTCCCAGGAGCTCGATGCCGTCTACTACGACACCCCCGGGCGCGATCTCGCCGAGCACCGCATCACATTGCGCCGGCGCACCGGAGGGTCCGACGCAGGCTGGCACCTGAAGCTGCCCGCGGGGCCGGAAAGCCGCACCGAGGTGCGTGCCCCGCTGGGCGACGGCGAGGACGTTCCGGGCGAACTGCGCGACGTGGTGTTGGCGATCGTGCGCGACCGTGCTTTGGCGCCCGTTGCGCGAATCACCACGAGCCGCGCCGTCCACCAGCTGTACGGTGCCGACGGGATGCCGCTGGCCGAGTTCGCCGACGACCAGGTGACGGCGTGGGCCGACGGTGACGACACCGAGCAGCGCTGGCGGGAGTGGGAACTCGAACTGTCCGAGCAGGCCGTCGCGGACGGAATTGCGGGTGCACTGCTGCTGGACCGGTTGACCAACAGGCTGCTCGACGCGGGTGCACAGCCGGCAGGCCACGGCTCGAAGTTGGCGCGCGTGCTGGACGGCTCGGCACCGGCCACCCCGGAGCCCCTGGTTGACGATCCCGTGCACCGGGCGGTGGCCGAGGAGGTGCAGAATCTGCTGACGTGGGACCGCGCGGTGCGATCTGACGTCTACGACTCGGTACACCAGATGCGGGTGACCAGCCGAAAGATTCGCAGTCTGCTGCAGGCGTCGGAGTCGGCGTTCGGGTTGTCCGACGACGCGTGGATCTTGGACGAACTGCGCCAGCTGGCCAGCGTGTTGGGGCTCGCCCGGGACGCCGAAGTGCTCGCCGAACGCTACGACAAGGCCCTTGAGGAGTTGCCGCCTGAGCTTCTGCGCGGACCGGTGCGCGAGCGGCTGGTGGAGGGTGCGCGCCGTCGATACCGGTCCGGGTGGCGAAAGTCGTTGGTGGCCATGCGTTCCCAGCGGTATTTCCGGCTGCTCGATGCGTTGGAGGGGTTGGTGGCCGCCGAACCGGTGCCGGCCGCTCTGGGCGAGGAGACCTCGTCGGACGCGACGGTCGAGTCGGGCTACAAGCGGGTGCGCAAGCGTGCCAAAGCCACCGGGAAAGCCGAGGCCGAGCACCGCGACGAGGCATTGCACCGGATCCGTAAGGCCGCAAAGAGGTTGCGCTACACCGCGGCAGCGATCGGTGAGAAGAACGTGTCGGACGCCGCGAAGGACATCCAATCCCTGCTCGGCGATCACCAGGACAGCATCGTCAGCCGTACGCATCTAAGTCAGCAGGCAGAGGCCGCGCAGGCCGCCGGCGAAGACACGTTCACCTACGGGGTGCTGTACCAGCGCGAGAGCGATTTCGCACGGCAGTGTCGCGAACAACTCGGTTCCGCGCTCAAGGCGCTCGACAAGGCGGCGAAAAAGGCCCTGTAGGCGGACGAGCCGGCCTGTAAGCCGGATTCTGTTGTGGCGACCATCCATCTGGACACACCGTCACCGGGTGCCTCGAGCGGCCTACCCGCGTGCTCGGGCGAGCAGCCCTCGGACGCACGCGCAGCCGCGGCTTTCGTCGCGGCCTCTTGGCCTTGCTTCGGGTGGGGTTTACCGAGCCATTCCGGTCACCCGGAATGCTGGTGCGCTCTTACCGCACCGTTTCACCCTTACCACCGCGAACGGTGGCGGTCTGTTCTCTGTGGCACTGTCCCGCGAGTCACCTCGGATTGCCGTTAGCAATCACCCTGCTCTGTGA
>Ga0055451_10000531_pt1 | contig 15290 bp, 14 predicted proteins | sample China_Galinas_PW_3_FD_57745 | JGI IMG/M metagenome (GOLD analysis project Ga0055451, IMG submission 57745) | Wetland microbial communities from San Francisco Bay, California, USA, that impact long-term carbon sequestration - China_Galinas_PWB_D2 | ecosystem: Environmental > Aquatic > Marine >... | reverse complement strand
ATAGCTAGCATAAACATATCTTATGCGGATACGCAACCATTCGATATAATGCAAGTTACAGAAAAGATCGATACGCTCTTTGTGTCAAAAAATTACCTTCAGTGTATTTTATTAATTGATGATGTTATTTCAGCTTTTGAGGCTGCGCTGCAAGACAAATCAGTTAAGCTTAAACAGCAAGAGCTAGTTGATGTAAATAGGTATTTATGCGAGTTGTGGTTGGTACGTGCTCGGTGTCATGCTTTTATGAATAGTTTTGATGCTGCACTCGATGACTGTGAGAAAGCTTTACAAAAAGATAAAAATTATGGTTATGCATATTTTATTAAAGGGGCTATCTTTTTCAAAATGAATAATGAGAAAGAAGGAATAAAGTATATAAAGATTGCTGCTCAAAAAGGTCATAAACTAGCTCAAGATATGATTGCTCAATACGGATTGTAAATAGTCAAAAACATTTAGCATTTTTTTGAAAGAGAATAAAACAGATGAATTTGAAAAATAGAGGTTTAGCATTTTTAGTATTCTTATCTAGTTGTTCACCAATACTATCTGACATACATGTAGGAGGAGATATAGTAATAACTACATCTCACTATATACTTAATGGTGTTGTGAAAGCAGGTGGTTCTATACTATTAAATACAAAAAAAATATCCGGTAGTGGAACTATGGATAGTAATCATATAGCAATTAACTGCGATGAGTTTGAATTTGTCGGAACCATAAAATGCAAAGGTAGATGCATTATCAGGTGTGCAAATCCCTTTGATTATTCACAAATTACTAAAGAGGGTTCCGGTACTATCACTATTATTATTAGTCCAAATGAATTTAGGTTTTTTACCAAAGAACAGTTGTCTGAGTTTGCTAAGAAAACATTATTAGAATACTCAACTGAAGATATCAATCAACGTATTGCATCTATTAGATATCATGCGGCTTTAAATAGCATTGATGAAAAATATATATTTGATTCGGTAATTAAAGAAATTGATCAACTGGTAGCTTATCATATTGAACATGCAGATGAAAAAAATCGTCAACGCTTAAAAAAGGTTTTGATAAGTACCATGGCAACCTGTGCAGGATTGGGCATTGGATATAATCTTTATACCAACAGATCTTATATCAAAGATAAACTTTATGATTTTGCAGACAGCAAGATATCCGGGTTAGTTATTTTTGTGTTACCTCTCAGTCCATTACTTCTATCATTATTAAATTCTAAAGGGGCATTTGGTACTACTGTACAAGGACCACAATATATAGAAGATATAGATCAGCTCAATATGATTAAAGAACATGTTAATCAAGCACTCACTCAGCCATATGTTTTGGAACAAGGGCAAATAATTAAGTTGTAAAGCTTTATTAAATAAGAAAATAATAAAATGCCTCGGAGAAATTCGGGGCATTTTTGTTTTTAATAAATATTATTTATGAGCTTGGCAATGCATGCGCACTTGCCAAAATATGTCCTACATCATAGTATTGTGGCTTACAGCCCAATACCCGGTATGCCTTGCGTGCGTCGGCAACCAACACGGCAGGGTCGGCATGTTTATTTTAATGCTCTGATGTATGCGCGATAATCTGCGGGATATGCACCGTTATTTAAAAATGAATGGTCAACACTAGCAAGTGGTAATAATGGCTCTAAATCAATAATCCGAATCTTATCGCTTTCTAACACAATGTTGGCCGGTGTTAAATCTATATATGCGTAGCCGGTTGCGCGCGTACGTTGTAATAAATCATTATAAAAGGATATATAGGCTTGCGAAGATTGTTGTGCTATAGGAATCAGATATGGCCCTCGGCTTACTTGAGGGTCATGTATTCCTGCTCGTGTTATATATCCTCTGCAATGTTGACCATCATATATAAGTGCAACTAGTGGTGTATTGTCTTGATCATAAAATCCAACTTCTATACCCTTAAGAAAATGCTGACATCGCCAAAAATGCGTATCCCAAATTTTATAGAAATAATTTCCGTCGGTATATATAGTTCTTCGTGCAGTTTTTTCAATGCCGGTGTTTATATGCTTATATTGGGCAATAGGTATATCTTTTAACTCAACTATAGGAAAATCATTACTTAATGTTACCGTAGTTATGCAAAATAGAATGACAAGTAGTATTTTAAGCATGTCTTACCCTCTAAGGCTTTACATGATTAATGTTTCAAATACAATTATTAATGATTAATACATATGTGCCCTCTTATTTAGTAAAGTGAATAATACTACCTCTGTCGCCTTTTCCTAATATACGAAAGTGTGTAAAACCATGACGCCTAAATCGGTCAAGTTCAACTTCTAAGGAATCGTGCCCCTCATATATGACCTCATTAAATTGCGCAAGAAACCTGAGCAATCGCTCTTTGTCTTTAATCCAATTGAGAAGGCACATGCAAAATGCTATATCATAATCATTGCCGATAACCTCTTCATAATTTCCTGATCCATTTAGATCTACTTGTATAAAGCTAACATCAGCCTCAAAAGCTTGCGCAAACCATTGTGCAGCTTGCACACGATGAGGAGATCCTTGCTGTATTAAAAACCAGTCGGGACCTTCTACACCAACAGCGGCACTGACTCCTCGGTATGTTTTAAGGCATGTTGATACCAATCCCATATTGCATCCGAGGTCTAAAATATTTTTGTTCGTGTAATCTGTGGCGTCTTTAATTACGTCCCATCGCATATCCCAAAGCCTGCTACCCGGATATACTTTGCCATTGATAGTCATGCGGTAGTATTGCCGGCAACTTGGGCCGCCTGTATTTACTGACCAAGCCTTTTCTATTAAATGTATATTTGCGGGATTAATAATAAAATCTTCAGGGTATAGGGTATGTGTTGTTGCATATAGAATAAGAATGCATATTATTTTCTTCATAGGATTCTTTCGTATATAAATGTTTAGTTCATTTACAGAATGATTAAATTCTATCAAGTATAATCCTACATCTGCAATAGTTATTATTTTTAATGCAAAGAGATAATTGATTTATTGTAGATTATGAAGTACTTGGCAATGCATGCGCACTTTCCAAAATATATCCTAAATCAGAATATTGTGGCTTCCACCCCAATACCCGGTATGCCTTGTGTGCATCGGCAACCAACACGGCCGGGTCGCCGGGGCGTTTGTCTGCTTCTACCACATTAACTTTTGTGTTACACAATTGCTCTGTCGCGGCAATTATCTCTTTGACGGAGTATCCGTTGCCCGTGCCCAGATTAAATGCATCGGAAGGGTTCCCTTGCAGCAAGTAGTTGAGTGCTTTGAGGTGTGCATCGGCAATATCACGCACATGTAAAAAATCGCGGATGCAAGAACCATCCGGCGTGCTATGATCAGTGCCAAAAATATAGAATGGTTTTTGTGTTCGTGCTGCGCGTAGCAAGAGGGGGATGAGGTGTGTTTCCGGTTCATGATGTTCATATAAACCATGCTCCGGCTGGCCACCGGCCGCATTAAAGTAGCGCAATGCAACATAGCGCAAACCATATGCATGGTCACAATCGTGCAATATATGTTCGATTGTTAATTTGGTTTGGCCATAGGGGCTGATGGGATCTTTGGGGTGATCTTCGGTAAGTGGTAGTTTGTGCGGCAAGCCATATACCGCACAGCTCGAGGAAAAAATAAATACGTTGCAGTTATGTGCTTGCATTACCTCGAGTAGGGTAATCGTGTTACCTACATTATTGTGGTAAAACTTGAGCGGGTTTTTAACCGATTCACCCACTTCTATATTGCCTGCAAAATTCATGACGGCGGCTATTGGGTAGGTAGTAAATATCTGTTCAAGCAATGCATGGTCACCATAATCACCCTTAATAAAAGTACACCACCCGTGTTTAAATTCTTGCCCATGTACTAGTTTGTCTAAGATGATTACATGATAACCACGGTGCGCGAGTAGCCATGCAGTGTGCGAGCCGATATAGCCTGCTCCACCGGTTACCAAGATAGTTCTTGCAGCGCCAAAGATGGGAATAGTAATGAGCATGAGAGAGAGCAGAAAATTTTTATTCATTTGTATTCTGTTCTTTATTATAGATTTCCCCAAAAAAAGTTAACAAGGTTTCAATTCTATTCAAGTAGGTATGTTTATCACGCACCACATCCATGAGCTCATATAATTCATTGATATCAAGATTATCTATTTTTTCTTTTGCATCATAAAAGAGTTGGTATGGGTCTGCATTATATACAATTTTGCCTTCAAACAGATCATACACTGCTTTTGAATTGGTAATACCAAACTGCCCATAGCTAATATTTTTGAATATGCGGCAGGGGATATACCCATTTTCGCATTGCCATTCACCTTGCAATGCCGGGGCCATGTATGATTTTTGAATAAGCTCGATATTTTCTTCCATGCTTACTTTTTTCTTTCTGCCGCCGGCAGTCTCAAGTGCTATGTTATTTTCTTGGCATGCATCAGCAAATCTATGTAGTTTATTATCATTACCAAAAAAGCCACTCCACACCGTGCCTACAAAATAGATGGCATTTTCTTTGTGTATATGTGGAACTTGTTGTTTTATCGCATCAATTTCATACGGGAGCAGATCGGTTGCCCAGGGTATGTAGAGTGTAGTGTGTTGTTGATCACAAAAAATACAGTTATCAAGTTTGATTTCATTACGTTTTAAACAATCATGCGTATAAACCTGGAAGATCATGCAGCGGCCTTCAGCAAGTGCTTTGACATATTTCTCTTGTGTACAATTATGAATCATATACAAGCAATCATCACGTACAGGAATGCGTGCATCTACTTGGCCTTCAGTAAGAAATAATGAATTGCTTAGATCAATCTCTGCGAGTGAATCATGATTGTCAAGCCAGTGTGTCTCGTACCCCAAATGTTTGAACGCGCGGTAAAATCCCCAGTGGATATACGAATGTGTATGTGAGTGCAGCTTGTGCCCCCAGATGATGACTTTGTTAAATGGCAGGTTGTGAGTGGATGGTGTGGTATATGATGGGATAGTAAACAGAATAATTATGATGGCTGCAAGAAATTTTTTCATTATCTATTTCCTAATTTTTTAAAATATAGTGCGAAGTTATAACAAAAAAAATGAAATTGCAAGGTAGGATAGAGTTTTAGTTGTTGATAAAAAGTATGCGCTGTGGTAATAAAGTATACTTAATTTGATTGTTGAACAGAAAAGAATAAATAGTATTGAGAGGGTAGCATAATGAAGAATAGAATGTTCGCAAAGAGTTTTTTATTATTAGTGTCAATTGTTACACATAATATTTTATCTAAGTCTTTGGAGGTTCCTACGCTACATGGTGAACGACGTATTGTAATAATAACAGCAAGTTATAACAACCGTGACTGGTATCAAAAAAACCTAGATTCAATTTTTATGCAGGAGTATGAAAATTATTTTGTTGTCTATACTGATGATTGTTCATCAGATGGTACCAGTGACTTAGTAGAAGCATATATACGTGAGCATGATTATGCAGATAAATGCCATGTAGTTAAAAATAAGCAAAGAAAAGGAGCACTCGCCAATATTTATAATGCAATTCACACGTATTGCCAAGATACAGATATTGTGGCTTTGGTAGATGGCGATGACTGGCTACCTCATACACAAGTACTTGCAAAAGTTAATGATACATACGCTGATTCTAATGTATGGCTTACCTACGGCCAAATGTATGAATATCCATCCGGAAGACACAATTATTGTAGATTATTACCTGAACATGTTGTAGATAGAGGTGTATATCGAGAATCAACGTGGTGTACTTCACATCTACGTACTTTTTATGCTTGGTTGTTCAAACAGATTAAACATGAAGATTTTCTGGATGGACAAGGTAATTTTTGGCCTATGGCATGGGATATGTCAATTATGTTTCCATTATTAGAAATGGTTGGTCAAAGATATAAATTTATTCCTGATATTATGTATGTTTATAATATGCAAAATTCATTGAATGATAACAAAGTTGATTCGCAGTTACAACGTGATTGTGAGTGTGCGTTACGTCACAAAACAAAATATAAACGCCTTCATGCTCCTATTGTTAATAAATCATTTCAGTTACAGAACCATGAGCAATGGTGGGTAAAAAATGCAGAAAAACGTATGGGAGAGCTTAAGGATTGGTTGGGTAATGAAGATGCTGACTCTCGTGTTAAAATGAGAAGTTATTTGAAAGAAAAGGGATATAAAAATATCTTAGATATACCATGTGGTCTATGTACGGAATTTTTTGGCTATAGAAAAGATGGTATTGATATAGATTATTATGGAGCAGACATTACACCGCAATTAGTAGAGCGCGCTAGAAAACTTGGTCTTAATATTGTACAAGCAAGTATAGAAGATCTACCATTTGCAGATTCTACTTTTGATATTTGTTATGCACGTCATATTTTAGAACATCTTTCTTATTATGAAAAAGGTGTTGATGAGATTATACGTGTTGCAGATAAGGAGGCGTTAGTAATCTTCTTTATCAAACCACAAGATACAGAGGTTATTTATGCTCCAGTGGATGTTAATGCAGTTATTTATCATAACCAATATGATAAACATAAATTAGAAGAGTATGTGGTACGTAATCCTAAGGTAAGCTCAATAGCATGGGAAGATATAAACAACGATGAAGTAGTGCTACATATTTATTTAAAGTGATGATGCCATGTTAAAATTTTCATATAAATATATAGTAGTTTGTCTTGTAATTTTATCTCTTGCATGTGATACATATGCAAGAGATAAATGTAAGGTTGGTTTACTGATTGTAGCAACCGGAAAATATATTCAATTTGTTGAGCCACTTATTGAATCTGCAAGAAAGTATTTTTTATCAGATCATGACGTTACTTATTTCATTTTTACCGAAGGGGTACCACCTGCAGGAGATGATGTGGTACAAATTTACCAAGAGCGACTAGGGTGGCCGTATGATACGATGATGCGTTATCATATGTATGCACAGCATACGGATATTTTTGAGGATATGGATTATTTATTTGCAACAGATGCTGATATGCTTTTTGTTGATAGAGTAGGAAATGAAATTCTTGGTGAGCGGGTTGCTACACAACATCCGGGGTTTGTAGGTAGACGTGGTACCTATGAAAAAAGAAGTATCTCTACGGCTTATGTTGCACCTGATGAAGGTCAGTGTTATTTTGCTGGTGGTTTTAATGGGGGGAGTAAAGATTCATTTTTAACTATGGCAAATGCTATAACTGAACATATTGTACAAGATTTAGAAAAGAATTTTATTGCTATATGGCATGATGAGAGTCATCTCAATCGCTACTATATTGACAATCCGCCTACAGTTATTCTGAGCCCCTCATATTGTTACCCTGAAAGTTGGCAATTACCGTACCAAAAAAAATTACTTGCTTTAGATAAAAATCATGTAGCTGTACGCTCTTGATGATTATTGTAGACCATTTCAAGAAAGTTAAGTAATGTTTCTATTCTGTTAAGGTAAGTATGTTTGTCGCGTACTAAATCCATGAGTTCATATAGATCGTTAATATTAAGGTTTTCTATTTTTTCTTTTGCATCATAGAACAATTGATATGGATCAGAGTTATATACGATTTTTCCTTTGAATAGATCATACACTGTTTGCGAGTTGGTAATGCCAAATTGTCCATAACTGATGTTTTTGAAAATTCGACAAGGAATGTATCCTTTTTCGCATTGCCAACTCCCTTGTAGCGCAGGTGCCATGTAAGATTTTTGTATCAGTTTAATATTATCTTCCATATCAATGCGTTTTTTTCCACCACCGATTGATTGTAATTCGATATTATCTTTTTGACATGCCGCTTCAAATCTGCTGAATTTGTCATCGTTGCGAAAAGTTCCACCCCCAACTGATCCTACAAAATAAATAGTATTTTCTTTTTGTAAGCTGGAAACTTTTTTTTTAATTGTATCAATTTCATGGGGGAGTAGGTCAGTAGCCCAAGGGAGGTAAATTATTTTTTGTTCCAAGTTATAATACATGCAATCATCAATACGGGTTACATTATTATTAAGACAATCATGTGTATACACCTGTAAAGATATGCACCTTCCTTTATCATATAAAGGTTTGTGTCTCTCATAATGATACACGTAACAATTATGTAAGATATAGAAACAATCTTCACGTAATGGCATATTCTGATCTACTTGATGCTCTGTAATAAATAAAGCATTACTACAGTCAATATTAGTCAATGAATCATGATTATCAAGCCAATAAGTTTCATAGCCTAAATGGCTAAATGCGCGGTAAAATCCCCAATGAATGTACGAGTGGGTATGTGTGTGTAGCTTGTGCCCCCAGATGATTACTTTGTTGAATGGAAGGTGAGCATACAATGTGCTTCCCATAGTGATGCTGAATAATAGTATTAGTCGAAATTGTTTATGCATGCTTATTATCCATTATGTTGCGTTGTCAGTTGAATAGCGTTAAATACTTCTTGCCACTGCGCCAGTACTTTTTCTTTATGTTGTTGGCCAAGCCTTTTCATTTTGGTGTGCAGCGCATTAAAATCTGCTGCTTCAATTTTTTGTTTTAAATCTTGCCATGAGTCAAAATAGATAAAGTATTCTTTATTTGCTGCGCTATACCATTCAGACAAGTGGGCATAATCATACATATAGCCTTTATCCGGCCACCAAGCGCGTCCACTGCGTAGTGCATTAAGCATAAATGTTTTTGATGGGATAAAATATGGCAAGCCTAACTGGAGGTTTTCAAATAGCGCAAGGTTAGACCATGCATAAGGGAAATGTATTACGCCTTTAAAACCTTCCAAATCTCTCGGGCCATTGTATTTGCCACGGTAGCATGCAATGCCCAAACGTGCACATTCTTCTACAATATGCATAGATGCATCATTGTTACGTGGTGGTACGCAGAAGGTATTTGCTTTATCTATATCTGCAGGAATATATGATTCTGGCACTTCATTTTTAAACATGCCGGAAGGCTGAATAGTATGCGTGCCAATAGATACGCCTTTTTGTGCGCTATAGAAATGTTCAAACGCATTGTAAGAAATTATATGCACATTATCTTGTGTAGTTGCTTGTCTGAATAACTGGTAATACTCTGCATCAGGGAATGTACCACGTGCGGTGCCCCAATCTGCATAATCAAACCGGTTGCATATCCAAATAATGAGCGGTTTTTTCCAATTGTTTTGCAAAAAAATGCGTGACAATGGCGCAGTGTCTGAGGTGATAATTGCATCAAATTGCTCAAAGTAATCTTTGTGCATTTGCCATACATCGTGTGCACGTTGTTGGGTAACATTGTAGATATGGTTGCCGGTTGTTTTGCCATCATAGTTATTTTCACGCACCCAATCTTGTATAAACACGGCACTCAATTCTAAACCAAGTTCTTGTGCAATGAACTGAATTTCTCTAATGCATCCTTGATGAAAGCTGACATGCAATACTTTGAGTGGCTGCGTCTCTGCTTGCATGAGGAGTGGGATATATAGAAACAAAAGTAAGAGTGATTTTGTAGGTGATTTCATGATAAAATCCTCTTATTTTTTGCGTAATATTACTTGATATTCATCTGCTACCAGTTCAAAGCCATTTGCAAGTAGATAGGGGATTGAATATTTTGCTTTGCCCAAATCAGATGTTTCACCAAACTTTTTAGGAGTTTGATTGCGTATATCATCAATAAGGATAATGCCATTGGGTGCAACAACATTACGTTCTACAATAACGCGAGCTTCTGCAAGGTGCAATTGAGCTGAATTTTCTATGGGCGTCATATCGCCGGTATCCATATAAAGTAAATCAATACTTTCTGGGGCTATGCGTTGTAAAAAATTGGTAGATGAGTTGACATGATAGGTAATAATGTCACTAAAATCTTGGGTAATCACTTTGCATCGGTTAATATGTGCTGCGGCAAGATCTACTGTGTGAATTATTGGGTTTAAATGTGCAAGGCATTCTGCTGCCATACGAGTGAAGCTACCTGCGCCCCAATCCCAATTCTCCGGATTGCCCGGCGTCCAATAGATAGGGTTGTCTTTATTGCACCCCGGGTGGCCGCGGTGTGTAAAGCTGCGCGTAGTACCTAATTCTACAATCACTTTGCCGTTATGTTGTTCAAAATGTTCAAATGCTTTTTTGAATGTATAATATCGTGATCGTGGTTTGCAGGTAAAACAAGACCAATCTTGACCTTCATAGGTGCCATCTTCAAGTAAATATTTATATGGTTTTAATTTTGTTATTGACGGTGAGTTAGTAATGCTAAACGATGTATAAGATAACAGCATGGATAACGAGATGGTTGTTATTTTGTTCATTATGGTTCCTTTTTTATAATGCAAAATATATAGTAGGACACTATAACAAATATTTTTTAGATAACAAGTGGGAATATAATTTCTAGAAAATTTGTTGTGTTTAACTGTAAGATAGTTTTGCTGGAGCAAAATCGGGTGCTTGAGATAACACTTTTTGTAACTCCTGTTGAGCAAAACTAGTATTGCCAGCTTTAAAAGCTGAACGCGCTAAATACCAATTTACACGCCAATGATGTATACGACGTATTTTTGCGGAATCTGTTAACTGTTTGAATAATGTACATGCTTTTTTATACTCTCCATTATGTTCTAAGATAAGAGCTTCCCATAGAATGCCATATGGATCATCACTTTCTTTTAAGAATGGGAAAAATTTATATAAGGCATCTAATTCACTACCTGCTGTATGGGCAATTGTTTCCTCTGCACGCAGTACATCATTGATACTATAATTTAAGTCGCAATCAAATAACCTGCTTATTGAACAAGCTTCAACACAAGGAGAAATTGATAATTTTATGGTATGGGGATGGGCAATAATAGTATCGCCAAAAGTAATAATATGATAGTTAGGATTAATATCAAGTAATAAACCCATTGTTGTTGTAAGAGATGGCCAGTTTTCTGTGTAAAAACCACGTAAATCATCAATAAGTATTACAGCATTATGCATATTGTTATTTTTTATTGATTTTAGTTCTTCAATTATTGGAGAATCAGAGCTTGCACGTGCTGTTCCTACGCCACAATAGTGGGCATCAAGCCAGAATATTGCATCGGCAGAAATATTAGGCAGTAATTTTTGAAGCGTTTCACCTGAATTACCATTATAAAGATGTATTTTGCTATTATTTCTGAAGCGATTTTGAGCTGCTAAATACATACGCTCAGATAATTCAACAGAATATATTTCATCAAAAATGGCTGTAGCATTTGCAGTTGTATTACCCGCATATGTTCCTGTTTCTACAAAAATATTTCGATTAAATGCATTTTTTAATTGATGCAAGAATTCTTGTTTAAGTGCGCCGTCAGTTGATTTAATCCATTCTAGGGAAAATGTACTTTGAGATATACTAGATACATTCATATATGAGCATAATATGATTATTAATATACCAAAAAATGATTGTTGTTTCATATCTTTTTCCTATTTTTTTGTTTCACAATAATAATGATATAGATGGAGACTATAGCAAAAAAAATTTGAATGACAAACTATCTTTTTGTATCTTTCCAATAGATATGTTTGTATAAAACAAAAAATAAATAATTCAGGGAGATAGTATGAAAAAATTATTATTTAGTTATTTGTTATTTTGTTTATCACCTATCATTTCAGCATCGGTTGCTGATCTTATAACCAAACACCATGGGTCAATTGGGTGCATTGTAGGTACTATTGCGCAAGATGAATTGCATCATATTATGGATGATGCGCATGTCAAAAAATTGTATCTGATCATTGAGCCGGATGATGAATTTTTTGTGATCGAGCAAACGCCAAATTTATGCCCGGGCATTGTAGAAATAGTGGTTATGCCGGATGCTGCCGTTATTGATGCTTTTGCAGACGATACTATGGACTTTGTCTATATTGCAGACCCATATTATGATGCAGTCTATATTGATGCTTGGATGCGCAAGGTACATGCAGGTGGATTTGTTGCCGGTGTGCCATCTGCGCCACAGCAAACTGAATGGGTTACAGAAAAAGGCCATCTCTTAACTTTTATTATTCCTACGTATAATCGTGCACATACCATTCGTAATGCGATAGATTCAATTTATGCGCAACATAATTTAATGATACCGTTTGAAGTGGTGGTAACTGATGATGCTTCTACTGATAACACGGTAGCTATTTTGCGCGAGTATGCAGCTGCGCATGACAATTTCCGATTTTATGTGCACGTGCAAAACGGCGGTGCATCCAAGGCACGTAATACCTGCGTAGCGCATGCACGGGGTGATTTAATTTTTAATTTAGATTCAGACAATATTTTGGAGCCCAATTCTGTACAACAGCTAGTTGAAGTGTTCAATGCAACGAGTGCCGATGTAGTATCATTTGGCCAGGCAAAATTTTTCAAGAATAAAGGTACGGCAAAACATACGTGGACGCTATCATATGCTGATAACCATTGTACGTTGCGGGATGTAATGCAAAGCAGGCGGAGCCCGATATTGTTGGGTAACTATTTATTTACCAAAAAAAGTTTTGAATTAGCCGGTGGTTATTGTGGCCGTGCATTAGAAACATGGCGTTTTGGTTTTAGGCAGTTGGTGGCCGGGGCTGTAATGGTAGTGGTGCCTAACACATGGTATTGGCATTGCTTAAGCCCGGATGGTAAGTTGCGCATCAATAAAAAAAAGAATAAAAATACACAAGCAGGTATCAAAGAATTAAAGAAATATGCCCATTTATTTACTGATGAAGCAATTGAATTAATGGATAGCTATAAAGGTGGCGATACCTTTTTTAGGGATTTAAGAAAATTTAGCTTGCTTGCTTAATAATCTATGAATGACCGTGCTATCATATACAAACTGACGTTACTTTGCATAAATGAAGAAGAGTGGAAATATAGATCGACAAAGTTTGAATATGCAAGGATCTTGATCAATAAGAACTATATTAATAATATTATAAGTACAGTAAAATAAAGCCTTTATAGTGAAAAAAGGAATTCTCATGGTAAATAAAAAATATATTATTGTATTACTTTTTCTTTTTTTTCAAGCAATATTTGCACAAAAACCTATATATCTTATATCAATACCTAAATGCGGAACGCATCTATTAATTAAATTAGTTGAACAGTTAACCCAAAATAAAGTATTTTGGGTTAATCCTGAGATAAATTCTTCAAGTGAAGAGCCAGCAAAAAATATATATTGTGGTCATCTCCTTGCTACACCCGGTAATATGGAATACTTATTAGATAAAGATTGCAAATGTATATTTATTTATCGTGATCCCCGGGATCAGGTTGTATCATTTGCATATCATATAAAATTAGACAAAAATTGCCCACAGGGGAAATTATTGGTTAATGACCTTATAACTTTATTAATTAATGACAATAATTTTCTAAAGATTTTTGGTGGATTTTCGTCATTATTTATGGACAGTATTATGACAATTAACGATTACTATAAATTATTTTTGCCATGGGTTAATGTAGAAACTGTCTATGTAACAACATTTGAACAATTAGTTGGTTCTCGTGGTGGTGGAGATGATCTTACCCAAAGAAATGAAATAATTAAAATTGCTGATTATTTATCGGTTGCATTAAATATTGATCAAGTTGAAAAAATTCAACAATCATTATTTGGAAATACGTATACTTTTAGGTCTGGCCAGATAGGGGCATGGAAGCAGCATTTTAATTTATACCAAAAGAAGCTTTTCAAAGAAGTTGGAGGCAAGCTGCTTATTGAATTAGATTATGAAAAAAACCTTAATTGGTAGTATAAAAATGCAAAGAAGGAGTGAGAAGTGGTTAAAATAAGTTCTATAACATTATTGTATTGGTTATTGTTCTCAATGACATCTTTTTGTCAAACTTCAGTACAGCTTAATCCACGGCAATTGTGTGATTTAGAGCTTATTTTGAATGGAGGATTTATGCCATTAGATGGGTTTTTGGGTAAAGATGATTATGAATCAGTTCTCAGCTCAATGAGGCTTAAGAATGGAACCTTATGGCCAATTCCCATAGTATTAGATGTTTCAGAAAAAACAGCTAATTCGTTAAGCGTGGGTGAGGTTATCAGATTAGAACAACATCCATCACAACCAATAGCTTACCTAGAAGTTACCGATATTTGGCAACCGGATAAATTACAGGAAGCTCAATGTGTATATGGCACTACTAATCCTGATTATTTTGGTGTTAACTATGTGCTCAATAATACGGGATCTTATTATATAGGAGGTAAAATTGTAGGTACGACTGATTTAGAGAATCCATTTTCTCATTATGATTTTACTCACTATAGGCGAAATCCAGCTCAATTAAAAGCACATTTTAAGCAACTTGGGGTAGAAAAAGTGGTTGCATTCCAAACACGTAACCCAATGCATAGAGCGCACTATGAATTGACTAAACGTGCATCAGAGTTCTTGGCTGCACATTTATTAATTCATCCAGTTGTTGGAGCAACTAAAACTGGTGATGTAGAATATGCTACACGTGTAAAATGTTACAAAGAAATTTTGCCTTATTATTCAGAAACGGATGTGACATTGAGTTTATTGCCTATAGCTATGCGTATGGCAGGCCCACGTGAGGCATTATGGCATGCAATTATTAGAAAAAATTATGGGTGTACTCATTTTATTATTGGTAGAGATCATGCGGGACCGGGAGCCGATAGTAATGGCAAAAATTGTTATGCACCTTATGAATCACAAGAATTAGTGCAAAAATATGCTGATGAAATTGGCATTGCCATCATACCATTTCAAGAAATGGTTTATGTTCTAGAGGATGATACATATTATCCTGCAAATGAGGTGCCAGAGGGGAAAAAGGTACTTGCTATTTCGGGCACACAATTTAGAAGGATGCTGAAAGAAGGAAGTGAAATACCTGAATGGTTTTCCTTTCCATCCGTTATTGAACAATTGAAAAAACATTATCCACCATCTTTGAAACAGGGATTTACTTTATTTTTTACTGGTCTTTCTGGTGCTGGCAAGTCAACTATAGCGCAAGCTGTTGCTGCTCGATTAGCAGAAATACAAGATCGCGAGATTACTATTCTAGATGGAGATGAAATCCGCACGCATTTATCACAGGAATTGGATTTTTCTAAAGAACATAGATCAATAAATGTTAGACGAGCTGGGTTTGTTGCTAAAGAAATTACCAAAAATGGCGGTATTGCTATATGCGCTATGATTGCTCCGTATAAGC
>Ga0055451_10000530_pt1 | contig 15292 bp, 8 predicted proteins | sample China_Galinas_PW_3_FD_57745 | JGI IMG/M metagenome (GOLD analysis project Ga0055451, IMG submission 57745) | Wetland microbial communities from San Francisco Bay, California, USA, that impact long-term carbon sequestration - China_Galinas_PWB_D2 | ecosystem: Environmental > Aquatic > Marine >... | reverse complement strand
CCGACAGTCCGTAGAGGCTGTTGTTGGCCTTCTTGATGCCTTCCTCGGGCGTGCGGAAGCTCAGGACCGACAGCACCGGCCCGAAGATCTCCTCGGTGGCGATCCGCATCGACTGCGTGACGCCCTTGAAGAACACCGGTGGACACCAGAAGCCTTTGTCGGGCAGATCGACCTTCGGTCCGCGCAGGTCGGCGCCCTCCTCGACGCCCAGCTCGAGGTAGCTGCGGACCTTCGCCAACTGCTCCTTCGAGTTGATCGCGCCGAGGTCGGTGTTCTTGTCGAGCGGATTACCGACACGGATCCTGCCCATGCGCGCGAGCAACAGCTCGCACAACCGCTCCTCGATGCTCTCTTGCACGAGCAGGCGCGAGCCCGCGCAGCACACCTGACCCTGATTGAAGTAGATCCCCTGGATGATGCCTTCGACGGCCTGCTCGAGCGGAGCGTCGTCGAAGATCACGTGCGCGGCCTTGCCGCCGAGCTCGAGGGTCAGCTTCTTGCCGGACCCCGCGAGCGCGCGCTGGATGTCGCGCCCGACCTCGGTCGAGCCCGTGAACGCGACCTTGTCGACGTTGGCGTGGCGTACGAGCGCCGCTCCCGTCGGCCCGGCACCGGTCACGAGGTTGACGACGCCCGGCGGCACGCCCGCTTCCTCGACGATCTCCATCAACCGCAGCGCCGAGAGCGGCGTCGTCTCCGCCGGCTTGAGCACGACCGTGTTGCCGCACGCGAGCGCCGGCGCGAGCTTCCACGCGGCCATCAGGAGCGGGAAGTTCCACGGGATGACCTGCGCGCAAACTCCGACGGGCCGGGCCTGGGCACGGCCGGGAATCGCATATTCCAGCTTGTCGGTCCAGCCGGCGTAGTAGAAGAAGTGCTGCGCGGCCAGCCCGACGTCGATGTCGCGCGACTCGCGGATCGGCTTCCCGTTGTCGAGCGTCTCGAGCACCGCGAGCTCGCGGCTGCGCTCCTGCAGGATGCGCGAGATCGCGAACAGGATGCGAGCTCTGTGGGTCGGCTTCATTCCGGCCCACGCCGGCAACGCCTTCTTGGCCGCCCTGACGGCCGCGTCGATGTCCTTCTCGTCGGCCAGCGCGACGTCGGCGAGGTGCGACTCGTCGGCCGGGTTGATCGTCTCGAAATGCCGCCCGGTGCTCGGACGGGTCCAGTTTCCGCCGATGTAGAGACCGTACTTCCTGTCGATCTTCGCGAGCGAAGCGTCTTCGAAGCTCGGCGCGTAGTCCCACGCCTCCGGCGGGGCCGCGAACGGGTTCTCGACGACCTTCGTGTCGGTCTCCGGCTTGTCGGTCATGGTTCCTCTCAATCCAACGCGACGTCGTCGGTCGAAACGTAGCGACCGCGGGTCTCCTTCTTCCACTGGCGGACGAGGTCGTTGAGCAGCGAGCTGGCGCCGATCCGAAACAGCCGGCTGGTCATCCACTCGACGCCGAGCACCTCGTGCACGAGCACGAGGTAGTGCAAGGCCTGCTTCGACGTGCGGATTCCGCCGGCGACCTTGACGCCGACCCGGCGGCCGGTCTCGTGCCAGAAGTCGCGGACCACGTTGAGCATGCACAGGGCCGTTGCCGGGGTCGCGTTGACGGCGACCTTGCCCGTGCTCGTCTTGATGAAGTCCGCACCCGCGACGCACGCGACCCATGCGGCCTTCGCGATTGCGTCGAAGCTCCCGAGCTCTCCTGTCTCGAGAATCACTTTGAGGCGCGCGTCGCCAGCCGCGTCCTTGAGTGCGGCGACCTCGTCGTGGACCCGCAGGAGGTCGCCGCCGAGGAACGCGCCGCGCGAGATCACGATGTCGATCTCCGACGCGCCATGGTCGACCGCGAATCTGGTGTCGGCGATCTTGACCGACAGCGGCACCTGGCCGGCCGGAAAGCCGGAGCTGACCGACGCGACGGCCACCGGGCTGCCGAGCAGCTCGCGCCGCGCCGTCTCCACGTGGTTGGGGTACACGCAGATCGCGGCGACCGGCGGCAGGTCTTCGCCGGCGGCCGGGCACAGCGCGCGCCGGCACAGGCTCCTGATCCGCCCGGTCGAGTCGGCGCCTTCGAGCGTCGTCAGGTCGATCATCGACGTGATGCGCTGGATGCCCTCCCGCTTCGTCTCGCGCTTGAGCGAACGCCTGCCGAGCTCGGCCGCGCGGGCCTCGAGCCCGACGGCATCGACGCACAAGCTCGGCACCTGCGGCAGTTCGTCGGCGAAGGAGCTCCTGTGGGTCTCGATCATGGCTTGGTGAACGGTGCCGGCCATCATAGGGCCGCCGCCCGCGCGAGTGGAAGCCCATTCGCGGCTGCCGCCGATTCCCCGCCTGCATCGTGTCGTCGCGACCAACCACGTCGTGCGATCCAACACTGCTCAAGCTCCCGACAGTTTTTGTCCGATGACGAAGATGATGGGAACTCCAGGAAACGACGGCAGTTCACCGGGTGCACCCGACCCAGCTGCCGCGATCGACATGGCCGTCAAGCTGGGCGAGACGAAGAACGCGCCCGTGCCCGGCGAGGCGGCCAAGGAGGTCTTCTCCGCCCTCGAGAAGACGCTCAAGGTCCGGCGCCTGTTCGATCACGGACACGATGCGTGCAGGGAGGCGGTCGAACAACTCCAGCAGCGGTTTGCCAAGTACCTGAGCGTGTTCGGCACGCTGGCGGTCTCTGTGACCCCCACCTCGTTCAACGTCGGCAAGAAGGTCGTCCTGCACGACGACCGGCGCGACGTGTCGGTCCCGTTCCGGTTCTTCCGCGACGGCGTGCGCGTGCTGCGATTCCGTGAGGGGCTCGACGCGGTCGAGCTGGGCGGGTTTCTGAGCGTCCTCGAGGCCAGACCCGAAGATGGTCACTTCGGCGGCGACACGACGACGATGTTGTGGCGCCAGAACTTCGTCTACATCAACTACGTCGCCATCGACGAGATCGGCCAGTTCGACGAGGAGCGCGAGGACACCGAGCTCCCCGAAGGCAGCGACGCGAAGTTGATCGCGCTGATGAACCAGGGCATCCGCCAGGTCCTGGACGCGATCGCCGAGCCCGGGCCGGAGTTCGATGGCAATCGGCTCGTGGTCGCCGCGCGCAAGAAGGAAGCGCTCGAGATGGCTCAGATGGACCTGACCGCGGACACGATCGCGGACGAAGACGACCCGCTCGAGCTTCCCGACGGGTTGCTCGAGCGCCTGCGTAGAGAGGTCGACGAAGGCGGTCTCACCGGCTTGATGGCGCGGGTCATCCAGACGACGTTCCGGTTGTTCCTCGAGCACCACTGCTCGCTGTGCGTCGAGCAGCTGCGTCCGCTGCTGCGCACATACCTGCTCGTGACGCTCAAGGAGAAGGACCTCGTCCGGCTGGTCCAGATCCTGGCGGCGCTGCGCAAGCGGGCGCCCGAGGGCGAGCGCAACCTCGCGTGCGAGCTCGTCGACGGTCTCCTCGAGGACCTTGCGACCGACGACGCGATCAAGCATCTCATCGACGTCGCGTCGTCCCGGGTTTGGACCGGCGGCCTCAAGGCGCTCGGGACCTACGTCCTGCGCCTGCCCGGATCGGCGATCGAGCCGCTGGCCAAGCACCTCGTCGACCTCCAGCCGGGCGACGCACGCGACGTCCTGCGGCGGCTGCTGCTGAGCCGGGCGTCGGACTCCACGCTGCTCTCGTTCCTCGAGAAGGAGCCGGTCAAGGAGCTCATCAAGGACCTCAAGTCGCTGATCGCGCTCGGGGCCCAGGACAAGGTGGCGCGGCTCGTCGAACGGTTGCTCGACCACGACGACGAGAACGTCCGGCTCGCCGCGGCTCAGGCGCTGCCGTCGCTCGGGGACGAGGCACGGCTGCGGTTCCTGCAGAAGGCCCTGGTCGACAAGTCGGCCCAAGTTCGGCTCGCGGCGCTCACGAGCCTCGCCGCCGAGAAGGACCACAAGCTGGCCGAGTGTCTGTTCGAGCGTGTCAACGCCAAGGCGACGACCGACGCCGAGCGCGCCACGCTGCTGCGCGCTGTCGCGGTCCTCGGCGGAGAGCGGGCGATGAAGGCCCTCGAGAAGTGGGTCGGCGAGCGGCGGTGTCCGTGGATCCCGCGGCCCAAGGAGAAGGACGAGTGGCGGCGCAAGGTCATCCTGAGCCTGTGGGACGTGCCCGACAGCCGCGTTCAGGAGTTCTTGTTCGAGGGGTGCGCGTCCAAGGACAAGCAGCTGCGCGAGTGCTGTGAGGTCGCGCTGGCGATGGCCGAGAAGCATGCCAAGAAGCGCGAAACGCAGGACCAGGGGAGCGAGCACGATCAATGAGCGAAGAGCTGCTCTACGAAGAGCGCGAGCGCAAGCTCGCGGCCAACGACCTGATGGAGAGCGCGCAGATGCGCTACGCGCGCGAGTTCCTGCTGGCGCTGGTCCAGGTCATTCAGATCTCCCGCTTCCATCAGCTCAACAACGAGGCGCTGCGCGAGCCGCTCGACCTCATCTGCTCACTGTCGATGAAGGTCTGCGGCGACAAGAAGACGCTCAGCCTCGCGATCGAAGAGGGCCAGATCTTCGTCAACAGCCGGCGCATGAAGTTCACGTCGGGCGCGTTCCGCTCGATGATGGCGTTCGTACAGATGCTCAAGATCCGCGAGATCGGTGGCTTCGAGTTCCTCGCCCCGCTCCCGCGCGAGAACCTGTGCCACTTCCTGGAAGCGTTCCACGAGGTCGCGGCCGACAAGTCCGACGCGCTGCCCAAGCTCGAGCGCATGCTCCACAATCACGACGTCGCCGAGATCGGGCTGATCAAGCCCGGCGAGACCGAGACTCCGCTCGAGGTCGAGCTCGAAACCAAGAAGATGGCCGCGCTACTGTATTCGAAGGCCGTCGTCATCGCCCGCGAGGTCCGCAACTCCGACAACCACGAGCGACTGCGTTACCTCGGGACCAAGGCCACGCGCGTGATCCAGGAGCTGATCTCGGTCGCCGAACGCGACACGCGACCGTTGCACTGGCTCGTCCAGGTCCCCAACAACCAGGAGTACATCTACACGCACAGCACGAAGGTCGCGCTGATCTCGCTCCTGATCGGGCTGGAGATCGGCATCGAGCGCAACGCCGTGTGCAGCCTCGGGACCGCGGCGTTGTACTACGACATGGGCCACCTGGAGCTGCCCGACGAAGTCTCGGACGACGACGAGGAGCAGGAGAAGCCCGAGGCGAGCGAGTGGCAGCTCAGAAACCACGCCAAGCACGGCATCAAACAGCTCCTCAACGTCCGCATGCTCAACGTGACGGTGCCCGACTTGTTGGTCGTCGTCTTCGAGCACGCGCGCGGCTCAGAGCAGTATGCACGCGAGGACTGCACGGGCATGCACCTGTTCAGCCGCATTGTCGCGATCGCAGACGCTTACGATGCGGCGACGCACGGCCGCTACGGGAAACCCATGCCGCCCGACAAGGCGCTCGAGTGGCTGATGGAGGACCGGGCCCGTTACGATCCCGACCTCGTGCGCGTGTTCATCAACGTCATGGGCATCTACCCGGTCGGGACCGTCGCGTTGCTCAGCACCGGCGAGCTCGGCCTCGTGTGCGAGGTCGACCCCGCGACGCCGCGCAGGCCGTACGTGCGCATCATCGAGAAGGCGGACGGAACACGGATCGACGACGGCGAGCTCGTCGACCTCGGCCAGCGCGACGAGTCGGGCGCGCTACGCGCGAGCATCATCGATACCCTCGACCCGGTCGAGGCCGGTGTCTACGTGCCCGGGTACTACTTCACCGGCGATCTGTAGCGGAAGCCAAGAGGTTGCCGCGCGCGGCGAGCTACTTCTGGCCGTCGATTCGCAAGTACACGCTGAGCCCGCGAATGAACTCGCTCGCGCTCGCGGCGACGATGTCGAGGAGGCCATCCCCGTTGAGGTCGGCCATGGTGCCGGTGTGGACCTTGAACGTGCCGGCGAACCGCCGCCGGGCCTGGAACGTGCCGTTGCCGTTGCCGAGCCACAGGAACATGTCCGGCCCGTGGAAGCTCGCGCTCAGGATGTCGTCGTTGCCGTCATTGTCGAGGTCCCCCGCGAACAGCGCGGTCGAGCCCGGGCCGCCGCTCAGCTCGAGCTTGTCGAACTCGACGCCGGTCGTCTGGCTCGGCTTCGCGAGCAGCACGTTGAGGATGTTGTCGCTGATCGTCTCGCCGAGGCTGCTGACGACGAGGTCCGGGTAGCCGTTCTTGTCGAAGTCGGCCGTCCGCAGCCTGTGCGGCTTGAACGACACGGGGACAGAGATGCGCTTCGTGAACCCGCCCTTGCCGTCTCCTGTGAACAGCTCGACGTGGGCCTGGTCGAACAACGATACGGCGAAGTCGACGAAGCCGTCCTTGTCGAAGTCGCCGGTAGCGATCGCGACCGGGCCCCCCGCGACCGCGACGGGCGTGGCCATCGGAAGGTAGTTGAAACTGCCGGCCCCTCGCAGCACGTGGACGGCATTGGTCGAGCGCGAAGTGACGGCGATGTCGAGCGTTCCGTCACCGTCGAAGTCCGCGGCCCCGGTCTCGAACGGTCCGACACCGAGCGCGATCGTGTCGGAGAGGTCGAAGACGATCGCGCCGTTGGCGACCGACTTGTTGATCAAGAACCGCACGCCGGTCGCGACGCTGATGATGACGTCGACCTTGCCGTTGGCGTCGAGGTCCGAGGCGGTCAGGAACCCCGGTCGCGCGCCGTTCAACGGCTGCGAGATGACCTGCTCGACGGACAGGCGCCCCGACTTGCCACCGCGAAACACCGAGACGATGTCGTTGTCGGGCGCGGACGCGACGACGTCGTCGAAGCCGTCGGAGTTGAAGTCGGCCGAGACCGCGAAACGCAGCGCATCGCCGTTGGTGGCATACATCTCGCCCCCGTTGTCGGCCGCGCCGCCGACGAGATACGTGAGCCGGGACTCCTCGGTGCCCGACGTGACGATGTCCATCGTCGTGTCCGCAGGGCCGAGCTTGAAGTTCGTGATCAGGCTCTGGCTCGGCTGTCCGCTCGTCGCGAACAACCGCGGCGCGTCGAAGGTCCCGTCGCCCTTGCCCCGCAAGAGCGCGATCGAGTAACCCGGCCAAAAGCTGACGACGACGTCGGTGTTGCCATCGCTGTCGTAGTCGCCGGTCGCGAGGTGGAACGGCCTCAGGTGGAACGGCGGATCGCTGAACGACACGGTCGTGCTCGGCGAGCCGAACGCGAGGTCGGTGCGGCCGCGAAAGACCGTGAGCGAGCTGTTGGTCCAGTTGGCGACGATCACGTCGTTGATCGAATCACCGTCGAGATCGACGGCGGCCGTCGACAACGGGCCGACGCCGCCCGAGCCGAACTCGCTCGCGACGGCCTTGGTGAAGTCCCCGTTCTGCGCCTGCCACACGATCCACTTGTCGCGCGAAGCGTACCAGTCGGTGCCGATGACCTCGTTGTAGGCCGGATTCCCGTCGAGGTCGGCGACCGTGATGAACCCGAGCTCGTGACCGGCCGCGGCCGGCGGCACGAGTCGAAGGGGTGTCGTGCTCAGCGTGTCGCCCGAGCGCTGGAACACCAAGATCTCGGTTCCCTTGTTGCCACAGCACAACAGGTCGTCCGAGATCGACTTCGTGTCGAGCTTGGCCGCCGTCAATCCGCAGCTGTTCAGGCCGACCGGAATCGACTGCGAGGCCTTCTTCGTGAAGTCGGCGGCGCCGTCGTTGTAGTAGACCTCGATCCTTCCGGCGCCGATGAACAGCACGGCGATGTCCTTGTCACCATCACCATCGAAGTCGCCGGCGGCGATCTCTCCCGGGCTGTCGGTGAACTTGGCCAGGACCTGCTCGACCTGTGTCGGCGGCGAACCATCCGCCGTGCCTGGCAGCATCGTCATGTTCTTGTCGATCGTCGAGATGACGATGAAGTCCTTGCCGACGTCGGAGTTGGCGAGCGGAGGCGGCGAGTCGAAGTGATCGTAGACGAAGGCGCGCACGCTCGAGAGACCGGTCGCGATCTCACCACGTGTCTGAAACGCGACGCCGGCGCCTTTGTCGATGATCGGAGGTGGGGAGGAGTTCTTGCCGCGGCAGCCGAACAGCGTCAGTGCCAAGAGTGCGGGCGGAGCGACGCGGGCGATCCACATGAGCGATCCTCGTCAGGGCAAATCGAAAAGGCAGCCTGTTGGGCGGTAACCAAAAGACGGGGCATCGGTTACGGCGTACCGTAAACCGGGAGAGATCGACTATAGCCCAAGTTGCGACCGTCGTGGAGTCGACGAAATTCCCGCAACCGCCGCGAGGAAATGGCGGTCCCCCCGGCGTAGCCCCTGAACGGGCATCCGAACAGGCAAGCCACATGGTTGGGCAACCTCGGGGATACGCGCGGGGGGAAAGGTAAGAGGGGGCCCCGCACACTTGGCCCCCTCCGGCTGGAATCAGGTCTTGCCCCCGCCAAAGCAAGACAGCTGCCAACTGCGTACGACCGAGGCGATTTTCTCGGCGGCTCGTGAAACCGCCGTTCGGAGCGAGGTGTGCGCGATACCGTGATCGTGCACGCACCGAGCAGGTCGCCGATATGCACCGCCCCGAACGGCCCGGGCATTGCGCACCCGCCATAGCACACGCACCGTAGGGGGCCCTACGGCGGGCTCGCCATGACCGTGGTGCTATACTCCGATCATGAGCCCCGAGCCCGAACCCACCAACGAACGCGCCGCGCAACCCGCCGAGCCCTCGGAGTCGTCTCGTCCTGAGACGGACGTGCCCGATTGGCGGGCCAAGCTCACGCGGATGCCGCGGTGGAACAAGATCGCGCTCGCGGTCTCGCTCGCGTTCATCCTGGTCAGCGGCGTGCTCGAAGGGATCGCGGTCCTCTCGCCTCCGGCCTCGGCGGCAACTTCGCCCGAGGCCGCCGGCAACCTCCAGGGAGGGAAGTCGTTCGTCGGCGCGGGCCAGGAGTCGCAGCAGGGGCCAGAGGCCGAGCAGCAGCAGACCGACGGCGCCTGGTCGGCCGGGCTGTTCCGGCTCGGGTTCAGCTTCTTCGCGGCGTTCTGCATCGGCTTTGCGCTGCGCAAGGTCATGCACGTCGCGCTCATCGCGCTGGGGTTGTCGTTCTTGTTCTTGTTCGGCTTGTCCTATGCCGAGCTCGTGACCGTCGACTGGGTCGCGATCGACGCCCTGTTCCAGAGTCTCGTCCAGCAGATCAAGGCCGAGTCAGGCCGGTTCCAGTCGTTCATCACGGGTAGCCTGCCGGTAACCGGGCTCGCCGGCTTCGGGCTCGTGACCGGGCTCAAGCGCGGCTGACCGTTCGATTCCGAGACAGGTTGTGAAGTGCTCGCTTCACGCGGGAGCGGGGTTGGCGTAGTCTTGGCGCGCCGTCCCGACCCTCGGATCGAAAAGAACCATGAGATCGACTCCGTCCCCGTCCTCCGCGGGGATCTGCCTGCTCCTGGCCGGGCTCGCCGCAAGCGGCTGCCGTGTCGGCCCCGACTACGTACCCCCCGAGGTGAAGCTCCCCGACACGTGGCATCGCGCGCTCACCCAGGGGCTCGAGACCGGCGAGGCCAACCTCCAGACCTGGTGGAAGCTGCTCGGTGACGAGGAGCTCAACGCCCTGATGAAGCGCGTCGATGGCAACCTCTCGCTCGATGTGGCGTTCGCGCGCGTCAAGGAAGCCCGGGCGCTGCTCAGGATCGCCGGCGGCGATCGCATGCCGCAGCTGACCGGCTTCGGCTCGGCGATCCGCAGCAAGACCGGCTCGGGGATCCCGCTGCCGGGGGCCGGCACGACGAACAACTTCTACTCGACCGGGATCGACGCGACCTGGGAGATCGACGTCTGGGGCCGCGTCTCGCGCATCGTAGAGTCCGCGAGCGCGGGCTACGACGCGTCGATCGAGAACCTGCGCGACGTGCTCGTCGTGCTCTACTCCGAGATCGCGATCAACTACGTCGAGCTGCGTTCGTTGCAGGAGAGAATCCAGCTCACCCAGGCGAACATCAAGCTGCAGCAAGATACGCTCAAGCTGACCCAGGACCGGTTCAACGCGCAGCTCGTGTCCGAGCTCGACGTGCGGCAGGCGGAGCTCAACCTCGCACGCACGCAGGCGTTCCTTCCGTCGCTGCGCGCGGCGGTCGAAGCCGCGATCCATCGCATCGAGGTGCTGCTCGGTCAGAACCCCGGCGGCGAGCTGCACACGGAGCTCAGCAAGGTCGGGGCGGTCCCGAAGCACCCGGAGAGGGTCAGGCTCGCGATGCCGTACAACCTGCTCCGCCAGCGTCCGGACGTGCGCCGCGCCGAACGGGAGCTCGCGTCGCAGACGGCGCGGATCGGGATCGCGACGGCCGATCTGTATCCGCAGTTCTCGCTGTTCGGCGGGTTCTCGTTCGATTCGATCGGCGGCAGCCTGACGGACATGTTCCGGAAGTCGAGCCTGTCGTGGTCGTTCGGCCCGCAGTTCAGCTGGAGCTTGTTCAGCGGCGGCAAGGTCGAGGGCAACATCGAGGCCGAGACCGCGCGCACCGAGGCGCTCGTCGCTGGCTACAAGCAGACGGTCCTGCTCGCGCTGGAGGAGACCGAGAACGCGCTCGTGGGGTACACCGAAGAGCTCAACGTGCTGGACGCCCTGCGCCGGTCGACGGCCGCCGCGCGCAAATCGGTCGAGCTCGTGCAGACGCTCTACCGCACGGGGCGAGTCGACTTCCAGAACGTGCTCGACATGCAGCGCTCGCTCGTCACGGAGGAAGACAAGCTGGCCGAGAGCGAGGGGCGCGTTATCCAGAACCTGATCCGTCTCTACAAGGCGCTCGGTGGTGGGTGGGCCGAGGGCGACCCGGTCGTGGACGAATCACAGCCCGGCGGCAGCACGTCGCAACAGCCCAAGTGAGGGTCGGTTCCATGTCCAGAGTTCGTGCATTCCCTTCGCTCCTGCTCTTGATGCTGGTCGCCTGCGAGCAGCCCAAGCGGCCGACGCCCCAGCCTCCGATGGTGACGCTGGGTGCGACACAGCAGCGCGACGTCGTCGACCACAAGGTCTTCGTCGGGCGTACCGATGCGTTCGAGCGGGTCGAGATCCGGGCGCGCGTCGAGGGCTTCCTCAAGTCGGTCGACTTCGAGCCGTCGCAGTTCGTCAAGGCCGGGCAGCTGTTGTTCACGATCGAGCCCGACTCGTTCGCGCTCGCCGTCGCGCACGCGAAGGCGGCGTTGGACAGGAGCCAGGCCGAGTTCGATCGCGCGCAGGCCGACCTCGAGCGCGTGGAGATCGCGGTCAAGACGAACGCGGTGTCCAAGCAGGAGGTCAGCCTGCGCAAGGCGGATCGCGACAAGGCCAAGGCCCAGGTGGAGTCGGCCGAGGCCGCGCTCGCCGATGCCAAGTTGAAGCTCGGCTACACCAAGGTCACGTCGCCGATCGCGGGGCGTGTCAGCCGCAACCTGCGCGACGTGGGCAACCTCGTCGGCTCGGGCGAGAAGACGCTGCTGACGACCGTCATGCGGCTCGATCCGATCTACGTCTACTTCGACATCAGCGAGGACTTCATCGTCCAGTACCTGAAAGAGAAGGGCATCTCGCGCGACATGGAGGAGGTCAAGAAGCGCAAGGACCTGCCGGTCGCGGTCGCGTTGACCGGCGAGACCGGCTTCCCGCATGCGGGCTACATCGACTACGTCGACAACACCGCCGATCCCGAGACCGGAACGATCGCGGTCCGTGGTGTCCTCGACAACGCGAAGGGTACGCTTTACCCGGGGCTGTTCGCGCGGATCCAGGTCCCGGGGGCCACGATCAAGAACGCGGTGCTCGCCAAGGAGACTGCGATCGGCACCGACCTCGCCGGCAAGTATCTGTTGACCGTCGGCGACAAGAACATCGTCGAGCGCAAGTACGTCGAGCTCGGCCCGCTGCAGGATGGCTGGAGGGTCGTGACCGGGATCGGCGCGGGCGAGGACTACATCGTCGAAGGCGTGATCCGCGCGCGCCCGGGCCTGCCGGTGCGGACGCAGCGCGAGAGCGAGTCCGGCGGCGCCAAGGCACCGGCCAAGGACCCGAAGTAGCATGCTCAGCCGCTTCTTCATCCACCGGCCGATCTTCGCGAGCGTCATCTCGATCCTGATCCTCGTCATCGGCTCGGTTTCGATGCTGGCGCTGCCGATCGAGCAGACGCCGAACATCACGCCGCCGACCGTCAAGGTCAGCGCGGTCTATCCCGGGGCCAGCGCCGAGGTCATCGCCGAGACCGTCGGGTTCCCGATCGAGAAGGAGGTCAACGGCGTCGACAACATGATCTACATGTTGTCGAAGTCGAACAGCGACGGGACGTACGAGCTCGTCGTCTCGTTCGAGGTCGGGACCGACATCGACATGGCGACGGTGCTCGTCCAGAACCGCGTCGCGATCGCCGAGCCGAAGCTGCCCGAAGAGGTCAAGCGTCAGGGGGTCACGACCAAGAAGCAGTCCACGAGCATGGTGCTGATGGTCAACCTGATCGGCACCAACGAGAAGTACGACGAGCTGTTCCAGAGCAACTACATCAACACGCAGATCGTCGACCCGATCAAGCGTGTCAGGGGCGTCGGCGACGTCATGGTGATGGGCGCGCAGGACTTCAGCATGCGGATCTGGATGAACCCGGATCGGCTGAAGGTCCGCGGGCTGACGACCGACGACGTGATCCAGGCGATCCGCGACCAGAACGTGCAGGTCGCGGCCGGCCAGATCGGCGCGCCGCCGAACCCGAAAGAGGTCGAGTTCCAGTACACGATCAACACGAAGGGCCGGCTCAAGACCCCGGGCGAGTTCGAGAACCTCATCGTCAAGGTCGGCGCCGACGGCAGCTTGTTGCGGCTCAAGGACGTCGCCCGCGTCGAGCTCGGCGCCGAGTCGTACAAGTGGTCGGTCGACCTCAACGGCAAGGCGTCGATCGGCATCGTCGTCTACCAGCTCCCGGGCGCGAACGCGCTCGACATCGCCGACGGGATCCGCTCGACGATGGCTGACCTCTCGAAGTCGTTCCCCGAAGGGCTCGACTACAAGATCGCCTATGACTCGACGCGGTTCATCACGGCGTCGATCGAGGAGGTCAAGGTCACGCTGTTCATCGCGGTCCTGCTCGTCGTGCTGACCGTTTATGTGTTCCTGCAGGACTTCCGCACGACGCTGATCCCGGCGGCCACGATCCCGGTGTCGTTGATCGGGACGTTCGCGGTCATGCTCGGGCTCGGGATCACGATCAACACGCTGTCGTTGTTCGGCATCGTGCTGGCGATCGGCATCGTGGTCGACGACGCGATTATCGTGGTCGAGAACACGATGCGTATCATCGACGAGGAGAAGCTGCCGGCCAAGCGGGCGGCCGAGAAGGCGATGCTCGAGATCACCGGGCCGGTGATCGCGACGACGATCGTGCTGCTCGCCGTGTTCATCCCGACCGCGATGGTCAGCGGGATCACGGGGCGGTTGTACCAACAGTTCGCGCTGACGATCTCGGTCGCGACCGTGTTCTCGTCGATCAACGCGCTGACGCTGAGCCCGGCGCTCGCGGGCCTGTTGCTGCGGCCGACACCCGAGAAGAAGGCGTGGTTCTTCCGTGCGTTCGAGAACCTGCTCGGCCGCACGCGCACGGGCTATACCGGGATCGTCGCGTTCCTCGGCCGCCGGCTCCTGATCTCGGCCGTGCTCGTCGCCGGGTTCTTCGCGGCGACCGCGTTCGGTTTCAAGATGCTGCCGACCGGCTTCATCCCGAACGAGGACCAGGGCTACGTGTTCCTCGCTGCGATGCTGCCCGAAGGCGCGGCGCTCGGCCGCACGCAGGCGGCGATGGCCGACATGGAGAAGAAGATCGAGGACATCGACGGCATCGCCGACATCATTCGTGTGAGCGGCTACTCGTTCCTCGATCAGGCCGTGTCGACCAACGCTGGATCGATGATCGTCGTGCTCGAGCCGTGGTCGCAGCGGAGCACGGTCCAGAAGTCGGTGCGCTCGATCCTCGGGCAGATGCAGGTCCGGCTCGCCGGCGAGCAACGCGCGGCCCCGATCGTGTTCCCGCCGCCGCCGATCCAGGGGCTCGGCGCGGCCGGCGGCTTCGTGTTCCAGCTCCAGGATCGCGGGGGCGCCGGGCTGCAGCTGCTCGAGCAGGTTGCGGACGACATCGTCTACGCCGGCACGCAGGACCCGGTGCTGACGCGCATGAACAACAACTTCCGGACGAACGTGCCCCAGCTCTACCTCGACGTCGACCGGACTCGGATCAAGCGCTACGGGATCCCGCTGACCACGGTGTTCCAGACGCTGCAAGCCCAGCTCGGCTCGGCGTACGTCAACGACTTCAACATTTTCGGGCGCACGTTCAAGGTCATGGCGCAGGCCGACCACGAGTTCCGTAACAAGGTCGAGGACATCCTCCGGCTCGAGGTCCGGGCTCCGAGCGGCAAGATGGTGCCGCTGCGCAGCCTGATGCAGGTCAAGCAAGTCGCGGGGCCGCGGTCGATCTACCGCTACAACAACTACCCGTCGGCACAGATCACGGGGCAGCCGGCCCCGGGGATGAGCTCGGGTCAGGCGATCGCCGAGATGGACCGCATCGCCACCGAGAAGATGCCGAGCTCGATGGGCTACGAGTGGTCGGGTGTGACCTACCAGCAGCTCAAGGCCGGCAGCTCGACGGTGTTCATCTTCGCGCTCGCGCTCGTGTTCGTGATGCTCGTGCTCGCGGCCCAATACGAGAGCTGGTCGACGCCGCTCGCCGTGCTGCTCACCGTGCCGTTCGCGCTGCTCGGCGCCCTCGCGCTGACGTTCGCGCGCATGATGGACAACAACGTCTACACGCAGATCGGCTTCGTCATGCTGATCGGCCTGTCGGCCAAGAGCGCGATCCTGATCGTCGAGTTCGCCAAGCAGCGGCTCGAGGAAGGCGTCCCGCTGTTCGACGCCGCTGTCGAAGCCGCGCGCCTGCGCTTCCGCGCGATCCTGATGACCGCGTTCTCGTTCATCCTCGGCGTCGTCCCGCTGCTGGTCGCGAGCGGCGCCGGCGCCGCGAGCCGCCGCTCGCTCGGCACGGCCGTGTTCGGCGGAATGCTGGCCGCGAGCGTGATCGGCATCCTGTTCATCCCGGTGCTCTACATCATCGTCGTCAGGATCTTCGGCGGGAAGCGCGCCGCCACGAAGCCCGAGACCGGCCCGGCCGAGGACGAGGGCGGCGACGAACCCGACGAGCCGATCCCCGAGCCCGCGCCAGCGAGCTAGATCGATTGAAATGTGTAAGACACATTTCATATCGATCTAGGACAACGGCCAGGGTCAGGCGCATCGTGCGTTTCCCTACAGGGTGCTTGGGCTACTGCATTGGAGGCGC
>Ga0055451_10000529_pt1 | contig 15302 bp, 14 predicted proteins | sample China_Galinas_PW_3_FD_57745 | JGI IMG/M metagenome (GOLD analysis project Ga0055451, IMG submission 57745) | Wetland microbial communities from San Francisco Bay, California, USA, that impact long-term carbon sequestration - China_Galinas_PWB_D2 | ecosystem: Environmental > Aquatic > Marine >... | reverse complement strand
CCTCGGATGCCAGCCCGAACAGTTGATTGGCCTCGAAGTGCTCGCGAGTCGCTTCGTCCGTCGCGAAGCTGTTCATCAAATACACCGGCACGCGACCACCTGCTTCGCGCGCGGTGCGCAGCACGTTCTGGACCTTGAGGTCGACGAACGAGCGGCCGTGGAGGGCTTCGACGGTGCCCTTGACGATCCCGCCGAAGCGTGTCGCCATCCCGCCGTTGAGAATGATCACGGCGACTTCGCCGTCCTTGATGGCCGCCTTGCCGACCTCGATCGCCTCTCGCCCTTCGTCGCTGTCGCGTTTCGGAAGATCGACCCACGCGTCAGCGTCGGGCGGCGTCAACTCGCCTTGGACGATGTTGGTCAGCACCGACAGCTTGCCGGCGGCGATCCGCAACTGCCGATCGTGAAACTTGGCCTGGTCGAACGCGAACCGGGCGAGCAGGTCCTTGACGTCCTGCGGCAGATTGTCGAGTTCGTCCGACACGGCTCGAGTACAGGCTTCGGTTGACATGCGCAAAATCCGAAGGGCGCAAAAAATAGCGGTCGCTGCGGCGATCTCCAGCGGTTTCTCGCTCGCCTTGTAGGACCATCGGTGGTTTTGGGCCCGGTCTTCAAAAGTTTTTTGCGTGCTCACCGAGCGCGCGACTTGACACTGACGCGCATGGGGCGGAGTTCTGGCCAAGGAGCAACCGGAGCGCTCGAGGACCTGCCGGGCGTCGGTCCGGTTTTGGCAAGGCGATTGCAATCGGCCGGATTCTCCGATGCTGTCAGCCTCGTGTACGCGGTGCCGCGCCGCTACGACGAGGTCTTGTACACCGGCAGCGTGAGCCCGGATCTCGCGGGTCGGACCGTGGCGTTGCTCGGCCGGATCCGCGCCACCGCTGCCCGCTGGCTGCGCGGTGGCAAGAATCTGGCCACGATCGGGTTCGAGGCACTCCGCGATTCCAAAGACTCCGCAGGCACACCCGTCGACGCGGCGTTCTTCGGACAGAGCTATCTGGCCCGCAGTCTCGAGCCCGGCATGCTCGCGGTGTTCACGGGGACGCTCGAGTTTCGCGAAGCGGATGGCAACAAACCCGAGAGGTACAGCCTGAAGGCCCCGAGCGTCCACAGGGACATCGATTCGTTCGTCTCGGGCGCACAGCTGCAATCGGTGTATCCGACGATCGAGGGATTCAGCACACGGCGGTTTCAGAAGCTCGTGCACGCTGCGCTGGACATGTTCGGTTCCGCGATCGACGAGCCGCTGCCGCGCGAGGTCCTGCGCGATCTCGACCTTCCACGGCTGCCCGAAGCGCTGCGCGTGTTGCATGCGCCGCCGCTGGACCGGGACCTGTTGCAGCGGTGCAGGCGGCGGGTCGCGCTCGACGAAGCCGTGCGGCTGATGGCAGATGTTCGTGAGCGCAGGGCCCGTCGCGAGAAGATGGAGAGCCCGAAGATCCGCGTGACGCGCGAGATCGACACGAGGATCCGCGCGAAGCTGCCGTTCGCGCTCTCGCCCGAGCAGGACGCGAGCGTTGCTGCCATCGCCTTGGATCTGTCGCGGCCATGGCCGATGGCGCGCCTGCTCCAAGGCGATGTCGGGACGGGAAAGACCCTGGTCGCGTTCTACGCGTGTCTTGCGACCGCGGCCGCCGGCTACAAAGCCGTGTTGCTCGCGCCGACCGAGATCCTCGCCGAGCAGCACGCGAGCAACTTCCGCCGGTGGTTGGAGGGCAGTCGCCTGCCCGTCGAACTCGTCACGGGCTCGTCGGTTGCAGCCGATCGTTCGGTTTGCGAACGGTTGCAGTGCGAGCCGGCGTGCATCGTGGTCGGAACTCATACGCTGTTGTCCGATGACGTGTGTGTCACATCCCACGGTTTGCTCGTGATCGACGAGCAGCAGCGATTCGGCGTCGCGCAGCGCGCGCGTCTGTTTCGCGCCGAGCGCGGGCTCGTTCCGAACGTCCTCGTCATGACAGCGACACCCATTCCCAGAACGCTGGCCACCGCACTGTTCGGCGATCTGGAGTGCTCGGAAATCCGCAACCCGCCCGCGCAGCGCGCGCGCGTGCGCACTCGCCTGCTGCCGGCATCGCGCTGGCCGGACGTCAAGCGCCGGATCGTGCGCGAGGTGCGTCGAGGTGGCCGCGTGTTCGTCGTTTGTCCGCGCATCGGCGACGACGCCCGTGCCGACCTCACGTCGGTCCGGCGGGTGCACGCCGAGCTCAGCGAGCTGCTTCCGACCGGTCTTGTTCACGGCAACTTGAATGCAGACCAGCGCATGAGGGCTCAGTGCGCGTTTCGCAGTGGAGAGGTCGCGTGCCTCGTCGGCACGACGGTGCTCGAAGTCGGGATCGACGTCCCTGAGGCCACGTGGATGGTCGTGCTCGCGGCCGAGCGTCTCGGGCTCTCGTCGTTGCACCAGCTGCGCGGCCGCGTCGGCCGCTCCCGCCGTCCCGGCTTGTGTCTGCTGCTCGGTGACGCCGAGTCCGAGCGCCTGCAGCTACTCGAGCGGACCGACGACGGGTTCGCGCTGGCCGAGCAGGACCTCGTGCTGCGTGGCGCGGGTGATCTGACCGGTCACCTGCAACACGGCCACTGGCGCATGTCGTGCCTCGATCCGATTGCCGACGTCGACCTGTTGCGTGTCGCCGGAACCCTGCAAAACCCGGCGTCCAAGCTGTCGAGTTCGTGAATCGCGGCGGGTAGGCTGACTGGTCCGCAAACCCGCCTGCTGGAGGTAGCAAGTGAGTGAGTTCGTCGCCCTGTTCACGGGCCAAGGATCGCAGTTCCCGGGGATGGGAAAGAGGCTCTACGAAGCATCGGACGCCGCGCGCGCGGTGTTCGACGAGGCGGAGTCGATCCAACCCGGGCTCGAGTCCTTGTGCTTCGAAGGTCCGGGCGAAGAGCTCGTCAAGACCGAGAACACCCAGCCGTGCGTCCTCGTCACCGACGTCGCTGCCTATCGCGCGTTCGGTCGGACTCCGATCGCGGCCGCCGGTCACTCGCTCGGTGAGTACGCTGCGCTCGTTGCGTCGGGAAGCCTCGATCTCGCGACGGCGGTCCCGCTCGTCAAGGAGCGCGGGCGCGCCATGCAGGACGCGGTCCCCGAGGGCGTGGGCGGCATGGTCGCGCTGCTCAAGGGCGACCTCGACGAAGCAAGAAAGGTCGCGGCCGAGGTCAGGAGCGGGGTCTGCGATCTCGCCAACTACAACTCGCCCGGCCAGTACGTCCTGTCGGGCGAAGTCGCGGCGATGGAGGAGGTCGTGGCCAAGGTCGGTCGCCGTGCCCGTCCGCTGCCGGTCAGCGTACCGTTCCATTCGTCCCTGCTGGCCGATGCCGCCGTGACGTTCGCCAAGCGGTTGGACGGGGTCGCGTTTGCCGACACGAAGTTCCCGATCATCACCAACGTGGACGCCGCCGCGGTCACCGCAGCGGCAGATATCCGCGACGCCCTGCAGCGGCAGTTCGCGAGCTCGGTCCTGTGGCAGCAGTCGATCGAACTGCTGATCCGTGACGGCCGTCGCCGGTTCATCGAGTTCGGTCCCAAGCCGACGCTCACGCGCATGGTCAGCCAGATCGCCAAGGTGCTGGAGGTCGAGGTCGAGGTCCACGCCGTCTGCGAACCCGAGGATCTGGAAGCCGCCGCTGGCCGCTGAGGCTGCCCGTGGCTGCGTCCTCTGGCATGAAACCGGTCCCGTGGCTGCTGCCACTGTCTTGGGGCTATCGGTTTGGTGTCGCGGTGCGCAATCTCGGATACGAGCTTGGCTGGCGACGTGTCGTCGAGCTGCCGGTACCGGTGGTTTCGGTCGGCAACCTCGCGGCCGGGGGGACGGGCAAGACGCAGTTCGTGCTCTGGCTCGTCGAACATGCCCGGGCCGCGGGCCTGCGCGTTGGGGTGCTGGCTCGCGGCTACGGTCGCAGGCCAGGCGAGCCGCTCAACGACGAAGGCCGCCTGCTCGCGCGGCGATTCCCGGACCTTCCACAACAGCAGGATCCCGACCGCCACGCGGCCGGCCACAGGCTGCTGGCCGAGACCGCCGTCGACCTGCTCGTGCTCGATGACGGATTCCAACACCGGCGCTTGCGCCGCAATCTCGATGTCTGCTGTCTCGACGCCCGGGACCCGCTGTGCTCTGGCCGGCTGCTACCGGCCGGGTGGTTGCGCGAACCGCTGTCGGGTCTCGAGCGGGCCGACGTCGTGTTGCTGACCGGCGCGCAGGGGATGGCCGAGTCCGAGCTCGCGGCGAGCTTCGATCGCGTCCGCGAGCTGATCCAGGCCCGTCCTTGCTTCGCCTGCGCGACGCGTGCCATCGATCTCGTCGAGTTTCCGGGGGCGCATTCCCACGAGCTCGGGGAGCTCTCGGGGCAGCGCGTCGCGTTGCTGGCCGGCATCGCACGCCCCGGGCGCTTCGAAGCAACGGTTGCCGGGCTCGGGGCACAGATCGAAAGGCGTGAGTTCCTCGGCGATCACACGCCGATCCCCGAGCCGCTGCTCGCGCGGATGTCGGCGGCCGCGACTGCCGCATCCGCCTGGCTCGTGATGACCGAGAAGGACGACGCACGGCTCGCGCTGCCGGCCGAGGCGGGACCGCGACGATTCGTGCTGCGTGTCGGGCTCGAGTTCGTCGGGCAAACGGCGCCGCTCTCGGCGTTCCTGCCGCCGAACCTCGCTGTCCCGGGCACGCCGGAGGCCGGCTAGGTGGCCCGGCGCCACAACGCGTTCGTCGACTTCGTCGCCTACGTGCCGGTCCGAATCACGTACGCGCTCCTCGCGGTGTTGCCGGAGCGGCTCGTCTACGCCACGCTCGCGGCGATGGGCCGCGGCTTCTTCCGGCTGTCCGGCCGGCGGAAACGGATTGCGCTGGCCAACCTCGAGCTCGCGATCGGCGACAGGCGCGCGACGTTCGAGCGCGAGCGTATCGGCCGGGTCGCGACCGGCAACATGTTCCGTGTTCTTGCCGACATTGCCCGGATGCCGGCGCTCGCGCGCGGCGATCGGTTCCGCGAGCGCTTGGATCTCACCGAGCTCGAGGCGGCCCTCGCCGAGGCCGAGCGGCTGGCACCCGGGAAGGGCATCGTGTTCTGCGCCCCGCACTTCGGGTCGTGGGAGGCCGCCGCCGGCGCGGTTGCGCAGTTGTGTCCGGCGTCCAACGTCATCGTCAAGGTCCCGCGCAATCGTTTCGTCGAGCGCTTGTTGACTGCGAGTCGGGCCTCCGTGGGGATGCGCATCCATCCACGACGAGGCGGCATCCGTTCGGTCGCCAAGGCGCTCTTGGACGGCGAGAGCGCGTTGTTTGCGGCCGACCAGAACCAACGCCTGCGAGGTGTGTTCGTGCCGTTCTTCGGCAAGCTCGCGGCGACCGAGCGTGCCCCGGTGCGGCTGGCGCTCGGCGGCGGGTATCCGATCGTCGTCGGGGGCGCGATCCGCCTCGGTCCCGGACTCCGGTTCCGCCTGCGGATCGTCGACGTCTTCGTTCCCGGTCACGGGGATGGAAACACTCGTGAAGAACGGGTCTACAACGGTATCCTGCGCATGAACCGGGGGTTCGAAACGCTGATTCTCGAGCAGCCCGAGCAGTATTTCTGGGTCCACAACCGCTTCCGGACGCGACCTCCCGAGGAGAAACAGAACGCATGACGAGACCACGAATCCGCCCGCTGGCCGAGCGGAGGAATCTCGTGACGCTCGATGATTTCGCCAAGGTCGCCGATCCGGTGCCTGGCTTCGGGGAGTGGTTCGAGACCCTTCCCGACATCTACGGCGCGCGAGACCTCAAGCTGCTCGTGAAGACGTGGAAGGACTGCGTCGCATCGGGCAAGACCGTCGGCGTCTCGCTCGGTGCGCACGTGTTCAAGGTGGGGCTCGCTCCGCTGCTGATCGAGCTGATGCGCAAGGGCTTCGTCCAGCACATCGCGACCAACGGGGCGAGCGCGATTCACGACTACGAGTTCGCGCTGATTGGAGCGAGCAGCGAGGCCGTCGACGAGACCCTCGCCGACGGGAGCTTCGGGTTCTGGAAGGAGACGTTCGCCGGTCTGACCGAGGCTACGCATCTCGCCGCCGAGAACGCCATCGGGTTCGGCGAAGCCGTCGGGCGCCTGATCGAAGACAATCGGCTCCCGCACCGGGACATCTCGGTGTTCGCCGAGGCCTATCGGCTGAAGATTCCGGCGTCGGTCCACGTCGCGGTCGGCTGTGACATCGTCCACCTCGATCCCGATCTCGACGGGCGCGAGCTCGGGGAAGCGACGCTCCGCGACTTCGAGCGCATCTGCGCGACCGTGCAGACGCTCGAAGGCGGGCTGTGGGTCAACATCGGCTCTGCGGTGATCATGCCCGAGGTGTTCCTGAAAGCCGTATCGCTGGCCCGTAACCTCGGAAAGCTGAGCACCGAATTCACGACCGCCAACCTCGACATGATCCAGCACTATCGCGCGGTCACCAACGTGGTCCGCCGCCCACCGCGCACCGGCCTGACGATCACCGCCCAGCACGAGATCCTGCTTCCGCTGCTCTATCAGGCACTGCTGTCTTGACCACGCTGCTCGACATTCACGAAGGCATTGACTCTCCGAACGTCCTCGTGTTCGGCGACCTCATCCTCGACCACTACGTCGAAGGCGAGTCCAATCGCGTCTCCCCCGAGGCGCCGGTGCTCGTGTTCAACACGCGGTTCTCGCACCACCGGCTGGGTGGAGCGGGCAACGTCGCGGCCAACGTGGTCAGTGCAGGCGGCCGTGCCACGTGTCTGGGGCTCGTCGGTCACGACGCGTCGGCGGAGACGCTCCGCAGGCTGCTCGAAGAGGCCGGTGTCGATGCCTCCGGCGTCATCGCCGAGGACGCGAGACCGACGACGCTCAAGACGCGGTTCGTGAGCCGCACCCACCAGGTGCTGCGCGTCGACGAGGAGACGCTGCAGGAGCCCGGTCCGGAGGCCGTCGCGAAGATCCGTGCCTACTTCGACGCGCACCTCACCGAGTTCGACAGCGTCGTCCTGTCCGACTACGGCAAAGGAGCGCTGAGCGAGGAGCTGCTCGCGTTCGTGATCGCGCGTGCCAACGCGCAGGGCATCCCGGTGATCGTCGACCCGAAGGGCCGCGACTACGGCCGCTACCGCGGCGCCACGTTGATCACGCCCAACAAGGTCGAAGCCGAGCACGCGGCCGGGTTCGCCATCGAGAACCACCAGGACCTCGATCGTGTGGCCACGTACCTGACCGAGCAAGCCGACCTCCAGAGCATCGTGATCACGCTCGGAAAGGAGGGCATCTACCTGCGCACGAACGACGGCCGGCGGCGAGTCCTGCCGACCGAGGCGCGGGCCGTGTTCGACGTCACGGGCGCGGGCGACACCGTGGTCGCTCTACTCGGGCTCGCGCTCGGCGGTGGGGTCGAGCTGCCCGACGCGGTGCGCCTGGCCAACGTCGGCGCGGGTGTGGTCGTCGGTCGATTCGGCACGGCCGCCGTGACGCGTGACGAGATCCGCGGTGCGCTGCGCCTGCCGAGTCGCGGCAAGCTGCTCGACGACGCGTCCCTGATGGAGGTCCTCGTGGGCCTGCGCGCCGAGAAGAAGCGGATCGTGTTCACGAACGGCTGCTTCGATCTGCTGCACCCCGGGCACCTCAACTACCTCGCCAAGGCGAGGTCGTACGGCGACATCCTGATCGTCGGCGTGAATACCGACGAATCGATCCGGCGGCTCAAGGGGCCGAACCGGCCGATCTGCCCGCTCTCCGACCGCCTCGAACTGCTCGCCGCGCTCGAGATGGTCGACTTCGTCGTTCCGTTCGCCGACGACACGCCGCTGGCGCTGATCGAGCGGATCTCGCCCAACGTGCTCGTCAAGGGCGAGGATTGGCGCGACAAGGGCGTTGTCGGCCGCGAGTGGGTCGAATCGAACGGGGGACAGGTCGTCCTCGTGCCGCTCATGGAGGGGCATTCGACGACCGGGCTGATCGAGCGGATCCGCGGCCTCGATGGTTAGTGCAGGCCGTGGAATCGTCCTCCTCCACGGGCGGCGATCGGGGAAAATCGACCCGGTCGCTTCAGCTCCGGCCAGGATTGCGACGATACGAAACGACGACCGAATGGGCACTTCCCATGACATCGGCCGATCGGCACCAGTCGATCATGGCCGGACACCGGGGGAGGAAAGGAGCGGCTGAGTGGCTCTCGTAGTGAAGCGACAAAAGGCAAAGGACAAGATCGTCAAGAACCAGCGCACGCTCGCCGGCATCCTCGAAGGACTGCGATCGCAGGGCAAGACGATCGTCCTGACAAACGGGTGCTTCGACCTCCTCCACGTCGGCCATGTCCGGTGCCTGGAGGATGCAAAATCGCGGGGCGATTTTCTCGTCGTGGCGTGTAACGAGGACAAAACCGTCACCCGGATCAAGGGCAAGGGGTATCCCGTCAACTCCGTCGAGGACCGCATGGAGACGGTCGCGGGGTTGACGAGCGTCGATTACGTCACGGCGTTCTCGGAAGAGACGGCGGACACACTGATCAAGAAGCTCAAGCCCAACATCTACGCCAAGGGCACCGACTACACCGAGCGCACGGTGCCCGAGCGCGCGACCGTCAAGGAGATCGGCGGCAAGATCATCATCGTCGGTGACAAGAAGTCGCACTCGACGCGCAAGACCGTCCAGCGGATCCGCAAGCGGAAGTTCGAGTAGCTCCGCTAGCAGACTGGTCGAGTTTCTCAGCGACGGCTCCCGTTCCCGTGCGTGCCCGTGCCGGTGCCCGTGCCCGCGCCGGTGCCCGCCCCGTGCTCGTCCAACGGGCAACAGTGACCCTTCGGGAACGCGGGCACGAGGCGGGCACGCGCACGGGCACCGGCACGGGCACGCACGGGAACGGGGTGTGCCCTGCTACAGCCTTGCCCCGAACTTCTGTTTCACACCGACCCGCAGGCAGCGCAACATGGGGCGATGACTGCGAGCCCGACACGTCCGCCGATCTGGTTGTTGCTGCTGTTTGGCGTCTTCACGGGCATGGTCAGCGGGTTCTTCGGGATCGGCGGCGGGATTCTGATCGTTCCCTTGTTGATCTTCGGGTTCGGTCTCGAGCGTCCGCTCGCCGGCGGCACGAGCCTCGGAGTCGTCGTGTTCGTCGCGGGCACGGGGGCCCTGTTCGATTTCGTCTACGGTGACCCGACCGCACGCCCGGCGCTCATGGCGGCCGCGCTCGTGCTCCCGGGCTCGATCCTCGCGTCACGATTCGCGGCCCGGTTCGTGTCGCGGTTGTCGACGACTTTCCTTCGACGGCTGTTCGCAGCGGTGCTGCTGCTCGCAGGGGTCCGGCTCATGAATCTCGTGTCGCTGGGCGCGGGCGCGGGCGGGTTTCATTATGAGACGTTCGACCCGTGGCTCTGGGCCGTGTTGCCCCTCCTCGGCGTCTTCGTCGGCACGGTCTCGGCGCTCGTCGGCATCGGTGGTGGCGTGCTGCTGGTTCCGGCGCTGGCGTTCGTGTTCGCCGATCTCGAGATCATCCGTTGCCGCGCGACGTCGCTCATCGTCGTGGTTCCGACCGCTCTCAGTGGGCTGATCGCGCATCTCAAGTACGGCACAGCGGACCTCGCGTTCGTCAGGCCGCTGGTCCCGGCCTGCGTTGTCGGATCGATCCTCGGGTCATGGCTGGTCCACGAGGCGCCGCCCGAGATCCTGCGGCAGGTATTCGGTGGGTTCCTTGCTGTGGTCGCCGGTGTCATCTGCTTCGTTCCCGATCCGCGAAGGCGACCTCGGGAGTCCACTCGGGGGCTTGAGGGGGTCTCACATCAGGACTGAGACCGAACCGTCGATGGCAGGCGGAAGGGACGCCGCGCGGTTAGCCACAACCGCGGTTCCAAGAGCGAACCGGCCGAAGATCAACTCTGGACGCATTGCCTCGAATTGGATCGAAGTGGCAGTGAAACCCGGCACGACGGAAAGGAGCGGCGGTCCGTGTTGATGGAACTGCATGGCGGTGGACACACGAGTTCGCGCCGACCGGCATCCCGTCAGCTGCCGCGAGTCAACGGTGACAATCTCGAGGCGGTGGCTACTGACAGCTACCTGGCGGAGATCGTCTCCAACCCCGAGTTCTCACTCGATGACCGCACCTTCTTTCTGCGTCGCGTGGCGTGGTTGTTGTTGGAGAGAGTCCTGCGCGATCCGACCCGCGAGAGCACGATCACAGCCACCATGTCCGTGGCCCGGGCCCTGACCCGTTTGCTGATCGAGCAGCCGTTGGTCCGCAGTGCCTATCACCGGACGCTGGCCGGCGGCGAGGATCTCGCGACGCACTCGGTCAACGTCTCGATGCTGGCGCTCGGCCTCGCGCACTCGTTGGGCGTCGCGACCAAGGTCGAGTTGGAGCATGTGGCGCTGTCGGCGCTGCTGCATGACATCGGATGGGCGTGCAACGAGAACGACTGGAGGCGCTGCGATCCGGCCGCTGAGGCTCACTACGGTGCGCGCAGCGCCCGCCTGCTCGAGAACCTGCGACTGCCGTCGCCGGTCATCGATGCGGTTCGCGATCACCACGATCGCGCGGGCGAGATGTTGGCGACGCGGGATCTCTCGGCGGCGGCGGCGATCATCGGGTTCGCGGACGTGTTCGAGGAGCTGCGCTTGGTGCACGGCACTCGGATCGGGCCTCACCATCGCCTCGAGATCATCGCCACGGTCTACGCCGATCGATTCGACAGGAGCTTGTTCAAGGGCTTCCGGGGCCTGCTGGCAACCTGATCTCCTCAATCGACCCGCCCGCGGTTATAAGGGCGGAATGACGACGTCCGCCTTGCGCCACGATCGATGCATCGCCTTCCTGCTCCTGTCCGCCATCGCGGGACACGTTTCCGCCCAGGAGCCGCTTCGGATCGCCACCTACAACGTCGAGAACCTGTTCGACAACCATGACGATCCCTATCACGACGACGAGGGCACGTCGCCGAAAAGCTTCGCGGAGCGGCGCGCGCTCGTGCGCATGATCGACGAGCTCGATGCGGATGTGCTGGCGGTCCAGGAAGTCGAGAATCGCGGTGTCCTCGAAGCTCTGAATCGCCATCTCGCCAAGCCGTACCCGATCGTCGAGCTCATCGAAGGCAATGACCGCCGGGGCATCGATTGCGGGCTGATGTCGCGCGTTCCGCTCGACCGGACGATCAGCCACCGGCTTCGCAGGCTGCAGGGAGGCGGTCGGTTCTCACGCGATCTTCCGGTGTTCGAGCTGCGCCCGGGTGGCTCACGGCCGTTGTTCGTGTGCCCGGTGCACTTCAAATCGAAGCTCAGCTCGCGTGGGGATCCAGGTGGTGCGATCAAGCGCAAGGCGGAGACCGATGAAGTGATCGGAGTGCTCGACGAGATCCGATCGGTCGGCATCGCAGCTCCGCTCGTGCTGCTCGGGGACTTCAACGACGTGCGCGACTCGAAGCCGCTCGCGGGCCTGTTCGAGCGGTTCAGCGACGCGACGAGCTCGGTCCCGCTGGACGAGCGATACAGCTACACGTACCGCGGCACGAACCAGCAGATCGATCACGTGTTGATCGACGGCGACCTCGCGGTTGCGAAGGCGAGGTTCGTTCGTCGCAAGGACAACCCCTCCGACCATACCCCGATCGTCGTCGACGTCTCATGGCCGACCCGCGTCCGGCGCCAAGCGGGACCCAGGCACGTCGAGTTCGTCGAACCCCATGTCCCGATCGTCGACGCGACCGACACCCGGAGGCTACGCAGTCTTCTGCTCCAGGAGGTCGAGGTCCATGGCACGATCACGGCTGTGCGCGCGACTCGCTCGGGAGGACACAAGAACGTGCACTTCGGCACGAAGTCGGGCGGCCGGCCGACGCTCGTATTGTTCGTGCACCGCCGCGTGATCGCGAAGTTCCCCGACATCGATGCCTGGGTCGGGAAGCAGGTGAAAGTCAGGGGCCCGGTGTTCGACTATCGCGGGACCCTCGAGATCCAGCTACGGAGCAGGGACCAAGTCGAGCTCGTGCGGTAGCGGGCACACCCTCCTCCCGCCGAGATCACCGGGATCGAGCGTTGTCCCGTGCCCGTGCGTGCCCGTGCCGGTGCCCGTGCCCGTGCCCGCCCCGTGCTCGTCCAATGGGCACAGCCTCTGCTTGCACACGGGAACACGGGACCGGGACCGGAGCCGGAGCCGGGCAGACCAGTCCATGAACCTCATCGCTGCCTACTAGCGGAGCTAGCAGGCTCAGGGGGTCTTCGACGACACTGGGAGCCTCAGGTCCTGACCCCAGAGGTTCTCGTACGCCTCGTTGCAGCGGTCCTTCGCAACGGGGATCGCGCGGCGCACGATCGCCGCCTCCTTGAGATCGAAGTCGGCGGCGACGATCCCGGGCTCGCCATTGCCTTCGGCCAGGACTTCGCCGCTCGGGTTGACGAGGATCGAGTTTCCGGGGAAGTGGATTTCCTGCTCGTTGATGAGCGAGGGCTCGACGCCGCATCGATTGGCGCCGATCACGAACCACTGGTTTTCGACGGCGCGCGCCCTGGTCAGTAGACGCCAGTGGTTGGCGCGTGGTTGCGGCCACTGGCTCGGAACGACGAGGATCAGCGCCCCTGTGAGGTAGAGGTAGCGGATCAGCTCCGGGAAGCGCAGGTCGTAGCAGACGGCAAAGCCGAGTCGGCCGGCGCTCGTGTCGGTGACCAGGGCCTCGGTTCCATTCGCGAAGTAGCGGTCTTCGCCCAGCGGAGTGAACAGATGGATCTTGCGATAGCTCGCGATGTGGCGCCCGTTGTCGTACACGTGCAGCAGGTTGTAGACCTTGCCGTCGTCCGCGAACTCGTAGTTGGATCCGACGACGACCATCGCGAGATCGCCGGACAGGGTCTGCAGCCGCTGCTCGGCGCTCGCGACCTCGGCAGCGATCGCGGCCCTCCCGACGAAGTCGACCTCGTCGCCCATGAACGAAGTCGCCCACATCTCAGGCAGGACTGCGAGCGTGACCTCGTCGTCGGCGGCCGTCGTGACCAGCTCTTCGACAGCGGACAGGTTGGCCGCGATATCCCCGCGGCGGATATCCCACTGAACGGCGGCGGCTCTCAGTCGTTCGTGCGAGGGCACATCTAACTCCTCAGTTCGCGAGATGGGCGCATCATTCTAGCGACTCGTCGACCGGTGCCAACGCGCCGCTGAAGTCGAGTGTCGATCGGTTTGCTCATTGCGCGAACATGAAGCAGCCACTGTCCCAGCGATCGTCGGGGCAGTGGCCGGTCTCCGGAGCAGAACTGGAAGCGTGATCAGATGAGCGCAGGCCCGTGCTGATCAGGCTCGGAACACCGGTGCAGGGTTGTCCGTATCGGTCTTCGAGCTCTTCTTCGACCGACCGTGGGCGGCTTCGATCAGGTTCTTGCTGGGCTTGAACATGATCGTTTCCTTGTCCTTGACCTCGATGCTCTCGCCGGTGACCGGGTGCTTGTAGGCGCGGCCCTTGCGGACTCGGCGCTCGAAGGTCCCGAACCCCTTGAGTGCTACGCGACCCTTCTCGGTCAACAGCTCGGTGATGCTGTCGAGGACAGCGTCGAGGATCCTTGCGGCCTGGCGCCGCGATCCGCCGACCTTGATCGAGACTGCTTCCGTCAACATGCCCTTGTTGGCTTGGTTGCCCGCAAGGCCCGTCGACTCGTCCATGTCGCCGAACTTGACGGAGTCAGAACGGCGATCTCGTGCGTCGTCAATGCTGTTGGAAACGTTGTTGTCAGTCGCACGATTCATCGTGTCTCCTTCTTTGTCTATCTAGCTTCCAGTGAGCTTCTGCCCACATGTCTCTCTCTCTTGGACTCCTAAACCTCCTGGAACTACTCAGAACTTCACCGTAAGTCAGGAACCGCTAGGTGTGGACTCCCTGCGTCAAAAGCCCGTCGATTCCGTCGGTCAACTTCTTGAGGTAGGTCGAAGCGACGGTGTCGGGGAAGGCCTGTGAGAAAGGAGTCCGCTGCTGCACTGCCATGTTCACACGTACGTCCTCGGGGACGAGTCCGAGGTAATTCAACTGGCACTCGAGGAACTTCTCGGTGCAGTCCTTGAGCTTCTGGTAGACCTGACGCGCTTCCTCGGTCGAGCGCACTCGGTTGACGATCAGGTGGAACGGCTTCTTGTAGCCTTCGAGAACCATCACCTTCACGATTCCGTATGCGTTCGCGATCGCGGCGAAGTTGGCGTTGGTCACGACGAGGGTCTGATCGGCGACCGCGACGAAGTCCGTGACCGTCTTGCTAACGCCCGCGCCCGTGTCGATGATGACAAGGTCGCAATACCCGCGAAGATCGTAGATCGCGTCGAGGATGCGCGTTCGCCCCTCCTGGTCGATGTTGGCCATCTCCTTGACGCCCTGGCCGCCGGAGATCAACTTCAAGCCGCAAGGACCGGTCGACAGGATGTCGGCGAGATCCGCCTTCCCGTCGAGGTAGTCCGTAAGCGAGTGCGATGGTTTGATGCCCATCAGGATGTGAGCGTTGGCCAATCCGAGATCGGCGTCAACGAACATCACCCGGCGTCCTCTGGCGGCAAGCTCCGTCGCGAGGTTGACCGAGAGCGACGTCTTGCCGACGCCGCCCTTTCCAGATGTGACGACTAGGATCTGTGCTTGTGACTGTCCGGGATTCGACGTCGAACTCATCGATGCCACCTCACCCTGGGTTCGTTTCGGGGAGTCATTAGGTGGATGGTTCGATCAGGTCGTGGCCAAATCTTCAGCCCAGCTCGGAGGATTTTTCAACTTCGCTCGTCGGATGGTCGCGTCGTCGCGCTGGCAGCGGGCTTGCCGGCCACGCGCCATCTGCCGACACGCGTGATTTCCTCTCGGATCCCACAGTCGAGAACTGCGATGTCGCGGGCGGGTCGCGGCGATTTCGGTCTCGCTCAGGGCTTGGTCGGCCTAGCTCGCCTACCTTGTTGTGGAATGGCCGCCACGCCTCAAGGATTCGCTTCCCTGGTGTCGATTGGTGTCAGGGCGGAGGTTGCCGTCGGGGCGCCGCCGTCCTTGTCCCAGTGGGTAGTCCGGCCGGAGCCGACAATGGAGAAACCGATTCGCAACCGCAGGCGCCAGTACATCATCAACAAGCCCGTCCAGAAGCGGATCATTTTCACTGTGAGCTTCATACCGGTCGTCGGCCTCGTGGGTGCGACGCTGGCTGTGGCCGTGCTCGCGGGAAAGGTTCTCGAGGAAGCTCGGTCGGTTGATGAGAACCTCCCGACTCTTGGACCGCTGTTCATCGCGCTGTTGTTCTTCATCCTCTCGACGGGTGGCGTCGTCATCCTGCAAGCGATGCGTTACAGCAACAAGATCGCGGGCCCGATGTACCGGCTC
>Ga0055451_10000524_pt1 | contig 15341 bp, 17 predicted proteins | sample China_Galinas_PW_3_FD_57745 | JGI IMG/M metagenome (GOLD analysis project Ga0055451, IMG submission 57745) | Wetland microbial communities from San Francisco Bay, California, USA, that impact long-term carbon sequestration - China_Galinas_PWB_D2 | ecosystem: Environmental > Aquatic > Marine >... | reverse complement strand
GGGATGTAGTGGAATCGAACCGATCCAATTTCATCCTGACTATTCCACCCTATTCAGTGTTCATTGTCCTTTCAAAGGAAGCAAAGAACTGACAATGGGATGAACAAAGCAATATTTCTATTATTTTATTTCACGAACCATTCTGAAGCTAAGAACTAACAGCATTACATAATAATCAAGTATATAAATTCTTTGCCACACTCCTTTATAATCCAGAATAAAGTTGTCGTGATGAAAATATTTGGCAGATAGAAAAAAGGATGCCGTGGAAATGCCTGTTCCAACAACTATCCACAGGTAAATATGTAATTTCCTGTTTTCATTTCGGGGAAACATCAACATCAGGAAAAAGGGTAGCAAGACAATTCCTGTGTCCCCAATACCACTAAAAATATTATGTAATTTTCCATCCAGGGTAATAATGGTATCAGGAGGGTTAATTGGGAAACAACCTGAGCCAAGTCCTTCTCCCAGTCCATAAATTAATAAGGAAAGAGCTGCAATTTTTGCCCATTTGTTTGATTTATATACCTGGTAGAAAGCGATGACAAATAATGAAATCAACACAGTAAAAAATATTCCCCATATGGATACCAACTTTTCAATCGGACTTCCGCTTTGCCCCAGATATGATAACGATTGTGTTCTCCAGTTATAACCGGGAAATTTTGAACCAAACCAGATATCGGAGGTAATTTCAAGAATAAAGAATAACCAAAAGGATACCAGGCCAATCCAAATTATCGTTTTTCTCCCTGTCATTTTCTTGAATTAAATCCTAATTAAAGGTATTCAATATATTCATTTAGAAGAAAATGAATCCTTGTTTTTGCGTGTCAAATAATAAATGGCGCAAATGACTTGTAATAAGTCAGATACGCCATCAGTCCTGTGGGATGTACTGGAATCGAACCAGTGACCTCATGCCTGTCAAGCATGCGCTCTGAACCAACTGAGCTAACACCCCTTGTAAGGGCATAAAGTTAAAAAAATCTGTGATTACCTGTATGCAGTCATATGGAACGTATCACCTTCCATCATTTTCTTGATCTGCCGTCTGTTTAAAATTACCGAGAGCGAAATGTACCAGATGTTGGATGACTCAAACAGAGAATAATCCACATCTTCACCAAAGTCCTGCCCGGTGAAGTCTTTATTGAGAAAGTCCTTCATGTAATATTTGAACTTCAGGTTAAATCCCCCAGGGAACTGTATCCCCGCAAAGAGGGAGGGGATCCATGGATTGACACGGTCGCTGGTCCATTCAATGAATTTATATTTCGTCCCGTCGATGAATTTCTTTTGCTTGTAATGGAACATCCATTCATATTCGCCGCCTGCATAAAAGAAATAGTTTTTATCGAACGAGCCCAGTTTGATGGCCAGTGGAAATCCTAGTGAGTAGCTCCGGTGCTTGATCTTGGTGTTTTTGTTAAAATCGGGGTGTGTGTTATCCACATTATATCCTACATTCTGATACAGGTCTTCCATAATCAGTCCAACATTTCGTATGGCTAAACCGGAATAGAGGCCAATATTGTTTGTCAGATCAAAATTGATAAGCTGCTGGGTGTGAAAAAAGAGGGTGAACCGGATATTGTTATGTGTGTTGGTCCCGTTGAAGTCGACATTGGTTCCCGAGAAGATGACCTCACTGCCGGATGAAAGATAGATATGGTTGTTTTGCGCCTCAAGGGTTATACCAACCACGGACAACATCAGTATGAGCGTGTATCTCTTCATGATCTGGTTATTTGGGATTTCAAATTTTCAACAAAATATAGATATTTCAAAGCTTTGTGAGGTGTGATTTTACCACCTGTTCAAATTCATCCTTCAGCAGATGCAACAACGGCAAATTTGCATCAAAATAATGTTTATCAATTTGTTTTACAGGAAGTACCTTGGGTGAGGTGCCGGAAATAAAGACTGAGACCATGCTGTCCAGTTCTTGCAAGGATACAATCTTCTCCAGGATGCGGATATCGTTTTTGCGGGCGATTTCCAGCACGTATTTCCGGGTAATACCGGGCAGGATTTCCTTTTCCGGGACTGTAATCATACTACCTTCCTGATCAATAAAGAAGATATTGGAACGGCTTCCCTCAGTTAGCTGGTTTTCAGGATTGATCAGAATTGCTTCATAAACACCCTGTTCCCGGATAAATTCGCCAACAGACCTTCTGAATTGGTCATCCCATTTCTTGATACCCGGATTGGGCCGTTGATGGGGATAGACGGAAAGTTTCACTCCTTTTAGATACATGGATGGATCGGGATAGATATAGGGGATATAATAGCACTGAAGGGAATGCATGCCTTCACCCGTTTTCTGGAGGCAGATCCTGATATTCCCTGCCGTGAATGGGTTCTCATTAATAAGCAATCTGAGGCTGGTAATGATCATCTTATCACCGGGAAATACTATAGTTGAGCCCGATACCGATTTATCTAGTCTTTCCAGGTGATCATCCAGAAAGAGGACTTTACCATCGATTAACCTGACTACTTCATAATAGGTATCGGCAGACATATCGGGGACGAAGCCTGATATATCTGCCGATAGGCCATTTACTACATACCTGTTGCCCAGAATCTTACCTGTTATCATTCTACCCTTATAGAGGCAGCCGGGTTCATCCGGGAGGCTTTAATTGATTGCCAGCTTACGGTGATCACGGCAATAGTTAACGATAACAACAAAGATATGATAAAGGTCCAGAACGGGAAGTCGATTCTGTAGGTGAAATTCTGCAGCCAGTTTTTCATGGCAAAATATGAGATAGGCCATGCTACGATATTCGAGACAATAACCCATTTCGAGAACTGGGACAGGAACAGATATAATATTTGGTTCTGGGAAGCTCCCATAACCCTTCTCACTCCGGTTTCCCGCGTTCGTTTTACAGTCATAAATGAAGAGAGTCCCAGTAAACCAAGTGCAGCGATAAAAATGATCAGAACGGTGAAAGAGATCACCAGGCCAAAAATTACTTTCTCTTCACCGTACTGGGCTTTCAGTTCTTCGTTGAGGTAACTGTACTGGATGGGGTATGAGGGATTAAATTCTTCCCGTTTCTCCTCTACCCAATTCAATACTTCCTCGAAGTTTTGATCGGGCACCCTGATGGAAAGGGCCCGCATAAAATTGGCGTTTTCATTGCAAAGCATCACCAGGGGTTCAACAGGATTGTGAAGCGAACCATAATTGAAGTCTTTCACCACTCCGACAATTTCACCAACAGGATTGTTGGCTCCCTCAATATTAACGCCACGGATAAACTGTTTCCCAATGGCTTTGTCTCCCCATTGCATCTCTCTGACCAGCGCCTCATTGACCACGAAGGCATTGGTCATATCCGAGCCGAACTCCCTGTTATAGAACCGGCCTTCGACCAGTTTCAGGCCCATCACATCAAGATAATCGTAGCTGACAAAACAATTATTGAAAGCTTTTTCCCCCATTTCCCCATCATTGGTCTCTGCCGTCATGACCTGCTTTCCGTAAAACCTGCCCGGTGCCGTAGTCGATAGTGCTGTTCCCTGAACCGAGGGATCCCTTTCAATCTCCTCCATGAAGGCTTTCACATTGTTGATGATGGCCGTATCATTCAATGTGAGCATTAATATCTGATCTTTGTCAAAGCCAAGGTCCTTATTCTGAATAAACCTCATCTGCATTGCAACGACAATAGAACCGATGATCATTACGGCTGAGATCATAAATTGAGCAATGACCAGTCCGGTTCTCAGCCATCCCCTGTCTTTGCTGCTGACTCCGTTACCTTTCAGGACGGAAACAGGATTAATAGATGCCAGGTACGAAGCCGGATAGAGTCCTGATAACAGACCGGTAAAAATTGAGATTCCGAGTATAAAAAGGAGAATGGTGGGTTGAAAGATTGTATGAAAGTCAAATGTTTTCCCGGCAAGTGTATTAAAAAGGGGTAGGGCCAGGATCGCTAAAAGTGTAGCCAGCAAGCCCGCAAACAGGGCCATGACCACCGATTCGCCCAGGAATTGTGACCTCAGTTTACTCTTGTTGGCGCCGCCTACTTTCCGGATCCCGATCTCTTTTCCCCGGTTTGTCGCCCTGGCAGTGGTCAGGTTGGTATAGTTAATACTGGCGATGGCGATGAGAAACAGGGCGATTACTGCCATGATATATACATAGTTCATGTTTCCCTTGGGGAGGTCCCAGGTCAGTGCATCTTTCTGGAAGTGAACATCGGCCAGTGGAGTGATCCGCAGATTAAAAGAGGCTTTGATCTGATCACCCAGTGACTTCATATATTTATCGTAGAATTCAGGAAACTTGACCAGAACCATATCCGGAGTGGTATTTTCCGCCATCAGCACATAGGTGTAACAGGTTACATTCCAGAAAGAACCTGCACTGCGGTCATTGAACCGTTCGCTTCCGATCTGATCTTCAATGGTTGCAGTTGAAACCAGGCCATTGAAGCGGAGGTGTACGTTGTCCGGCAGATCTTCAAAGACTCCTGTGATGTTGAAGGTAGTCCCATCCAGGCTCAGCATACTTTTACCCACCACATCCCAGCTGCCAAAATATTTATTCGCAAGCGAACGGCTGATCACCATGGAGAATGGTGCAGTAAGGGCAGTGTTGGGGTCCCCGGTTACAAAAGGTACGGTGAAGACGTTAAACAGGGTGGAGTCAGCAAGCATGATGCTATCCTCTTTAAAGGTGTCTTCATCTCTTTTAAAATAGAAATCCCGACGGGGCAAAATCCGGACCTGTTCAACAATTTCAGGATAGTCATCCTTTAAAGTAGGTCCCAGCGGGATCTGGGTAATAGCTGTAAGGTCCTGTTTTTCATTGATAAAGAAGTCACCTTCAAGCCTGTAAATCCGATCAAAATTCTCATTTTGCTTGTCGAAGGTGACCTGGTCCTGGATATAGACAAAGATCATAATGGTGGCTGTAATTCCTATGGCGAGACCAAGCAGATTTAACAGCGTAAAGAACAGATCCCGTCTCGCATTCCTGAGCAGAGAAAGCAGGTAATTCTTAAAAAGTGACATCGGAACTTTATGTTTTTAGTTATGCAATCTTATTTTAGATCAAGAGCAGTGCCAAAATATTTAAGAAATTATATATGAATATATTATGATTATCGACTCAAAATGAAGGTGTCCGGATTCGTATATCGACTGTTCAATAACGGACATTGTCTGGCTCGCTCTGTTCTAAAAATATTTTGCTATTTTTACCTGTTACAGACACACCGTTTACTATCCGTAATGAGCAAGTTGATTTTCTTTATCGACGACGATAGTGTAATCCTGAACCTCATGGAATTTACTTTTCAGAGCAGGCTGGATTATGAGGTTGTATGTTTCCGGACAGGGGAGGAGTGCCTGGAAAATCTTCATTTGAAACCAAGCCTGATTGTGCTTGATCATATCCTTGAAGGAGTGGGAGAAAACAATCTCAACGGCCTGGATATACTCAAGGAGATAAGGAAAATAAATAAAAAGATCCCTGTCATCATCCTGACTGGTCAGGGTGATGATGACCTGTTGACTAAATTTATGGAAAATGGCGCCAACAGGTACCTTACCAAGGACGATTATTTCATTGATTCACTCATCGAAACAATCCAGCAGGTGCTTAGCTGATTTCACAGCCGTTTAATCCCCTTACTATCATGAATTAAAGCGGGAAATTTATTTTTTTATATGAGATAAATTTATACTTTTGCACTCCCAAATTGAAGAATTGTGAGCAAACGGGGTTCATATGCGGTACGCATTTCTGGTTTAGGAGAGGGAGATCACATTTTTTCATTTGAGCTTGACAGACAGTTCTTTGCATTATTTGAGCATTCCGAAATTTGTAACGGCAACGTGCATGCCGCAGTGACGCTGGAAAAAAAACCAGGAGTATTATCTCTCCACTTCAGATTAGAAGGAGAGGTGGAGGTAATTTGTGATCGTTGCCTTGAGAACTTTATGACCGGTATAACCTCCAAACAATCCATTTTTGTGAAAATGGGAGAAACACCCGGTGAAATTGATGAGGATGTATTGATCATAGGAAAAGATGAGCATAAGATCGAGGTGGGTCAGTATCTGTATGAGTTTATTATGCTGGCATTGCCCTATCAAAGGATTCACCCGGATGATGCAGATGGAAACTCATTATGTAATCCGGAAATGTTAAAGAAACTGGATGCTCACAAGGCCAAAGAACAGAAAACGAACGAAAAGACAGATCCCAGATGGGACGCATTAAAAGGAATTATTGAAAAAAACTAATAGCAATGGCACATCCAAAAAGAAAGACTTCAAAGACCAGAAGAGACAAGAGAAGGACGCATCATAAAGCTGAAGTTCCAACACTCTCTACCTGTTCAACAACTGGAACTGTTCATGAACGTCATCACGCTTATTACGTAGATGGAAACCTTTATTATAAAGGGAAACTCGTTATTGACGCTGAAGCCAGTATAGGTTAGGCCCGGATATTCACCTGGGCTGATGCCCGGTAACCCATGCGCATTGGGATCGATATAATGGGGGGCGATTATGCTCCTGGTTCTGTATTACGAGGAGCCATTCTCGCCAGGGAATCCTTGCCTGTTGATACAGAGGTCATATTGATCGGAAGTCAGGATATCATCACCCGCTACTCAGAGGAGCACCAGCTCGATGTTAGCGGGTTTTCTGTTGTAAATGCATTGGATGATGTGGGCATGGATGATCCTCCTTTGAAGGCATTTAAGGAGAAACCAAAAGCCGGCCTCTTCCTGGGCCACAGGTTACTGGCAGATGGTTCACTTGACGGATTTTGCAGTGCAGGAAATACAGGAGCCATGATGATCGGAGCCATGCAGATCATCACCTCCATTTCAGGGATCATTCGTCCGGCAATAGCTGCCCCAATGCCCAATATCGAGGGTTCTCATTCACTTTTACTGGACGTGGGACTGAATCCGGATGCACGTCCCGATGTTTTATACCAGTATGGCACCATTGGTACCATTTATTCAAATTTGGTGGATGGTATCAAGGAGCCGGGAGTAGCTTTGCTTAATATGGGTATCGAGGAGAATAAAGGGAACCTGGTAACCAGAAGCGCATTTCAGTTGATGAAAGAGACCTCCTCTTACAATTTTCTGGGAAATATTGAAGCGAATGAGATGTTTGTCTCCAGCAGGGCGAATGTGATTGTGACCGATGGTTTCATTGGTAATATGATGCTCAAACAGGCTGAGGCATTTTACAATGTAATTTCCCACAAGTGCATCAGCAACGGTTATTTTGAAATGTTTAATTTTGAGAATCTTGGAGGCATACCGGTACTGGGCGTAAAAGCTCCCCTGGTTATCGGGCACGGGATCTCCAATGAAAAGGCAATAAAAAATATGCTCTTTCATACGATGGAAGTTGTAAGAGCTGGACTGGTAAACAGGATTAAAGAAGAACTGGAAAAATGAGCAAAATTGCAGCAGGAATTACCGGTATCCATGGCTGGGTCCCAGAATACAGGCTTACCAATGACGAATTGAGTACCATGGTGGAGACCTCCGACGAGTGGATCATGCAGAGGATTGGCATCAAGGAGCGAAGAATCCTGAAGGAAGGAGCCACTTCTGATATGGGAGCCATGGCAGTGGAAGGATTGTTGAAGAAGACAGGTACTTCCCCTGATGATATAGAATTGTTGATCTGTGCCACCATTACTTCTGACCATCCTTTTCCATCAACGGCTAACCTGATTGCCGATAAGGTGGGCATCAAAAATGCATGGAGTTTTGATCTGAATGCTGCCTGTTCAGGGTTTTTATACGGACTTGAAACTGCAGCTAATTTTGTCCAGTCAGGCCAGTATAAAAAGGTGATACTTGTGGGAGCCGATATGATGTCCTCTATTACAGATTATACCGACCGGACCACCTGCCCTCTTTTCGGTGATGCTGCGGCTGCAGTAATACTGGAGCCTGTTGCTGAGGACTTTGGGGTAATGGATACCATCCTTCAATCCGATGGAAGTGGAGTAAAGAATCTCCATATGAAGGCTGGCGGGTCTGCGCGTCCGGCATCGCATGAAACAGTTGATGCCAGAGAACATTTTGTTTACCAGGAGGGACAGGCCGTTTTTAAGGTGGCTGTTTCTAAAATGGCTGATGTCTCCGCAGAGATCATGGAGAAAAACGGACTTACCCCGGAAACCCTTACCTGGTTGGTACCGCACCAGGCCAATATGCGCATTATTGAAGCAGTGGCCAGGAGGATGGATATCCCCAGAGAAAAGGTGATGATCAATATTGAGAAATACGGTAATACTACTGCCGCAACGATTCCACTCTGTCTCTGGGAATGGGAGTCGCAGCTAAAAAAAGGAGATAACCTGATACTTTCCGCCTTCGGGGGAGGTTTTACATGGGGATCCATCTATATCAGGTGGGCATACGACGGAAACGAGAATAATGATTAAGTTTGTACAAAAAGTAATATATGGCTAAGATGGGTGAATCAGAGAATACCAATAAGATCAATATGATTGGCGTTGGAACCACGATTGAAGGAAGTATTAATTCCAGTGAAAATATTAGATTCGATGGAAACCTGGTAGGAAACCTGAATACCAAAGGAAAGGTATTTGTTGGACAGAGTGGAAAGGTGAACGGAGAAATCAGGTGCAAGAATTGTGAGGTTGAAGGTATAGTGGACGGAAAAATAGTTGTGGAAGAATTACTTTCGCTTCGTTCGATGTCAAAATTATATGGTGAAATTAAGACCGGTAAGCTGGCTATAGAGCCAGGAGCTACATTTACCGGAAAATGTGATATGGGTGGAAAAAAAGAAGTCGTCACCGAGCCAATCGCAAAACCCAAAGGAGAACAACAGTCGTAAAGAGACGGGTTTGAACTCCTTTATCCGATATTCCGGAATGGGATTTCAGATGATTGCTATTATTCTTCTTTTTTACTGGGCCGGTTCAAAACTTGACGAAAGGTCGGGTAACGAAAAATCTGTTTACACAGCTGTTCTGAGTTTGCTAGGTGTTTTTGCCGGATTGTACATCGTGCTGAAGGAATTCATTGTCAGGAAAGATGATTGACCGTGTTCGCTATATCTGGCAACTCCTGGTACTTGCTTCGGTGCTGAGTATTTCAGGCATATTGCTTATGCCTCATATCGTACCGGAGATCTCTATTGCCATTTATCTTATAACTCTTGGTTGTGTAACTCTCGTAAACCTGGTAACATACCTGATAATGTATACCGGAATAAACAGAAACAACAGGGATGGGATGGTCTATCTGCTTGGCGGGATAGGTATAAAATTTCTTCTTTATTTGGGGTTTATCATGCTTTTTTGGATCGTCACAAAAAATCTATCTAAAGCCTTTATCCTTACATTTTTTGCACTATATTTAGTCTTTACTTTTTTTACAGTCGCCCATCTTCTTAAGCTGCTGAAAAACAAATAATTACATTAATTGTGAGCAAGAGATATTTTGCTGTTTTAGCCAGCCTTCTGATCATACTTATCATTTTGGGCCGGGTAACTCAACTAAATGGACAGGATGAACATCACCCTGCTGTTGATCCCGCTCAAAATAGCGGGCATGCTGAAGCTGCAGAGGAGGAGTTCAATGCAACGGAATCTATCCTTGAACACATTTCTGATTCTCATGAATGGCATCTTTATACTACAAAGGAGGGAAAACATGTGAGTGTTCCGCTGTTGGTGATCCTGTACAGCAAACATTCAGGCCTTCATATTTTTTCATCCAGTAAAATTGCCCATGGACACACGCATGAAGGTTTTAAAATGGGCCAGGGGACCATTGAAACAAAAAACAGGAAAGGCGAGACTGTTGAAAAGAGCCTTGATGGGAAGATCATTGAGGTTGACGAGAACGGCCGGATGATGGAGGCCGGAATACCGCTCGATTTGTCCATTACCAAGAATGTAACAATGATGATGCTGTCAGTCATTATCCTGCTATGGATATTCCTTTCGCTTGCCAAAGCCTATAAGAAAATGGGGATTTCTGAACCCAAAGGAATGATGGGATTCATTGAACCGGTGATCGTATTTATTGAAGAAGATGTGGCTATTCCCAATATCGGCGAGGATAAGTACTACAGGTATATGCCCTATTTGTTGACGATCTTTTTCTTCATCCTGATCAATAACCTGATGGGCCTGATCCCGTTCTTCCCTTTCGGGGCCAATGTTACGGGGAACATTGCGGTAACGGGGGTGCTGGCCGTTTTCACATTTTTCATCACGACCTTCAGTGGGAACAGGGGATACTGGCAGCATATTTTCAATACCCCGGGTGTTCCGGTATGGCTCTCCCCCATCATGATCCCCGTAGAGATCATCGGCATGATTACCAAACCCTTTGCGCTGATGGTGCGGCTTTTTGCCAACATCACGGCAGGACATATTGTTGTACTGAGTCTTATCTCCATGATCTTTATTTTCAAATCCATATTCATGTCCGTCCCCTCCCTGGTGATGGTTATTTTCATGGATTTGATCGAATTGCTTGTGGCATTTCTGCAGGCCTATATATTTACTTTATTATCAGCATTGTTTATCGGATTGGCGATGCCGGAGCATCACCATGATTAGTTTTCACTTATATATTTAATTATTATGACAGGTACATTAGCAGCAATCGGAGCAGGACTGGCCGTAATCGGAGCAGGACTCGGGATCGGAAGGATCGGTGGACAGGCAATGGATGCCATTGCACGTCAGCCGGAGGCCGGAGGTAAGATCCAGACCGCTATGATTATATCAGCAGCTCTGATTGAAGGCGTGGCTTTGTTTGCCGTTGTGGTTTCCATGATGAGCAACTCTGTAAGCTAACTGAACAGGCCTGTAACGGTTGGTTGCAGGCCTTTCTTTGACAACAATTAAACACGAAACAAAATGGATTTAGTAACACCTGGAGTAGGAATGATCTTTTGGTCAACCCTGTTCTTTCTTGTTTTGCTATTCGTCCTCGGTAAATTCGCATGGCCAGCTATTCTGACAGCTGTGAAAACGCGTAATGAAAGCATCCGGAAAGCCCTGGATGCTGCTGAAAGTGCGAAGAAGGAGATGGCTCAGCTTCAGTCCGACAATGAGAAGATCCTCGCAGAAGCAAGAGCTGAAAGAGATGCCCTGATGAGGGAGGCCAAGGAGATAAGGGATAAACTGATCAGCGAGGCAAAAGAGAAAGCCGCAGAGGAGGCCAAGAAGCTGGTAAAAAGTGCAAGAGAATCCATACAGAGAGAGAAGGCTGCTGCAATGAATGAAATGAAAGAGCAGATGGCCGGTCTTTCGGTGGATATTGCAGAAAAGATCCTTAGGATCAAACTGGAGGACAGTAAAGCTCAGAAGAATCTGGTCAATAAACTGATCAACGAAGCCGATCTCAATTAACAGCAGTATGAACGAAAGCCAGATATCAGTTCGTTATGCCAAAGCACTGTTTCAGAGTGCACTTGAACAGCATCAGCTCGATAGTGTGTACAACGATATGGAGGTGTTGGCCAATACCTGTAAACTGGATGATTTCCAGTATATGTTGGTTGTACCAACCCTGCAGCCCAGTCAGAAGATCAAATTGATGCGGTCAATTTTTGAAAAGCACTTTTCAAAATTATCCATCTCGTTGATCAATCTGGTTATCGAAAATAAGAGGGAAACTTACCTTCCCGGAATTGCGCGGAATTTCAGGGACCTCTACCGTAATGAAAAGGGTATCAGAACAGCCACATTGATCACCGCTCAACCGGTCGACGATTCTGTAATGGATAAAATCCGCAGCCTGATCAGGAAAGCATATGATTCGGAGGTGGAGCTTTCTTCCTCTGTAGAAGAGCGTTTAATAGGTGGATTTGTTCTTACCATCGAAGATATGCGGTACGACGCAAGTGTCGAAACCAACCTCAGAAAAATAAAGAAACAACTATTTCAAACCAGTATTGAAAAGTAATAACATATGTCTCAGATTAAACCTTCCGAAGTATCGGAGATTTTAAAAAAACAAATTGAAGGATTCGAAAGTGAAGTTGAACTCGAAGAGGTAGGTACTGTCCTCCAGGTAGGAGATGGAATTGCCAGGATTTATGGATTAAACAGTGTACAGGCCAATGAGTTGATCGAGTTCGACAGTGGTGTAATGGGGATCGTACTGAACCTTGAGGAAGACAATGTTGGAGCTGTTTTGCTGGGTTCCTCAGAATTGATCAGGGAGGGAGATTCAGTCAAACGATCCAAGAGGATTGCCTCCATTAAAGTAGGAGAAAGCCTGCTGGGACGTGTGATCAATACCCTGGGAGAACCCATTGATGGGAAAGGCACTATTACAGGGAAGATGATTGAAATGCCTCTTGAACGGAAAGCCCCCGGGGTTATCTACCGCCAGCCGGTAAATGAACCCCTGCAAACTGGTTTGAAGCCTATTGATGCCATGATTCCCATTGGGCGCGGACAGCGGGAACTGATAATTGGTGACCGCCAGACCGGAAAAACAGCCATAGCAGTGGATACCATTATTAACCAGAAAGAGTTTTACGAGAAGGGCGAAACCGTGTACTGTATCTATGTTGCAATTGGTCAAAAGGGATCAACAGTGGCCAATATTCAAAAAACGCTGGAAGAGGCTGGAGCCATGGATTACACTGTCATAGTAACAGCAACTGCTTCCGATCCTGCCGCTCTCCAGTTTTATGCTCCGTTTGCAGGCTGTTCCATCGGGGAATTTTTCAGAGATACAGGAAGGCCTGCCCTGATTATTTATGACGATCTTTCCAAACAGGCAGTATCCTATAGAGAGGTGTCTCTCTTGTTGAGGCGTCCGCCGGGAAGGGAAGCTTACCCAGGTGATGTGTTTTATCTGCACTCCAGATTGCTGGAGCGTGCCGCCAAGATTATCCAGTCAGATGAGATTGCACAGAAAATGAATGATCTGCCCGAGCAACTGAAGCCGCTCGTTAAGGGCGGAGGGTCACTTACTGCATTGCCAATTATTGAGACCCAGGCGGGTGATGTATCTGCCTATATTCCCACAAACGTGATCTCCATAACCGATGGCCAGATCTTCCTTGAATCCAACCTTTTTAATGCGGGTGTGCGGCCTGCCATCAATGTTGGTATATCGGTATCAAGGGTGGGGGGGAACGCCCAGATTAAATCGATGAAGAAAATTGCGGGGACCCTGAAGCTTGACCAGGCCCAGTTCCGCGAATTGGAGGCATTCTCCAAGTTTGGCTCCGACCTGGATGCTGCTACGATGGCTGTACTGGATAAGGGGCGCAAGAATGTCGAGATCCTTAAACAGAATCAATACTCCCCCATGCCGGTCGGGAAACAGATAGCCATCATCTACTGTGGAACAAAAGGATTGCTCTCGGATATACCCGTTGAACGTGTCAAAGAGTTTGAAGAAGAATTCCTGGAATATATGGAATTGAAACACAAAAGTACGCTGTCTGCACTTGCACAGGGTAAATTATCAGATGAGATCACAGGCGTGATCGAAAGTGTAGCCAGTGAAATTGTTGAGAAGTTTAAGTAATTCTGAATGGCAAGTTTAAAAGAAATACGTGAACGAAAGGCTTCTGTAGCTTCAACCAGGCAGATCACCAGTGCCATGAAGATGGTTTCGGCTGCAAAACTGAAGAAGGCGCAGAATGCGATTGTTCGGTTCAGGCCCTATGCAGAAAAACTACAGGAGATCCTGGCCAGTGTGGGTGACAGTATCAAAGATGATGAGGATAACCAGTATGCGGTTCAGAGAGATAAGGAGAGGGTACTTTTGGTCCTGCTCACTTCTAACAGGGGATTGTGCGGGGCATTCAACTCGAGTGCCATCAAAGCTGCTATTCACAGGGCACTGACCACTTTTGACAGGCAGATGATGGCGGGCCAGGTGGATTTTATTGCCATCGGCAAGAAAGGGGCTGATTTTTTACGAAGGAAGGGATACAATGTCATTTTCAATGGTAGTGAGATTTTCCAGGAGCTCACCTTTGAACGGGTGGCTGAACTGGCCAATATGGTAATGGGACTTTTCACTGAAGGTGAATATGACCACGTTGATTTGATCTATAATCAGTTCAAGAATGCCGGAACGCAGATTCTTACCATCGAGCAGTTCCTTCCTATCCAGGTTGATACCCTCAACGAGGAGAGCAGACCTGCATCCAATGTGGATTATATCTTTGAACCCTCCAAGGAGTATATAGTCCAGGAGTTGATACCACGATCACTGAGGCTTCAGTTCTACAAGTCGATCCTGGACTCACATGCATCAGAGCATGGAGCAAGAATGACCGCCATGCATAAGGCCACGGACAATGCCTCCGAGATGTTGAAAGAACTGAGCCTTCAGTTCAATAAGGCACGCCAGGCAGCGATTACCAATGAAATACTCGAAATAGTTGGCGGAGCCGAAGCCCTGAAAGGCTAATCACCTCCTTTCCTTATTATTATGACACTCATGGATGTATGGTGAGGAGCCTATAGGAGCTGTGCAATAGAGCCTCTTTGAAAGTTATAGCCGTGAGGAAACCTACAATATCGAGCAGAGCGAGAGATTTAAGTGACGAACGGGTATAACGAGAAAGAGGCTATACCTTAAGATACAGCCTTTTCAGCCACGAGATAAATATATCCCTGAGAGCCTAATACTCGCCCCAGTTTTTAATGGCAATATCTTCCAGAGTCATCTTGCAAATGGCATAGATGAATGCTGAAGCCAGTCGTGCATTGGTCAGCAGCGGGATATTGAAATCCACGGCCCCCCGCCTGATACTGTAGTCATTGGAAAGCTCATCGGACGATAGATCTTTTGGGATGTTGACTACCAGGTCAATCTCTTTCGCTTTCAAATAATCCATTACATTGGGTTTCCGGTTTTCATCGGGCCAGGCCAGATCAATGGAGTCGATCCCATTTAGTTTTAGGAACTCATGCGTTCCATGCGTGGCAAACAGATTATATCCTTTATCAATAAGCATTTTACAGGAGTTTACAAGCTCCACCTTGGAACGCATGTCCCCTGTAGAAAGCAGGATATTTTTCTTTGGGATCGTATAGCCAACCGATAACATGGCTTTCAGGATTGCTTCGTAGTAGGTATCGCCAATACAACCCACCTCTCCGGTGGAGGACATATCCACACCAAGTACCGGATCTGCTTTTTTCAACCTGGAAAATGAAAATTGGGGTGCCTTACAACCTATATAATCCAGGTCAAAGATCGACTTATGCGGTTTCTCTACCGGCATTTTGAGCATGATCTTGGTGGCCTGATCGATCAGGTTTGACTTCAGGACCTTCGAAACAAATGGCATAC
>Ga0055451_10000519_pt1 | contig 15434 bp, 12 predicted proteins | sample China_Galinas_PW_3_FD_57745 | JGI IMG/M metagenome (GOLD analysis project Ga0055451, IMG submission 57745) | Wetland microbial communities from San Francisco Bay, California, USA, that impact long-term carbon sequestration - China_Galinas_PWB_D2 | ecosystem: Environmental > Aquatic > Marine >... | reverse complement strand
GATGCAGGGGGTATCTTTGAATTCAAACGCTCTCTCTTTAAGTGCCTCCCTGAGGCCGGTTACGTCTTTAATGATGAGGTCCAGCGACTCGCGCATGAGCAGCGAGAGAGCGGTGTCGAGGACGTCCGAGGAGGTTAGCCCCATGTGTATGTAGCGGGAGTCGGGCCCCACGTGCTCGGCCACGGAGGTGAGGAAGGCGATGACGTCGTGCTTGACCTCGGCCTCTATCATGTCTATGCGGGCCACGTCGAAGCCGGCCTTCCGCTTTATTGTGGCCAGCGCCTTCTTGGGTATCTTCCTGCGCTCGGCCCATGCGTCGCAGACGGCGAGCTCCACGTCGAGCCACTTCTGGAATTTGTTCTCAAGCTCCCATATGGCGCCCATCTCGGGCCGTGTGTATCTGGGTATCATGGTCTTAAATCTCCTTACGGAAAAGAAATCATAAGTCTTTACGCCACATCTCCATAGCCTTAATGAGCGATTGCTCTAACCAAGTCGCAAATCTATCTCTTGCTTCAGTTCGATCATCCTTATAGTTGATCTGGAAAATATCCTCTGGCACGCAGACTACATCTGTAGCATCCCTAAATCCATCCTCAGTTTCTTCTCGATGAAAGAAGCATAGTGTCGCAGCAATTATGCCTCCATATTCCTGGCCAAGACCATGAAAAGATAATAGTATCTCAGCCTGCGGTTTGGTTCCTAAGGTTAACCTTATCCAGCTGTGATAAGCTCTGGTGTTAGCAAAATAATCCATAGACTTCGCTGAATAAATTATTTGCCGTCTAAACCAATGAGGACGCTCACCTCCATTATGCTCTTGCGCTACTGTAAAATAAAAATCATCAGAGAAGCCACCTATATCAGCCTCAAGTCTCTGTCTTAGCTCGTGAAATCGCACATATGCATCGTCATGCAACTGTGTTGCTATTTCTTTTGCCGCCTCCCATTGCCTATATAGGTCTTCCTTCTTTTTAACGAATATGTCTTTGGCAGACTCAATTACTTGATCTACTCCCTCTCTAAATCTAACTTGCTCAGCAAGAGTTAGCGCCTTCACGAATGTTTTTTTCAAATTCGTAGCGAACACATTAACCAAATCAGATAAATCACCTTCATCTGCTCTTTCAAGAGCTGATATATATTTCTCTCTCATATCACGGGTTATCGTAAGGGGTAACCACCCCGCCCTCAGAAATATTAGACTGGCCAATGCTCGCGCAACCCGACCATTTCCATCTTGAAATGGGTGTATTTGAGAAAATCTGTGATGAAGCCAAGCTGATTCAACTTCAGGAGGCACATTCTTCTCGAGGTGTTCTAGATGCAGTTCTATTAACCTGTCCATTTCAGAAGCAACGTGTTCCGGTGGACAATATTCATAAACAGTTCCATCAGGCCGAGTGGGATTATTGGGCAGAATTTTATAGTCTCCTCTTATAAGCTTTACCTCTATTAATTTCCCAAGGCTATCTCTAGCCGTCGTGGTATCTTGATGCTGAGTAAAGAGTGAGTGGAGTTCTTTAATATATGATGTAGATAGTGTTCTAGTACCTTTAACAAAATCAAAAATTGCTTCTATCGCACGTGTGTGATCAATAATTATCTGAGCAACAAGTTCTGGATTCCTATCTGTAGAATTTGTTGGAATTAAACTAGAATTGATTCCTTGTTCAATTAAAACTTCCGTTATCCCTCTATCAAGTGAATAAACCCGCTCAATTATACCTGTCTCTATTGCCCATCTTCTCTGAAGTCGTTTTAAGAACTCTTGAAAAACACCCCTTGCTTCGATAGCTTCTTTTTGTTCAAACCATACACTCTCAAGCCCCCGCAATTCTTGGCTTGATAGCTTAGCAAAATCACCATCATAATCTTCAATCGATTTCCACATAGGTGCCCTAAAATATTATAGTTTTCGACAAGCGTATCTTCGATGATATTTTACCAGACAAATATTGAAAAGGGACGCTTACCTCTAAATATAATGCCGTTTGAAGTGTTCTCAGGCGCCGCCCCCATCCCAAGGCCGTGCGGCGAGACCCCCTACAGCGAGACCCCCATGAAGACGATGGCCACCCTGTCCTCGCCCTCGAACTCCTGCACCACGACGGTCTGCACCCGCCTCTGCTCATTGACCACGTCTATCTTGGTCTGGCGGCTGCCCTTGGCCTCGAACTGCTGGATGTCCGGCTCGTACGCGCTGAGCTTATCCCTGTAGAACTCGACCACGTCCTCGTAGGAATCGTCGGTGAAGAACCGCTGCACCTTCGCCATGTCGCCCATGTTGTACGACTGGTCTCTCTGCGCCCCGGGATACTCGGGGATTTGAACCTCGTCGGACTTACCCTTACCGCACCCAGCCAAAATAAGCATTGCGACGAACACCGCCGCGATAATAGCTGTGGACTTTTTCATGCGCCCCTCCATGTGTATGATCTCTCCCCCGCAATAGTTTAAGGGATTTCGGAGAGTATTGCCAGAGGATTGATATCGCTTTCAGCTTCTCCATCTTTCGAGTGGGCAAAGGACATTTCCCCCAGCAACACATAACGATTTTTCTGGCATATAGTGAGAATTCCAAAATCCACCACTACCAATCAGCCATTTTAATAGATTAAAATAATAATTAGAGGCGATTTTGGCTGACTACCAATCAATTAACTAATCATTTAAATAACGAATATGAAAACTACTTTTGAAGAATTTGAGCGCTGGCGGGCCGAACCCGAAGGGCAAAATCTTGAATTTAAAGAAGCAAAGAACCAATACGACCAGAAAAAACTTTGTCGTTATTGTGTTGCCATTGCCAACGAGGGCGGGGGAAAACTTATTCTTGGCGTCGCTGATAAAAGACCACGCAAAATAGTTGGAAGCAAAGCATTTCAAGATTTAGCAGATATTCAGAAGAAATTGTTTGATAGACTACATTTTAGAGTAGAAGTTGAAGAGTTATTACATCCTGATGGAAGAATATTAATATTCCATATCCCCTCTCGGCCTAATGGCACCGCTTACCAATACGAGGGCTCCTATTTGATGCGGTCTACTGAAGATACTGTTCCTATGACGGAAGACCGCTTGCGAGGGATTTTTGATGAGATGAAACCTGGTTGGCACTCCAGAATAGCTCGTACGAACTGCAGCGGGGAGGAAGTTATTCACTTGTTAGACACACAAAGTTTTTTTGATCTTCTCAAGCTTCCATATCCAGCAAATCGCGAAGGGGTACTTGACCGCTTAAAACATGAAAAATTAATTGTTCGGAAAGAACCATCATGGGCTATTACGATCTTGGCGCCATACTTTTTGCAAAAGAGATTGATGAGTTCGGGAACCTTTCGCGTAAAGCCCCGCGCGTAATCATTTATGCGGGAACAAACAAGCTGAAAACTATTCATGATTTACGAGGGCATAAAGGCTATGCTGTTGGCTTTAAGGGACTAATCCAATACATTAATGGGCATATCCCTTCGAACGAGATAATCGAAGAAGCGCTACGAAAAGAAGTTAAAATGTTTCCCCCAATCGCAATTCGTGAACTTGTTGCTAATGCCATGATTCACCAAAATATTGATGAGACGGGAAGTTCTATTATGGTAGAAATATATTCTGATAGAATTGAGATTGCCAATCCCGGAGTGCCACCAATCCCTCCTGATAGATTCATTGATGAATATCAATCACGTAATGAGCGGTTGGCAGATCTAATGAGACGATTTGGTATTTGTGAAGAAAAGGGTAGTGGTATCGATAAAGTAATTAATTCAGCCGAAGCATTTCAGCTTCCAGCGCCAGACTTTCGAATCGGTAAACACCATGCAACCTCCATCTTGTTTGCTCACAAGGAATTTAAAAATATGGATCGCACTGACCGGATACGTGCATGCTATCAACATTGTTGCTTACGATACGTAATGAATGAAAGAATGACAAACCAAAGTTTGCGAGAAAGATTTCGTCTTTCAGCTAATAAATCTGAATCCATTTCAAGAGTCATTAGAGAAACTACGGAAAGTAACCTAATTAAGCTATCCGACCCTACTGTAGCGTCTCTTAGATACCGAAGTTACGTTCCATATTGAGCTTAGCATATTTAGACGTAATCCAGAATGCTACCTCCCGCCGCCACATAACCAATTGATTTAACACGGCTTTTTTATTTAGATACAAATCCTCCCCATCTCTCGGCAACCAAGAGAAAGCAGCACCCTCCTCTACAACGATATCCCCCATTAAGACGATGGCGACCCTGTCTTCGCCCTCTCCCTATCCCGGGGGCCAGGACATCTTTCTGCCGCCGAGGAGGTGCAGGTGTATGTGGAAGACCTCCTGCCCGGCGTCGCGGTTGGTGTTGAACACGAGGCGGAAGCCCGCGGCGTCGATTCCCTTCTCGCGGGCGAGCTTCGCGGCCACGGTGCAGAGATGCCCCACGAGCGCCTCGTCATCGGGCGTGAGGTCGAGCGTGGTGGGGATGTGCTTTCTGGGGATGATGAGCGTGTGAGTGGGGGCCTGGGGGTTAATGTCCTCGAAGGCCACCACCGTGTCGTCCTGGTAGATGACGTTGGCCTTTATCTCTCCCGCGGCTATCTTGCAGAACAGGCAGTCCATGTGAACACCTCCGAAGTTCGGCCCCGCATCCTGTCATTGCGAGGAGCGCAGCGACGAAGCAATCCCACTGAGATTGCCGCGCTCCCTCCGGCCGCTCGCAATGACGCAGAGAGAAGCCTTCTGGGTTTTCCCGTCACCCTGAACTCGGTTCAGGGTCTCGTGAGATTCCCCCTGAGATGCTGAAACGAGTTCAGCATGACAATTAAACCGGATTCCCGCCTGCGCGGGAATGACGCCAATACTTGTTGCCCAATAACAAACAATCGTTGCCGATTAGGTAACGATTAATCCTTGTCGAGCTTGCGGAAGAAGCAGGTGCGCTCGCCGGTGTGGCAGGCGCCCTTGCCGTGCTGCTTGACCTTCACCAGAAGGGTGTCGGCGTCGCAGTCGTAGAGGACCTCGCGCACCTCCTGCGTGCAGCCCGAGGTCTCGCCCTTCTTCCAGAACTGCTGGCGCGAGCGCGACCAGAAGTGCGTGAAGCCGGTATCGAGCGTCATCCTCAGGGACTGCTCGTTCATCCAGGCAACCATGAGCACCTCGCCGGTCTCGGCCTCCTGCACCACGGCCGGTATGAGGCCCCGTTCGTCGTATTTAAGGTTAGCGGTCTTCATATTCGTAGGCGATATTATACCAGAGCGCCGCGGGCCCGGATATGTTCTCAATTCGGCAACGAGCGTTTACATCCCGCCCGGGAAATCCACCTGTGGCTTTTTTGCCACATATTCATAAGAGTTACATATTTACTATGTTATAATGAGGATATTTTTTGTGGAGAAGTCAAGCACTTACGGATATTTGGCCATGTACAGACATATATTAAGATTCGCGGTTCTGATGACCGCCCTGCTCCTGCCCTTAAGCGTCTGGGCGCAGGAGATAGAGGGCCCCGACGTCCGCATCAATGACGGCCACATCCTCGTCTCGGCCAGGCTCGACCTGAGCGAAGAGCAGCTCGCGGCCATTTCAAAGGGCATCTCGAAGGAGATCACCCTTTACGTGGACCTCTTCCGCGTCTGGCGGGGGTGGCCCGACGAGTTCGTGCTGGGGGCCGAGCTGCACCGCACGCTGAGCTGCGATCCCGTGAAAAACGAGTTCGTCGCCACCTCGCTCGCGGGAAACACCCTCAGGGAGAAGCGCTTCTCGGACTGCGAATCGCTGCTTAAGTGGGCGCTCACGCTCAACGACATCAAGCTCGCCGAGACCTCGGAGCTCGAGCCCGCGAACTACTTCGTGAAGGTCACCGCCGAGAGCCGCATCAGAAAACTCCCGCCCGTGGTGAGCTACCTCTTCTTCTTCGTCAAGGAAAAGGAGTTCAGCATAGACAAGGACTCCGAGTCCTTCCCCGTAAACAGGAAGGAGAAGGCCAAGTGAAACGCTTCCTAAAGATAGCGGCCGCTGTGGTGGTCTTCGTGGTGCTGGCCACGGTGGTGGAGGTCTTCGTGCTCGAGGTCAAGGCCGTCTCAACGGCGGGCAAGATAGTCTTCATGGTGCTTTTCAACCTGAACCTCCTGGTGCTCGTGGCCCTCACGTACTACGTGGGCAAGGTGCTGCTTGGGCTCGTCAGAGAGTACCGCCAGCGCACGCTGGGCTACAAGTTCAAGACGAAGGTAATGGCCTTCTTCCTGATTCTCACCTCGATACCCGCTGCCCTCCTGTTCCTTGTGGCAAGCGGCCTGGGCTCAAACTACATAGACCGCCTGTTTACGCCCGACTTCCGCCGGCCCATCGAGGAGGCCGTGGCCATAGCGCAGCAGCACTACGACGCCGAGCGCGCCAAGGCACTGGAGTACGCCGAGCTCGTGCGCTCGGGCTACGCCCCGCCGCCCCAGTACAAGGTCTCCGTGATGGACACGAAGCCCGAGGACGCATCGGCATCCATAGAGGCGGCATTTGAGGGGCGGAGGTCCGCCGAGATAATCTCCACCGACGAGGGCGACATGGTGCGCGCCGCCCTGCCGAGGGGCCCGACGGCCCCGGGCGGAGGAATAATCGTGGTCGAGGCGCTGATGCCGCCCAAGATAACTGCGAGCATCGCGCAGATACAGAGCACTTACGAGGACTACCTGAAGCTCGAGGCATGGAAGTCGCCGCTTAAGATGAACTACCTCCTCCTGCTGGGGTTCTTCACGCTCATCATCATAATGTCGGCCCTATGGGTCTCGCTTAGAATCGCGAGCTGGATAACCGAGCCCATCAAGCGGCTGGCCGGCGCGACGGAGGCCGTCGCGGCGGGCAACCTCTCGGTCAGCGTGGAGAGCACGCGGGGCGACGAGATGGGCCTGCTCGTGGACTCCTTCAACCGAATGGTCACGGAGCTAAGGGACGGCAAGGAATCCTTGCAGAGACTTTATCTGGAGAGCGACCGCCGACGCCTCTCGATGGAGAACATCGTCAAGAGCATACAGAGCGGCGTCATCTCGCTGGACGCCTCGGGCCGCGTGCTCGCGATCAACGCCGCCGCGTGCCGCATACTGGGCGTGCAGGAGGAAAACGTGGTCGGGAAGCTCTACCCCGCCATGCTCACCGAGGTCAAGAGCGAGGAGCTGATGGAGTTCATCAAGGGCATAGACGTCAAGACCTTCAAGAACGAGGAGCGCGAGGTATCCGCCAACGTAGAGGGCAGAAGGATGCTCATGAAGGTCTCGGTGACGGGGCTCCGCGGCGCACTCGACCGCTACCTGGGACTGCTCATCGTGGTGGACGACCTCACTGACGTCATCACCGCGCAGCGCGCGCTTGCCTGGCAGGAGGTAGCGCAGAGGATGGCGCACGAGATAAAGAACCCACTGACGCCGATTAAACTTTCGGCCGAGAGGATGCTTAAGAAATGGTACTCCAAGGACGAGGAGTTCGACAAGGTCTTCGAGCGATCCACTAACACCATCATCCGCGAGGTGGACCACCTTAAAACCCTCGTGGACGAGTTCTCGAAGCTGGGGAAACTGCCGCCCACCGCAATGGCCCCCACCGACGTGGGCGCCGTCGTGGAGGAGGCCGCGTCGCTCTACCGCGATTACAAGGGGCTGACCATCAACGTGCTACGCACGGGGGAGCTGCCCGCCACCATGCTGGACAAGGCCCAGCTCAGGCGCGTGATGCTGAACCTCTTCGATAACGCCGTGCGCGCCATGGACAGCAAGGGCACCATAGAGGTGCGCATTAACCCCGACCGCGACGCCGGCATCCTATATATAGATGTCGCCGACGAGGGCCCGGGCATCAAGGACGAGGACAAGGAAAAGCTCTTCGCCCCGTACTTCTCCACCGAGAAAGGCGGGACGGGGCTCGGCCTGGCCATAGCCGACAGGGTCGTGGCCGAGCACGGCGGACACCTCAGGGTGAGGGACAACAGCCCTCACGGAAGCGTATTTACAATAGAGCTGCCCATAAAGGAGGCTTAGAGATACAATGCCGGAACCGCTGGTACTGGTTGTTGACGACGAGGAAGGGATAAGGGACAGCCTCTCGGACATCTTCTCCGACGAGGGCTACCGAATAGAGACCGCAGAGACCGCAGAGGAGGCGCTGGAGAAGATCCGGGCCGAGGCCCCGGACCTCGTCCTTCTGGACATATGGCTTCCGGAGATGGACGGCCTCGAGGCCCTCGAGAAGATAAAGGCCCTGAGGCCCGCCGTGCCGGTGATAATGATATCGGGACACGGAAACATCGAGATGGCCGTGCGCGCGACTAAGAACGGGGCCTACGACTTCCTCGAAAAACCCCTCTCCCTCGAGCGGGTGGTGCTGGTCTCAAAGCGGGCGCTCGAACGCGTCACCCTCGAGCGCGAGAACCGAGCCTTGAGGGAATCGCTAACGCGGAGGTGGTCGCTCGTGGGCGCAACCCCGGTCATAAACGAGCTCAGGCGCAAGATAGAGACGGCGGCGCAGGGAAACGCGCGCGTGCTCATCACCGGAGAGTCGGGCACCGGCAAGGAAGTCGCGGCGAGGCTGCTTCACGCACTCAGCCCGCGGGCCTCCAAACCTTTTGTTGAAGTTAATTGTGCGGCCATTCCGCAGGAGTTGATAGAGTCGGAGCTCTTCGGTCACGAGAAGGGCTCATTCACGGGCGCCTTCGAGCAGAAGAAGGGGAAGTTCGAGCTAGCAAACGGCGGCACCCTCTTCCTCGACGAGATCGCCGACATGTCGCCCCAGACGCAGGCCAAGTTCCTGAGGGTCATCGAGATGCAGGAGTTCCAGCGGGTGGGCGGCTCAAAGAGCATCGCCGTGGACGTGCGCGTCATAGCCGCGACGAACAAGGACCTGCCCGGGCGCATCAAGGAGGGGCTGTTCCGCGACGACCTGTACTTCAGGCTCAACGTCATACCCATCGCCACGCCTCCGCTCAGGCAGCGCCTCGACGACATCCCGCTTCTGGCGGAGCACTTCCTCGCGCAGTTTGCGGCCGAGTACGGGCAGGACAAGAAGAAGCTCACCCCCGGGGCGCTGAAGAAGCTCCGCGAGTACGAGTGGCCCGGAAACGTGCGCGAGCTTCGCAACCTCATCGAGAGGCTCGTCATAATGGCCCCTTCGGACTCAATCGACGAGTCGGCCATAACGGAGGTGCGCGGCGAGGCCGCAGGCGGTGACTACTTCGGCATGGAGAACCTTAAGGAGGCGCGCGACGCCTTCGAGCGGGACTTCCTGGCGCGGAAGCTCAAGGAGTTCGGCGGGAACGTCTCGCGCACGGCCGAGGCCCTGGGCATCGAGCGCTCGAACCTCCACCGCAAGATAAAGGCCTACGGCATCGACCTCCCCTGATATGTTCCACGTGGAACATATCGCCAGTGGGGCGGGCCATCGGGAACGCGATGTTCCACGTGAAACATCGCCCATCCGGTTGATAATAAGGATTAATTAATTAGATAGGGGAGTGGCGCGCGCTATTCCAGGCCGCTGTCCTGCTCCCGCACGAAGCGCGTGATGCAGCTCCTGCTCTCTTCGTCCAAATCCACGAACTTCACGCCGTAGCTGTAGGCGCTCGTGTTTCCCCTTAGCACCCTGACCACCTCGCCTTCGGCGTTGACCTTCTCAGTGTTTGGGAGAAAGAACGAGCAGCTCATCACGTCGCCCCGGGCGAGGGTCTTGTCGGTCTCAACGAGTATGCCCGAGGCGCTGATGTCGCGTGAGGTGCAGAAGAAGGGCTCCTGCCGGAACTTGCCGTGCACCGTGACCTTCACTAAAACGCGCAGGTCCTGCCGGCGGGGGATATCGAGGAGCCGCCCCACCTTGGCCACGATGTCCGGCACGTCGTAGGGCTTAACGATATAGGAGTTCGCCCCGCAGCACTCGCACCTCTTGAGGTCGGCCTCGCGGCCCGTGCATACGATGATGAAATAGACGCGGCCGAGCGTCTCGTCCTCTCTTAGCGCTGCGCAGAGCTGGTCGCCGCCCATGACGGGCATGTTGAGGTCCGCCACGATTAAGTCCATTCGCTCCTTGCGGTGAACCTCGAGGGCCTCCTCTGCGGTCTCGGCCGTGTAGAGCCTGACCTGGTTTCTCCTTAGCAGGCTCCCGTCTTTTTCAATGTATGGCATGAGGTCTTTGGAGACGAATATCTTATTCATGGGGTAAGTAATTTTATTTGACCCCGGGATGCTTTGTCAAAAAAAGTGGATTTGCCAGGCGACCCGATGTGCGTTCTTCCCGTGACTACAACAGAAAGGGCGGCGGGATTACCCGCCGCCCTTATTTACATTCGGGTTATCGTTTATTCTAACGTCTCAAGTATCTGGTACGCCGCCGCTAACAACAGTTCTCTGGCGTCGTCGGATATCATCCTATCCGGCAGCGCCTGCACCTGGTTTATGAATGCCAGGATGGTATTGTGGGCCGCATATACATTGCCGTTATCCTGAGCCAGGATCGAGCTGTCCAGGGTGGCCGTCAGGCTCGTGGCTACGCCGGCGTTTGCGATATCTCCGGACGCCAGAAATTCCTCTATCGCGGCGGCGGCACCTTCTGCCGTATCGGGAATAGGATTTCTGTCATACAGAAAGATATCGGCCTTTCCGTTCGTATCTCCGGGCACAAGATTCGAGGCAAGCGACGTGATAGCAACATACCTGCCGTCCTTGCTCATGACAGGCAGAACGCTATGTCCATTCCCCTGATTTCCATTTTCGTCTACGCTCACCAACTCAGTCGTACCAGCCAGTCTATCGCGCATAAAAACGTCAAGTAACCCATTTGTGTCCTCCGGCACAAAATTCGAAGCTGATGCAAGAGCAACAAGGCTGCCATCATAGTTGATCGAGAAATAGCCGGTAGGGTAATATCCTTGATTGCCATTGCTATCAACACTTACACGCTCCGTAATGCCCGTTTGCATGTCATGGACGAAAGCATCTACAAGACCATTATTATCATCGGGCACCAGATTGGTGGCAGATGATATAAAAACAACATGCTGTCCATCGCCGCTGATGATGGCAGGATAGCTGTAAGAATTTGCCTGGTTCCCGTTACTGTCCACACTCACGCGCTCCGTCGTGCCCAACAACCTGTCCCGGACAAAAACGTCCGACGTGCCGTTTGTGTCTTCCGGCACAAGAAGGTTCACAGAATTGAAGGCAACATACCTCCCGTCACAGCTAATTGAAGCGCCGCCACTATAGCCACTATATGCGTAATGGCCTAGTCCATCGCTGGCAACACTTACCACCTCTGTTGTACCGGCTACCCTGTCTCGTACATAGACTTTCATAACTGAAGTATATGACTCAAACGCTACGTATCTGCCGTCGCAGCTAATAGAAGGACCTGTGCTGTAAAAAAAATTAGCTCCATAGTTGTTAACGCTCACAAATTCTGTCGTGCCAGTCAACATATCATGGACGAAAATACCGTGTTGCGCACCCGGGACAAGATTGCTGGCTCCAGATCCGAACGCAACATATCTCCCATCGGCACTGATGGATGGAGAAGTACTATAACCATTCGATTGGACGCCACTGCTGCTGACGCTGACCCGCGTTGTCTCGCCCGTCACGTTATCGTGGACGAATACATCCTGGACTCCGTTGGTGTCCCCCGGAACGAGGTTCGTTGCAATAGACGTAAAGGCAACAAACCGTCCGTCACTGCTAATGGCAGTATTCGAACTAGAGTTATTTGCCTGTAGTCCCGAGCTGTCCACGCTTACGCGCTCAATCGTTGCCGCGAAGGCAAACGTCGCCGCCATAAGTACCATCGCAAAGATCAATACGGTCAACAGAAGAACACTCTTTCTCATCTTGATTACCCCTCCCCTAAATCGATTTTCCGCCCATTGGCTCTCTCTTCTCACCGTAGCCTTTTTTAGACAGTGGCCTAATATAACTTTCGATATGTGCCATGTCTAGGATTACAACCATTTCGAGCATGGCGGCGATGCGGTCTTTCAAATCCCCTTTGTTTGACTAATAACATAGCACCGCTTATAATCATTAATTCGTTATTTTTATCACGCAATTTACGCATGAAAGAGCACGGCGACCACATAGAGAGCAGGCTTAAAAAGCTCAACGACCTCAAGGAGGCCGGCGTAGAGCCCTTTGCGGGCGCCTTCGACGTAACCGCCTCGGCCGCCGAGGTCATCGGCAAGCACGCATCTACCCCCCGCGAGGAGCTCGAGCAGGACGCCACCCGATACTCGCTGGCAGGAAGGCTTGTTGCAATGCGCGCCTTCGGCAAGGCCGCATTCGCCCAGCTCGATGACGGCACCGGCAAGCTCCAGGTCTATTTCAAGAAGGACATACTCGGCGACAGCTATCAGATAGTTAAGAAGCTTGATGTCGGAGATATCATCGGAGTCCGGGGAAAACTCTTTCGCACAAAGACCGACGAGCTAACGCTCGAGGTCGAGGAGCTTAAGCTCCTCACCAAGTCCGTGCGCCCTCTTCCGGAGAAGTGGCACGGCCTCAAGGACGTGGAAACCCGCTACCGCCAGCGCTACCTGGACCTCATCGTCAACCCCGCGGTGAAGGACACCTTCCGCAAGCGGAGCGCCATCATAAGCGCCATAAGGGAGTTCCTCGAAATGCGCGGCTATATAGAGGTAGAGACGCCCATGATGCAGGGCATCCCCGGCGGCGCGGCGGCAAAACCGTTTCAGACGCACCATAACGCCCTGGGCATCGACCTCTTTCTTCGCATCGCGCCGGAGCTTTATCTCAAGCGCCTGCTCATAGGCGGCTACGGGCGCATCTACGAGCTTAACCGCAACTTCCGAAACGAGGGCATCTCCACGAAGCATAACCCCGAGTTCTCGATGCTCGAGTTCTATACCGCCTACAAGGACTATAACTTCCTCATAGAGCTTACGGAGGAGCTTATCTCCTCGGTGGCGCAGAAGGTGCTGGGCACCATGCAGATCAAGTTCGGAAACTACGACATCGACCTCACGCCCCCGTGGCCGAGGCTCCCGATGCTCGACGCCATGATGGACAAGGGCGTTCCCGAGGAAGTCTTCAAGGACGAGAAGAAGGCGCGCGCTTACGCCAAGCGCGAGAACATAGAGCTTCTGCCCGACGCGCCGCACTCAAAGATACTCGATGAGATATTCGGCGAGAAGGTGGAGCCCTGGCTCGTTCAGCCCACGTTCATAACCGACTACCCCGTGGAGCTCTCGCCACTTGCCAAGAGAAAGCCCGAGAGTCCGGAGCTGGTCGAGAGGTTCGAGCTCTACATCGCATGCCAGGAGATGGCCAACGCATTCAGCGAACTCACCGACCCCATGGACCAGCGCGAGCGTTTCCTCGCCCAGGTCGAGGGCGACGAGGAGGCACACCGCATGGACGAGGACTTCGTCGTGGCGCTCGAGCACGGCATGCCGCCCGCCGCGGGCGAGGGCATAGGCATAGACAGGCTCGTGATGCTCCTGACCGACTCGCCGTCCATAAGGGACGTCATATTCTTCCCGCACCTCAGGCCGAAGAAAGCCCAGGCCTCCGAGGCGGAAGACGAGGAGCAGCAGGAAGAGTAAGGCCGAATGCTCCCCTACCAGGCATTCATAGCGCTCCGATACCTCAAGTCAAGAAAACGCCACCGCTCGGTCTCCTTCAACACGGTCATCACAGTGGGCGGCGTCGCGGTGGGAGTGGCGGCGCTGCTTATAGTGCTTGCCGTCATGAGCGGCTTTCAGGGTGACCTACAGAAGAAGATACTCGGCGTAAGCACGCACGCCGTGGTGCTCGATACCTCGGGCATGCTTGCCGACTACGAAGGTGTCATCAATACTATAAAGAAGCAGGACCACGTGGTCTCGACCTCCCCGTTTGTGCTCGGGCAGGTGATGATCTCCTACGAGGGGCGCGCCCAGGGCGTGTATCTCAGGGGCATCTCGCCCAAGCTCGAGTCCGAGACGACCGACATAGAGAAGAACATGAACTCGGGCTCGCTCCTTGACCTCGACAAGACCGAGGAGACCGGGCTTCCGGGCATAGTGCTCGGCCGCGAGCTCGCCGACAACCTCGGCGTCCTTCCGGGCGATGAGGTGCGCGTCATCTCTCCCACCGGGGGCACGGGCCCTCTGGGCATGATCCCGCGGCAGAAGAGGTTCGTCGTGGTGGGCGTATTCGAGATGGGCATGTTCGAGTACGACGCCAACCTCGTGCTGACCTCGCTTAAGCCTGCCCAGCAGTTCTTCGGCATGGGCGACGCGGTGACGGGCGTGGAGATAAGAGTGGACGACGTGTATCTGGCCGGGCAAGTGGCCGACAAGATACACCACGAACTCGGCCCGGGCTTTTACACGAAGGACTGGATACAGATGAACCGCAACCTCTTCGCGGCCCTTAAGCTCGAGAAGCTCACCATGTTCGTCATACTCACGCTCATCGTGCTGGTGGCGGCGTTCAACATCGTAAGCACGCAGATAATGAACGTCATAGAGAAGGAGCGCGAGATAGCCATACTCAAGGCCATGGGCGCAAGCAACGGCGGTATCATGAGCGTGTTCATGCTGCAGGGGTTTCTCATCGGACTGCTTGGGACGGTCATAGGCATAATACTCGGATTCAGCATGTGCTACCTTCTCGACACCTACCAGCTCATCAAACTTCCCTCGGACATCTACTACCTTAGCCACCTTCCTGCGAAGATGAAGCTCTCTGATTTCGTGGCCGTCTCAGTCTCTGCAATGATAATCAGCTTCGGCGCCACGGTATATCCCGCGTGGCAGGCCGCGCGCCTCAACCCCGTCGAACCCCTAAGGTACGAGTAGAAGTTCATCCTATATCAAACTGACGCCGAACTCAATGCCCCATACAGTAGCTACAATAGCCATGAAAATATACGCAAACAGAGCATAAACGACCGTGATTCCAGAAAACTCATAGTATCTTTCACCGCACATATTCCCATTAAAGAAAAAGTCGAAAAAAGCATATTTAGTTTCATTCTTAATTTGCAGGAAGTTCCAGCAGACAAGCAGTATCCATGAAAGAACCAGATGCCACGGCGTCCAGCTTAGATATTTTGCGGCAATCTCACTATTGTGGTACGCTTCTTCATGTATGACAAATATCCCTACAATTAGTATCACACTCATTGCAAGAAGCGGCAGAGTGATATAGAACGAGATTGATGCGAGGAGCACCTTAATGGGTTTGCTTTTAAAAAAGCTTGCGGTCTTATCCCTGAAACATTCCTCCATATTAAGAGACCAATAGGGATTCATAACTAACAGAAATAACATCGCGCAATTGGCCACGAATATTCCAAGCAGAATATTGTTAACGACAAGAACGTATAGCAACCACTGCGCCGAAAACAGCGCGAGGAAGATGTAATTATATACATTGCTCCTGTCGCGGTACGCCATAATCACCGGGAAGAAGCCCGGC
>Ga0055451_10000518_pt1 | contig 15447 bp, 13 predicted proteins | sample China_Galinas_PW_3_FD_57745 | JGI IMG/M metagenome (GOLD analysis project Ga0055451, IMG submission 57745) | Wetland microbial communities from San Francisco Bay, California, USA, that impact long-term carbon sequestration - China_Galinas_PWB_D2 | ecosystem: Environmental > Aquatic > Marine >... | reverse complement strand
CACATCAAACCGGTATCGCGGCACAACGTCACCGCATCGACCACCGTTTTGGTCAGCGCTGCCACGCCGATGGCGTTCGGAACTGACGGCCGTGCCTTGGGGAGGTGCCAATAGCGGGTCTCCAGGGGCTCGTGGTCGCGCGTGGTCAGGCGCTGGACTTCCCACTGCACGATTCTTTCCACTTCGTCTGGGGACGACTGGACCACACCTTCCGGCAGCTCTATGGCGTGCACCTCGAGTTCCGGCGTATTCATGGCTGTGTGAACGCCGGTCCCGCGGAAGTTCGCACCGGACATGCACCGCGCAAGGCTAGATACCACCGGAGAACGACCCTTCGCCTCGTGTTCCTCGTTGAACTGCCAGGTCTGTCTGCCCACATGCTCGACTGAATAGGACGATCCTGTGGCAACCAACTGTACGGCACGCACCGTCCGCGCACCGATATCGAGACCGATTGGCGATGCTTTTCTTCTGCCTAATTTCAAAGTCGCCAGCGCCATTCTGAGTCCTACTACTTTATGGCTGCAGTGAGGTCGAAGAGCGGCAGAAAGAGCGATATCGCCACACCACCGACCACGATACCCATCCCAATCAATATCAACGGCTCGATGAGCCGGGTCACGGCGTTGACCAGCTCGGTGTTCGTTTCGTCCAGAATGTCCGCCACGTAGCTCAAAGAGCCGCCGAGCGCTCCACTATCTTCGCCGGTGTGGATCGCCTGATAGATATAAGGCTCCACCAGTGGGCTGTTCTGGAAAGCCGCACTCAGCGATCCGCCTGAGGTAACGGCGTCCTCAATACGATCGAACAGTTCCTGGTACCTGCGATTTGCCGTGGATGACCGCGCAAGGTCCAGCGTCTCGAGGAGTCCCACACCGCTTTCCAGAAGAGTCCCCATCGTCCGGAATATCTGACCCTGGATAAGACGCGATCGCAGACGACCGATCACCGGAATGCCTATTTGGACATCGGTCAGAAACTGCCTTCCCACCCTGCTCTTCAGCGCCCACACGACGGAGGCTATGATCGCGGCGAGAGTTCCGCCGACAATCATCCAGTTATCACGTACCGTCTCCCCTACGCCGAGAAGAAACTGCGTGGATGCAGGCACCTCCACCGCCAACCCACGAAACATCTCTGCAAACCGGGGCAGAACAAAGAAGAGCAGCACGGACATGATCCCCGAGCACATGGCGATGAGAAGCACCGGGTAAGCAAGCGCTCCCAGCAGCTTTTTGACCATGGCGCGGCGCTTGCCGACGATGCCGGCGAGCCGTTCGAACATCTCGGGCAGGGTGCCGCTCGCCTCGCCGGCCGCTACGATTGCGCAGAATACGGCGTCGAACGTTCGCGGGAATCGCCGCAACCCGTCGGTCAGCGTAGTACCGTCTTCCAGATCCAGAACGATCTTGTCGAGCAGCGCCTGTTGGCGTCCATTGCGAAGTTGACGGCGGATGGCCGTCAAGGCCGGTACCACGCCACTGCCCGCACGCAGGAGCATGGCAATCTGTCGCGTCACAAGTGACAGCGTCTTCAATGGGAGATGCGGCTCTGCGGCGTCGGCCACCGGCTTCTTGGTCGCGTTCTTGGGACTCGCCGCGCCCTCCGCCTTCGTCACGAACAGACCACGACTCCTAAGGAGTTCAACGGCCTCACGCGGCGTGTCCGCCTCCACCGCATCGTGGCTCTTGTTCCCCTGCGCATCGATAGCTTCGTAGGTGACGATCATACGAGGACCTCAATGCCTTCGCCCGACGGATTCCCCACCGATATCGCCTCAGAGCGCGTGACGCGGAGAACCTCCTCCAACGTGGACTCGCCGCGTTCGACGACCTCCAGCGCCTTGACACGCAGCGACTTCCAACCGGTTTGCGCGAGGTAGGTACGAATCTGGGTTTCCGAGCCAACGTCATGAATCAGCCGCTTCATCTCGGCATCGAGCACCATGACTTCGTAAATGCCGATGCGCCCGCGAAAGCCCGTGTTGCTGCACTCGCGGCATCCCTCGCCCTTCTGAAACAGTTCTCCGCTACGGTGCTCCCAACCCACACTTTCCAGCAGCTTTTGCGGCGGATAGTAGGCTGTGACGCAGGATGGACAGATCTTCCGCGCCAGTCGCTGTGCGACAAATCCCACCACGGATGAGGATATCAGGAACGGCTCGATCCCCATATCGAACAGACGCATGATCGCACCCGGACAATCATTCGTGTGCAATGTCGACATGACCAGGTGACCGGTCAGAGCCGACTGAATCGCGACGCCGGCCGTATCCTGGTCACGAATTTCGCCGACCATGATCACGTCCGGGTCCTGCCGGAGGATCGAACGCAAGGCCCGGACAAACGTGAGCCCCACACGCTCGTTCACCTGAATCTGATTGATCAACGGAAGCTGGTACTCGACCGGATCCTCGATGGTGACGATGTTGACGGCCTCACTGCGCAGCATGTCCAAGGCCGAATAGAGCGTAGTGGTTTTGCCACTTCCGGTCGGGCCGGTGACCAACATGAGGCCGTACGCGCTGCGGATCATCGCCTCGACGGCCGTGCAATCCTGTTCCTGCATCCCCAGATTGCTCAATTCGAAACTCAACTGGGTCTTGTCCAGGATTCGAAGTACTACTTTTTCACCGAGGATCGTCGGCATCGTGGATACGCGAAGGTCAATCTCTCGACCGTCGGCCACGATGTGCACGCGCCCCTCCTGCGGCAATCGTTTCTCCGAAATGTCCATGCGCCCGATCACTTTCACGCGCGACACGATCGCCGCGTGCATGCCGCACGGCGGCTTGAGCATTTCGCGCAAGTGCCCGTCAATGCGGTAGCGAATGTGTGTCGCATCACGATCAGGCTCGATATGAATATCGCTCGCCCCCTCTCGCAGTGCCGTGAGCACGGCGAGGTTGACAAGATTCACGATGGGGCTTCCTTCGATCATTTGATCGAGGTCGGTAACGCCTCCCTCGTCGATGGCCTCGTTTTCCGTAATGTGAATGTCGCTTTCCTCCATGGAAGCGAGGAAGGAATTGACATTCACCTCGGCTGCGAGGTACTTTCGCTGGAACTCCTGCAAGTTGTCCTCGAGTACCAGAATCGGTCGAATTGTACATTTGGTGACATTGCGCAGCCGGTCCTGGATGGGAAGGGACTGCGGGTCGGTCATCGCCACGGTCAGCACATCTCGCACTTTGAACATCGCGAGCACTTGCAGGCGTTCAGCCTCTTCCTTTGGAATGCACTTGGCTACCTTCGGATCGATCAACCCGTGGCGCAGAACGCACCCCTTGACTCCCAGCCTCTTGGAAAGGCTGTTGACCAGTGACGCGGAGGAAATGGCCCCCGAATCCACGAGCGCACCACCGATACGCCCGCCGCTGGTGCGTTGTTTCGCCAGCGCATCGGCCAGTTGTTCCGGTGTGATCAGCCCTTCGCGAATGAGCTGCTCGCCCAGACGCACCGCGATTCCAATCTGCAGCTTGGCCATATCCAATCAGTTGCGTGACAAGGATGCGTTTAGAGATAACTCCTGACCGCGTCCTCGACATTCTCAAAGAGCTGAAAGCGCTCCGTCAGTCCAGTCAGTTCCAGGATTTCCCGACAGGTCGGCAGCACGCCGGCCAACTTCAAGCTTACCGCGCGATCCACCGCTTCGTCTGCGCCGTCCAGCAGCAGCTCAAGCGCCGCACTGTCCATGTAAGCGACCTCCGCCATGGCGACGACAACACGCGGGTTAGATACGCGCAGGTGTGCCATGAGGGCGCGCCCGAGCTGTTCGCTGTCATCTTCGACGAGCGCGCCCAGCGGCTTCAAGACGTCCACAGATCCGACGCGTTGATGCTCGACCCTCATGATGCGACTCCCGTGGCGGTTGCTTCGCATGACAGGTCCGCCACACAGCGCATGTTTTCCTCTCGTGCGCGTTTGCTGTGTACCAACGCCTGTGATAGCAGCGACCGCGCATCGGGTTGCTTGGTACCGCTGCCGGCGAGCCCGCACCGTAACTGCATGTAGCAACCCCAGCGCGACTCGTCGCGACATACGGTCTCCATTTGAGACAGAATCTGGCCCACGATCAGAGACGCAAGCTCAGAATCGACCCGGCGAAGCAGCACGAGGAACCGGGAACCGTCAAACCTCCCCACGGCGTCGTCCGATCGTACCTTGCGCCGTAGGACCGCGCTAATCTCGGCGACAAGGACATCAGCCGTCTCCCACCGCCCACCGTCGTTCAGTTCGCGCAGACGCTCGACGGCAATCACCGCCAGCGCCACAGGCTCGCCGCGTGCGTAGGAGTCCGCGAGGGATTGATCGGCGGCTTGCAGAAACGCCTCACGCGAATGCAGTCCGGACACTGGATCGCCCGCCAGAGCCTCCCGGGCGATGCACGCCTCGCGCAGGGTCAACCACCAAAGATTGACGACCTTCTCCATGACTCTCAGAGATGGCCTCGGGTAATGGGAAAGTCCGTCGAGTTCGTTCACCACAACGACACCAAAGCGGTGCGATCCGTCTCTGATCGCAAAACACCAAACCGGCGCATGCCGCGTGTCGTCCGCCAGTTGGTCGATGAGATCGCCGTGCATGGCGTCGCCCGTCACGTAGGGGCAGCCACTGGTGACGACATGGCCGACGATACCGGTCCGTGCGGACAAGTGAGGCACATCGTGAGGCGCGTCATGACTGCGAAGTGGAATAAGCTCGCCCGTCTCCACCAACGCCCGATACGGACGAACGCGATTGGCACCGCAAGTTTGCCTCAGTGTGGTTCTGATCAACTCGTCGAATGCGATCCATGGATCTGCGTCCAGCCGGTGCTCATGAAACCACTCCTGATACTGCTGCATGGCGTCCTGCAAACGGTTCACGAACTCGCCCTGCCCACGATCCGCAGGCGGACCGGAACCCGCGGCTGACCCGCGGCGTCTGGCGAGCCCATGGGAATCGGCGGCCAACACCATATCACCGGCCCAAGCTCCCATGGCCACAATAGATGATGCACCAGCCACGAGGGCGGCCATGGTCAGCACGTGACCCCAGACGGCATTCGGTGCGGAAGCCAGCACCAATAGGAGCCAAAAAACGGCGCATATGACGCCTAGCCCGATGCCGCGGCCACGCCCCAACAGACGTCCGCCGACCCCGACACCGAGTATAATCGGAAACCACGGCAGTAAAAGCGTTGTCAGATGCACGTCATGCATACTTCGTCGTATCCTGTGCCGAACCTGGAATCTGGGCGAGGCTGCTGGCGCGCTCGACAAGCCGGTCCCATGCCCCCTCGTCGCCCTCCGTGATTTCCTTGATCATGTCGATGAACTCCACCACGATCTCCGGATCCACGACCCGCCCAGCCTCTTCTTCAAGAATACCTAGCGCGCGGCGCCAGTCGAACGCCTTCCGGTAGGACCTGTCCGAGGTCAGCGCGTCGAATATGTCGGCGATCTGTATGACACGTGCCTGGAGTGGTATCTCTTTCCCCTTTAGCCCCGTCGGATATCCGCCGCCGGCGTAATGCTCATGATGGTACAGAACCCCGTCCAGCGCATCAGCGAGCTGCGGTACTTTTTCGACAACCTGGTGGCTGCGCACCGGGTGCTCCTTGATGTGCGCGAATTCTTCATCCGTGAGCTTTCCCTCCTTCTTCAGCACATCGTCGCGGATGCCGATCTTGCCGACGTCGTGTAACAGCGCGCTCCACTGGAGCATTTGAAGATCCCTTTCAGTCAATCCGATACGCGCCCCCAACATGGTTGCGTAGTAGCCCACGCGTAACGAATGACCCGATGTATAGGGGTCCTTTTGATCGACTGCGTTGACCAGCGAGCGTACCATCGCGAGCGACATCTGCCGCAGCTCGGACACCAATCGATGGTTCCGAATCAGATCGCCGCAAAACATTGACAGCGCTTCGAGCAACATCATGTCGCTGACGTGGAATTCCGACGCGCTGCTTTTCTGCGCGACGACCATGGCGCCCATGAAGACGTCGCCGCCGAACACAGGCCCGACCAGAACCTGTCGCTGTCCGGTGCCCTCGGTCTCATGCGGTCGCGGCTCAACGGTCACCGCGCGCTCATTGCGTGCGCGGTCGATCAGCCTGCGCAACCAATCGTCTGCGTTGACGGCATCGCCTTCAAAGACCCAGCCCTCTGGGCCGTGTGGATACGCTGCCGCGACCATGCAGTCGCTATAGCTGCTTCGCAGACTTACCGTGAACAAACGCAGAACTTCGGCTTCGCTGTCCACCGTAGCCAGCTTGCGTGTGACGTCGAACACGACGCCGAGTTGCTCGTAGAGGCCCAGCAGTTCCTCCGCCATGCCTTCGTGCTCGGACGCCATTTGCTCCGCGAGGTCGGAGAGGCTCCACAGTTTGGCGTCTAACTTCGGCGCCGTATCGAGTTCGGCGATACAACCGCGCAGCTCCTGCAAGGTCCTTTGCACTCCGGACGACTCGCGGGCGCCCGAGTCGGTTGGCGACGTACCGAATTCCCTGGTCACGTCGTGGCCTCCTCGATTGCTGCCTCTGCCAATAACTTCTCAATGTCAGCGACCAGCCGGGAGGGTACGAACGGTTTCGGGCAAGTCTTGACTTGGAGCGGCTTCAACTCCACGGCAAGCGATCGCTGGTCACATCGGGCCGTGACCAGCAGAATAGGGGTCTTGAGCCCGAGCTGGTGTCGCACAGCTTTGACCAGTCCAAGGCCGTCCAGAATCGGCATGTTCATGTCGGAGATGATGAGATCCACCGTTTCGCGGTCGAGCACATCAAGTGCCATTCTTCCGTCCGACGTTTGAAGCACGGAATGCCCTTGTCGCGTCAGCCACATCGACATGACCCGCGAAATGTGGGCCTCATCTTCAACGATAAGAATCCTAGCCATGCGTTACACCTCCTCGGCCGCCGAAAGAGCCGATGCGCGGGATTCGCGATGTGGAATCCGGACCATGAACGTGGAGCCTTCTTTGACCTTGCTGATCAGTTCGATGTCGCCGTTGTGCCGACGGACGATTTCGCGCGCCGTGTACAGGCCGATACCGGATCCCGTCTCCTCTTTCACTTCGTCGTTGCGGCCCCTCTGAAATTTATCAAACACGCGGGCTTGATCCTCGGCGTCGATGCCGATTCCGTTGTCCTTGAAAGTCAGCAGGGCCGTGTCGCCCGTGTACTGACAGCCGATTTGAACGGTGCCCCCCTTTGGCGTGTACTTGATGGCGTTGCCCAACAGGTTGTTGACGACCACCGCGAGCTTGTCTTGATCGGCACGAATCGGTTCCATCTTGGAGGGTAGTGCCAGAATCAACTCGATGTCCTTTTCGTCTGCCAGTCCGCGAACATCCCGTACGCCATCCTCCAGGAGGACCCTGAGATCCACCTGATCAATGTGAAGTTGGATGCTTCCGACTTCCAATTGGGATACGCTAAGAATATCCTCGATGAGACGCGAGAGCCGACGCGTTTCCTTGGTGATGACATTATAGCACTCGGTAATGACCTTCGGATCGTCGAACATGCCACTGGACAGCGTCTCGGCGTAGGCCCGGATGTTCGTCAGTGGCGTGCGCAGCTCGTGCGTGACTTGGGCGACAAACTCCTCGCGCGCACACTCAGATCGCCGTTGTTGGCTCACGTCTCGCACGATGACCAGGCATTCACCCTGGCGCTGCGCTCGAAGCAGCGGTACGATCCAGAGGCGATAGAAGTTTGGGTTGCCGGAGTCGTCGCCTGTATCGAGCGTCGTGGATTTCGGTTCAAAGGCACCGCTCGGTGTCAGCGCGCTCCGTACCTGGTCGAGAATACGTGTTCCGATGTCGTTCGACCGAGCATCGTTCAGCGACATCTCTTTGACATTCTCGATTTTCCAACCCAGCAAACGAAGCGCGGCAGCGTTCACATAATCGAATCGATCCTCGTCGACGATATGGAACAGTGCGTCCGGGAGCGCATGGAGTGCCTCGGCGAGTGCACCACCGGCCGAGTGCTGAAGGGCACGTGACAGTTCGTCGTTGGCCTCATGGCGATTGAGCGCTTCGGAAAGCTCGGCCGTCAATCCTACGAGCTGGTTCCACGCCCCGGTGATCTTGTCCGTGCCGTCCGCAATGTGCAGCGCTGTGAGGTCCGCTTCAACCCGCGGATCGTGCCGTTTGAGTCGCCCCGCAATCGACACCGCCCCCCGGAGATGACTTCGAAGCCGCCGATAGAGCGCAAACAAAGCACCGAATGCAACCAGAATCACGGTTAGCGCGTTGGCCCAGCCGGCCAGGACCGATTCGTCCGTCGTAGCGATCCGGATGCGTCCTTCGAAATAACGCGACGACGCGCTCTTGCCGGCGGCACCCCGGTCACTTGTTCGGTTCGGGCCTACTTCCGTAGCCGCGATCTGGGCGGAGCGTGGAGCCACATCGAGCGGGGCCCGGACACGCACCTCCTCCTTGCCCTTCTCCGCGTCATACACCGTTTCCAGTGAAAACCCACCTGGCGGCGACGGACCCCAGTCGGATGCCACCACCGAACCGATTTCGATCGCGCGCGTAGACGCCAGTACGCGACCGCCCGCGTCCACAATGCGCAGCCACCGACTTGGAATCTCTGCCGCGAACCGGTTCAGTGCGCCGCGGCAAGCGAACATCGCTTCCGTGTCGGACTCGGCGTGCCGCTGTGCGAAGGTGAGACGTTCGGTCAAGTCCCGCACGAGATAGTGTACGCTTGACTCGACCATACGCGTGGTATCCGATCGTGCCTGATCGACTCCGAAGCGCGCAACACCGGCCAGTCCTACCAGGTAGATCACCACCAGGGAAAAGCCGAACCACCGCGGCACTTCCTCGGCGGTCCAGAAGTCTTTGAACTTTTGCCAGACCCGACTCATTCGGTATTGATCTCGCTTGGAAGACTGCGCATAAGAACCCCTATGCTTATCGTGTAGGCCCTATCATCGCTTGACTAGAACAGCTTCGTCGCGGACCGATAGCATATGGGCGATACGCTCATCGATAAGTCGTTCTTATGGGGCGTCCTGATGACACGATGGACGTCCCTGTTGGCAGGCTCAACGAGCAAGACTAGCAGGCGATAGGTCAACGTCCATAACTCTAATCCTCGCAATCAATGTGCGACCGCATGCGTAGCGTCGTGGAGTAACGCGCGAGAGAGATCGACGCAGCCGGCTGCCCGTCACGACGACACGCATGCTACCCGAAAATCGGACGGGGTCGGCAGTTGCTCTCAGCGCAACACCAGACGACTCGAGTTCGTCGTGTGCAAGGGGAACACAGGGCACCATGCCGGCGTCCGTCGGTGGTTCGACAAGCCGCTCAAAACCGATGCCGCGAAGCGACGATCGCGGGGCCGTCCGGACAGTGCTTCTGTGTCGGCCGTCGTGGCGTTCCGCGGTCGTATGATGACACGGACTCGACTTTCGCCCCGGCCGAAACGGCCGGCATGCCATTGTGTATAGATGCACGTCAAAAGCCGTCAACATCGGGCCTTTTAGAGCGAAAAATCACAGGTTCCGGCGGAGCACTTTCTTTGCTACAGAAAAGGGCAACGCAAGGGCACCGGCATTGCCGTCAAGCGTGTGACGCGTCTCGGCCGATAAGAACAGGGTCTTTGGCGATTGGCCCAGACGGAGCACGGCTCCTGGTCGACTTCGCCATCTCGAATCACTCGTCATGCGGAGGACGGAATTGCGCGTGCTGGTTACCGGACATCGTGGGTACATTGGTTCCGTGCTGACCTCCGTACTGACCCATGCGCGATATGACGTGGTAGGTCTCGACAGCGACCTTTACAAGGGCTGTGACTTTGGACGCGTCTCGGACGACGTTCCTTCCTTCGAGCTCGACGTGCGCGACATCGAATTGATCGATCTCATGTCCTTTGACGCCGTCATTCACCTCGCCGCACTGACCAACGACGAGTCAGTCTCCCAACCGGCGCTCCTGAACGAAATCAATCATGCCGCCACCGTTCGGCTAGCGTCCCTTTGCAAGGAGGCCGGCGTTTCACGCTTCCTCTTTGCATCGACGTGCAGCGTGTACGGGCGTGTTTCGGCGCATGCGATCGATGAAACGGGACCAGCGGCCCCCATCGGCGCGTACGCGAACACGAAGCTGCAGTGCGAGCGCGCATTGCGCGCCCTTCGAGATGATAGATTCACGCCGATTATCCTGCGGTGTGCGACTAGTTACGGCGTCTCTCCGCGCATGCGTCTGGATACCGTCGTCAATGACTTTGTCGCATCGGCTATCGTGAACAATCGAATTGACATGCGTACGGCAGGGCGGGCATGGCGACCTCTCGTACACGTGGAGGATGTTGCGCGCGCGTTTGCTGCATGCTTGACTGCTCCGCAAGAAGCCCTGCGTGAGACCACCTTCAATATCGTGCCACCGAACGAGAACATCAGGGTGGTCAACATCGCGGAGAGAATCGCCGAACTGATGCCCGCCATCACGTGGACAGCGTCCAACGCGGTGTTCGATGACCGGAGCTACCGGGTAGACGGTGCGCGCCTGTTGGCGGCCGTTCCTCAGTTCCGGTACCGGTGGTCCCTGAATAGAGGTATCCGCCAACTGGCAGTCGCTCTCTCGGGAGCGGGCTTGACTCCCGGCGAGTGGCGGTCCGACCGGTACCGCCGCGCGTTGCGGCTTCACAAGCTCGTAGAGTCGGAGGTTCTGACGACCGACCTGCGCCGCTCAGAGAGGATCTTTGCATAACCGTTTTCCCGTTTTCCCATCCCTCTCAAGCCGGAGCATAATCTGGGCATCTACGGCACCGACGTTCTTGCTTATCCAAACCTCCTTTCTGGAATTTTCAGATCGGCCTAGACACGTACGCCGTCGCTCGCCGGCTCACCCATCGAGCGTCAACGAACCGAGATTCTCCCGCTCGAATTCTGCCGGCCCGCCGCACACGTCGCCGATTCGTCTCACCACCGCGGCGAGGTGTGAAAACTAGACATGTGCAACGCGTTGCCACAATCGCGAAGCACACTGAACCAGCATGCCCGAATCGACATTCAGTAGTGCACCTTTGAGCGCCGGATCGAGGAAGTGGATTCTATCCTTTGGATGTGCATGCAGTTACGTGCATCCTGTTGACGTCTTGAGCCCTCGTGGAGAGAATTCACATGGAGATGACGCTGAAGGCGGGACAAGTTACTCGTGGCTTGGCGGATTGGCGTGTCTTTGTATTGAAACAGCATCGGCAAGCTTTCAGTCCGAAAACCAGCGCAGACTGTTACGGAAGTTATCGGTCAGAATGGCGGCAAGCCAGATTAGCGTGCTGTCGCACAAAGTGGCGAGCAACCGATAACCCATTGTGATGCACACTGATCGTGCCGACAAACTGTCGATCGCGCTGATTAATGCGAACGAACTAGGAGGCGGCGCAGAATCTTTCGCTTGTGCGCTGCACAGTGGGTATCTGCACAGCGGGCATCACTCAACGCTTTGGGTTGGTAGAATAAGAGGGCAATCCCCTCCCACACAAACTTACGCCATTCCCGCAACGCCGAACGAGCGCCGGACGGCGCTGCGGCACGCATGGAGGGGTTTCTACGGCATCGGCGTAGAATCGTCTCATCGGTTTTGCCGAACCACCGCGCTGGAAAACGTAGATGTTGTGCATCTGCATAATGCGCATGGTCATTACCTGAGTCTCGACGCGATCCCAGTCCTGGCCCGTCGCGCGCCGCTCGTCTGGACACTACACGACTTCTATGCGTTCACCGGTGGCTGCGCCTTTCCTCTTGGTTGCCAGAAGTGGCGGAGCAAATGCGGCCCGTGTCCGGAGATCGGAAGGTACCCGCTTTCGGGCGGATATGACAGAACACGGCGCCTACAAGCAATCAAGAAGAAGTGCTTCGCCACGCTGTCGGGGACGATCATTTGTCCGGCCCGACATCTCGCGAATGCGGTAGCGGACAGCGGCGTCTTTCGGCGGGCTGATATTGAGGTTATTCCCTACGGTGTGGACACCACCCTCTTTGCCAGAAACCGGCGGAGCGCGCGCCACCGATTGGGGTTGCCCCTTTCCGGCCCGGTGTTACTCCTGACCGCCAACTGGCTGGATGATCCGCGCAAAGGGCTGCACTTTTCGCTGGACGTGCTTCGACGGCTTCAGGTCCCGGGCCTAATCGTACTCGTGGCCGGTCGAGGCGACGATCAGGCCATCGTGAATGCCGCGCCGCATCTCGACGTCAGGACGATGGGTTACGTAACGTCCCGGGAGACGATGGCGGAACTATATGCCGCCGCAAACTTGATGATCTCGACTTCGCTCTCCGAGGTGTTCCCGATCTCGATCCAGGAATCCATGGCTTGCGGGACGGCGGTCCTGGCATTTGACATTGACGGCGTGCGTGAGCAAATCGAACCGCACGAGACGGGATTTCTGATTCCCGTGCGTGATTCATCCAAGCTGGCCGCGGTGGCCAACGAGCTTTTGCATCATCGTGAGCGATTGGAGGCCGTCGGGCAGACCGCCCGCAGGCATGCCGTCAGGCACTGGGCGATGGATAAATGTATCGACCGACACCTAGACCTATATCATTCCGTGGTGGCGCGGAGATCGGGAGTTCTTGTCACTTGATCAGTCCACGTGTTGACAAGCCTTCCTAACGACCATGGACATCCGGCATCCAGACTTTCGTCACGCGCTGACCGAAGCTGTGGGACAATGGGGCATCGAGACACCCGATTCCGCAGTCGCCCAAATGGAATCCCATTACCGTGCGATGGTCGAGGCGAATCGCACGATCAATCTGACCCGTATCACGGACCCGGTCGAGGCGGCCGTCAAGCACTACGCCGACAGCCTCTCGCTACTTCTCTGGGTCCGCGACCGACAGGTCCGCGTCACCACGATCATCGACGTGGGGACCGGCGCGGGCTTTCCCGCCCTTCCACTCGCCCTGTTGCGCCCGGACTGGCAGATTACCGCGATCGACGGTACTGCCAAGAAGGTGGCATTCGTTCGGCGGATATCCGAATCGCTCGGACTCGCCAATCTCGACGTCGTGCACGCGCACTCCACCCATTGGCCCGATGGGCCCAGGGCCGATTTGGTCCTCGTCCGTGCTGTGGGGCGCTTGTCAAAGTGCATGCAACAAATGGCCGGCTATGTCAGGCCGGGCGGCCATCTCGTGGCCTACAAGACGCCTCTCGCAGATGACGCCGCCGAGCTCGCCGAGGCGCGTGCATTGTGTGCCGAGTGCCGGTTCGAAATGAAACCGCCCTATTGTTACGAAATCTCTCTTCGCGGCGAATCGCTCTCGCGGGCACTTTATGCGCTGCAAAAACAACCTGGCTGACTCGACTCATTCCCCGAACGATACACCCATCGCGCGGCTGGCCTCCAGAAGCGGATCATTCTGGGGAATCAAGCGTTGCTGGTCGGCCACCTCATGAATCGGCACACTGGTGAGTGCGCCGCGCTGCATAGCCACCATTCGGTTGTGCTCGCCCGAGATAAGCAACTCAACCGCCCGGTGCCCGAATTGCGTCGCCAGCACGCGGTCCCGCGCCGTAGGTTTGCCGCCGCGTTGGACGTGCCCCAGGATGGTCGTCCGGCATTCCAGTCGCGTACGCTCCGCCACTTGTTCATTGATGACTTCGCTGACTCCGCCGAGACGGATAGGATCCGGTGACTCATGTACGACACGGTCAACCACCACCTTACCTCCGACGGGCATAGCCCCTTCTGATATCGCCACCAGCGTATACGCCTTCCCACGCCTACTTCGATCCAGACACCGTGCGCACACTTTGTCGATATCAAAGGGTAGTTCCGGGATCAGAATAACGTCCGCCCCGCTGGCCGCACCAGCGTGCAGCGTGATCCAACCGGCGTTGCGCCCCATCATCTCGACGAACATCACACGATGGTGGCTGGAAGCCGTCGTGCGAATCCGGTCCAGCGCATCGGACGCAATCGATACCGCGGTATCGAAGCCAAAGGTGACCTCCGTGTGCATCAGGTCGTTGTCGATCGTCTTGGGCACTCCCACCACCGGCACACCGTGATCGATCAGCCGCGAAGCTCCTGACATTGTCCCGTCACCGCCGATGCACACGAGCGCGTCCAGTTGTTGCTGCTCGATGTGACGCAGCACACGATCGGTCACGTCCTCAAAGATCGGCTTGCCCTGCGTGTCGTGTCCCGTGCAGTAGTGCGATGGATCTGCCCTGTTGCTGGTACCCAGCACGGTGCCGCCTTCATCGAGGATATTGGCGACGCTGTCGAAGGTGAGCGGTCGGACGCGGTTCTCGATAAGACCCAGATAGCCGTCTTCGATGCCGATCACTGCAAGCCGATGGTGGCCCACCGCCGATTTCGTGACAGCCCGAATCACCGCGTTCAAACCCGGACAGTCGCCGCCGCCGGTGAGAACACCGATTCGCTTTACGTTGGAACCCACGGTTACCCTTTCTGGAGTCTTAGCGAACGGAAAATATCCCCAGCAACCGATCTCCGACCGTACCACACGGCGCGATGAATCGGCCACCTTCCATCGCCCGCTTTGCGGGCGCATCACAGTAACGTAGCATAACGGTCGTCCCCTTTTTGCGTGCGCTGCGTCAGGGTGCATCGACTGCGCTGATCGCCACGTGTTCGTCCTCTGGTGGCGGCGAGCAAACGCAATTCCACACCCTCGTATTCATACGTCACGGGAAGCATACCACGGAACCCATCGACGGCTAATGCGCGGGCGGGCCGAATACCGGCGGCCGCACGGCGGGCATTTGCGATCTTGGCTATCATCATGGGCGTCGTACATTTTCCGGGCCGATCGAAAGCCGCCGGATCGATCCGTCTGTACCGCGCGTCACGGTTCACCTCGACCTGGCCGCCCCTCCCTTTGCGTATCTCGACCCTTGCCAACTGCCCATGGCGTGCTATAGTCTCGCTCCCTGGAACGAGGGCGATTAGCTCAGTTGGCCAGAGCGCCTGCTCGACACGCAGGAGGTCACAGGTTCAAGTCCTGTATCGCCCATCGCCGTAACTCCTGCAACCGCAAGCACTTGCAAAACGCGCCGATTGCGACCACACCTCCCAAACCGCCTGCGAGTAGAACCCTAGTACAGCTTCCGAAGAACTGACAGACACCATCATCCCACATTCTGCTCCTTCTTGGTCCGGGTATCCGGCTCCAAGATTCGGTCGAGCGTGGTTAGCGCCGGCGCCTTGTTCGAGTCCGTGACTCGGTTGTCATGGTTCATCGCCAATCTCCCACAATCGCCATCCTCCTTCCAAGCATGCCAAGAGTCAGGCCCCTTCCCTCCACGGTCGTTACCCGCTTCTTCGGTACTATGAGCCTGTCCGACGCCCGACCAGTCCGCCGTCTGAAACGACGTCTGCTCCTCTCATGGAGCGACCGGTCGGGCCTCTCACGTTGCTCAGCGAACCTTTCGCACGTGCCACTGCCATTACCCCGGCGGCCGG
>Ga0055451_10000517_pt1 | contig 15472 bp, 10 predicted proteins | sample China_Galinas_PW_3_FD_57745 | JGI IMG/M metagenome (GOLD analysis project Ga0055451, IMG submission 57745) | Wetland microbial communities from San Francisco Bay, California, USA, that impact long-term carbon sequestration - China_Galinas_PWB_D2 | ecosystem: Environmental > Aquatic > Marine >... | reverse complement strand
TGGCGGAGAGGGGGAGATTCGAACTCCCGGTCCCTTGCGGGACAACAGATTTCGAGTCTGTCATTTTTTGATTTCAAGTCTTTTCATGCTTTTCAAGAATGCATTTTTTATCTTGTTATATCAAAGTATTACATAATATAATTTTTTCATCTTATTTCATTTGTTGCATTATATTGCGGCTTCAAGGGTAGCCCAAAGGGTAGCCCATTGACTTGGAACGTTTTGAAAGGTGCAAAAAATAGATGCCAATCTTCACCGACAGTTACATTAAAAGCCTCAAACCAAGAGATAGGCGCTATATAAAAAGAGAAACCGCACCCCGCGGCGAAGGCGGATTTGCTATCCGGATAATGCCTACCGGGAAAAAATCATGGCATTTGATTTACAGCTTTGATGGAACACGAAAATGGTTCCACTTAGGAGATTATCCAAGCCTCAGTCTATCTAAAGCACGTGAAAAATTTCGTCAAATGAAAAAATTGCTCGCGGAAGGGAAAGATCCTGGCGAGGAGACCCGAGCAGCGCAAAAAGAACGGCGTGATGCATGGACTATCAATCGACTTAGCGATGAATTTCTTGAAAAATACTGCAAGGTCAACAAGCGCCTGAGATCCGCCAAAGAAGATAGGCTCAATTTAGCTCGTGACGTTCGAAAGGCTTGGGGCAACAAAAAAGCCAGAGACATCCGTCGAAGCGATGTCGTATGTCTGATCGATGAAATCATGGAACGCGGCGCCATGGTACAGGCAAACAGAACACTGGCAACTATACGAAAAATGTTCGCATGGGCTTTAAAACGGGACATTGTTGAATTTAATCCAGCCAGCGGGCTAGATAAACCTTTTAGGGAAACTCCCAAGGACCGATTCTTAGCCGATGAAGAAATCAAAACTTTATGGAAGGCGCTGTCCGCACCTGGGGAAATACCTGCTCCGGTACAAAACACCTTGAAGTTGATGCTTTTGACAGGAAATCGTGCAGGGGAGCTAATCAAAGCTAAACGAAACCAACTAAATGGTGACTGGCTTGAAATTCCACGGGAAAATTCCAAAAATAATATCCCCTATATGATTTACCTATCTGACTTTGCTAAACAATTTGTTTCGGAAATAAATTCCGAATACCTCATTGACCGTTCGGCCATGAAAAATCTTGAGGTATACACATTAAGCGCATGGGTCAGAAGACATAATCACTTCGGCCTGTCGCCGTGGTCTCCACATGACCTACGTCGAACCTGTACCACAAAATTGGCCGAACTGAACACTCCTCCGCATATCCTAAATAGAGCCACAAACCATAAAATCCAGGGTGTTACAGCAACGGTTTATGATAAATATCGATATCAAAACGAAATTCAAAATGCATTGAGCGCCTGGAGTGATCGGCTTCAAGATATAATTTTGGATTAAACGGATTTATCTAGTTTAGAGCATTAAGAAATAATATATTATTTGCTCGAATCCGGCAATAAATCCTGTAAATTTGGATGGTTAACATTCAAAAACAGAACAATTTTTGGCCAATATGGGTTCACCAAAAATTTTTCTGACGAACTGTTGGACGCTATTCTTTTTTGACTTAATAGGGGAACTGGGCTACGTTTCACTCGTCTTAAATGAATTGGTGGCCGGGAGGATGGGGATGGTCGTCACACCTACAATACAATATTCACCCCAAAATTAATCGCTGGAAGCTGCTTCGTGCAGACCAGCGATTTTTTATTTTCAGACCCACTTTTACTACCTATTTGAGGGGAAACTTTCGGAACCATGTGGCATGACGTCGAAACAACCAAAGACCTGCTAAATTTTACCGTTGTCGCTGACACGGCTGCTCAACTTGTACGCGAGTCCGCCGGGCAGCCCCTTTCCATCGGTGTATCAGGCAGCTGGGGAACGGGAAAGTCCTCACTAGTCAAGATGATTGGGGCTTCTTTGAAGAAGTCTGATGCCAATGATGGCATGTACGTCTTCCTCGAATTTAATGCATGGCTTTACCAAGGGTATGATGATGCGCGCATGGCGCTTTTGCAATCGGTCGCAGATAAACTACTTGCCGTAGCTGAGTCGAGAAAGACCCATGTTGATAAAGCCGTTGACTTCATGAAGAGGGTTAACTGGCTGCGTGTTGGTAAATTGCTTGCGCCAACGGTATCTGGGGCAATCATGGGTGGCGCTCTCGGGGGGCCACTTGGGGCCATGATCGGCGCTGTGGGGGGCCTATGCAAAGCTGGCTCGACACCAACGCAAGAGGACATTAAGAAAGTCACAGATGCTTACGCCACTCTTCGGCCGGAACTGGCCGGCATACTTAAGGAGAAGGAGGCGAAATCCCTCCCCCAAGAGATCCAAGAACTACGGGATAAATTTGAAGATTTGCTCACCTCACTCAATGTGACCCTTGTCGTATTAGTCGATGACCTGGATCGCTGCCTCTACGACACGGCCATCTCTACACTTGAGGCGATGCGGCTGCTCCTATTCATGCCCCGAACTGCTTTCATTATAGCCGCTGATGAACAGATGATCCGGGGAGCCGTACGCGCCCACTTTGGAAATGTTGATTTGAGTGATGAGCTTGTAACAAGCTACTTCGACAAACTCATACAGGTTCCGTTAAAGGTACCCAGACTGGGTGTTACAGAGGTCAAGGGTTACCTTATTCTTCTGCTATCGGAACTTGCCGAACGGCGAGGAATTATCACCAAGGAGACACGCATAGCTGCCGAGTCCACTATTCTTAAAGCTGTACGGCAGTCTTGGGCTGGAGGACTCACACGTAAGAAAATGGAAGAAGCATACGGCGCAGATGCAGGCAAAGTCAGTTTGGAGATAGACCTCGCAGACCAACTGGCGAGCATCATGGTTTCCGCCGATGGCATTGCCGGGAATCCGCGCCTAATCAAGCGCTTCTTAAACAATCTCATGATTCGCGACGCCGTTGCCAAAGCGCAAGAACTCAGCATCGCCTTCGATCAGCTAGTAAAAGTACAGTTATTTGAGCGGTGTGCTCCACCCGCGGCGTTTGAATATCTGGTAAAGCAAGTAGCTGAGCGAGAGGATGGCAAGGTTCCCTTCATCGCAAAAATTGAGAAGGCATTATCAGAGGGTGAATCTCCCGACATGCCAGATGCAAGTTGGGACGTGCCATTTGTCACTGACTGGCTAAACCTAAGTCCAATGCTCGGAAATGTGGATTTACGGCCTGTTTTATATCTGAGTAGAGACCGAACGCTTTCTTTGGCTAGCTTTGATGAACTTTCTCCAGAAGGAAGATCTTTACTCGAAGGATTGCTGGAAGCGGATAGCCTGATGCAACCACTGGTCGAGCAACTCAAGTCCCTGGGCGAAACTGAAGCAGACCGGATTCTAAATCGAATTCGGCGGCGTGCACGAGCAAACCAGTGGAATCATGAATCCTTAATTCAGGCACTGCATGTCCCTAAAGCGTTCCCAAGCTTAGGACCAGCATACATCAATTTTCTCAATGAAATTCCAGCGGGGAAGCGGCCAGCACCTCTGATTCCTCTTATTCGCAAAGAAGTTTGGGCTCAGGAACTTTTAAAGCGCTGGGGTGCCGACGAAAAATCACCAACGCCTGTGAGAAACGCAATCACAAAATTTGGAGGGAAATCATAAATGGGAACTTCAGGATCAAGTGATGGCCCAGGCCCAGGGGTTCCCTTTGACCCCCCATGGCTGGACGATATCGACGCGCCGCAGCCGGATGATGGTAACCAGCAAAATGACAATCCCAAAGACGACCAAGGACCAGATGACACTCAGCCTAAGAAGGAGCAACCTGAGCCACTACCTGAAAAGCCAGCCGTGCCACCAGAAGTTGCGCCGCCGAAGCGATTCTTGGGCGCTCGTAGAGCACTGCGGGAGTTTGCGAAATCTGGCAGTGGAGATGCATTTAGTAGAGCGGTCGGCCATTACTCTCGTACCGGGATGGGTGGTGCACGAAGTGCGGCAAATCGCATGCGGACATCGACTCGACTTGGCGCGGGTGCATTCGGTTTCCTCCAGGCAGCACGTGACAGGACAGATCCGGCAATCAACGAATGGGTTGGCTCCCTAACTGCCCGCAACGCAAGTGCCCAAGAGATCGCTGACGAAATCGTGAGGCGTACAATGCCGGCAGGCGGCAGTCAGGACGAGGCAGCCTCGCAGCAGTCTATGGACCAAGCCATGCAAGACCTTCTTGCCAGAGATCCCGACATCGACCTACTGAATCTAGACGATAACAACATTTGGTCGCTTATAGAGTCATTTCTCAGTTATGAAGCTTTCTACCGACTGTCTCTGGATATAGGCCAGGTTTTCGAAGATGCCGCTCTAAGCCCTCGTATTCGTGTAACACGCTTGAAAGAAATGCGTAACTATTTGAAGGCAGAACTGAGTTCACAAGTCGAGGAACTGAGGGAGGAAACATCAAATGCAACATCAGGGCAACTTCAATCTGTCCTTCAACACGCACTTGAAAATACATTTTCCGTCTACGAGAGATCGATATGAAGAAGGTGATATGTTGTCCGGAAGAACGTTTGCCCAAGCATCTTGACCCCGAAGCACTGTACCTTTCAATGTTTTCTTCTCCCGGTCGGGAGAATGTAGGGCATGTCGCTTTGGATTTGCCGACTGCTGTCCGTAGGGACAATCTTGCCCCAACTGTACAAGCATGGGATTTCGCCACAATCGCTTCGGCAGTTGCCGCGACGGATAAAGCTATTCTTCGGAGCGCCAGTGCTGATGGATGGACGCGCATGATCAATCTGGAAGTCTCCCTGGTGGACCCGGGCGTATGGAACACCAAGCGCGAGGAACTGGAACGTATGCTTAGGTTCCTCACCGGAGACTTTTGGTCTCTGCAGTTTCAGCCAGGTGGCATTAAACCTCCGTTATCGAAGAAGCCGCAAAAACGGGACGCTGATTGCGTATGTCTGTTATCAGGCGGGATCGATAGTCTGATCGGAGCAATCGATCTTTCTACTAGTGGAAAGAAGCCCATTTTTGTCTCTCAAGTGGTTCGGGGTGACCGAAAGGCGCAGATGAATTTCGCTGAAGCACTCGATGGATCAAAACGCCATTGTCAATGGAGCTTTTCCGTACGGCAACTGGGCGAGTCTGAGAAATCCACAAGAGGAAGATCGATAATCTTCTTCGCATTCGCTGCGTTAGCAGCATCGGGAGTTCCATTAAATAAGGAACGGCCTGTCGAGATTGTCGTCCCAGAAAACGGCTTTATCAGCCTGAACGTGCCGCTGGGTCCAGGGAGGATTGGGAGCTTGAGTACTAAGACAACGCATCCGGTCTATATGAATGCTGTTCAAGAGATCTGGGATGCGGTTGGTATTAATGCCCGGCTCGTTTTCCCATACCGAGATAGAACCAAGGGAGAACTGCTACGGAACTGCACGGATCGCCAGAAGCTTCTAAATCTGGTCGGCCAATCCACGAGCTGTGGCAAATACCAAAGGCACAAACTAACTCACTGTGGAGAATGTATTCCTTGTCTGGTACGACGTGCCGCATTTTTAGAAGCAAATTTGAGTGACACAACAGGTAAAGGTTATTTGCGAAAGGATCTTTCCCTTTCCGATTCAAAAGATGTAGCTGCGGCCGCCGCGGCTTATCTACAGTATCAAGATGAAGGAGTACGACGCTTTGCTGGTGGCGCGCTTTCGTTTGCTTCTCCCGCTGATCGAGGACGGTATGAAATTGTTGTGGCACGCGGAATGGATGAGCTTGGAAAACTTCTGAACAACCATGGAGTAATATGATCGATTTCCATTGTCATCTTGACCTATATCCCAACGCACTGACCCTGGTCGATCAAGTTGCAGATAGGAATCTCTTCACACTCGTTGTTACAACCAGCCCGCGCGCGTGGAAAGCAACCTCACGAGTGTTTGCTGGGCGCGATAACATCAAGGTTGCTTTGGGCATGCATCCTGAGATCGTCGGCAAGAAAATATCCGAGAGGGGATTACTAATTTCTTGTGTTGCGGAAGCACGATTCATTGGGGAAATAGGTATTGACGGATCCAAACAACATGAAGATACCCTCGACCTCCAAGAGTCAGTACTCAAGGATATCCTTATCGAATGCGAGCGTTGTGGGGGGAGAATTCTTAGCATTCATTCACGTAACGCAGCCTGTCGCGTTCTTGATTTAATTGAGCAACACAGTGGGACAAGCATTCCTGTTTTGCATTGGTTTTCAGGAACGGTTGAGGAGACACGCCGTGCCGTGGCTATGGGATGCTGGTTCAGTGTTGGGCCGGCTATGCTGCGTGGGGCAAAGGGCCGCAGAATCTTAGCGGAATTGCCAATGAATAGAGTTCTTCCGGAGACAGATGGACCATTCACAAAAAATGGTTCCGCACCCTTTATGCCATGGGAGGCTATCTCAATCGCCGAACCCCTTACAATTATTTGGAATGAAACAGAGGAAGCCGTCCGGAAACAGTTCAAACGTAATCTTGCAGTACTATTAAAATTGGTCAGCAAATAGATGCTGCTGGCATCTGGTGCCGTGCAGATTTGTGACTGTAGAAGGGGCTATCTGAAAAATCATAACGATACCCAGAACATCAAAAGCCCATCCAACTCACTAGATAGGATTTCTTGATTTGTCAGGCATTACAAGATCGCTTCAATCTACTTATCAGCTAAACGGGATCAAGAATATAGGGGAATTCCCCATTTTCCACTTTGCTTGCAATGGGGAAAGATGCTGATTAAAACTTCAAGAGGACCAAGAAATAATGGGGAGAAGAAAAAAATGCGGATGCGGGAGCGGGAAGAGGTTTAACTCCTGCTGCGGCCAGACGAAAAACAGAACCTTCACGCTGCATATGGACCCGCACATTTTCTATGAAATTGATTGCTTGGGAATTTCCCAAAAGGGGAAATTTTTTGGATTGAAGAACGGGACCTCGGTCCCCCTGAATGGACAAATGTCTGTTGAATTATCCTATCCTCGCGAAAAAAAGCCGAAGTACCTCAGTTGTGGCCCTGTGGACCCAGAGCGTCTATTTATCAATCCGAGCCTCCCTCTGTTGGAATTTGATCATGTTTTTGCAATTGATACGAATAATAGGATCATCAGGAATCAAAAGGTTTCGGTCGCATGTATCGCGCACTGCTACTCCGAGAACATACAAACCGACCAAGCCGTACTAAGATACACTTTGGCTGCTTGGTTTGAATTCCGAAACATAATTAAAAAGCCTGAAAATGTAGCTTGGTGTGAACTGATATTAGCAATTCAGAACGAGGAACGATTCAAAGATCAGAAAATAGCCCTACTGGTCGATTCTGATTTGGGGTGTCATGAAAGATTTAACAATAGGGAACTTCCCATTTTTGACGAGTTTTTCCTCCCTGATAATTTCTCAATAATCTACGCAACTACCGATTCAGGCGGATACCTGATTAACAAAATAATCTCCCTTTGTGATAAGCGCAGCAAGGATTTACTTGCCAAGATCGAAGTCGTAGACGATGAAGACTTACTTCCCGTTCAGGGGAAACCATATAGTCATTTTCGCCAATGGCACCCACTTGAGAACGACTCCGACAATAAAATTGCTTTATGAAAACCACTCTGAATCGACCCTAGATTGATAAACATTTCTGAAAATCTGGGATCTGTAAGAAAACCAATTTTTTTCGGGGTGGGCGCTCATATCTAGCAAGATGATATATTGGACATTATTCTTCCTTTGCCTTGAGTGGTGGGCAGAGCTACATTAGACTTGATTTTAGTGGGTTGGTATACAGGAGGTAGAGAATGGTCGATACGCCTGAAAACAAAAATCGTGGCAAGATATAATCGCTGATGTCGTCGTCCCGCTGACCAGCGATTTTTTATTACAGATCCGGTTTTGACCTTTCCATCCAAAGAAAAATGACAGAAACATTTTACTAATCCAGTGTTCAGGAGATGGATCAATGTTGATCCGCGATAAAAAAATTAATAATTCGGAATATGACGTATTCATTAGCTATAGTCACGAAGATAAAAGGTGGGTACGTGGCGTTCTTCAACCCATGATCGAATCATGGCAACTAAAATACGCAATTGACCATCAAGATTTCATTCCTGGCATGAGCCTGATAGGAACAGTTCATGAGCTCATAACTAAATCTAAACATGTGGTATTTGTTTGCACTAAGAACTTCATAGATTCCGAATGGTGTCAAGGAGAGGTTAATAAAGCATGTTCTCAAGATCCTGGGAGTATTAAACAGAAAGCAATTCCAGTTGTCTTGGAGGAAAGTGGGGTACCTGAATTACTTGAAGATACTATTTGGTGCAATCTTTTCCCAGAAAGGCATAAAGAAATAGAGTGGCAAAAACTCTGCAAAGCGCTAAATGGGGAATGGTCGGCAGCGTCTGAACGTATTCTGGCCGCACAGAATGATCTTTCGATGTTTTTGGGGGATATGAATGATAATAGTGTAGAAACGACCATACTTGTTAGATCTCATTCTATCTCTGAGATCGAAGGGGTCTCGAATGTTCTCAGTGCAGAGTCTGCTAAAGGTCTTTCACGTATTTACTCCTTCCTCACTGAGGTTGGAAAGACTAAAAAGATAAAACTCGTTCTTAGCGATGGCGGTGGGCATCTTAGTGATCATTTCGAAGAGAACACTCCGAAAAATATGATAATCTTGGGAGGCACATCACAAGGGAACAGGGTCTTGAATCGGGTTTCAAAAAGCCTAATTCGTTATAAACAGAATAGCGAAACACCAAAATATTGCTATGAAATAAATGGCGAATTGTTTGTTCCAAATCAGGATCGAATGACTTTTGTGGTTTATAAATCGCGGACTCAGGTGAAAAATACCGTACTCTTTTTATTTAGTCCTTGGCCTTATGCAAACGGACTTGCTGCTATGTTCTTTGCAGAAAACTTCTGGAAGTTTGTTAACCAAGAACGTGAAAAAGAATTTTTAAATATTTATGAAGTAGAGAACGAAGATTCTGAGCCTGTACTGATATACCCCCAGCAATAAAAACAATATCAAAGTGCTGGGCCAGCCCTATGCCTAGCTATTTGAAAGTCAATCCGTGAAAGGAGGTGATCTAGTATGAGCAATATCTACGGTCAATCATCGCCCCCGCCGAAAAAGAAGAAACAAGGGGAGCAAGGAGTCGACAAACCCAATAACTCACCGACAAAATCCTCGGCTGACAAAACAACAAATTAACAAGCTAATTGGGTGTAGGCGGGCCCTTCCCCGCCTACACCACCGCACCAGACATCTACCCCGAATATTTCATAAGCGAATGATTTATTTAGGAATCTGACAGCCTAAAGAACACGAAAACCCCACCAAGATCGTCTGATGGGGTATTCTCGCTTTGCGGGAGCTTTAAGAAAAACACCTCCCTGCCTCTTGAAGGTTTATTTAATTGTAGTAAGGCAAAAGGTCGGAAGCTATCATCCCTTTGACTTCAAGTTTTGATGAGGTATATTAACAAAGTCTTGCTTGGATTGGTGTACAGGAGGTGGGGAGTGATCGTAACGCCAGAAATCCAAAATCGAGGAAAGAACTAATCGCTGTCGTTGGCGTCCTGCTAACCAGCGATTTTTCGTTTTCAAATCCAAGAATGGCTTGTTTAATTAAGGGAAAGCTTACACTTGCACCTGATCACGCCAAATATTTATTTTAATGGAATCCCACCTAAAAAAAGACTTTTTTTATACGTGTGATCACCAGATTGAAATTAAAAAAAGGAGGCCGTATGAAACTGTTTTATTGTCGTGGATTTTTCCTACTTCTGTTTTTAATTTTTCTGCCAGCGGGTATCATCAATGCGGCTGACGGGGATGTGAGTTGGACATACAGTTTTTGGCCCTATCTTTCCCCTGGTGGGGATATAGCGATAGGCGCCGACGGAACTGTTTATCTAGGATCTAGCGATTCTCAATTTCGCCCCGGGGAAGGGGGGCTCTACGCTTTTAACCGGAATGGTTCCATAAAATGGCTGCTACCGGTAGATGGCGGTGTCAAAAGCACCATTGTTGCAGGAGACGGCACAATCTACATAACGTCCGGAAAGGCTGAATTACTTGCTGTCAGCCCAGAAGGGACCCCAAAATGGTCGAACGACCAGCTTCTCGTTGATCGCCCTCCGGCGATCGGTCCTGATAGTGCCATCTACGCAGGATCAGGCCTCACAGGTCAATTTTACTCTATCAATCCTGCCGACGGCAGCGCAATGTGGGTCAATAATGGAGTATGCGGCGGAAGCACACCTGCCGTTGCTGCCGACGGAACAATTTACGTGTACGGGTGTAATAATAGCCTTTATGCTATCGACCCGAATGGCTCTATCAAATGGAATTCCTTTGTTGGGGCCTGGGAGCGAAATCCCCCCTCGATTGGCGATGATGGGACAATCTATGCCGGCGGTTGGAACATAATCAATGCCATTGGTTCAAATGGAAGCGTAAAATGGGTTTTTCAGGTGGTTTACGGTTTTGTATCGAACATTGTGATTGGTTCTGACGGAACCGTATACGCAGTCAGCGACCGTGAAAGATCTCTTTACGCCATCAATTCGGATGGTTCACTGAAGTGGATTTTTACACCTGAGGGAACCGATAGCCTGGACGATTGTGTTATTGGAAAGGATGGCTTCATTTACATCGGCGGCACGAATCTCTGGGCCATCAATCAGGAGGGTATGGTCCAATGGATGACCCCTGGCTTAGATTGGGGGCTGAAAGGGCTGACAATGCTATCTGATGGAACAGTGCTTTCGCGGGGCATACAAAGCATTTGGGCTCATAGCACTAGTTCCGGTGGCCTGGCAGAGACTGGCTGGCCCATGCGGAGTCGCGACCCGCAGCGCACCAGTCGACAAGCGGAGCCTCCTCCCCCTCCAACCGAGCATTTCCCTTTGGCACCGGTTCCTAGCGTAAATTATGGTCCACCAACTTTAGACTATGATGTAAACGTCCCATGGGCTGTATTCCCGCATAATGGCGTTGATTACAATTCCGGTTTAGGTGACGAGGTTAAAAGTGTCGCGAAAGGCATCGTTCACTCTTTTACCAAACCCAATGCCAGAAGGTTTGGTTCAATTGATCCCAGTGGGAAAGGTCCTGCGATCTGGGTAAAGTATAAAATGGCAACCGGCGAGCCCATTTATGTTCTCTATGGGCACACGGCTACCTCCTGGGACGACACCTCCTTATGGGCAAAAAAACGCTTCAAATTCAACTGTACTTATTCAATCAATTTAAAAAGTGGAGATATTGTCGGGACAGGGGAATCAATTGGGTATACGGCTCCTTTTTACAACGGTGGATCCCATGCGGAGCACCTTCATATAAGCGTTTTCAAACCGCGGCAAAAACAGGATGGTACCTACGCAGGGCCGCCTTCGTCTGGTTGGGGATATAGTAAAATGAGTATGCCTTCCGGTGATTACATTGACCCCAAAGTGTTTTTTAACGAATACATTTTGACAGACGCCATTGAATAATGGCCTTGTGGAAAAGGCATCCACGGACGATAAAGATATCCTCGGCACACCCAACAATGGAGCTTTAAAAACCTTGAAAATAACCTCGAATGAATCACCCACTTTTTAGCGCCCTATGTCAGCGGAAGTGTATTTTAGGTACGGCATTTAAAACGCGAAACCCTGCTTGGTATCCAGACAGGGTCTTTACTGAAATGCGGGAATAGTGAGAATGCCTAAATTGTGTTCAGCAAAAAATAACCAAAACTATAGACATAATTTGCAGGACAATTCCCTTTGACTTGCAGTTACAGGTGGGCTAGATTTGTTATAATATTTGGCATTTATGGAGGTGGGGGCACAATGTCCTTGGTAAAAACAAATCCTGAGAAATTTCAAGCCGCTGTTATTGCGTAATGCTAGCAGCGGCTTATGTTTTAATAGCAATATTTAATCATTGATCATGGGGGTAATTTCCAATGAATAACTTTTGTTTCGAAAGCAATCTTAGCTATCGTGACTATTTAACTGCGAAATCCTTTGTAAATGATATTTCCTCCTCAATAGGGGAGTCTGGCTCAAGGATAGTGATGGAGGTTTCTAAACAAACTCGTGAGCTGATAGCTTCAAACGAAGCTTTAGCCAAGGAAAATATGTGTTTACTTGAAGATGGATTTTCACATTTGGGCTCCACTATTGATTCTGGATTTGACCGAATAACATACGAACTTCAAGAAGTATCAGAAGGGATAAATAAGCTTAATAGCACATTCCATTGGGGTTTTGCGCAAATGATCTCCAATTTAGGCAGGATGAATGACTCGATTTCTGAACTAATAGAAATTGCAAAAAGTCCTGGCAAAACAGCAGCCTACGAACAATTTGAAATTGCGAAGGACGCTTTTAAAAAACAACTATATCCTGAAAGTCTTGAGGCTGTTGAAGTCGCATTAAATGGAGGCCCAAATTTCCCTGGCTATAAATTGGAATGGCGTTTTCATCAATTAAAAGGCACTCTATTTTTAGGTTCAATCAAAGGAAATCTTGATCTTTTAGACTTGCCTAAAGCTGAAGAATCTTTTCTGCAAGCAGCTCGATATGCCAAGAATGAATATCCCGCTGACGCTGGAAGTGCCATGCTTGCCGCTGGTTGGGCAGCTTTTTGCCAAAAGAAACTGGCTGAAGCATTGTCTCATACCGAAAAAGCATTAGAACTTGATCCAAAATTGGGTGAGGCAATTTTTCAATTATCAAAGGTGCTAATGGCGCTTGGAGATGTGGAAGCTGCACTGCCAAAGCTGGCCAAAGCGATTGAAATTGACCATCGTTATGCCATTAAGGCTGCAGATGATGGAGATTTTCAAAAATATGCCGAAAGATTTAAATTATTCATAATTGAACTTAGAAATGAAAAATTTAAACAATCTGAACCATTAATAAGGAAAACTTGGGATAACTTAACATTTTTAAAAAATAACTCCCCTTCCTTAGTAGATAATAAAATCATAAGCGAAGTTGAAAAATTCCTAACAAGAGGAAAAGATTTACCTCTTTGGGATATAATGCCAGTAATTGATGATATTACAAATAATCTTAACAAACTTACTGAACTTTCAGAAAAAATTAAAATTCCATCCATAATTTATACGAAACAGAATATAATAACAAAAATTGAAAGAACAGGAAGGTTTTTTAAAAAACAGGAGAGGGTAAACACAACAATAGAAGATTATGAAATAATCATGGGAATATACGATGGTTACGGAAATTTATTATGTGAAATGAATTTTATAAAAATTCCAAAAGGAGAGTTAAAGAAGAGTTTTAAACATAATTTTTATGACGATGGTTTGCGGTCACAAGTTGAGCGGATATATGATTATGCTATTTCCATCAGCGGCGAATATTATATAGCAATATATCCGGTAACTCAAAAGCAATGGCAAGCGGTAATGGGAACTAACCCTAGCCATTTTCCGCATGATGATCATCCTATAGAAAACGTTTCTTGGAATGATTGTCAGGATTTTTTAAACACCTTAAACATAACCGGGAAAAAGGAAGCCTTCCGACTCCCTACAGATGCGGAATGGGAATTCGCTTGCTGCGCAGGTGATATGAAATATTGGTTTTTTGGAAATGACTATAACTATTTATCAAATTATGCTTGGTATCAATATAGCGCTGGCAACAAAACACACCCAGTTGGGGAGAAAAAACCAAACCCATTTGGACTTTATGATATGTACGGAAATGTTTCAGAATGGTGCCAAAATTGGTTTGAAGAAAATTACGCGTTAGCTGATATAAAACAATATAGGATCATTGACCCTCAAGGTCCTTCTGGTGGCAAAGACCGGGTTATTAGGGGGGGGAACTGGGCTAGCCCTTCGGATGAAACGAAGTCGTGTTTTCGCTCCAAGGCCAATCCAGATACAAGAAACCCGCAAATTGGATTTCGCTTAGTTTTAGAATTGATTAAATAGAGGGCATCTAACCTATGCTTTAACGGCGACGGTAAAAAGCCGCCACGCGTTAAGCAACCGTTTGTCTAATTGAATAATCATAGGGCGGGGTTCAGCGCAACCTACTGACCCCGGGTGGGATTTTCTGATTTGTCGGGATATTCCATACGGAAAATTTAGATTGACAAAATTATCTCCCTGTTGGACCATGCCCATTAATGAGGGGGCCAATAGACCCCTTAAGCCCAGCGTGACACCCCCCTCCGTCACGCTGGGTTTTCTTTTTCCATCTTGGCAGCAAAAAGCAACGGGCCGATTTTGATGTTCGGCCCGCTGCTTTAACTATCGATCAACGATAATTTCCTCCCGATCCGGGAATTATAATTATAGCTGGCCAGACAATTCATTTTGTTACTATTCAAAAAGGTTCTTTTGCACCTGTCAGGGTAAAATTGGCGAATCATAAATCCGGATATTATCGATTCGGCCGTGAAAGGCGATTCCAGAGGAATAGTTGGTGAACATCAGCTGCTTGTCGTAATCGACAGCCTCCTGACCGTAAATATACTTCCCTTGGTCATCGTCATAGACCGAATAATTGGCTGGATCGACCAGAGGCGTCCAGGTAAAAGCTGGGTCGAGGGTGCGGCATTCTTCGGTGCTATCGAGGGCAAAGCAGATCTCCTTGGTCAAGCCGTCGTAGGAAACATTCAGGTTGTACCAGGTGCCGGTGGTAACGGCCGGCAGCGTGAGATCATAAATGGTCACAGCGTAATTGTTCAGCGCGACCTGCAGCTGGCCACTGGTGGTCAGGTGGACGATCAGCCACCGGGAAGCCTTGGACATGGTCAGGGGGGTACGGGTCTTATCCAGATCGTCAGCCTTGAAGTCGAGGTTGATGGTGAAAGATTCATAGTCCAGTGCCGTCAGATGAGTCCAGGCCCGGTAGCCGGGGCTCGGGTCCGGACCCAGAGGATCCTGATCGTAAGTCCCGTTTAGAGACAGAGTGCCGTCACTTGCCAGGTCGGCGTTAAGCAGCAGGAAGTCCTCGTTGTTCCCCAGCTTGTCGCTCGCCGTACCAGAGAAATCGTAGAATCCCACCAGCCCGGCCTCAGTCGTGGCGGTGACGGTAACCGTGTCGGCAGTGCTGTTTACGGTGCCGTCATTGACCACCAGACTCAGCAGATAATTTCCTTCCACATCGGCCGTGAAGGTCGGTTGCGCGAAAGTCGCATCAGACAACGTTGCGCTGCTGCCGGCTGGCATGGAGACAAAGGACCAGGAATAACTCAAGGTATCACCGTCGGCATCGCTTGACCCACTGCCATCGAGAGTAACCAGGCTGCCGGTCGGGACATTCTGATCGGCGCCGGCAGCGGCGGTCGGCGCCGAGTTGGCGGTGGCGGCAGTGATCGTCACCGAGTCGGCCTGGCTGTCGACCGTGCCATCATTGACGGTCAGGCTGAGCACATAGCTGCCGTCCAGATCGGCGGTGAAGGTTGGTGCCGCGGCAG
>Ga0055451_10000513_pt1 | contig 15559 bp, 13 predicted proteins | sample China_Galinas_PW_3_FD_57745 | JGI IMG/M metagenome (GOLD analysis project Ga0055451, IMG submission 57745) | Wetland microbial communities from San Francisco Bay, California, USA, that impact long-term carbon sequestration - China_Galinas_PWB_D2 | ecosystem: Environmental > Aquatic > Marine >... | reverse complement strand
TGCACGGCAGATGCCCGCACTGCACGGAGTCGAGGATAAAGAAAGCTCTTGCCCTGGGAATAAGTAAAAAGGAGATAGCAGAAGCGATAATGGAAACTGCTCTTCTCTCTTCGGGCACGCAAATATTCTGGGCGAAAGAAGTGTACGATAAGTATCTAAAATAAGCGGATTCAGGTCTTAACTGAAAAGCTTGTCGTTTATTTCATCATAGGTATAATTTCTTCTTCCTTAGTCGGGGTGTAGCGCAGTTTGGAAGCGCGCGGCGCTTGGGACGCCGAGGTCGGAGGTTCGAACCCTCTCACCCCGACCACAAAAAACAATAAATTAACCTCTACGCTATCTTCTCGTTCCCTATTTATTACCTGAAAGACTCATCGCTGCTCTTTAAAGGCGTCAAGAGAAACCGTCGGGAAATAAACCCCTACGAACTTTCGTTTCCATATTGCGCCCGTTCGTCTCTTTTCCTCGGGAGTTGTAAAATGATATTCATATAATAGTGCTCTAACATATTCGGGCGGTCTATCGGGAAATGGGTTATATCTGAGAAGTCCCAGGACGGCCTTATCACCCTCCAGAAGTTTTTCCATTAAATTTATGAACCACGGATGCTGCGCCGGCGTTGAGAGCGCGGCAAACCACATCAGCCAGTCAAGCCGCAGGTGATACGGCGCAATCTGGGGCGGTATTTGGTTCACGTCCCCGGGCTTTCCGATAAATTCATACTCGCGCCACCGTGTGGCCCCCGTAATAACGGAATCGTCTGTTCCCTCGATTACCACCTCATAGCGCGGTCTCGTTATACTCCCGAAGGCGCCGTAGGTATTTACCAGGTGAAGCGGCTCGAAAGACGCGTTCATTAACTGGTTTCTGGATATCATGTTGCGTACGGTATTAAAACTTAATACCGCAACGAGTACCGTAAGAACCACTGTGGCTGTGAAATAAAAACGGCCGGGCTTTGTCAGCTTGGGAGGTCGAATTTTAATAACGCGCTTCCACCATGAGTCGCTTATAGTGCTTACAGCAAGAACCATCGTGAGCAGTCCGAGAAATGAAAAGTTCCCACTGGCAAAGAGCCACATATGAAATAGTATGGTTATAATCCCCGCGACGGCGCTTAACTCGTACGGTGCAAAATAAGCAAACGGAATTACCAGCTCGACGAAGTGGTTAAAGAGCACTCCGGTTTTGTGGACCCAAACCGGCAGCCAGTGGAAATGCCAGCTAAGCGGATTGGGCATGGGCTGTGTTTCATAATGGTACTGGAGGCACGTTGAATCAAGCCAGCAGTAGTCGCCCCGGATTTTTATGAGTCCGGCGCCGAACATCAGCCGGAAGAGCACCCAATTGAAAAGCAGTATGACAAGAAACGACGGTGTGGTTTTCTCCGATCCTAGAAAAATCGCTAGGAATCCGGCTTCCAAAAGAAGCGACTCCCAGCCGAATGCATAAAACACCTGACCCACGTTTACATAAGTCAGGTAAATCAGCCAAAGTGCGCCCCAGGTCCCCGCAGATATATAATTGCCGAATTTTTCCGAGTACCCCGATATGGCGAACAGCGAGAGAGCAATGCCGATCCATCCTAATAGATCAAAAGCGAAATTGGTAGGAAACCAGAAGAAAAAGCTCGGCGATGCGGTGAACGGCACCAATTTCACGAACTCGGGAACCGGAAGCAGGCCGTGTTCCCCCAAGAGCGGCTTGAACTGATGAATGACGGCTATAAAAGCGATCAGATAAACAACTGCCAGACTCCGCTGAAGGACAAGCCTTGTCAGCCAGTAACTGTCTCTCCATTTAAGGTTTGTTATGTTCATATCATATCTAGATTATAATAGGGACTGTCGTGGATTTGAATTGCTCCATTTCGTCAAGTTCGGTTTAATAGTCTCAATATGAAGAATTAAGCTGTATTCCCCTTTAGAGAATACGTTTCACATTACGTGATCTATTGAGTTATAGCTACATAAGGGTTTTCTTGACTCCCTAAAGATAGGCATGCGATACGGATTGAATTGACAAGTTGGTCTATACCGTGGTTAGATAACTGGATTCGAAGCTGAATCTGTCCGAGAAGTTTCTAATCCCTGAACCGTTTCAGCTCCTTTCTGTATCTAACATCACAGCACGGAACCTCCTTGTCGAATGTCGTATAGTAGGACAAATTTGATAATAGGTCTATAATTTAACTTGCTGTATTTATTAAACTTAATTTATTGGCACCGTGTTTGATACATCTCAATATATGGCAAATCCGGTGACTACAATGTTAATAGTTAATGGAGGTACCGAGTTATGAAAGTTTTTCTGCTTACAGTGCTGGCTGGTATTGTCGCTTCTACTGTCCGATTCGCCTTTCTCGAGCTTATCAGCAGGCTGAGAGAATCGCATGTGGACCTCATACAGGCGATAGGCACAATTTACCACGGCTCATATAGCCATTCCTTATTCAGAGGGGCGTTCGTTCACTATTTCTTCGGACTCGGCGCCGCGTTCGTTTATCTTCTCTTGCTGGCTGTTTTCGAGCCTCCTACTGTCTATGCCGCGGCTGCGTACGGAGGTTTGATAGGCTTCTTCCACGGCACCGTGGTCAGTTACTCGCTAACGGTGATAGTGGATGAAGATCATCCCCTGCCTGTCTTCAGACAGTTCGGCTATGAGGTTGTAATATACTACTTGGTCGCTCAGATACTATTTGGTATTGTGGCGGGAGCAATCATAGGATTTAGCCATCCGAAAATATTCTAGAACAGTTGGGAGGTTTGAAATGAAAGTAAGTGATTTGAGCAAATATTCATTCGGCGGGGAAACGGCTCTTGGCTTCGACGAAGCCGTATCCAAAGTCACTGAAGCTCTGAAGAATGAAGGTTTCGGCGTGCTGACCGAAATTGACGCGCAAAAAGTTCTTAAGGAAAAACTCGATCTCGACAGAAAACCTTATAAGATACTCGGCGCCTGCAACCCTCAATTCGCACACCGGGCTATAGAAATCGAGCCTCAGCTTGGCACGCTTTTGCCTTGTAACGTTCTTGTATATGAAACGGAAGACGGCGGGGTAGTCGTCTCCGCCATGAATCCCGTCTCCGCTCTGAGCATGGTGGAGAACCCGCAGATGGAGGAGATAGCCAACGAGGTAAGCAAGCGGGTTCGAGCCGCATTGGAAAGCCTTTAAGTAAGATCGAAGGTTTTTAGCGATAATCGTATAGATATGAGAATAGTGTCAACATATTTAATTCTCTTTCTTCTCGTTTTTACGCAGGTTGGGGTAGGGGAAGAACTTCGAATATCTCTGAGAGACGCAATCGGCCGGGCGCTCGAGAACAACAACGAGCTCCGGGCGATGGAAAGCTCCGTTTCCGCGACCCGTGCGGATGTGGGTGTCGCAAGGAGCTTCCTACTCCCGCAGCTAAGGGTGGAGGAGAACTTCGTCCGCACCGATAACCCTGTAGGTGTTTTCTCCATTAAGCTGAATCAGGAGAGGTTCACCGAAAGCGACTTCGAACTTAATAATTTGAACAATCCCGATCCGGTCAGTGATTTCGAAACCCGCTTTTCCGTAGAGCAGCCTATACTCGCCGTGCAGGAGGCTCTCGCCGTAAAGTCCGCGAACAAGGAATATCTGGCCAGCGCGGAAGAGTTCGGTAGACAGAGAGAATATATAGCGTTCAGAGTTTTTGAATCATACATCGCTGTGGAGACGGCGAAGGAATTCGTAAGGGTAGCGAAGAAAGCGCTTGAGGATGCGAAAGAGCAGCTCAGGATCGCCGATACACGTTATAAAACCGGGCTTGGTTTGTATTCCGATACCCTCAGGGCTTCGACCGCCGCGACGGAAGCCGAGCAGCAGCTCGTGAGCACTGAGAAGAATTTGAGCGTCGCAAAGCGCTCGCTGGGACTCCTTCTTGGACTCTCTGATCCCGTGGATACGGATGCCGGAGCGGATGACGGCATGACACTTATGGAGTTCGATTACTATCAAGACATGTCCAGGTCAAGAAAGGATTTGAAGGCGCTGGAATACAAGCAAGAGAGCGCGAAAGCCAATGTCAGAATCGCCGAGTCGGGCTATTTGCCTAAAATTGGCGTCATGGGTTCGTATCAGCTGAACGACGAAAACACTCCTTTCGGCGCGGAGGGAGATAGCTGGCTCATAGCCGGTTTCCTCAGGTGGGAAATATTCAACGGGGGCAGAAGAGAGTATGAGAGGGCGAAAGCCAAACATTTGGTGAGGCAGACTGAAGAGAGCATCGAAGGAATGAAAAAAAGGGTTTCTCTTCAGGTCTACGAATCCTACCTCTCTGTTGAGGAATCAAAAAAGAATGTCGAGCTGGCGGAGTCCTCGCTCAAGACCGCCGAGGAGGGGACGCGTCTCGTGCGGAAGAGATACGAGAATTCCCTCTCTCCGTTCGTCGACCTTCTGGACGCGCAGGTGAACCTCGACAGGACGAGGGCGAATCTGACGGCTCAAAAAAATGAGTACAGAAAGTCCCTTGCGAAGCTGGCGTTCGAGAGCGGTACGATGTTGCAGGTTTTCGATATTGAGGACTGAGAATAATTTCAGATTATGAAGCATACATTACCGTTACTGATCCTGATTGTTTTAGCGCTCTCGTGCGGCTCGGACGGAGATAAAGAGGGTGTCGAAAGACCTGGCGTAAGCGGAGTAAAGACCGAAGTTCTGCGCAGGACGGAGACCGACGAATTCTACAGGACGTCCGGTACCGTTAAGGCCGGGACTATCAGCGACGTCGCGAGCAGAGTGATGGGCAGGGTGACTTCGATCGAGGTCGAAGAAGGGGACAGGGTGTCGGAGGGTGAAGTGCTCATGACAATCGAAGACGACGATATCAGGCAGAAAGCGCTTGCGGCCAAAGAGAGTTACCGTGTTGCGGAAAATGCTTTCAAAGCCGCGGAGCATAACAAGCGCCTCAGCGAGCTTACGTACGAGAGGTACAGAAACCTTTATAATGAGAGAGCCATCTCCCTTCAGGAGATGGACGAGATAGAGACCAGGAAAAACGTCGCCGCTCTCGATTATGAGAAGGCGCGGGCCGCGCTGAATCAGGCCAAAGCAAACGCCAACGAGGCGCAGGTGAATCTCGGCTTCGCCACGATTAGAGCTCCCTCCTCGGGAATTGTTACGGAGAAGAACATTGAGGTTGGAAGCATGGCGTCTCCGGGCGTTCCCCTTTTCCGCGTCGAGGACGATTCCACATACAGAATCGACGTAAACGTGGATGAAGCGTTCTTCGATAAGCTGAGTCCGGGTATGCCGGTTACGGTAGAGCTCGGCTCTTCGGGCCGGAAGGCAGAAGGGACAGTGACCGATGTCGTCCCGGCGGTTGATCCCCGTACCAGAACATTTCTCGTGAAAATTGCGCTTGACGGTGAGGCTCTTAAAACCGGACAGTACGCCCGTGTTCTTATCCCCGTGGGCACGAAGGAAGCGATCGTCGTTCCCGAGAAGGCCGTAGTCGAAAAAGGGCAGCTCGTCGGGGTGTATACGGTCGGAAAGGATGGAGTCGTAAGCTACAGGCTGATTAGAACCGGAAATAAATATGACGGCGGCGTGGAAGTGCTTTCAGGACTTAAGGCAGGCGCCACTATCATAGTGGAAGGAACGGACAAGGCCGTAGACGGCGGAATACTGGAACAAAACTGAACCGATATGAATACTGGCATTGCGGGTAGGATTGCCGGCACTTTTATTCAGTCCAAGCTTACCCCGCTCATAGTAATAGCTTCTCTTGCGCTCGGAATCTTCGCGGTAATCGTGACCCCCCGCGAAGAGGAGCCCCAGATACTCGTTCCCATGATAGACGTATTCGTTTCCTACCCGGGAGCCTCGGCGAAAGAGGTGGAGGAGCGGGTGACTAGGCCCATGGGCAAGCTCATCTGGGAGGTGGAGGGAGTCGAGTATCTATACACCATGTCCAAGCCCGGCATGAGCATAGCCACAGTGAGGTTCTACGTCGGCGAGGATATGGAGGACAGCCTCGTAAAGCTGTACAACAAGCTCATGTCCAATTACGACATTATTCCGCCGGGCGTCTCCGAGCCTCTGGTCAAGCCCAAGTCTATCGATGACGTGCCTATTCTGACCGTTACGTTGTGGAGCGATATGTATGACGGCTACCAGCTGAGACGTATAGCATATGAAGTTGCCGACGAGCTTAAGAAGGATAAGGACGTAGGGGAATTCGGCGTAATAGGCGGTCAGAGAAGACAGGTGCTTATTACTCTCGATCCTCTGAAGCTGAAAGCCTACAATCTCACCCCGCTCATGATTGCAGGAGCGCTGGAGAAAGCTAATTTTACGCTTAAAGGCGGTGCTTTCCCTTCACAAAATGAAGAATATATAGTCGACACAGACGGATTCTTAAAAAATACCGAGGAAGTGGGGGATGTCGTCGTGGGAGTTAATGACGGGCGGCCCGTCTATCTGAGAGACGTCTCCCGAATCACAGACGGGCCCGAAGAGCCTTCCGACTACGTTTTTATCGGATTCGGTGGGGCGTCCGAAAGAAACAAAAGCGGGCTCTCGGAAGCCGTAACCATTACGCTCGCCAAGAAAAAAGGCACGAACGCCACTCACATAGCGGAGAGGATTCACGAAAAGTTAGGTGCGCTAAAGGGAAATATCATACCTTCCGGCGTAGAGATTGAAACGACCCGGAATTACGGCGAGACGGCCAAGGAGAAATCGGACGAGCTACTTAAGCACATGTTCATCGCCGCTCTGTCGGTGACGGTGCTCATAGCGCTTGCTCTCGGCTGGAGGGAGTCCATAGTCGTGCTCGTTGCGATACCCGTGACGCTCGCTCTCACTATATTTGTTACCTACATGCTCGGATACACGCTGAACCGGGTAACCCTTTTCGCTCTCATTTTCTCTATCGGTATACTGGTCGACGACGCAATCGTCGTCGTGGAGAATATCTACCGTCATTTCAAGATGTACGGGGTGAGTGTCGCGACCGCCGTGAGCGCCGTCGATGAAGTCGGTAACCCTACCATACTCGCTACGTTCACGGTCATAGCGGCTCTTCTGCCGATGGCTTTCGTTTCGGGACTCATGGGTCCCTACATGCGTCCGATACCGATAGGGGCCTCGGCGGCGATGCTGCTCTCGCTATTCATCGCTTTTATAATAAGCCCCTGGCTCAGCTACATAGTGCTCAAGGGCGTGACCAAGGGCAAAGGCGGGGATGATGGGGAAGGGAAAATATTATCGAAGCTGAACCACATTTACGAGAACAATTTAAGGAACCTGCTAGCGAGCGGCATGAAGAGAGTAAAGGCTTACGGGCTTATCGTGTTTCTACTACTCGCTTCTTGTACGCTGGTACTCTTCAAAGTAGTCACCGTAAAAATGCTTCCTTTCGACAATAAGAGCGAGCTTCAGGTGATAATCGATACGCCCGAGGGGACGACTCTTGAGGAAACAGCCGCTCTGTCGAGGGAAATCGGGGATTACCTTCAGACCGTGCCCGAGGTGACCGACTTTGAGCAATATATCGGAACGGCGGCCCCCATTAATTTCAACGGTTTGGTGAGGCATTATTTCCTTAGAGAGGGGAGCAACGTCGCTGACATACAGGTCAACCTCGTTCCCAAGGGCAAGAGGAGCGCGCAAAGCCACGATATAGCAAAGAGGATCAGGCCCGGAATAAAGGAAATCGGGGATAAATACGGGGCTAGCATAAAGATAGCCGAGGTGCCTCCGGGACCTCCTGTCCTGAGCACTCTCGTAGCAGAGATATACGGCCCAGACTTTGAGAGGCAAATCGAAATCGCGAGACAGATAAAGGGAATATTCGAGAAAACCGAAGGCGTTGTGGACGTGGACTGGTACGTCGAAGACAACCAGAAGAAAATCGTGTTTGACGTCGATACCGAAAAAGCAGCTTACAACGGGATCAGCGCCGAGGACGTAGCGAAAACGCTCCGGATGCTGCTTGCGGGAAGCAGGGTGGGGCTTGCTCATGTCGAAAGGGACAAGGAGCCCGTTGAGCTTGTCCTGCGAGCGCCGCTGCCCGAGAGGTCAGGCGCGGATTCCTTAAAGGAGATCGCCTTGATTTCTCCTGAGGGTAACAGAGTCAATCTGTCTGAGCTCGTCAGAGTGAACGAAACGGTCGAGGATAAAACGATATACGGAAAGAACCTGAAACGGGTCGTGTATGTGACGGGTGACGTTGCGGGCACTGCCGAAAGCCCTGTCTATGCCATTCTCAAGATGAAGGAGGACATCAATAACCTAGACATTGACGAAGGCTATAAACTGGAGCAATATTCCTCGGTACAGCCTGAGCTCGAAGATACTTTCTCCATGAAATGGGACGGGGAATGGCAGATAACGTACGAGGTATTCAGAGACCTCGGCCTGGCCTTTGCGGCTGTTCTCATCCTTATTTACGTAATGATAGTCGGCTGGTTCAGGTCTTTCGTCGTGCCTCTCGTAATCATGGCTCCCATCCCTCTTTCTCTAATCGGAATTCTTCCGGGGCACGCGCTGCTCGGCGCGTTTTTCACCGCCACTTCGATGATAGGCTTCATCGCAGGCGCCGGTATCGTGGTGAGAAACTCCATCATTCTCGTGGACTTTATCGAGCTCAAGCTTTCGGAAGGCTCTACTCTCAGGGACGCGGTCGTCGAAGCCGGGGTGATAAGGTTCAGGCCGATGCTGCTGACCGCTTCCGCTGTCGTGGTCGGCTCTTCCGTCATTCTCTTCGACCCGATATTCCAGGGTATGGCGATATCACTAATGGCGGGCGAGGTGGCCGCGACGCTTATCTCGAGGACAATGGTGCCTCTGCTTTACTACGAGTACAAGAGCAGGGTTTCCTGACCGCATTCAAGGGATATTCCCGGAGCGGCTCCGGGTTCAAAAACTTTTATCGGTAATTTCCTCATAAAATCCTGTGTAAGTTTCTAAGACATCTGACGGTGCGAATTTCCTTAATGCCTGAAATATTGGGTACAAATCGGGAAATTCAGCTGGTACGAATTTTGCAGATATTATAATTATATGAAACGGTTATACATGGCCGGCAGTTGTTTTTTTCGATTCGAAATCATGAAATATCCTTTTTGGAGGAAGCTATGAATATTGAATTTATTGGAAAAGGTATCGACGTTTCGGATGACCTGAAGAGTATAACGGAACACAGGTTCGAGACGTTCGAGCGTCACATAAAAGAGCTGGGAGAGGGGGAGGTTGAAGTCGTCGTGACGTTTAATGTGGAGAATCACAGACAGCGGCACAGAGTGGATATAGACGTATATCTCAAAACGCCGGGCGGCGGGGCGCTTCACGCATGGGAGGAAAGCAACGACACCTATATGTCGCTCGAGTTCGTCCTGGATGATATAGACAAACAGCTCCACAGGCTCAAGGACAGAAGGCTCGAGGTAAGAAAGGAAATCGCGCGTGAAAAAGCCAAGAACCGCCTTGTGGAGACTCGCACCGCGGAGTCCCCCGGGCTTATCACGGAGGAAAAGCTCTCGATTGCGAAACCTCTCAGCGTCGAGGAGGCATTGATGGTGCTCCAGGAGCAGGACAGGTTCTTCCTCGTATTCAGGAATGAGGAAACTGGTAACCTAAATGTTATATACAGGAAGAAAACGGGCAATTACGGATTGATCACGCCCTGAGCGCGATCGATGTCCGGTTGAAAAAGCGGGGTGAGGCAGAATGGATAACGATCAAATAGAGCTCAAAAAAATACACGACTACCTCTGGGAAATACCCAGAAGCGGGGGGATGAATGTTCCGGGACGTATATATACATCCGAGAAAATGTTGAGGGACATCAGAAAGGATAGAGCCCTCGATCAGGTAAAAAACGTTGCTTGTATGCCCGGTATTCAGAAATACTCCATAGCGATGCCCGATATCCACTGGGGATACGGCTTTCCTATCGGAGGCGTGGCCGCGTTCGACGCCGAAGACGGAGTTATTTCCCCGGGAGGGGTCGGTTATGACATAAACTGCGGCGTGAGGTTAATGAGGACCAACATGATGGAGATGGACGTGAGGCCGAAATTAAAAGATCTCGTTGCCGAAATTTTTAACCGCGTCCCGTGTGGCCTCGGTATAAGGGGAGAGGTAAAACTCACGAAGCAGGATTACAAGTCCATAATATCAAAAGGCGCGAAATGGGCGGTAGACGGGGGCTACGGCGATAAGGGAGACCTCGACAGGATAGAGGACTACGGAGCCTTTCCCGGCGGCGATCCCGAAGCCGTGAGCGAAAGGGCTTACGAACGGGGGAAGGACGAAATAGGAACACTCGGCTCCGGCAACCACTTCCTGGAGATAGATATTGTAGACAAGGTTTATAATCCGGATGTCGCTAATTCATTCGGATTGTTCGAGGACCAGGTCTGCGTTCTTATACACTGCGGATCGAGGGGCTTCGGCCACCAGATTTGCACGGATTACATCGACCTCATGCACTCTTATATGAGAAAGAAAAAGTTTGAGCTTCCGGACAAGCAGCTTGCATGCGCGCATATAAAATCGGAGGAGGGCAGGAGGTATCTGTCGGCTTTCGCCGCAGCGGTGAACTACGCATGGACGAACAGACAGGTGATAATGTCCTTCGTTCGGGACTCGTTTTATAACGTCTTTCAGATAGGGCCGAGAGAGCTCGGCGGGAGCCTTGTCTATGACGTAAGCCACAACATCGCGAAATTCGAGACCCATAAAGTAGACGGTGTAAAGAAAAAGGTCTGCGTCCACAGGAAGGGTGCTACGAGGGCTTTTCCCAAAGGGCATCCCCTGATTCCGGAAATATACAAGCATGTAGGCCACCCGGTGTTCATCCCGGGAGACATGGGCAGGGCGTCGTTCGTGCTCGTCGGGACCGAGGCGGGTTTCGAAGAGACGTTCGGGTCCAGCTGTCACGGCGCGGGCAGGGTGCTTTCCCGCAGGAAGGCTCTCAAGATGGGCAGGGGCAGGGATGTCGTGTCGGAGCTTGCCGCAAAGGGCATCATAGTAATGGCAAGGGGTAAAAAGACCGTATTCGAGGAGATGCCGGAAGCCTACAAGGAAGTGGAGGACGTGGTGAACGTGGTACATGACGCCGGCATAGCGGATAAAGTAGCCCGCCTGAGGCCGATCGGAGTGGTCAAGGGCTAGGCTATTCCCAAGCTATCCGGCTATAAAGCACAAATTTGCCTACAATTCGATGATTCTGTTTGGAGCTATGCGGCATACAAATTATTCGATCCCTCTCCCTTCGGCTTCCCTGTCGCCGAGAGGCATTTCCTCTGGGGAATCCTCTTCGAGTCCGTACTCTTCACCCTCAGGCTCATCCGGTAGGTTCTCGGATGCCTGAGCCGCCGTTTCCGAATCGGCTCCAATCTCCTGAGACGCCTGATCGTCAGTCTCCGATTCTTCTCCTAAACTCTCGGGTTGAGCAACATCCTCACCCACCTCTTCGGACACGCTGCCAACGGGCTCGGAGTCCATGTCCAGAGGCTCCGTCGGTATATTATCAGCTGGCTCGGACAGCTCTCCCACAGGCTCCGAAACCTGGTCCAGCTCTTCTGTCTCCGGTTCTATCTGGATGAGAACGTTTCCGACAGGTGACTCTTCACGAGCTAGCACTGCGGAATCGTGACTCACGAACGTTACAATCATGCTCAATGCGTACGATAAGATGAGAGCACGAGATATTTTAGCAAGTAAATACATATTGTTCTCCTGATTCCAATTTCTTAACAATTCCTTAACAATTATATGTAACATTGTAATAATAGTGCTGATACGCACTTTCAGCAATGGCTGCAGCCCTGTTTTGTGACTCTCCGGTCCGGACCCATAATCAGCCGTGCGGTTCAAATTTGATGATGGTATCAGACTGTTATATATTTATCGTATAGACAGACGTAAATTTGTTGCATACCATGTGGATTATATAAGAGTGCTTGAGAGATTGAATGCAAACCTGATTTACTTCCTCATTAAAACGCAATGGTATGGAACGCACTCTGGCGCGATTTTCACTTCGTATAATCAATACTCTTTCCATGGTCGTCGATCTGAAAGAAAAGACGGAGGCATTAGATGAAGAGGCTCACCGGAAAGAAGGTTGAAAAAATCGATGACCCTTATGAGGGAATAAGCCTCAAAGATTATCATATCGAGAAGAGGCGCCTTCAGCTTGAGCTTCTGACCATCCAGCAAAAGGTTGCGAAACTTGATGAGCGCATGTGTATAACTTTTGACGGCAGAGACGCCGCGGGTAAGGGCTCCACTATTCTTCGTTTCACTCAGAACCTGATGCCAAAGTATTTTCGTGCAGTCGACCTCGGCATTCCAACACCGAAAGAGTCCAAGTACTGGTTCCGCAGATACGAGCAGTATCTTCCACGACCCGGAGAGGTAGTCTTTTTCGACCGCTCCTGGTATAACAGGGCGTTGATCGAGCCCACGATGGGTTACTGTACAAAGAAGCAGTACGAATACTTTATGCACAAGGTTCTCGAATGGGAGCATAATCTGATAGACAACGGTCTGAAACTGATTAAGTTTTATTTATCCGTTGATCCCGAGCATCAGCTTTACCGTTTTCAGGAAAGGCTATCCGACCCTCTCAAGTTCTGGAAATTCTCCGAGAACGATTTCCATGCCAGAAAAAAATGGGAAACATATACTAAATACAAAGAGCAGATGTTCTCACATACGGCTTCTCAAAAATCACCGTGGGTTCTTATAGACTCAAATTCGAGGAAAACGTCAAGACTCACGTGTATGCTTTATGTAGTCAGGCAATACGGTAACAAGAAGTTTGTGCCTCTGACCGGGGAAGATGTAACCGAGACGCATAGCATAGAGATTAACGGAGTCGCTTTCAGCGGGCTCAATAAGCTTCAGTACTCCGTGCTGAAAGAAATGGCCGACGAACAAAAGCTCAACGCAAAGGAGGTCTTAAGAGCACCCGACAATGGATGAAGAATTTACACTAACCAATACACTTAAGCTGCCGCGAGTTAAATCCGCCGGCGGTCTCGTCTTCAACGACAATCATCACATTCTCCTGATCTTTAAACGCGGGAAATGGGATCTGCCTAAGGGACGCTTCGAATTAGGCGGGAATCCGGTCGAAACCGCCTTACGCGAAATAAGCGAAGAAACCGGATTAGACAGGAACAAGCTTACGATACAAGGCAAGCTCGTTTCCACGTGGCATACGACAAGACACCAGAAGACAAAATATTTGAAGAAAACGAATTGGTACCTTGTGTATTACAACGGAGACGATTCGGACGTATCTCCGCAGGTCGAAGAAGGAATAATCGAGTGCAGATGGGTGCACCTGCCCGATCTCGATTATTACAGGTCGCTGTTGCTGCCCAGGATCGAGTACGTGATCGATTTTTGGCTCCAGAATCTTGCCTACGCGCCAAGATATTAATTTTTCACTCAACGGTGAATACTTTTGATATGACTGGACCGTTCACGCGGTCCTAAAGGGGGAGAGGAGTATGAAAAATGAAGATGTGGATTCTCTTTACAGTCAATTAATCGACGAATCAAAGCATGCTGCCCATGGATACTGGAAGATCGACGATTTCAAGGAGTGGGGAAAGAAAGCGCTCAAGTTGATTGACGAGATGTACGGAGTGCGCAGCACCTACTATACGACTTTTTTGCGCACGCACCATGAGGGTGTCGTGATAGGAAGCAGCGACGTCAGGTTTGGTACGCACGTTTCATTATGCGTCAGCATCCTTAAATCCGCATACAAAGAATATGCGTGATGATAGCTCAATGCTGATGCCGAAGTACCCGGATCGATTCCGAAAGTCTGGCGCTAATCCTTAGTTAATATGTTTAACTTCTCTTTGTAGATCTGTTTTATTCGATCGTCGGCATTCTCGACGAATTCAAGTCCCATTCTGCCTGAGAGGCTGCCGAGACTGAGCTTGGACCATTTTACCACGCCTTCCACTCTTATTTCGGACTGTCCCTTTCCGCGCTCTTTTTCGCCCGGAAAAGTGATAACTATCTTTGTCCCCGGCGGATACGTCTTACGTGATTCTATCTGGAGACCGCGTTCCGAAATGTTCGACGTGTAACCCATTAAGGTTGCGTCGGTCTTACCCAGCCTTATTCTCTTTCTGAATGGCAGCCTTCTGGATTGCCTCTTCTCTCCCATGTCTCACCTTTTACTAATTATAAGTCCAACTTCTTTGAATTGTTGTAATTGCATCTTATGTTGTTTTATAATGAGAATGTCGTTCAGGAGGGAGTGTCATTACCTCAAAAATTAAAATTTTTTTTATTGTGTTTCTGGCTGTGACTATGCTCTCCGTAAGCTACTCATGCGATGAGGAAGAATGCAGGTTTGATAACTCGAGCGTATGGACGCCCCGGGATCACGGGGTATATAACTGTATCGGCGAATGTAAAGACGGTAAGAAATGCCATCTGTTTGTGAAAGAACCTGAGGCAGGCGCTCAATGGCAAAGTACAGGCAGGTCTCGGATTCGAAGACCCGATGACATGGATTCTCCTACGGACGATCCGAACTCCTATAAATGCGAATGCGAATAACGGCGATAAAGTAAGTCGAGCCGGCAGCCATATTGGGGTTGCATAGTCTGTTACCAGCGTATTTAAAACTTCCATACCATATTCACTTGATTAACCGAATATTCCGGATAGCTGCGTCATTGAAGAAGAGGGTGAAGGCAGGTAGAATTTTGACCTCTTTAAAGGAGCTTTCGCGAAATGCGCCCGTAGCTCAGCTGGATAGAGCAACGGACTTCTAATCCGTAGGTCGGGGGTTCGAATCCCTCCGGGCGCGTATCTTTTTTCCGAAGAGCAGTTACCTAACAGCCATATTCCAGTGGTGTCCGATTGCTCACTTGTTCGCAATCGTTCTCCGCGCGCGCTGATCATTAGATTTTTTTCGCCCGTCGGACAATTTGTTGTGATTTTTGTTATGACGATCAGGTGTTAAACCCTCAACCGCGCTCTTGAGAGAATCTTCCGGATGGGCGTATCTCATCGTCATTTTGAGGCTGGAATGCCCTAAAATTTTTGCGACGTCTACAATGTTCGCCCCCGCCTCGAGCATCCTGTCAAAAGTCGCTGTACATTTATCTCCTGCTCTCTTTTCAAATTCTTGGTCTAGAAGGTTCTGAATTCGAGACATGAAAAGATCACATTGCGCGTCTGTTACTATTGTTAACTAAGCCGGGATGGGCTCAATATTATGTCGAAAAATCTGACACACAACATCGCGCCGAAGTTGTTGTTATTGTCATTGTTTCTGTATCGGTTGGCATAAATATTGCGAAATAGAGATATTATTATGGTTATACAATACAGAATATCAGGAATCTTTATCGAATGATTAGATCACCATATCGAGTTACGGGAGAAAATCGATGAAAACTGAACAACGTAGCAAAGATGATAACCTAAATAGACTTAAACCCATGCTTGACTATTGGCCTGTAACACCCCTTCTTGATTACCTTATCGATGCATTTCAGAGATATATCCTCTTTCTCGAAGTACTCCGGCAGCGCGGCAACG
>Ga0055451_10000510_pt1 | contig 15569 bp, 14 predicted proteins | sample China_Galinas_PW_3_FD_57745 | JGI IMG/M metagenome (GOLD analysis project Ga0055451, IMG submission 57745) | Wetland microbial communities from San Francisco Bay, California, USA, that impact long-term carbon sequestration - China_Galinas_PWB_D2 | ecosystem: Environmental > Aquatic > Marine >... | reverse complement strand
CACCAGCAACGCCGCAGCACCACGGATAATGACGAATCTGTCTGCGTCACACCACTAGTACCCGATGATCTGCAGAATCCGCCTCGCCATCCTGCCGCTCGCGCTCGGTCTCGCCGCTTGCCAGACGCCTCGTCGCTACGTCGAGCTGGGCGAAGCCGTCTCCCGAATCACGGACCGGCCCGAATTCCGGCACGCGTTCTGGGGACTGCTCGTGCGCGATCTGGAGTCAGGCGAGCTGCTGTACGAGAAGAACCGCGATCGCCTGTTCCATCCCGCTTCGACGGCGAAGCTGTTCTCGGTCGCGACCGCGCTCCACTACCTGGGGCCCGACTACCGGTTCCGGACGACGGTCCGTCATACCGGAACCATCGAAGACGGCGTGCTCACGGGAGACCTCATCCTCGTCGCCTCCGGCGATCTGACGATGGGTGGGCGCACGACCGATTCCGGAGAGATTGCGTTCACCAACTCTGATCACATCTACGCGAACGGCGGGACTTCCGCTCGCCTCACCGAACCGGATCCACTCGCAGGCATCGCCGAGCTCGCGCGGCAGATTCGGGCCGCCGGCGTCCGCGAGCTGCACGGGCGCGTGCTCGTCGACGACAGGCTGTTCGAGCACGACGAGTCGACGGGGAGCGGCCCCACCCTCGTGACCCCGATCATGGTCAACGACAACCTGATCGACGTGACGATCACGCCGACGGCACCCGGGCGACCGGCCACGCTCGACTGGCGGCCCAAGTCCCACGCCTACTCGCTGATCAACGCCGTGACTACGGCGGGCGAAAACGACAGTCCCGTGCTACGAATCACCTCGGCCGGCAATGTTCTGCAGGTCATCGGCCGGATCCCCGCGGGGCACGACCCGGTCGTCAGGGTCTACGAAGTCGACGACCCGGCGAAGTTCGCTGCGACGTTGCTGCGCGAAGCACTCGAGACGCAAGGCGTCGGCACGTCGACGACGAACGGGACCAACGGTCACGCGCAGCACGGCCTGCCCAGCCGCGAGCAGGTCGCGGGCCTGCCCACGCTCGCGACGCTCGTGTCGCCGCCGTTCTCGCAGAACGCGCGCCTGATCCTCAAGGTCAGCCACAACCTCCACGCGAGCACGCTGCCGCTCCTGGTGGCTGCCAACAACGGCGGCAGGACGCTCAGCGACGGCCTGCACCTGCAGCACGGCTTCCTGGCCGGCGTCGGCATCGACGTCGACGACATCTCGTTCGCGGGAGCAGCCGGCGGCGCGCGGGCCGACTACCTGACGCCCGAAGTCACCGTTCAGCTGTTGCGCTATATCGCGACGACCCACGGCTACGAGCGCTTCCGGACTTCGTTGCCGATCCTCGGCGTCGACGGGACGCTGGCCGACGTCGTTTCGAGCTCGAGCCCGGCGCGTGGCAAGGTCTGGGCCAAGACCGGCACGTATTGGCTGCGCAACACGATGAACCAATCGAGCCTCCTGACGAGCAAGGCGCTCGCAGGCTACATGCAAACACGCTCGGGCAAGAACGTCGCGTTCGCGATGTTCGTCAACGGCGTGCCTCTCGGGCCGGGGCTCACGACCAAGACGATCGGCGAACGTCTCGGTCGATTGTGCGAGGTCTTCCACGACTCGCTGTAGTTGTAGCGTTCGGTGCGTGCCGGTGCCGGTGCCCGCCTCGTGCTCGTCCAATGGGCACAGCCTCTCTTTGTAAACGCGGGCACGGGGCGGGCACGGGCACCGGCACGGGCACGGGCACGCACGGGAACGGGAGCCGTCGCTGAGAAACTCGACCAGTCTGTGAACCTCGCTTTCGGCGGCCGGCATGGTTCTCTTGAAGCTTTCTTGACGGCTCTGGACCCCCTGCCCGATCATCCGTCGCTTCGTCAATCAGGGACCAGGGGACATGCCGAGCAAGAAACAGCCCGTTGCCGACGTCGGGTATTACACGCACCCGACGATCCACGGCGACCAGGTCGTGTTCGTGTGCGAGGGAGACCTCTGGACCGTGTCGGTCGAGGACGCGCTGTCGGGCGATGCCGCCGCGCGACGCCTGACCAACAACCCGGGCACGTCCGCGTTTCCCGTTCTGTCGCCTGACGGCAGCCACGTCGCGTTCACCGGACGCGACGACGGTCCGCCCGAGGTCTACGTGATGCCGGCCGAGGGCGGAACGCCGCGGCGCATCACCTATCTCGGCAGCTCGCTCCTGCGAGTCGTCGGTTGGCGGGACGACAACACGATCCTGTTCTCCAGCAACTTCGCGCAGCCGTTCCTCAAGGCGATGCACCTGCACGAAGTCTCGATCGACGGCGGCGCGCACCGTCCGCTGGGGCTCGGACCGGCATCGGCGATCTCGTTCGCGCCGAGCGGCAAGGGCACGGTGCTCGGGCGCAACTCGGGCGACCCGGCACGCTGGAAGCGCTACCGGGGCGGCACGGCGGGCACGATCTGGATCGACAAGAAGGGCGACAACGCGTTCGAGCGCCTGATCGATCTCGATGGCAACCTCGCCGATCCGATGTGGATCGGCTCGCGTATCTTCTTCCTGTCCGACCACGAGGGTTTCGGCAACCTGTACTCGTGCACGCCGAAAGGCGGCGGCCTCGAACGCCACACCGATCACGAGGCCTATTACCTCCGGTTCCCGCGCGGGGATGGTGCGCGAATCGTCTACCACATGGGCGCGGACCTGTTCGTGCTGGACCCGAAGACCGGCAAGGACGAGAAGCTCGACATCCGCATCAAGAGCTCACGCCCCGACCGCAACCGCAAGTATGTTCTCGCGAGCAAGCACCTGGAGACCTTCGACCTGCATCCCGAGGGCCACACGCTGGCCTCGGTCCATCGCGGCGGCCTGTTCACGATGCCGCTGTGGGAAGGCGCCCCGACTCGCTACGGCACGCCGTCGTCCGTCCGGTATCGCCTCGGTGCCTGGCTGCCCGACGGCAAGCGGCTCGTCGCGATCAGCGATGACTCGGGCGAGGAGGGAATCGTCGTGTTCGAGGTCGCCGGCGATGCGGCGAAGACCCCGACCGAGCCGAAGAAGCGCATCCGCGGCGACTTCGGCCGACCGCACGAGCTCCAGGTCGCGCCGGCTGGCCGGCCGTTCGTGGCGATGTGCAACCAGCGCAACGAGGTCCTCGTCGTCGACCTCGAGACCGCCAAGAAGAAGACGGTCACCTCGAGCGTGCACGGCCGGCCGCACGGGCTCGCGTGGTCACCGGACGGCCGGTGGCTCGCGTTCGCGATGCCGACCGACGAGAACACCTGCAGTCTGCATCTGTTCGACTCGCGCAGCGGCAAGCTGACGCAGATCACGAGATCGGAGTTCAACGACACTGCTCCGTCGTTCGACGCGAAGGGGCGTTACCTCTACTTCGTGTCATGGCGTGTGTACGATCCGGTCTACGACAGCCACTTCTTCGACTTGGGCTTCGTGCGGGGCGCGCGACCGCACCTGATCACGTTGAAGGCCGACGAGTTCTCGCCGTTCGAGACCGCGCACCGGACTCCACGCCCTCCGGTGCCCGGAGAACCGAAGCCGGGCAACAACAAGAACCAGGAGCCACCGAAAGTCGAGATCGACCTCGACGGGATCAGTGACCGCGTGATCGCGTTCCCGGTCCCCGAGGGTCGCTACGGGCGCGTGCAGGGCGCGGGCAACCGCGTCTTGTTCTCGCTGTTCCCGATCGAGGGCAGCCTCGATCGCACGTGGGCGGCCTCGGGTGAGCCGGCGGCGAAAGGCACGCTGCAGTACTGGGATCTCGACAAGGACCGTGTCGAGGTGTTCAAGCGCAGGATCACGGACTTCGAGGTCGGAGGGGGCGGCAAGGTCATCGCGATTCGTTGGGGCAATCACGTCCGCGTCGTTCCCGCGATCGGCAAGCCCGGTCCGAACCTCGAAAAGCGCGAGGTCGGTCGCGAGTCCGGCGTCGTCGACCTCGGACGAATCCGCCTGCTCGTGGTTCCGGGCGACGAGTGGCGGCAGATGTTCCACGAAGCGTGGCGCATGCAGCGCGACCAGTTCTGGACCGAGGACATGTCGGGGATCGACTGGCAGGCGATTCACGATCGCTACCTGCCGCTGGTCGATCGCGTCGCGACGCGTGGCGAGTTCTCGGACCTGATGTGGGAGATGCAGGGGGAGCTCGGGACTTCGCACTGCTACGAGCTGGCTGGTGACTACCGGCCGCGGCCGATCTGGCGTCAGGGCCAGCTCGGCGCCGACCTCGAGTTCCGGCCGCGCCGCGGCTGGCGGATCACGCGGATTCCCCGCGGTGACTCGTGGAAGCCCGCGCACTGCTCGCCGTTCTCGGTACCGGGAGTCAACGTCCAGGAAGGAACCGAGATCGTCGCCGTCGACGGCCGGCCCGTCGGCGCCGAGTGTTCGCCGTTCGAGTGCCTCGTCCATCAAGCCGGACGCCCGGTCGAGCTGATCGTGCGGACCAAGGCCAAGAAGCCGAAGAAGGGCAAGAAAGGCAAGAAGGGCGCGAAGAAGCCGGCTTCCGAATCACGCCGGATCACGATCCGGACGCTGCCCGACGAAACCCCGCTTCGCTACCGAGACTGGGTCGAGCACAACCGCGCGCGTGTGCACAAGGACAGTAAAGAGCGGGTCGGCTACATCCACGTGCCCAACATGGGGCCGATCGGGTTCGCCGAGTTCCACCGCTACTTCCGGGCCGAGGTGACCCGCGACGCGTTGGTCATCGACGTTCGCTACAACGGCGGTGGACACGTTTCGCAGCTCCTGTTGCAGAAGCTGTTGCGCCGGCGCATCGGGTTCAACCAGAGCCGCTGGGGCACGCCGACCAGCTATCCGGGCGATGCGCCGGGGCCGATGGTCGCGTTGACGAACGAATACGCTGGATCGGACGGAGACATCTTCAGCCACAGCTTCAAGCTGTTCGGTCTCGGCCCCTTGATCGGCACCCGAACCTGGGGTGGCGTCGTCGGGATCTGGCCGCGGCATTCGCTCGTCGACGGCACGATCACGACGCAGCCCGAGTTCGCGTTCTGGTTCGAGGACGTCGGCTGGAACGTCGAGAACTACGGGACCGACCCCGACATCGAGGTCGATATCCGACCCCAGGACTGGGCGAAGGGCGAGGACCCGCAGCTCGACCGCGCAGTGACCGAGGTCAAGAAGCTCCTGCGCGACGTCGCGGCGCCGGACCTCGGACAGCGGCCGAAGCGGGCACCGAAGCGGCTGCCGAAGCGGCGGAAGGGCAAGCGAGGCAAGTAGACGAAGCGTTCCTGCGGAGTGACTCTTTCACTGGTCCTCGAGCTCGACGCCGAGTGCATCGACGACCCGGTTGGCGAACGCGTAGTAACCGGTGACCTCGACGATTGCGAGGATGTCGGCATCGGCGAACCCCACCGCGCGCAGGCCGTCGACGTCCTGCTTCGTCACGCGCGCCGCGCTCCGCGTGACCTTGTCGGCATAGCGCAGCATCGCCACCCAGCGCTCGTCGAGCCCGGCCGTCGTCCAGTCGCGGACGATGCGATCGACGAGCTCGTCGTCGCGCATGAGCCGGCGCAGACCACGCCGGTGATGCATGACTCAGTAGTGACAGTCGTTGATCCGGCTCACGACGACCGCGATCAGCTCGCGATCGACGCGCCGGAGCCCGGCCGTTCCCGACATCGCGGCGCGATACAGCTCGAAGTGCGCCGCGAGCCCCGCCGGGTGTAGGGAATGCACCTTGAGCACGTTGTCGACGACGGAGCTTCCGGGTTCGATGACCCGGGAATAGAGCTCCGCGAGCTCCCCGGTTGCCTCGTCCTCGGGAATCATCGGGATCCAAGCCACGGCTCACCCTCCGTCGCGGCACAACAGCGCCTGCCAGAACTTTCATCAGCTTGCCGCCGAGACTTCCCGCGGTCGAGGGATTAGCCTGACCGTCATGTTCGGCGCGAAGGGCGGAAAGTCGCTGTCGTCACGACGAGCGATGAACCGGGGCAAGGGGTGCGGCATCGGGTTCCTGATCGGGTTCTTCACGCTCTGGAACGCGTTCATCGTGTTCGCGGCGTGGGGGCTGCTGACGAAGGAGGATGCGCCCCCCTGGACCGCGCTGATCTTGGTGCCGTTCGTCGCGGTCGGCATCTTCGGCATCGTCCTGATCCGGCGCGCGCTTCGCGCGGCGAGGGAGGAAGCATCGGCCGACGACCCACTCAGGCGGGAAACTGCCGAGCCGGCCGCACGCAGCCGAGTCCGTGCTCCGCTCGCCTGCGAACCCAAGAGCCGCATCGTTCCGTTCGTCCTGGCGCTGGTGTTCTGCGTGTTCTGGAACGGGATCGTGACGGTGTTCCTCACCCAGGAAGGATTCACCTGCTTCATGGTCCCGTTCGCCGCGGTCGGGCTTCTGCTGGTCGTGGCCGTGGTCTACGCGGCCCTCGCGACGATGAACCCTCGCGTGACCCTGCACGTCGAACGCCATCCGCTGCTCCCCGGAGTCGAAGAAGAGATCCGTTTCGAGATCCAGGGATCATCGCATCGGATCGCGACGCTCGAAATCCTTCTCGAAGGAGAAGAGCGCGCGACGTATCGTCAGGGCACGAACACGCACACAGCGACGAACGTGTTCTACAGTCAGTCCCTGACCACGCTGCAACAGGACGGCGAGATGATGCACGGCGGATCGCTGCGGCTGAGGGTCCCCGAGCAGGCGGTCCCGAGCTTCGACGGCAACAACAACAAGATCGTCTGGCACGTCCGCGTCCACGGTGACATCAAGCTCTGGCCGGACGTCAACGACAAGTTCGAGATGCGAGTGATGAGCCCTGCCTCCGAGGGACGGTCGTGAACCACCTGGTGATCGACATCGACGACCATCGCACGGACTTTCGGCCCGGCGAGCGGCTCGACGGCAGCGTCGCGTGGGAGCTCGGCGAGGAGGCCACATCCGCCGAGCTGCGGCTGTTCTGGATGACCGAGGGCAAGGGCGACCGCGACATCGCGGTCGTCAGGCGGGTCCGCTTCGACGCACCCGAGCGCGCGGCGGCGCATCGGTTCCACTTCGACCTGCCCGCCGAGCCGTACTCGTTCTCCGGCAAGCTCATCTCGCTGATCTGGTCGCTCGAGCTCTCGGTGATGCCGAGCGACGATGCCACCCGGACGGAAATCACGATCTCCCCGACCGGCGAGGAGGTCCGGCTCGACCAGCTGATCGCGAACGATGAGACCTAGAGACAACCCGTTCCGCGTCGATCGCCTGCACGCACTCGGCTTCCGGCCCCAGGGCTTCACCTGGGACGGTCTGCTCGCGCGCCTGACCAAGCTCGACTACCGCGCAGCGATCGTCGGCCCCCATGGCAGCGGCAAGTCGACGCTGCTGCGCGAGCTCGGCCAACGCCTCGAGGCCCAAGGCCACCGCATCCGTCGCGTTACGCTCATCGACGGCGCGCGCGAGCTACCGCGCGGAATGGAGCTCGAGCTCAGGCGCACGTTGGACCCGAGCGAGATCGTGCTGTTCGACGGCGGCGACCATCTCGGGGCGCTGGCATGGCACCGGTTCCGATTTCGAACCCGCCACGCCAAAGGACTCGTGATCACCAATCACAGGCGCACGCGCCTGCCAACACTGGTCAGCACGCGCGCGACGCCAAAGCTCCTGTTCGAGCTCGTAACCGAGCTCGCGCCCGAGCAGCCCCTGACGCAGCGCGACTGCGCGCAGCTGCTGGTCCGGGCGCACGGCAACGTCCGTGACGCGCTGTTCGCGCTCTACGACCGCTGCGCAGCCCCTAACAAATGTCTCTGACACATTTGTTAGGGGCAGGGCGGGCTCTCAGTTCTTGCCGAACTGGAAGTCGAGAGCACCCGTGAATCCGACGCCCGAGCTCGCGCACACGACGAGCGTCTGGAAGCAGACCTTGGCGCCGCAGATGCCCGCGTCGTTGGGAATCGCGAGCGGGACGTTGGCCGCTCCGGTGCACTGCGTGCGCCCGTTGAGCGGCACGCCGGCGACGAAGAACAACGAACCGAGGTTCGGGTAGAACGGCCCGCACAACCCGGGCACCGTCACCCCCTGCCCGCACGCGCCCGCGCCGACGTAGACCGCGCCGACCGAGCTGATCGGCGTTCCGCGCACGGTCAGGAAGAAGCCCTGATTGCCGAGCACGGGGTCGCCTCCGCCCGAGCCCATGACGAGCTGCGTGCACGACGCGCAGCCCTTGCCCACGCATCCGTTGCCGATCGCCTTCCCGGTCCAACCCGGGAGGATGTCGATGTCGGCCCATGGCAGCTTGCCGCCCTTGGAGCAGCACGCGGTCGCGGCCTTGTACTGGCACTTCCGCGCATCGCCGATCTGCACGTAGTTGGTGTCCGGACCGGTCGAGTAGTAGATCCGCTTCGCGCAGTGATCGTACGCGAGCCCGGTCACGGCCGGCTGCGTGCGGACGTCGCACGGCGGCGCGGCCATCGAGCAGAGCTCGGTGCAATTGGTCGGATCGATGACCTTGATACTGCTGATGTAGCCAACGAACGCCGGGGACGAAACGCTGACAAAGAACAGGTTGTTGACGCGGTCGTATGCCAACCCACCGGCCGTCTCGTTGCTCTGCAGCTTGAGCACGCAGCCCCCGCGAAGCGGGCTCGGGCAGCCCTTGATGTCATAGGGCTGGATCGCGGCATAGCCGAGCTTGGTCTCGAGGTGCCAGAGCAATCGCGCACCCGGATCGATCGCGAGCGCCGTGATCCTCGCCGTGGCGTCTCGCATCGCCGGCTTCGCGCGGCAGGTGAAGGTGCAGTTCGTCGAAGCCAGGGAGTAGGAGTAGATCGTCGACCCGTCACAGACCCAGGCGGTCTGGTTGACCGAGTCGTAGGCGAGGCCCGAGCCGCTGAACGACCCGATGTTGGAACATTGGACCGTAGCCGGTCGGCAGGAGGGGTTGATGTCCTGGATCTCGATTTGCCCGGCCGAGCTCGCCTGCCCGGAGTTGGCCCAACCGATGAGCCGGTTCTCGGGGTTGGTCTGGGCAGCCGCGGTCAGCGGGAGCAGCAGACTGAAAGCAATGCCATAGACGTAGAAGCGGGGATTCATGATGTCTCCGTCGGGAAATGTGTGGGGCGGGGGGGCGGATCGGGACAGGCAGACGCAATAGTGTGGCGCAGCGCCCGGGCAACGTCATTGCGCCGTGTTTCGGGCGAAACACCGCCACGCCGCCGGCGACTCTGGAAAAGCCTTGCCGATGGAGCGGTTTCCCCGATGCTGAAGCGCGCGGTGCCGGCCATCGGACCGGCGGAGGAGGAGCGTGCGAAGGGGAGAACCGAGCCAAGCCATCGGTGACGCGGCGGCGTTGATGCAGCGCCGGTTCGGCTTCCGGTCGTTCCGCGAGGGCCAGCGGGAGTCGATCGAGGCCAGCCTCGCCGGCCGCGACCTGCTCGTCGTGATGCCGACAGGGTCCGGAAAGTCGCTGTGCTTCCAGCTTCCGGCCCTGTTGACGCCGGGCTACGTCCTGGTGGTCAGCCCGTTGATCGCGTTGATGAAGGACCAGGTCGATCAGCTCGCTGACAACGGGATCCCGGCCGCGACCGTGCACTCGGGGTTGGCCTTCGAGGACAAGCGCGAGATCGCGGCCCGCCTCGATCGCGGCGAGCTCGAGCTGCTGTTCGTCGCGCCCGAACGGTTCCGGCTCAGGCGGTTCATCGAATACCTGAAGCGCAATCCCCCGAGCCGGCTCGTGATCGACGAAGCTCACTGCATCAGCCAGTGGGGCCACGACTTCCGGCCCGACTACCGGCGGCTCGGCGGCGTGGCCCAGGCGTTGGGCGGCCTCCCGGTCAGCGCGCTGACCGCGACCGCGACACCCGAGGTCCGCGACGACATCCGCGAGCAGCTCGGGCTGCGCAACCCGGTGGAGATCCTGACGGGGTTCGATCGTCCCAACCTGTGCCTTTCGGTCCTGCCGGCACCGACGCGAGCGGACAAGGATCGGCTCGCGACCGAGCTCGTCCAAAACACCGAGGGCACATGCCTCGTGTACGCAGCAAGCCGGCGCTCGGTCGAGGCGCTGGCGACACATTTCGCCGGCCAGGGCATCGAGGCGCTCGCCTATCACGCCGGGCTCGGCGACGCCAGGCGCAGCGAGATCCAGGACGAGTTCATGCGCGGCGAGACCGCCGTCCTGGTCGCAACCAACGCGTTCGGCATGGGCGTCGACAAGCCCGACATCCGCCTCGTGCTGCACTTCGACATGCCGGGCTCGCTCGAGGCCTACTACCAGGAAGCCGGCCGCGCGGGCCGCGACGGCGAGCCCGCACGCTGCGTGCTGCTCGGTCACGCCGGCGACTATCGCCTGCAGCGGTTCTTCGTCGACAACGCCAACCCGAGCCTGGAGCTGATCCACCGCCTGTTCCGCACGCTCAGCGCGCACTGTGCCGACGGAGCGTTCACGCTCGAGCTCGACGCGCTCGGCCACGAGTTCCGGCAGGACTCCGACGGCGCCTTGCGGACCGCGCTGCGGTTCTTCGCGCGCCGCAACTGCATCGAACTCGTCGGCAACAGCATCCTGCTCGACCCGAAGCAGATGCCGTCGTCTTGTCCGGTCGTTCCCGACGAGCTCGCCGCCAAGCGCCGCCGCGACGAGAACCGGCTCGCCCGCATGATCGACTACAGCCGGGCAATGCGCGGGTGTCGCTTCGACCGCATCCGCGCGTACTTCCTCGGCAAGCCCGGGCAGCCGTGCGGAAGCTGCGATCTGTGCACCGGGGCCGGGCAGACCACGCGCCGGCTCACGAGCGCGGAGCTCGAGCGCCTGCGCGCGGTTCTGTCGGTCGTGCGCGACCTCGACTACCGGTTCGGCCCCCATCGCATCGTCAAGATCCTCGTCGGCTCCAAGGGCAGCGAGGTCCGCGGCCCCGGCCTCGATCGGCTCGCGGGCTATGCTGCGTTGAGCTTGGAGAACGAGACCTCGATCCGCGACCTGATCAGCTACCTGGAGGCGTTCGGCTTCGTCGAGCTCGTCCCGTTCGCGAGCAACGACGGCAGCCGCACGGGCAACCTGATCGGCATCACCGCGAAGGGACGCCGGCTCTTGGCCGGCGAGATCGAGCCCGAGCTCCCCGACCCTCCCCAGCCGCGCAACCGCCGCGGCGTGTTGCAACCCAAACCCAAACCGACCGCGACACCTGTCGACCTGACCGATGTGCCCGAGGAACTGTGCGAGATCCTGCAGCGGTTTCGCGGCGAGCTGGCCACGCGCGAAGGCAAGCCGGCTTACGTGTTCTTCAGCAACGCGACGCTCGTCGAGATCGCCCGACGCACGCCGAGCAGCCGCGCCGAGTTCCTCGAGATCCCCGGGCTCGGTGAGAAACGGTGGGACACCTTCGGGCCGTCGCTGCTCGCAGCGCTGTCCGAGTGGAAGGGGAATCGAACGCTCGGCGCCTGAGTCGCTCTACCCTACGATGCCCGGCGGAAGGTAGGAGGTTTGCGACGAATCGACAGAGCCAGGGTCCGCATCGCCGGCCGTCACCTGCGCGGCAGCGGCATCGAGATCGGCGCGGGCGCGAACCCGCAGCCGATCCCCAGGCGCGCGACGTGCCGCCACTACGACATCAGAGACGCGAGTGAGCTCGCCGAGCTGTTCGGCCAGCCGATCTCCTACGAGGTCTCGCCCGTCGAGGCGATCGCGGACGATTTCCCGGACGGCGCCGACTTCCTGATCGCCCACCACACGATCGAGCACGCCTCCGATCCGATCGGTCTGCTCGCCCGGTTCCACTCCTACGTCCGCGACGGCGCCACGGTCGTGATCTCGCTGCCGCACTACCAGTCGTGCGCGGACGCCCGCCGCGTCCTGCCCCCGCTCGAGCACCTCGTGCTCGACCATCTGCTCGGGCGCGGCGACGCTGCGTTCGAATCGAGTGAACACGTCTACAGCTTCCTGCTCGGCTGGGTCGACGAGCTCTGGCTCAAGAACGCTTCGCAGGCCGACTACGCCGACTTCGTCCTCTCGGAAGGGCGGCGCAACGACGGCCACGACCTGCACTGGCACGCGTTCGACTCACCGCTCGTGTCGAAGATGATCGTCGCGGCCTGCCTGCTGCAGTCGCAGGGCGCGAAGCTGCTCGCGTTCGCCGACGAGACGACGCGGCCGCGCACTCTCGGCGGGGACATCTGCTGCGTCTACGAGCTCCACCATACGACGACGGACGTCACCGGCTTTCCGTTCGACGCGGCCGCCGAGCTCGCGCAACTGCGAACGAAGCTCGAAGCCGCGCTCCCGCGACTCGGAGGGCCGTGACCGACGGGCCGTACAAGCGCAAGTCCGCGACCGGCAAAGGGCAGGCCGCGGACTTCGCTTTGCATCAGGATCCCGGGTGACAGCCACTGCGATGCGCGCTGTTCAGTAGTTGGTGAGAGTTGGCCATCCGTGGAGCGAATCGCCCAGCTTCCCGTGCTACAACCAAGAGCGGCAAAGGCCGGCGATCCGCAGGTGACTTCTCGCAGATTTCTCGCCGGGACCGCTGGCACGAGAGCACGGCCCGGCCGGAGATGCGGCTCCGGGGCCGCGTCCGGCCCCCGCAGTCGTCACGCTGAGTGATTGGGAACGAGCTCGTGCAGCTTGCGGTAGTCGGCGACGATCCGCCCGTCACTGCAGGTCGCCAGCATGTCGGCAAAGCGCATGTCCCAGACGATCTCGTCCGCAACGTAGGAGCGTCGCGCGTGGATCGCGTGTCCGGTCGAGTTGTCGTAGCCGTTGATCACGACGATGATCTCGGGCGACAGCCTGGCGAGCGCTTCGCGGTCGAGACCGTAGAGCGGACTGGTCTCGCGAATCGAGTGGATGATCGTCCAAGCGAGCGGCAACAACCCGGTTTCGGGCCGCTCGACCACCATCGGTTGGAAGCGTCGGATCGGTTCGCCCTCGTCGGTGCGGTCGCTGATCACGAACGTCACCCTGACCGACGCATCGACGATGTCGTGCCCACGCGAGTTGCCCGCACGAAACATCAAGCGTGGTGTGCCGTCGCGGTTCGCGATCACGGCGTTGTTGCTGAAGACGATGCCGGGACGAGGTTGGGTGAACTTCGCGAAGATCAAGCCCGTCATCAGCGCCATGCCGACCATCCCGACGAACGCCTCGATCGTGACCAGCACGTGGCCGTAGTACGAAGCCGGGGCCATCGTCCCGTAGCCGATCGTCGACAGCGTCTGCACGCTGAAGAAGTAGGCGTCGAGGAACGAGCCCCCGTTCGTGACCGAGCCCTTGCCGAAGTAGAACAGTAGCGCGAACAAGAACACGAGCAGCAGGTAGGTCGCGCCCAGGATCCCGAGCAGGACCGGCCACCGTGCCTTGAGCAGGAAGTGATGGAGGTCGGTCAGTGGATGCACGCAGCGACCGATCGCCATCATGTGCAGGGTTCCATCCGGGTTGATCGCTCGTGCGCGCGCGAGGCTCGTGGATTGTGGTGTGGCTTGTCTGTCGGACATCGCTGGTCCCTTGGGAGTTCAGCGCCCGATTCTGGACGGAGGAGCCGGGAAGAGCACGCCCCCACCGACAGCCCCGACCAGGACCATTGCAATCCCGGTCCATTGGCTCGGAGTGAGCCCAAAGGAATCGGCCCCCCTCGCTCGCAGGTTGTCGAGCCCGATCCGCGTCGCGCCGTAGGCAACGAGCCACAGCCGGATCAGCGTCTCGGGCCGGGCCCGGTTGCGATGCAGCAGTGCGACGTTGGCTGCGAACAGCAGCAGGCACAGCACGATCTCGTAGAGCGCGACGTCGTGGCGGAGCACGCCGTCCGGCCAGCGAACCGCCAGGCAGAACGAGGTCGGCTTGCCGGGGCAGTCGTGGACAGCGAAGCACCCGACGCGGCCGATCGCCTGACCCAGCGGCAGGGCCCACACGAAACACCCGACGAACGTCGCCGCCGGAACCTGCGCACGTCGCGCGTACACGGCGAGCACGATCGCGGCCGCAGCAACGCCGCCGAGGAGCCCGTTGCCCGGCTCCCATAGCTCGAGCATCGAGAGCGGCTGTCGCAAGTACCGCTCGGGCTCATAGGCCAGGCAGTGCCAGAGCCGTGCTCCGACGAGGCCGACGGCAACGCACAACGGCGAGACCGCGAAGAAGTGCCGCTCCGCCAGCCCGAGCTGCCTGCCGATGCGCGCGGCCCCGAACATGACGACGACCGCCGCCACGAACAGGCACGCCCCGTGCAACGGAAGCGTGAACCACGCGATCGCACCCAGCATGCCCAGGTCCGGCGTCGTTGGAGGCTCATGCCGGGGCTCACTGCACTGGCCAACTGGTCCCGAACAGCTGCCGGTTCCGGCCGGCCGTCTGACCGGCATAGGAAATCGTCGTCGTGCCCCTCGCCAAGAGCGTCAGCTTCTGCCCCTTGTGGTAACGACCGCTCGGGACCAGGGCGTAGACACGGGCGCCCGCGCCGAAGAACTTGATGTTGGTCGGCTTGCCGTCGACCTTGACCGCGGCGCCGGTCAACGTCGCGAGCTCGACGAAGCCGTCGAGCCGCTTTGCCTCGGACTTGGGGAGCTGTTCGAGCGTGATCATGTAGTCGAGACCGTTGCGCAGCGACCTGAGGTCGGTCACGCTGCCCTTGACCGCGTAGCGGTGATCCACGAGATAGCGCGTCTTCAGAACCATGAACGTGCGCGCGGCAGCCACCGGCTTTTGCACGGCGCGGGACTGCAACGAACCGGCCACTGCCGGCCGGCCCAGGTCGGTCGAAGCGTTGGGAGATCGCAGCGCGAAGAGTCCGGCGACTGCGGCCACGGGAAGAACGTAGGATTTCATCGTCAGCTGCCTTTCGTAGGCTTGGTCTGCAGTAGGTTGGAATTGCCGCTTCGCGGTTGCTCAGAAGCCGGCGTGGGTCACGAGGCGGTCGGGCCTGCCGTCGTTGTTCATGTCGGTGTCGGTTTGCACGTCGAGCTGCCAGTGGTCGCCGTTGAGGCCCCCTTCCCCGTGCGAGCTGAGGCTCGTGATCTGGACGTTGGCTTGCGGGCGGTCGTTGGTGGTCCCCTTCGAGCCGACCATGACATCACCGTCCTGGAAGCCTGGCTTACCGTTCTTCTCGATGTACGTGACGAACGTCGCCTTGGTGATGCGGAAGTACGGTTCGCCCTTGTTGGGGCCGTCGCTGTGGATCCGCGCGCAGACGGCGAGGTACGACGCGGACGTAACGGTAATCGGGCCGATCGAAGACGTCGAAACGTCGCCAGCGACCGCCGAGTACTCCTCGGCGTCGATCAGCTCGTGGTCGCAAGCAGCGAGCACGAAGATCGGCACCAGCCCGAGCGTTGCAAAGAACTTCGCGAGTCGGTTCATGGGAGCCCTACCTTTCAGCTAGGAACGCGAGTCCGGCGGGTGGCCTGCTGCCACCTCCAATACCAAGGAAACGCCGCACCTCGCATTCGGCCGAAAACCGGGGAAGCCGAGCACCGATCGAACAGCCAGACCTCGTCGACGAACCGCGGACGGTCCCGGCTCCGGCTCCGGCTCCGGTCCCCGGTCCCCGGTCCCGGCTCCGTGTTCCTGTTTTGCAGAGAGAGGCTGTGCCCATTGCACGAGCACGAGGCGGGCACGGGCACGGGCACGGCAATGGCGTTAAGCCCTGTGGAGCCGG
>Ga0055451_10000506_pt1 | contig 15657 bp, 14 predicted proteins | sample China_Galinas_PW_3_FD_57745 | JGI IMG/M metagenome (GOLD analysis project Ga0055451, IMG submission 57745) | Wetland microbial communities from San Francisco Bay, California, USA, that impact long-term carbon sequestration - China_Galinas_PWB_D2 | ecosystem: Environmental > Aquatic > Marine >... | reverse complement strand
CTGGCTCGAAGATGAACTTGCCTATCTGGGGGATTGCCCCTGGGAGGATGATCTGAACTATGTACGTGCTGTGTGTGAACAATTAGATGTTCCGCTGCAAGTGGTCTCTTTGCAACAAGAATATTCTGATGTTGTTGTGGCTTATACTATAGCAGAAATTAAAGCCGGCCGTACGCCAAATCCGGACATGCTTTGCAATCAACATATCAAATTCGGCTTTTTCTTGAATAAAATTGATGCTTCATATGATAAGGTAGCCAGCGGCCACTATGCCCAGGTGCAAGAGTTGCCGGATGGTACCGTACGCCTGGTGCGCGCACCGGATCCGATCAAAGATCAAACCTACTTTTTATCCCATCTGAGCCAAGCGCAATTGCAACGGGTGATGTTCCCGATTGGCCATTTGCATAAAGATAAAGTGCGTCAACTGGCGCATGAATTTGATTTGCCAAATAAAGCTCGCAAAGACAGCCAAGGAATTTGCTTTTTGGGAAAATTAAAATTCCGAGATTTTGTAAAGCATCACTTAGGTGAACAAATGGGGCTTATGATTGAATCAGAAACCGGCACTCAGGTTGGTGAACATAAAGGTTTTTGGTTTTATACTATTGGGCAACGCCAAGGGCTTGGTTTAGCCGGTGGCCCATGGTATGTGGTAGATAAAGATGCACAAGATAATATTGTGTACATTTCACGTACCTATCATGCCGCAGATAAAAAACGTGACACATTAACCATCGCCGATTGCAATTGGATTGCAGGCGAACCACCAAAAGAACACGTATTGCAGGCAAAATTACGCCATGGTGCACATATGCATGCTTGTGTAGTAACACATTATAATAATGGCACTACAGAAATTGTGCTCCAAGAGCGTGATCAGGGTATCGCACCGGGACAATTTGCGGTATTATATGATGGTGATACCTGTCTTGGTGGCGGGGTTATCACGAATAATCAACAATAATAAATCTTTTTCTTTGCGAAACGGTGCAGATGGCACGATTTGATCTTAAAAAAATAAAGAGAATTAATCTTCGGTTATTGCGCCTAATTCCTGCAGAACATAAACGCATTACCATTCCTACATTGTTTACATTGCTACGTATCATACTTGTTCCTATTATTGTTATAGCAATGGTTATGCAGCATTGGGGCATTGCATTTAGTCTTTTTGTTGTTGGATCAGTTTCAGACATGCTTGATGGATATTTAGCGCGTATGCGTAATGAGCGTACTTTTTTGGGGGCATGCTTAGATCCTATTGCAGACAAGTTATTATTACTATCCTGTTTTGCTACGCTTGCATTTGTGCAATCACCTTTGTTTACTATTCCACATTGGTTTGTATGGTTTGTATTATGCAAAGAATTGTTATTAGTAGCAGGCGTATTAGGCATATTGATATACAAGGGATATGTGCAGGTAGTGCAGCCGACTATGCTTGGCAAATTAACAACGGTAGCACAAATGGGTTTTATTATGTGGTTGTTTGCCTGTTATTTTTTCAAGTGGGTACCAATTAAAACATACTATGTCTCGCTTGGCATTTTGTTTGTATTAGTTGGTGCATCATTTATACAGTATGCACTTATTGGGTTACGCATCATATCTAAAAAATAAAGGGAACATGATGAAAAGAAGATATCAACTTGCCTGTGTGTTGAGTGTCCTTTGCATGCCGTATATGGGTGCACAACACGATAATCCATTTCTTGTACAACCGAAAAAAAAATTACTATCAAAGTCAAAATTAACTGAGCATAACACGCAAATTTTGGGTGATATGTTGCAAGGTTTGCCCGGCCTGATTAAAGCAGTTGCCGAATTGCAAGAAGTTGCAATGGAACGTTTGGTGGCATATGTAGAAGGAAATAAAAACTGTTTTTGGGCATGCGCTACGCAAAAAGAATTGGATGTATGCTTAGCAAAATTACAAAAATTTGAACAACATACGCAATTAATGCAAAAGCAAGTGCAAGAGATGGCGCAATTTTTGCAATTATTAGAAAAAAAATAGTTATAACTTGGTAAAAAGAATTTTTTTGTTATTATGGAATTTACGGTACCACAATGTTTTGTGGTGCCATTTTATTATCACATCTTCAAAATATATTATTTTTGAGCAACCAGAAGGTAAAAACATATGGCGGGATATAATCGCATTGTCTTAGTTGGTAATCTTACTCGTGATCCGGAGCATAAACAGTTGGCATCAGGCCAAGCAGTGTGCCGTTTGGGATTGGCAACCAATCGTCAATTTAAGAACAGACAAACTGGTGAAATGGTACAAGAAGTATTGTTTATTGATATTGATGTCTGGGGACCACAAGCAGACAGTTGTCGTCAATATTTAAGTAAAGGGCGTCCGGTACTTATCGAAGGTCGTTTAAAACTAGATACATGGCAAGATCAAAATGGACAATCGCGTAGCAAACATTCAGTGGTGGCAGATCGTGTTGTATTTTTGGGCGCAGCGAATGAAGCTGACGTGAGCAAGAGTGAGTCTAAAGAGCCCGCCAATGAATTAGAACAAGAATTACTAGATCAAATTGAGCAGGTTAAAAAAAACGTCGCTAAAAAACAACAAGTAGCAGCAGCAAAAGTTGAAGCACCTGCACCGTCAGTTACGCCGCGCAAAGTAGCGGCAACAGAAGAACAGCCAGCGGTTGAGGTCAATTTTGAAGACCAACCGCCATTCCAAGATGATTTGCCTTTCTAAGGCTGTTATTACTCGAATATTTTAAAGAACCCTCCAGGTTTGCCGGAGGGTTTTTTTTCTGTAATTATACCCAAAATCCATTGACAATTTGAATATAAATATGCGAAAATACTTATGAGTAGGTGTATGCTTAATAAAGTATAATGCTGCAATTTTTGAAAATAAGGAGTGGTTATGAAGTGGGTGTACACCATAGTGCGTAGGTGGTATGTGGTAATTGTTGCCATGTACAGCTTGTTACTAGCTAATCCTGAGCCGATTCCGTTATCATTCGACAGTTGTTATATGCAATCATCTTGGTACAAAAAAGTGCTCGATTCATGTATGCAAGCATGGTATGCAGCTGAGGCATTGCATGAGCATCGTTCTCATAGCATGTCAGAAGATGAACGTACGCTATACATTAACATGTTGATGGGGCGTCTTACGTTTGCATCATTTTGTTTGGCGCAATGTATCAAAACAGAACAAACAATAATGTCAGATGAATTAGATTATTTAGAGCAGGTGCTTGAGCAGATTACCAAACAATGTACCACACTTGCTGCGCAATGTGCCGAACATAGATCATGCGCGCAGCAGCTTATACAAATTATGGTGCAGAAACTGCGCAGTATAGAGTAACTTACAGCAATCCAACCACGCCCGTGTTGATACCGGCCAATATAATACCGGTTGCACCAATTGGGCTTATCCAGAAAAACCGTTCAATGGTATTTAAAATAGGGTGGCTAAGTACCGTTGGTTTTTGCAAATTCCATGCCAACGTATCAAATGGAATTATGCCCATCTTATTTTGTGTTGAAGGATCGCATACGCGGTTAAATATGAAAAATCGTCTGCCGCCATCAGAGAAAAAGAAATTGATCGGATCAAGTGTTTTGAATGCAGGCAATGTATTGTCTTGTGCGTTAAAAAATTCCGGTACAAAAGCATAGGCAAATGTATCGGTGGCACTTCCACTACTATTAAATTGATGAATGCTGCTGCGGTCACATATTTGGCATTTTTCATCTTCGACACTTGCCGGCCAGGTGGTGTGCTTGATTGGTGTTTCCATACCAAAAATATTACTGTACATAGTAGTGTTTGTGTCGGCTACCAATTGCCAATTAGCATCTGCGATGCTTGTGGCTTCAGGGATACCTGTATTTGCTACAGACTGGTCTGCATCAGAAACGTATACCCCTTGATTGGTTGTGAGTACAAGTTGTTCTTTTTCCGGGGCAAGTGCATCACTTGCTTTGTCACCGGTTGCAATGATTTGTATACCGGAAAAATAAAGATGATCGGCAAATGGTGCAATGCCGGTTTGTGCAACAGTGTAAATATTGCCTGTATCAAACATAGCATCAATAGTATCTTGTAGTGGAATTACCAATACTTTGCTGGTCATTGGTGGATATTGTGTGCAATCTAATTCATAGGTAACTACATATAATGATTTGCCTTCTATTTGTAGATCGACAATAGCGCCTTTAATGGTGTCTATATGGAACCATTGGCCGCCGGCAAATGGTGGTTGGTCAAGCATATCAAGCGTGTTGACGTTAAAGCCGTTGCCATTGCTATCGGCAAATACAAATAAGCCATTTGCGGTGCCGGCAAAAAAGTAATTTTGGTCTCCTTCATCTGTTGCACGCGCATATTCGAGCACCGTTACACAGCCACCATCGCCCGGCAATGGTGTTTCTAAGCAGTTTTGTTCAGTTGAAAAATTGGTGATTACTGTTTGTTGACTACATTCATCTGCAACATCATTTGCCTCGCTTGTACGTACAAATACTACTTTATTTACGCCTCCAAATAATGCATAACGATGTACCGTTGCATCAAGAAAACCACGAGTAGCTTGATGTAGATCAAGAGCCGCATACGAACCATCAGCAAGTTTGGTATTTAATGAGTTGACTAAACTGTTAGCAACACTTTGTGTCGCCCATGAGGTGGCGCCAACCACACGATCAGTAGTGCCTTCGAGCAGATATATGTTGCCGGTTTTTGCATCAACTTCAAATAATTTTACTGAGCCATTGTCCATCATATTACAAGGCAATTGCACGCCGGGAAATGCATTAAATGGTGAAGCACGGCGTACCCATGGTGTCCAGCGGACGATTTTACCGGTTTCATCAAATTCGGCCTGTGAATACCAAATGCCCAAACTGCCAATAGAAGCAAACCCATTGTATTTGGTTATAGAAACATATACCGCATCACCAACCACATGAATATCAGAAATTTGTTCTTGTGGCAAAATAGGTAATCCACTAATGCATGCGCCAACAAGTGCAGGTGGTTCGGTGTTGGTGACTAAATCACCGGGTGCTGTCGCAGGGACGGTAAACTTAAAATTGGTTAACGGGGCATCTTTTCTGGCAAGAGTACCATGTATGCTTGGATTGGTCGGATCATCTACCAATGGCAGTGCATATATTTTATTGCATACTGTATCAGAGGGACCATTGCCGCCATTTACGATTAAATAACTTGGGCCGGTACTTGCATGCATAACGCGAATATGTTTAGCCATTACCGTGGTGGTTGCCATAGTATCTTGTGCAACTACAATCTCATTATTTGCGCCATCGATTATTGCATTATTATCAACAATATCTTGAAGCATGAGTCCCATGTTAATACGGCCAACCACCACCGCTTTTGCAATATCGCTTGTATCTGTTTCAATGCGTACACCAATGTATAAACGTTCAAAGACATCATCCCAATACAGAGCAACTTGATTAATATCATTATCGTCGGTTAAAAATGAGACATTTTTTATGCCATCAGTTAGTTGAGGCGTTTCAAAATCAAGCGTTTGAGCTATATTGCCATCTAAGCCGGTAGTTGCATCTTTTACGGTCAAATGCAGTGTTTCAGAAGAGCCGAGTTTTTTACATGCAATATCAATGAGTGCAATACCACTATTTGCATCACCAAAATCACCACTATTTGGCCGTACAGCGGCAAATATGCATGAGCTGTTTGTAGCAATCTGCACAATGCCTTCTGTAGTGCCGGCACCTGCTGCATCAAAAAGTGAATCTGATTGTGTGTAGCTATCACCATTTTCAAAAATGACAGCAACGAATGGCGATGTGAATGGTGTGCTCATATTTTCAAGCACAAAGGGCAGAATGCATTTGCAATTCACTTGATTGGAGAGTGCTAAAAATTCTATGGATGCATTCATAGGAAAACTCATGTCTGTTGCAATTCCGGTAAATTTTGGGGTAGATGTAAAATCAGGTCGCGGCGCTTTTGAGATCGCGTATGCATTGTTATCTGGTGCATCAACACCAACAAAAATGGTTCCCGTAGATTCTTTGATGACCATAGTAGTAACCGGTGCGGTAAAGCCATTGGGTGCGAATGAGTCATCACCTTTGATGATAACTGCACCGTATATATTGCATGTAAAGAGGATAACACACCATACTAGTATACGGCGTAGTGCAATGTTCATACTCACTCCTTTTTTATTTTTTAGTGCGGTATTAAAAATTCCAATTTATATCAAGACCGATGCTGCCACCGGCAGTGTTTGTTTTAAAGACGCGTTTCCCTTTAACCTGCAGGTTATAAAAGACGGCAAGACGTGTGCCATATTGTGAATTTTCCTTGGTAAAATCATATTCACCCCAGAAGTGGAGATTATGCATTTTCCAGCCTTGTAGCATTTCATCACAATTAATGATGGTATTATCAAAACATGGGTCACAGGTTTGTATGCTTATGCTATTTTGATTTGCAAATGAATAGGCAAATAATAATGATAATCCGCGTGCAAGATGATCTGCTTTAATATATGCGCCGGCATTCCAAAGTGATCCACGCTCTACGTCTACCTTGCCTTTAGCAAGTTTGATAATGCCACTTTGAAATGGCGCTGTTTTGAGGCGCATGTTACGCGATGTATGGGCAAAAAATATGGCATCAACATGGCCACCAAAGGTGAGCCAATCGTACATGCCAAATGCAATGTCAAAAGAAATAGGTACACCCCAGTGGCCATTATACCCGAGTGGTAATGAGAATATTTTATCTTCATTACGGGTTTTACCGGTTGGGGAAAGGAGACCAAATTTGATAGTTAGATCTACGAAATCAAGAAACTCAGTATCTTGGTGATTGTGTGTCCAACCTGCTAAGAATGATGCATCACCAACGCCGGTTTCTGAAAATGGTTCTTTACTCAGGCAATATTTTTTTAAAATTTTATCGAATAAGCATAAAAATGTTTGCCATATTGGGGTATTTTTGTTGGGGCAGACATCATTGCATGGAGATAGGTCTTTAAAACATATATCATCAATTTTTAATTGTCTGATAGGGATATGAAATTGCGTAAAGAATCCATGGGTGATATTTTGTGTATAAAATATATTCGCTTCAATAATGCTGAAATCACCGTAGATAGAAAAGTGGCCAAATTGATATTTGGGATAACAACTACATGGGTCAGGTACATCTCGCCCGGGTGTGCGAGAAAGTTCAATTAAAGTAAAATCTTCCGGGGTTGTTTTATTTTTGTGTGGTACACCAATGCCTAGTTCAATCATATTATGAGTACCATAAGTATCGAGAAGCGGGACAGTATCACCATTAAAGTTACGGCCTTTTCTAGTTGAACCTGCTGCTACAGCTACATCAAATGAGGTAAGATACGAGCGTTCAAAGCGTGGTTCTTGAAATAGATTAGTGGCACGGTAAAAATGGGCGTTATCAATGGCGCCGGCTAGCTGGGTAAGTAATAGAATGGGTAATAATTGTTTTTTCATTTTATTTTATCCCTTAGGTTAATCCATAGCCTCCATACTTTAACGTATAAAAAAAATATAGCAAAAAAGAAAGAGTTGATCTGTTTTATAGCCCTAACAGGCCAATTGCCTGTTTGCCTTGATAGTTCACTATGTTATACTACATTATATGGTGGTTATAGTCAGATTTATTATTCTTTAATTTTAATATTCCAGAGTTATATGAACAAAGATTTTGAACAAACAGATACGCAAGAGTCAGTAGCAGCAGCATCTTATGAACAAGCGGCAGAGCCTGCTGGTGCATTGGCACAGTGTGAACAACAGCTTGCAGAATGGCAAGAAAAATATATTCGTGCGAATGCAGATTTTGATAACTTTAGAAAACGTACGGCAAAAGACCAGGCATTATGGCGTCAGCAAGCGCAAGCAGAGATACTTGTGCAATTGCTTGAAATTGTAGATAATTTTGATCGTGCGCTCGAAAAAGAAGCTACGCCAGAAACGCAGGCATGGCTCGAAGGTTTTATGCTGATCCGTAAATCATTCGATAAATTATTACATGCATATGGTGTTGAGCGTATGAACAATTATGATACCTTTGACCCCCAGTATCACGAAGCATTAATGCATGTTGATACACCGGACCATGTGTCAGGGAATATTGTGATGGTGATTCAACATGGCTATCTTATGAATGGTATTGTATTACGTCCTGCGCAAGTTACCGTTGCTAAATAATTTTAATCAGTATAATAGCCATCAGGATGACAGTTGCCATTCGCATGTGTTTGGGCAGCATAGTCATAAGGGTAGTGCACAGAATCAGCATCAATATTGTCAGGATAATGCTGTAGATTTGATTGGCCGAGATCAGAACTATCTACGCTCGATGTATTAATATAAATATCGTCAACATATATTGATCGTGGTGTTATTGCGCATGGTTTAGTAAGTTCAAAAAAAGCCAATACTGCTTGTTCAGCTTCGCTTCTAAGATTTGGATTGACTTCATATTCAAATTTGGTGTTATTCTGCTTAGCAGCGATGTCAATTGTATATGCAAGGTCAAGTACCTTAATTCCAATTTTAGCTCTTTTATAAACAAGATCCAATGTGGTGTCTTTATTCTGGGAATTTGACTCCATACTTGCACATACACAATGTATGCTTATAAGCACAATGAAAACATACCTCATTATCAATTCCTTTTTTGATTGGGCGAATAAAATTAATATTAAACAATATTATCTAGTAATAATGTTTGTTCAAGATCAGGATATTCATCAACATAAAGATCATTATCATATTCTTCTGTGTTTGGCGTATTATGAGGTGCGGCTGGAACTTTTTTGATACTGATTATATTTATCGGCGGTGTGCTAGGGTGTTGTTTCCTAGCTTGGCATTCTCTGGCATAAACGCAGAATGCATCAATTTGTTCATTAGCAAGTTTTTTAATGTTTTCATCTGGGCCAAAAAAACCTTCTCTATAGCCTGAGTTTAGAAGGTTTAAAGATAGTGATGCACGTAAAAATAACTGTTTTTCTTCCCATTTGTGCTTTGCAAATGCAAGTTGCTCTGATTGTATCGCTACTAATTGCTTTAATGATTGCGCCATGTTACTTTGTTCTTGAAGCATGTCTGTATTAAACATAAGCATCTGAAGATATTTGATTGCTGCTTGTAAATCTTTATTTTCTGTTTCTAATGTAGTGGTGTATTGACTGCGTTGTGTAGTTTGTTGTGTGAGTTTTTTTAAATGTGCAACCAGTGTTTTATTACCATTTTTGAGTTGATTGAGTTTTTCTTGAAGTTTTTTATTTTCTTCTTTGAGTTCGTTGTTTTCTTCGCTAATAAGACCTTGTATTTTCCTGGATAATAGAACAGCCTCTTTCAATTCTTTTGGATCTGATGGTAGTTGATTTTTAGATAATTCGATGGAATTATGACTATCTGCTGGGGTGTCGATGATTACTTTTTCCATAGATTTGCTTGTTTGTATCATAGACAGTCCAAATAGGATGAACCGAATCGGCGGCTTCATAATTGCTTCCTTTTTTATATGTTTTTTACTTTAAATAATCCAATATACCAATAACCAGCTCGATAAAAATGAGTACAATAATAAGTACCGATAGTACGTCTTCTCGTACGATGTCGGTTTTATGTTGATACACGGAGCGTACATCATGGATAATACTTAACTTACGGTCAATTGCACTACGCCAATTGCGTAAATCTAATTTTTCCACTAACAGCTCGTATAATTCAGAAAAGTATGGTTCGCCGGCAAGTTTGATACTACCCTCTAAGCGTTCAGTGATAACTGAAACATCAACTTTGACTTTGCCTAAGTCCATTACTGGATCATGTGCAAGGGTACTTATTATAGGTAAGTAAGAAGCAATTTTTATTTTTTGTATGCCAGCTTCATAAATTCGATTAAGTTGTTGGGATAATATGCGATCAAAATATTGCAATTCCAGTTGTTGAATGTTAGCAAATTCAAAGAAATCTTTAATTTCATAAAATTCTGAATCATAGGCAAATGCTGCATCAATATCAATAATAACAAGTTCACCACGGAAGTAACCAATAGCAGAATCTAAGATCTCATTTTTTTGATCTTCAGCTAATGTTTCAGTTTCAAATCTGAGTGTAGATGCAATAATGCCACCAAATTGTTCTTGCAATTGAGTAACGGTTAATTCTGATTTAGGGTCAACTTGGATAACAAGGTATGATGAATGCACATCAAATAATTTTGGTTTAATAATGTAGCGAGATATCTGGTTAAAAACTGATTTTACGTCGAGCACACTTTGTTCTTGGTATTGATTATAAAGGGTGTCGAATGTTTTGCGAATGTTAGTTAGTGTATCGTTAAAAGGAATTTTATACGTGAGTGATATTGCGCCAAAGTTATGTATTTTACAGCTTATGCAGGTGGGACTTTCTTGCGGTAATTTGACGGCGAGAGGCACATGATAACTTTTAAAATATTTTGGTAAAACAAGTGGTTCAGTCATAATGACTTGGTTTTTTTCTATCATTTCTAAGTTGATATCATCACCAACATCAAATGCATGAAAGATATATATATTGCCGGTAAACATTTCTTTAGGTTCAGGGGTCATATAAAATATCTCCTACTTAGATTCGAGTGGATTACTTTTTGGACTATAGCATATTTTTTTAAATAAGGAACAGTGTGGAGATCTAGATACTTTTTATGCCCAATGTATTAGGAATATTTGTGTTACTTTTTCAAGATAGCTAAAAATGCTTCTTGTGGTACTTCTACGTTACCAATTTGTTTCATTTTCTTTTTACCTTCTTTTTGTTTTTCAAGAAGTTTACGTTTTCGGGTAATATCGCCACCATAACATTTTGCTGTTACATCTTTACGCAGTGGTGCAACCCGATCTCGTGCGATAATTTTTGCGCCAATCGCAGCTTGTATTACAACTTCATATAATTGCCGTGGAATAGCTTTTTTGAGTCTACCAGTAAGTTCACGTCCAATATAAAATGCTTTATCTCTATGCACGATACAGGAGAGCGCATCAACTGGCTTGCCGTTCAATAGGATGTCCATTTTTACTAAATCAGATTCTTCATACCCGGCTTCTTCATAATCAAGGCTTGCATAACCTGAGCTAATTGATTTTAATTGATCATAAAAATCAGTTGCAACTTCATTAAGTGGTAAGCGATATTTGAGAATAACGCGTTGCTCATCTATATAGGACATATTTTGTTGGATGCCACGTTTTTCTTCGCATAAATTAATGAGTCCACCAAGATATTGTGACGGAGTAATAATAGTTGCACTAATAACAGGTTCAAAAATTTCTTCTATAACATTTGGCTCAGGGAAATCTGATGGGCTTTCAAGATCTATCATTTTACCTGTGTGTTTCATTTTAACTTTATATAGTACACTTGGCGCAGTTGCAATTACTTGCAGGTTATACTCTTGTTCTAATCGTTGCTTGAATACATCCATATGTAAGAGACCCAGAAAGCCACATCTAAATCCAAGACCCAGTGCAACAGATGTTTTCTTTTCAACAGAAACACTTGCATCATTGAGGGTAAGTTTTTCTATAGCTTCACTTAGTTCGGTAAATTCATCACTGATGACGGGATAAATACCAGCAAAAACCATAGGCTTTGCACGCTTGAATCCTGGGAAAGGAGTAACATGTTTTTTTGCATGATAAATAGTATCGCCAACGCGTGCTTCGCGTACCGTTTTCATCCCGGTAATTAAATATCCAACTTGGCCTGGATATAAGGCATCCATAGGCGTTGGTTCAGGGTACATAAGTCCTGTTTCAAGTACTTCATAGTTTACATCTGCTTGTGCTAGACTGATAAAATCACCTTTTTTAATAACGCCGTCATGTACAGCAATTAAGCAAATTACGCCGCGATAAGAATCAAACCAAGAATCGAATAATAATGCTTTGAGGGGTAGCTCTAATGAGCCAACCGGGCTTGGTATGCGCTTAATAATAGCTTCTAAAATATCGGTCATACCAATATTGGATTTTGCGGAGGCACGAATAATTTCTGATGCTTTAAAATCAAATAAACTTTCTAATTGATGTGAGATACGTTCCGGATCTGCATTGGGTAAATCAATTTTATTGAGTATTGGTATAATGGCAAGATCTTGCTCAAATGCTAAATAAAAGTTAGCCATTGTTTGGGCTTGAACACCTTGTGCTGCATCAACAAGAAGTAATGCGCCTTGGCAGGCATAGAGAGAGCGAGAAACTTCGTAACTAAAGTCTACATGGCCGGGGGTGTCAATGAGATTTAATAAGTAGGTATTGCCATTGTATGTATAAAACATGGACGCCGTCTGAGCTTTAACCGTAATGCCACGCTCACGTTCAACTTGTAACTTATCCAAAAATTGTTCTTTTTTATCGCGTACAGAGAGCGTCCCTGTATCTTCTAGCAATCGGTCAGATAGGGTAGATTTACCATGATCGATATGGGCAATGATAGAAAAATTCCTAACTAAGTCAGGCGTGAATTTCTTAAGATTTATTTTTTTTATATCCATATTGCCTATAATTCTACGGTAATAAGAATAGTTTGTAAATTAAATTACAAGGCTCTTTAAAAATTGTATTTGAAGATGGTATCAAAGCATATGTTCATATGTGATCAGTTAAATTGTTTTTGTAAGTAAAGATTTTAGTTATAGTAGAGAAGGTATTGATATTATCTTTTTCTATCGCTCGCTCTTCTGCTCCTTCAACCATAACTGAATTAATCATGATTGCATGACCGCATCTGTTACAATGGCCTTGGTTGCTTTGTAGATTGAATAATGCATTAAGTTTTTACATTGGGATATATAATGAGGCGTCTGTTGCAAAGGCTTTATCAGTAGTGGTCATTATGTATTGTAAAGATATTAGCTAGTATTCAAGAGAATAGGACAAAAAATATATGAATTGTTTTTTTAATTTCCATACTTATAACTATCATTTATGAGCATTAAAAATTATGAACAAGGGTGATTGTGTAAAGTTTTATCGTATTTAAATGGTTTTCCACAGGTCGCACATTCATATTTATAAGTTTCCCTTTTATGATTTTTGGTATGCTTATCTAAATCATTTTTGTGTTTGAATGATCTGTTACACATTGTGCATGAAAATTGTTTTTCACGATCTGTGCATATATGTTTATTTAAATGATCTTTATTGGGAAATACTTTGTTACAGCGATTGCAGTTATATTTGATAGGAGTAAGGTTTTGTTCTAACCTGCCGAGCTTTATATTTATATTTGGGGGTAATATATAGAAAGTATCAGCAAGAACTGCTTTAGTCACTATGTCAGCTGGAACCGCCTCAATTGTTTTAACTTTTTTTTTAGCTAAATTTTGAGTAAAACGTAACATTACTCTATCACGAGTTAAGTCCACGATCTTTGCATCCAGTGCTGTATTAGTATGTGATAATTCTTTTTTAAATGCCTCATCTGCAGAGCGCTTCATGGCAAATATGTCAGTTGTAGAAAGTGCACACAGAATAAGAGGTAAAATTATAGATTTTTGTAATATTTTCATAATAAATCTCCATTAATAAGATTATTTGAACCTTATACTATCAGTATAAATGACATTGCCTATTTGTCAAAAGGGGTTCTGCAAGCCCTGTTTTTAACCAGTATTTTCTATATATGTTTGGTATGCTAACCAGGCAGTCTCTTTATAAGTGAGGGCAGCTGCAGCCGGATCGGATGCTTGGTAGATACCTCTGCCTACAATAATGGCATCTATACCCCGCTGCCCTATAGTAGTTTGGGGGGTATTATATTGTTGCTTGAGAGTATCTTGGGCATCGGCCAAGTGTATGCCCGGTGCCATATGGATAAAACGCGGGTCATCAGAGAGTCGTTCTTGGCAGATGAAGCCGATTACAAACTGGCCATATTCTTGAGCCATTTGTACCGTTTGCTTGGTATATGCCTCTGTAATGAGGTTGCCGTAAGAACTCATTTGTGCGAGTAAAAGGAGACCCCGCATAGATTGTGTTGCAGTATCAAGTTGGGTAACACCTGCTATGAGTCCCTCAATAATACCGGGACCAGGTAATGTATGAGCATTGGTTATGTGTGCCCAATCGGCAATGTGATGTATGCCTTGGGTATATTGATGCGTAACCGTGTTGCCAATATCTGCAAATTTTCGATCTTCAAAAATTAAAAAATTATATTTGTCTGCAAGAGCTTGTAGCTCTTTAATTAGATCCCAATCAAAATCAATAACAATATCAATATGCGTCTTAAGCATACAGATATGTGGGCCAACCTGCTTGGCGAGAGTAAGCAGCTCATGTTTAGTAGTTATGTCTGCAGAAACTATCAAATTAGTTTTTTTCTCTGCCATTATACTGAATAATTTTTTGCTGAGGGGGTGAGTGCATAGCTCAGCACGAGCTGCAAAGTTGAGCTTGAGTTGTCTGTTGCCGGGTACCATAGTTGTTACACTGCTTGGCGTAATAAGCATGCTCGCTCCTACTATTACAAATAAATTTTTCATCGTATTTGTTGCATAAATAGTTTAACTTGATCTGCTACGTGAGCAGTTATTTTATTATTTTTTTCGAGTATATCGATAACTTCAGTCAATGTGCATAGCGCATGTAATCGGTAACCTTGCTGTGCCAATCGCTCTTTGCCGCCGCCTTCACGATCCAATATTACCGCTATGTCACGGACAATAAGTTGCTGTTGTTCAAGTATGGTAATTACTTCAAAAATGCTTGCACCGGTTGTGATTAAATCTTCTACTACCAATGCCGTATCACCCGGCTTGTAGATACCCTCTATTGTTTGTCTAGTACCGTGGTCTTTAATGGTAGGGCGCGCCATAATCAATGATTTATTACGGTTAAATGCAAGACTGCTTGCGAAGGGGATGGCTGCAGTGGGTACCGGGCAGAGCGTGGTATAGGTGCACGTATTTATCTCGCTCCATAATAACTCTTCAACTTGATGTAATAATGGTGGGTGAGAAATTATTTTACGTAGATCAATATACAAGGGTGAGGTTATACCGCTCTTGAGTACAAATGATCCAAATAGTATGGCGCCAATATCATAGAGTTGTATAATAAACTGTTCTTTTGTAACTGAAGCAAAATATTTTTGTTGTATAGGTGGGGTACTACTGTGCGGGGTGTTCATACATGTTCCTGTAATGAGTATTGAGAGTAGATATATTCGCATTATAAATCCTTTTGATGTAACGTGTTGCTAAATATGGATCCCACATAGTACCGGTTCCGCTCATGGCAATATCTGCACCGGCATCAAAAAAGCTATCAAACTGTTCGGGCAGCGTTATACCACCGGTGCCAAGAATCGTCAAATCTAAATTATGTTTCTTGTTGATGTAGTATGCATGCTGGATCCATTTTACAGCGAGATTAAAGATTGGCGCACCGCTTATACCGGCTGTTGTGCGTGTGCCAAAAGCCGGTTGATGATGTTCATTTAATATCTGCGTACTCACACTATTAATGCCGCATATGCCACGCGCGCCGGCACATGCAGCTGCGCACATCATAGTTTCCATCTGCTGAGCATTGTTTGATATGCCAACTTTTATAATGAGTGGTATGGGATTAATTGCAG
>Ga0055451_10000505_pt1 | contig 15658 bp, 17 predicted proteins | sample China_Galinas_PW_3_FD_57745 | JGI IMG/M metagenome (GOLD analysis project Ga0055451, IMG submission 57745) | Wetland microbial communities from San Francisco Bay, California, USA, that impact long-term carbon sequestration - China_Galinas_PWB_D2 | ecosystem: Environmental > Aquatic > Marine >... | reverse complement strand
TGGCAGAGGAAACGGATTCAAAACCCGTACAGTGTGAGTTCGAATCTCACCGAGGGCACCGACCGCTTGACGTCGTACGACGCAGGTCCGGACCTACTCGAGGACGATGCCCTCACATCCCTTGCCCCGGCATGCCGCGGCGAGCAGCTCGATCAGGAATACCGGAGCGGGCTGGCGTCGTACTTGTCCAGGCACACCTGTGAGCAGAAGTAGAAGGTGCGCGCGTCGGTGTCACGCTGGCCCGCAGCGCGGTCGATGATGATCTCCATGCCGCATACCGGGTCGGCCGCGGTGGCGAAGTCGGTTTCGCGGTCGCGCAGCTGTCCATCGGCCAGCCACAGCAGCCGGTCGGCGACCGGGGTGATGCGGTGGTCGTGAGTGACCATGACGATGGTCTTGTGTTCGTCGGCGGCCACCTGTTGTAGCAGGTGCAGTACCTGATAGCCGGAAGCCGAGTCGAGGTTGGCGGTAGGTTCGTCGGCCAGCAGCAGTGGCGGGTCGTTGATCATTGCGCGCGCGATGGCCACGCGCTGCTTCTCACCGCCGGACAGTGCCGCGGGTCGATGCGCGCGCCGATGGGCCAGACCCAGCCGCTCCAGCAAGGTGCTGGCCCGGTCGCGGCGCACGGCCCGAGGGACACCGGCCAGTGCCGCGGGAAATGCGACATTGTCGAGTGCGCTCAGAGCGCCCAGCAGGTTGAACGATTGGAAGACGAACCCGATCTCGTGCAGTCGAAGGCGGGCCAGCTCGGTATGTCCAAGACGCGACAGGGCGCGGTCCTGGATGCGGATCTGGCCGCTGGTGGGCGAGAGCAACGCCCCCATCAGCTGGAGCAGCGTGCTCTTTCCCGACCCGGAAGGCCCCATGATCACGATCAGTTCCCCGGGGGCCACCGACAGGCTCACCTCGTCGACCGCCCGCACTGCGCCTGGGCCCTGGCCGAATGCCTTGGTGACACGGTCGAGCTGCAGAACGGTCATGCGCGAAACACCTCGCCCGGATCGATACGCGCGATGCGCGTCAGCGGGACAGTCGAGGCCAGCAGCGCCATCACCACCGCCGCCCCGGCTATCCAACCCAGATCGGTCAGACGTATCTGCGAGACGAAGGCCGGGACCCACCGCGCCGCCGCGGCGCGGGCGCCGAGCGCCAGCCCGACGCCGAGCAGGTAGCCGATCAGCGCCGCGAGCATCGCCTGAGTGGCGATCACGACGACGAGCTGGCCGGCGCGGGCGCCGAGGGCCTTGATCACCCCGTACTCGCGACGCTTCTCCAGCACCGCCGAATAGATGGTCAATCCGATCACCGCGACACCGACGGCGAAGCCGATAACCAGCAGCACGGTGATCACGGGCAAGAAGCTGTCAGTGATCACCCGCTGGTTGACGGCCACAACAGCGGAGGTGTCATGGACGGCGAGTTTGGGTGAGAGCGCATCGATTTGGGTGGCCACGGCACCCTGATTAGCGGACGGTGCCAGCTGGACCAGCAGAGCGTTATCGACGTTGGGCATGGCGAGTATGCATCGCGCGGTGGGAATGGCGACGTAGGCGTACTGGAACATCACCATGTCACCGCCGCTGCTGATCCCGCTCACGCGCAACGGGATTCCGTTGAGGGTGAGGTGCTCGCCGAGGCGCACACCATGTTTGGTGGCGAACACCTCGTCGATGACGATCCCATCCGGGCCGGGCGCCCCGGAGCCGTCAACGATGCGGGCCGGGCCGGCGATCGGCGCCGCGGGATCGAACCCGACGACGTACAACAACGCCTGCTGGTCGTGCAGGGTGAAGCCGACCTGGCGGGCAAGGTAGGGATCCACTGCCACCACTCCCGGTATCGCCGCGATCCGGTCACGTTCGGCGTCGGGCACGATCGAGTAGGAATGGAAGAAGTCGGCAGTGCCCTGCTGGACCACCCACAACTGGGCCGGGATTCGCTCGAAATAGCCGCTGACCTTCGTTTCGTAGGCCACATACAGGCCCCGCAACACGACGATCAGCATCACCGCCAGCGCCACACCGCCCACCGAGATGGCCAGCCGCATCCGCTCGCTGACCAAGTTCTTCACGGCAAACGAGATCATGGCCGGGTCTCCGGGTCGAGGCCGGGATGTGTCATGCGGTCGGCGTCTCCTCGCGCTCACACCTGCGCCGTGCGCAGTCGCAGCGCGTTGACGATCACCGAGATGGAACTGAACGTCATCGCGGCGGCCGCGATCATCGGCGAGAGCAACAGGCCGATCGCCGGGTAGAGCACCCCGGCGGCGATCGGGACACCCAAAGCGTTGTAGGCGAACGCCCAGAACAGGTTCTGATGCATGTTGCGCATCGCCGCCTGGCTGAGGTGGCGTGCCTGCACGATCCCGCGCAGGTCGCCCTTGACCAACGTGATGCCGGCGCTTTGCATGGCGATGTCGGTGCCGGTGCCCATCGCAATCCCGACCTGCGCTTGGGCAAGGGCGGGCGAATCGTTGATGCCGTCACCGGCCATCGCCACGAACCTGCCCTCGTCCTGCAATCGCTTGACGATCTGCGCCTTCTGATCAGGCAGCACACCGGCCACCACCTCGTCGATACCCAGGTGGGCGGCGACCGCCTTGGCGGTGGTTTCGTTGTCGCCGGTCAGCATGACGATGCGGATACCGGCATCGTGCAGCGCGGTGATCGCAGCCGGGGTGGTGTCCTTGACCGGATCGGCGACCGCTACCAGCCCGCACAACTGGCCGTCGACGGCGACGAACATCGCCGTCTTGCCCTCGGCGCGCAGTCTCTCGGCATCCGACGACGATGATGTGGTGTCGATGCCCAGCGCTCCCATCAGAGCGTCGTTTCCCAACGCGACCTGCTGCTCTCCGATGCGCCCCTGCACGCCCTGACCGGGGATCGCACGGAAGTCTGCGACATCGTCCAACTGCACTCCACGCTCCTCGGCGCCGTGCACGATCGCAGCAGCCAGCGGGTGTTCGCTACCACGCTCGAGCGATGCCGCCAGGCCCAGGACCGTGGCCTGGTCGAATGAGCCCAACGCGACCACATCCTGCAGCCGGGGCCGGCCCTCGGTCAACGTCCCGGTCTTGTCACTGACCAGCGTGTCAACGCGTCGCATCGTCTCGATCGCCTCGGCGTTCTTGAACAGCACGCCAAAGGTCGCGCCCTTGCCAGTGGCCACCATCACCGACATCGGAGTGGCCAGCCCGAGTGCACATGGGCAGGCGATGATCAGCACCCCGATCGCGTTGAGCACCGCATAGGCCAGCGCCGGCGCTGGACCCCACACCAGCCACACCACAAAGGTTGCAGCCGCGATAATCACCACCGCCGGAACGAAATACGCCGACACCACATCGGCCAGCCGCTGGATCGGGGCCCGGCTGCGGCTGGCCTCCCCCACCATGTGCACAATTTGGGCCAGCACGGTGTCGCGCCCGACCCGCTGAGCCTCGATGATCACCGAACCGGTGCCGTTGACCGTCGCCCCGATGACACGCTCACCCGGTGTTTTCTCGACGGGGATCGGCTCACCGGTAATCATCGACTCATCGATCGCGGTCGCCCCTTCTACGACAACGCCGTCCACGGGAACCTTCTCGCCTGGACGTACCCTCAGCCGATCCCCGACCAGCACCTCAGCAACGGGAACGTCTTCCTCGGAGCCGTCCTCGCGCACCCGTCGCGCCGTCTTGGGGGCCAGCTCCAACAAGGAGCGGATTGCGGCATTGGTGGAGCTGCGGGCCCGCAACTCCAATACCTGACCAAGTAGGACCAGTGTCATGATGATGGCCGCCACCTCGAAATACACCGGCGGAAAACCCTGCTCGGTGCGCAACGACGCCGGAAAGGCACCCGGCGCCAGCACCGCCACCAGGCTATAGAGGTAGGCTGCCCCGATACCCAGGCCGGTCAGCGTAAACATGTTGGGGCTGCGCGCAGCCAACGAACGCCAGAACCGCACGAACACCAGCCCGCCCACGAACATGACCGGAGTGGTCAACACCAACTGCACCCAATCTGAAACCACCTGGGAGACAACGCTGGTCATACCCAGCACCACCACCGGCAGCGACAACACCGCGCTGATCCAGAACCGCCGCGTCATCGCGGCCAGCTCGGCAGCCTCCTGATCGCCGCCGCCGTCAACCTCGCGACGCTCCAGGGACATCCCGCACTTCGGACACGCCCCGGGCACGTCGCTGCGCACTTCAGGGTGCATCGGGCAGGTATACACCCCCGCGGCCCCATCGGACCGATCAGCCTGCGGATGGCGCATAGGAACCGAACTCATGACCTCAACCTCCGTCATGTTGGTGACTACGTACGAACCAGGCGGCAACCTCGCGGCAGACGATGCACATTGCAGGTCGGACATGTAAATGCCCACCGCCCCAGGCACACTTCACTCGCGCCCACTGGCCAGGCGCCACCTGCGGCCGGCCGACCGCGCACAGCGGCCGATCGAAACGAAACAACACCGCCGCGGGTACGCGGCAGCTGGGCTGAAACGGGTTGGCGACGACACCGTCGACCGGCCAACTCGGCTAGGGGCGCGGCGGGGTCGGACTGACAGATGTCGAGGGTTGGCGCCCCATTCCACCGGGCCCCATTCCGCCAGGACCCATCATGCCCCCAGGACCCATCGGACCATTTGGACCCCAGGTGCCGCCGGGCCCCATCATGCCGGGACCCCACGTCCCACCGGGTCCTGGTGACCATTCACCGCCGTGGTAGGTCCTGTTGTCGTCGCGGCCGCTGTAGTACCTGCCGGTGTAGAACCCGGAGAAAAAGACCACCGCGACAACGAACACCACGCCGGCGACGATGCCCACCCATGCCGCGACCTGGCCCACCCTGCTGGGCGAGTTCGTCCACGATGGGGTCTGGGCGGGTGCATCGACTCGCGATTCGGGCGTTTCGCTCATTTCACTTTCCTCTCTATCTTCCGCATGTCTTCATGCGACCACCCGCTCAGCGAGCGGCAAGACGTCCGGTGGCGGCGCCGATGCAGCGCCCTCTGGCTGGTATTCCGCTGATCAACAACATCATTTGGTCCGCTACGCGGAATCTCATCAACTTGTCTCATTGCCTCCGCCGGACGGATACCCGGCGTCGAACTCTCCCAACCGCCCTGGTGCACCAGTACCGCTGCACCCTGTGGCCCACTGGGCCCTGGCAGAGTACTCACGAGGCGGCGGTGGAAGGCTGGGTAGTCAGCGCGTCGATGACGGCCCGCAGTTTGGACCCGACCTGTCCGGCAACGTCCTGCAAGGCGGGCTCGCCGGTCACATCGACCAACACGCGCGGGTTGATCGCCTCGACGATGACGGTGCCCGGCTCGGCGGGGTCGGCACGCACGACGACGTTGCAGGGCAACAGCAGTCCGATGCGCGGGTCGATGGTGACGGCCTGATGAGCCAGCGAAGGATTACACGCACCAAGGATCAGATAGTCCTCCAGGTCTGCGTTGAGCTTCTGTTTCAACGTTGCCTTCACGTCGATCTCAGTGAGTACGCCAAACCCTTGACTCGACAAGGCGTCTCGCGTCCGCTCTACCGCGTCATCAAACGATGTGCGCAGCGTCGTCGCAATCGCGATCGTCACAAGATCACTTCCTCTCCTTTTCTGGCTCACTCGCTCAGTGAGCACATCTGACTGCGATAGGTCTCGCCTCCATGTCCACTACGCGAAGCCGCGGCGCTCGTCAGCCGGTGCCGGTGACGTTCAGCTCCGCGTACATGCGGGCCAGGTAGTGGCCGGGGACATTGCAGATCACTTCGTAGCGCCCGGGCGGCAGGCTGATGGTTGTCCAGCCAGCCGCTCGGGGAGCGATCCCGTTTCCATCGCCTTCGCCGCAGGTGCGCGCTGCATGGCCGAGCGCGGCCGATTCGTCTACCTCATCGTCGGCGCCGACGGCCCGCTGACCCGGGTACTGGCCGGATGCCAGGGGCAGCACCGTTACCTCGTGGACCAGGGCACCGGTATTGATCGCCCGGAAGGACACCGCACCTGCCGAGACGGTGGCCGGGTCGAGAGTGAGGCGCATCATCCCCATGCCAGGCCACCCATAGCCGCGCGCCCCCGGATATCGATTGCCGGGTCCACCCGGCCCATACGGGCCGTTTGCGCGAGGCCCCATCACGGCGCCCATGTCGGTCAGGGTGGCGTCGATGACCGTACCGGTCAACGCCGGGGTCTCACACGAGGGAACGTTGAACCACCTACCGGGCCTGTCGAAACCCGTGGCGGCCAGTAGTGCGGTCGTGGTCACGCCGAGTACCAGCGACGCGGCGCCGATGGTCAGCACGAGTCGTCGCCGGTGGGCTGTCATGGAGGTCATCGGTGCTCGCGCAGTGCCGTCATGCGCCGACGGAACTCGTCCTCATCAACCTCACCGCGAGCAAACCGTTCGGTCAGCACGTCCTCGGCCCGCGGCGACACCCGCGGACTGCTCTGGTGTCGGGCACCGGCGCCAACGGTCAAAGCCCGCACGCCCAGCACGATCGCGGTGATCAGCCCGCCCCAAAACAGCACCATCACCACGGTCATCATGATCCAACCGCCCCAGCCCCAGTCGCCATACCACATCATGTCGTGCCCTTCTTTCCGTTGGCGGTCCACGTTCCCAACCTGCTTTGAGGCCACAGCGAAGAATCCGCATGGGCATTGTTCCGGCCCGAAAGGCGGATCCCTGCGAATTCCTTGCCTGACGCGATCGCTGAGAGTCGGCCTAGCATTTGGCAACCGACCCAACAAGCAGGAACCCGGCCAGGACGAGCGCCGCGGCCATGGGATAGCCGAGCAATAAGTCCTGCTGCCCCACCATATTCAGCCGCCCAAGATGGGCAACTATGTGCACGACTGCCATCACCGATCCGACTGCGACGAACAGCCAGCCGACGATTTTCCTCCGCCGCTCGCGCCGGTACGCCGGGGTGTAGGCCGCAGTACGACTACGCGCCGGCAGACGGCGAATTGGACTCAAGGCGACCACCTACCACTTCCCGCTTCCAGTACGCATCGTGATAGTACTATGTCAGTTAGTAGTTACACAGGCGCGTTGCGCTCTGCGACGGGGTCGTGTCCGGCACATGCCAGTACTGCGAGGGCGCGTCGGGACTACGCTCTGGGTAGCCAGGCAATGCAATTTCTGTTGAGGTCACACCGTCCACGACGTGGGCCCGACATCAACAGCCGGGAGGCCGTGAGTGCAGACACGAGGGTTCGGGGAATTGGAGGCGGTCGTCATGCGCCGCATCTGGAGTCGTGGCGCCAACGCGTCCACGACGGTGCGTGAGATCTTCGATGAACTGGCAGCTGAGCGCACGATTGCCTACACCACGGTGATGTTGACGATGGACAACCTGCACACCAAAGGCTGGCTCGCACGGGAACGCGACGGTAGGGCCTACCGATACTGGGCCACCCTGTCGCGGGAGGAGCACAGCGCCCGCCTCATGTGGGAAGCCCTGGAGGCCGGCGGGCGTCCCGATCTGGTGCTCACCCACTTCATCGAATGGATCGGGCCTGAGGACTCCGCGCGGCTCCGGGCCGCGCTGCGCCGGCCGCGAAAACGACCAAAGAAGCGGTGAGAACGGCTATCTGCCCGCGGCGTCCAGCTCATACGATAGTAACGATCGGTATCGCGCCTCGGTGCCAGCTTCACGCGGGCCGTTGTCGCAGATGAAGCTCGGGGGCACTAGCGCGAGGCTAGGTGAGCCACCGACCGTGTCACGCGGCCGCGCACGACGACAGCGCCATCAGCCCGATAATGCCGAGGAATGTGACCGCGGCCAGCGCTAGTGCGGCGCCACAGACAGCCGCGACTGTGCCCGAACGCCGCACTGGACCGCCCGAGGCTTGCCCCTCCAGACGCGCCAATCGCAGCTTTGTGCACTCACCGCCGGCGATTGCCAACGCTGCCGAAGGCGCCGGGATGGCTCCCAGTAGCTGCAGGGCGCGCAGCAAACCCTGACTGCCGTGACGGCGTGCGGCGTGCGCATCGGCGTCGAGTTCCACCAGGGTGCGCACCAACGACGGGGAGCTGCGCATCAGCGGCAGCCAACCCATTCCAGCTGCGACCGCCGCCGCGACTGCCATCACCAGGTGATGGCGACGCTGGAGGTGTGCTCGTTCATGACCGAGCACGGCCGATACCGCGGACTGATCGAGGCATTCCCGCAGCCCATCGGTCATCACGATCAGGGACGGGTCACCGGCCAGGCTGTAGGCCAGCGGCTGGGCAGTGGGCAGCCACAGCACGCTGCCGGGTTCAGGGCCGCTGCCGGTCAACAGCCAGGCGAACTCGACGTGCCGCTGGTGCAGGCGGCGGCGTTGTTTGGCTGTACGCCGCAACTGCCAGCCTCCGCGAAGCACAGCGGCCGCGATCGCAGCGGCGCTGAGGATCCCGGCGACCGAGTCCACCCGGGCCGACGGAGCGTTGTGCAAGGCCAGCCAACACCAATGCCCCAGCTCGGCCAACGCCGGCAGGGCCACTGCAATCAACGTCGCGCAGACCGCAAGCACCCACAACGCCAACACCACCCCCGCGTCCAGCCCGCCCCGCACCATGGCACGCAGCACCGCCGGCGCCAAAGTACCCACGGCTACCCCGACGACAATCCACAACACGACCGCGGTCATTCGCGTCGGCGCCGATCTCGTAGTCCACGCGTCAACGCCTCGGATTCGGCTTCGGTCGCGCCCCGTGCGAAATGCAGCAGCGCCGCAGTCGGGTCACCGCTGTCGGCAAGCAACTCCCGTAGCGCATCGGTGGCAGCCTGAATGCGGCTGCGAGTCGCCAGGTAGCTGTAGGCGCGGCCGTCGAGTTCCCGGCTCAGCCAGCCCTTACGGTAGAGGTTGTCCATCACCGTCATCACGGTCGTGTACGCGGGCTGACGGGTGGGTTCGAGACAATCGAGGACCTCACGCACCCGAACACGCCCGTTGGCGCTCCAGACCACATCCATGATCGCTGCCTCCAGCTCACCCAGCCCCGGCAGCGGCCGACGCGGCATCGCTGGAGCGCGGCGCACGCCGCGCGAGGTCGCTTTGCGGGCACTCACCACCCCTGGACTCCTCGCGTCACGTCAGCACCTGCTTGCCGTGCATCCACAAGCTGAGCGAACACCGTCACGCGCCTTCCATGCGACCGACCACACCGCCGGTATCGACACGGTAACTCAATGGCACCAAGGGCGGTGCGGTTAACATGCGGTGGCGTCGCCGGCACCCGATTACGCACTTGCCCCTCATCACGGGTGGCCGGCGTCGAGCTCGACTGGCGGCGTCGGCACGGTCGCCGCGGTGACGGCACTCGCCGGCAGCGGGCACGCACGCAGGGCGGCTACCCGTCGCCACAGCGCCCACACCAGCAAGGCCAACGCCGCCACCGCGATCAACGGCTGTATCGGCGCCCATAGGTTGAGTGCACCGCTGACGCCGAATGCCGCGATGACCAGCTTGTTGCAGACCGGACACCCCACGGCCAGGAACGATCCGACGTTGGCGATCAGGCCGGCCCGTGCGGGCGACGGCGGCAGGGTTGCGGGGCGACGCACATAGGTGGCCAAGAGCACCCCGCTCAGCGCGGCGGTAGCAAGCCACACCGCATAACTCCACCACGGTGCGGGGATCATCCGCACGAAGAACGGGTTGGCGATCAGCGCGCTCGGAATGCCCATCGCCACCGCAACCGCTGCCGCCCCGAGGAGGGCAACCAGCCACTGCAGACCTGTCCACCGACGCACGATCACCTCGTCATCATCCCGATGCATCCCTCCGCAACTACTAACACTCATAGTAGTGTATAGGCCTTGGCTGTTGAACCCTCTGACACGGCGAGCGGATTCAGGTCAGTGCGCTGCCCTGCCGCCACCGCTCCCACGACATAGACCAGTCGCCGTTCTGCCACACCCGTAGTGGCTCGCCTCCGGTGTTGCGGACCTCAACGATGTCACCAGGGCTGGAGAACTCGTAGAACCATCGCGCATTTTCGCCGCTGAGGTTCAAACACCCATGCGAGACGTTGGCGTTGCCCTGGGCCCACACGGTGGCATCGAGTTGATGCAAATACACGCCGTCCGTGCTGATTCGGGTGGCGTAGTAAATGGTCTCGCGGTACCCCAGGCGCGAGTTGATGGGAAGGCCGTAGGTTGAGGAGTCCATCACCACCGGGTTAGCCTTGTCCATCACTGTGTAGACGCCACGCTGAGTCCAAAATGAGATCCTCTGGCCTGCAATGGTTTCGCTGCCACCCATACCCATCGAGGTGGGCATGGTTCGCACCAGCTTGCCGTTGTTGTAGACGCTGATCTGTTTGGTCGCATCATCGGCGATCGCTACATGGGCATCACCGATGGCGAAGCTGGCACGGACGTCTTCCTGCCCGTAGAGACCACCGCCCAGGGAGGCGCCGTAGATGTTGGCCGTCACGGTCACTATGGTGCCCGGCGAATAATACTGCGGCGGGCGCCAATGCGCGTTCTGATCGTCCAGCCAATACCAGGATCCACTGACGGCTGGTGAGGTGGTCACCGCCAGCCGCCGCTCGGCGGCCGCCTTGTCGATGATCGGCTCATCGAAATGGGCGACGATCACCATGCCGACCCCGTACGTTGCGCCGTCCCGCAGGGGAATTCCGGCAGTTGTCGTCAGCGATAGCTCGGTCTGATTGCCCGGGGTCAGGGTGGAAAACGTTGACACCCGGCTACCCGGCACACCGTTGGTGCCCATAGCCGATACCTTGATGGTGTAGTTCCGCCCGTAGCCCAGGGGCACACTGGGCTTCCAGACCATGTTGTCAGGTGTCATGACGCCGAAGATGCGCCCACCCTGCTCGTTGACCATCACCACATCACTCAGGGTGCCGACGGTGGCCGTCACCGTCACCACCGCCAGGGGATCGACGTCCTGCGCGCCCGGACCGGGCGCAATGGTCATTTCCGCTGGTGCGCGTGGGGTCGCATCGTCGGCATCACTCGCCGCAACCATCGCTTCGGTGCGCGGACAACGGTCGCCGCACCGCGCCAGATCAACCTTGACGAGCCCGCCCAGAACACCGGTGATGACCAGTATGGCGGCAAGCAACCCGACGCGTAACCGACGATCAGAGACCACGGACATCTCCCGCGACGTATGTGACCCACACCCGCGGGCCATTCCCACAAACCTACTAGTCACAATAGTAGATAGACGAACACGCAACGCGCCTTGCCGCTACCGCTCCCTTTCGCGCCGCAGGTGTTCCCGCTGGTATTCATACGCGCAAATTCCCTGTCAGCCAGGAACTTTCCCGCCACGCTGCGAAAGCCGAACCGTTACCGAGATGAGACTGTGACGGATGTTGCCAGCGAGACTGAAGTGATACGGTCGCGCTACGTACTAATACGCTTAGTACTTACGACCGCCGGCCGACGGTGACGCGCCTTGCGCGCACCCCCATCTGAGGGAGACCACCCGATGAGGCGTTCACCCCGCCACGTTCGCCACGCGACCACAACATTGGCCATCGCTGCAGTGCTCGCCACCACACCAGGGACCGCGCGCGCCGCCCACGACGGCACCCTCGACGAGGCTGATACCGAGCTCGCCACGCTGATCGTCGACGTCGCCGAGGCCGACCAGCGGTTGGCCAATATCGGCGCCAAGATTCAAGGCAAACAGGAGGGCGTCAACAAAGCCCTGGCCGAAGTCTTGGCGGCCCGCGACGCCGCAGCCGCCGCCCGCCGCGACGTCACGACCAGCCAGCAACAACTCATCGACGCCAACGCGGCCATCAACTCCGCTCAGCAGCGATTCGACGATTTCGCCGCGGCCACTTACACCAACGGCCCGGCGAGCTCCCTCCTGTCGGCCAGCAGCCCCGAAGACATCATCGCGGCCGCTGGCACCGGCCACACCCTGACCTTGAGCTTCGACCAGGCGGTGGCCGACCTGCAGCGCGCACGCACTACCCAGGCCAACCGCGCATCGGCCGCCCGGGCCGCCCAGCAACGCGCCGATCAGGCCGCGGCCGACGCTCAGCGCAGCCAGGATGCGGCGGTGGCCGCTTTGACCGAAGCCCAGCAGCAATTCGGCGCCCAGCAGACCGAAGTCGACCGGCTGGCCACCGCGCGCGACGAGGCACAGGCGCGCCTGGCTGCCGCCCGTGCGCCGGCCCCGGCATCGACTGTCGCAGCACCGAGCCCCTCGGCCCTTCGGACCGGCGGCGACCGCTGGGACCAGTCCGCCCCGGGCACGCCCGCTACCGCCGACGCGGCCCAATGGGACACCACACTGCCGATGGTGCCCAGCACCAACATCGCCGCGGACCCGGTCGCCATCATCAATGCGGTGCTGAAGATCTCAGCCCGTTCGGTGCAGCTCACCGCCGACATGGGGCGTCGGTTACTCACCAAATTGGGCATCCTCTCCGAGCCCGCTGCCGCCGCCGACCCCGGTTTCACCAACGGGCGGATCCCCCGCGCCTACGGGCCCCAAGCCTCCGAATACGTCGTCCGCCGCGCCATGTCCCAACTCGGGGTGCCCTACTCGTGGGGTGGCGGAAACGCCAGCGGACCCTCCCGCGGTATCGACTCCGGGGCCAGCACAGTCGGCTTCGACTGCTCCGGGCTGATGCTCTACGCCTTCGCCGGTGTCGGCATCAAACTGCCCCACTATTCCGGCAGCCAGTACAACGCCGGTCGCAAGGTCCCTTCATCGCAGATGCGCCGCGGCGACCTGATCTTCTACGGCCCCAACGCCAGCCAACACGAAGCCATGTATCTTGGCAACGGTCAGATGCTCGAGGCACCCTTCACCGGCTCCCAGGTCCGTATCGCCCCCGTACGCACCGGAGGAATGATGCCCTACGTCACCCGACTCATCGAGTACTGAGGGTGCGGCGTCGGGCATAACAGGTGATCGCCTCGATGAGATGATCCAGCGATGACTTCGGGAAAGGCACGTCTTCGAACCCTTCTTCGCCGTTGGTATATGCGCTCAACCGCGTTGTCCATCCCTGGAGAGGGGAATCGGACGTATGTGCGTGCTCTCTATAAGGTTTGGTCGCGAATGTACGACTGGAGTATCAATCTGGACCCGGCCTTCCGTGCCAATGCAGCGAAAATGATGGCAGCGACAGTGAATCCACGTGACCGGGTGCTCGATGTCGGCATCGGCACCGGCCTACTGGCAGAACTCGGGGCCGAGCGAGCCGGCGAATACACGGGAGTGGACTACTCGGCAGCCATGCTTGCAGCGGCCGCGCGCAAGATGAGCAAGCGACACCAGAGCAACGTTGCGCTGCATTGGGGTGATGCGACATCCCTCCCATTCCCCTCGGTCACATTCGATTGCGTAGTCAGCTCTTTCGTCCTGCCACACTTCACGATTGAGGAGAAACAAGTCGTGTTGAACGAGATGGCGCGTGTGCTCACCCCCGGTGGCCGACTCGGGCTGTTCTTGGCTCAAGGAGAGGTAGCATCCCTGTTCGCCACTCGTGATCAGCTAGAACTCCTGTGCGCGAACGCAGGCTTCACCCAGGTACAGATATCAGACCACGACGACGTCTATCGGATCATCACGGCGAAGCTGGCATAGTCTGCGCCACCTCGGCGGTGGGGCTGCTGATTCCGCAGGGCGTGACCCCGTTCAGCGTGTCCGCCGCCTCAGGGAGCCAGTAGCCGACGCAGCGTGTCGCACTGCATCCGGGAGATGTCGGCCTGTTCGGGCTCCGGATATTCCTGCAGGTGCTGTAGCGACCAATGGTCCAAGCAACGCAGGACATCGGTGACCAGTGCCACCTGCAACGACACGGGCAGGTCGTCGAGGATGGCACCACAGGCACGACCACTGGCCAGCGCACCGGTCAGCCACGCGGCGATGGACTGCAGCACCCCGGCGATGGCCGAACCCTGCTGGACGGGCGCGTCCGGCAGATAGAACAGTCTGCCCACCTCGGCATACCAGTCCCCGCGAGCCGCAACGGCCAGCACATCGGTGATCAGCCGGGCCACCGCGTCCCAGTAGTGCGGACCGGCCAGCTCCTGGGGTGCCGGAATGTCGAGCACCCCGGCAAACTCGACCATCGCCTCCTGCACGACGACGTCGAACAGCGCCGCCTTCGACCCGACGTAGTGGTAAAACGAGCTCTTCGGCATGCCACAGTCGCGGATGATCGCGTTGAGCGAGGCGTGCTCGTACCCCTTGGCGGCAAACTCCCGCGCGGCCGTCTCCAGCAATCGGCGCCGTCGTTCGGGCGTGAGTTCACCGGTTGACACGGGGCCAGCCTACCAATGTTGTACCACCCGGTCCAATGGTGCTACCGTCGCTGTGGACCAGGTGGTACAACGCGGAGTGGGAGCGGAGCCGAGATGCCTGAAACGACGGATGTGGCCACCCAACTCGATATTGCCCGCCGCAGCCGGATGCGCGTGCTCGTCCTCGGCGCCGGTGTGGCGGGAGTCACCGTTGCCGAGACGCTGCGCGCCAACGGTGTGCACCCGGTGGTGGTCGAGCGGGCCGATCCCGGCAGCGACGCCGGCTACATGCTGGGCCTGATGCCATTCGTCGACCCCGTGCTACGCGACCTCGGCGCACAAACCCGCTATCACGAGAGCAGTGTCGGGATGCACCGATACCGTCTGCACGGGGCCTCCGGAACGGTGCTGAAGGACTATTCGCTAGATCAGGCGATCGCACAGTTCGGTGATTACCGCGGAATCGAACGGGGGCAGCTGCTGCGCGTGCTCGGGCTCGACGCGCTGCCGGTGAGCTACGGCACCACGCTGACCGGTCTGCGACAGGACGCCGACCGGGTCTATGTCTGCCTGGCCGAAGCGGGCCGGCAGATCGAGGCCGAGTTCGATGCCGTCGTCGTGGCCGAGGGCATGCACTCGGCCACCCGTTCGCTCATCCTGGAACCCGCCGATGTCGACACCTTCGACACCGGCTGGGGCGGCTGGGTAGCGTGGATCGGCGTCGACGGCGCCATCGATCGCTACGAGGAAACGTGGGGCGCAGCGTCGTTCGTGGGGCTCTACCCTGTGCCCGATCGCATCGGCGTGTTCGTCGGCGGGCCCCATGAGGCGACGGCCGCGGGCGCGTTGGCGTTCAGCGAGCGGGTCGAACACAGCCTGCGGACGATCGACGATCGCTGTGCACGCGCGCTGCAGGCGGTCGCGAGCGCACCAGACGCCTACTACTGGGACATGTCCGACATCCGGGCCCGCAGGTGGACCGTCGGGCGCGTCGCCCTGCTCGGCGATGCCGCGGCAGGGTTCTTACCCACCGCCGGGGTCGGTGCAGCCATGGCGATGGAATCGGCGGCGGTTCTGGCTCATACGCTGGCCGGTGTGGATGCCGCCTCGGTACCTACCGCCCTGATTGCCTACGCGCGTATGCAGCGCCCCCGCGTGCAGAGCGCACAGAACAACTCCCGCCAGCTTGCACGGTTGATGTTCCGCCGCGGGCGGCTGGTGGCCAGGGCACGCGACGTGCTCACGCGGTTCGTCGGGGTCAACACCGCGCTGGGACCCATCCGAAAGTTGTTGGCGCAAAACCGATCCGTCCCAGGTTCGCCAGAACACGTCGCCGCACCGAGCAGGCCGGCTCCGACAACCGCAACGAAAGACATCTCACGAAGTTAATAGTCAAGCCGCGAGTTCGAGAGGAGGTGGGAACGC
>Ga0055451_10000497_pt1 | contig 15775 bp, 17 predicted proteins | sample China_Galinas_PW_3_FD_57745 | JGI IMG/M metagenome (GOLD analysis project Ga0055451, IMG submission 57745) | Wetland microbial communities from San Francisco Bay, California, USA, that impact long-term carbon sequestration - China_Galinas_PWB_D2 | ecosystem: Environmental > Aquatic > Marine >... | reverse complement strand
GTGATCCGCGATCACGACGGGGGGCGTCAGGTGATCCGCCTCGAGTACTCGGCGCACCCTTCGGCTCAGGACACGCTGGCCGAGGTGTGCGCCGACATCGCTCGTGATGCCCACGGCGTCCGAGCGCTGGCGGCAAGCCACCGCATTGGCACGCTGGCCATCGGCGACGCAGCGCTGGTCGCCGCCGTCGCCGCTGACCACCGCGGGGCGGCATTTGAGACGTGCGCGAAGCTCGTCGACACCATCAAGGCACGGCTACCGGTGTGGAAGCACCAGTTCTTCGTCGACGGGACCGACGAGTGGGTGGGGTCGGCCTGAGCCGTCCTGCCTACGCGGTCGGTAGCTGAGGACTCGGCTGCATGAGTCCCAGGATGGCGTCGTTCATCGTGATGTCGTTGTTCTTGATCGCCGTCATCAGATCGGTCAGGTAGTCGGCGTTTGCCCCTTGCACCGGCAGGCTGTCCGTACCGACCAGGTGAGGAATGCCCTGTACAGCGGGGAATGTGCCGTCCGTCATGAACTGGTTGGCCGCGTCGTACACCGGAGCCGGGATGTCCGGCAGCGGTGACGCGGGCTCGGCGGGCGCCAGCGGCGCCTGAAGCGAGGTCTGGGCGATGACCTCCGACTGCTCGGGCGGCGAACCCGGCGCCTCTCCCACGGGCTCGCTCTGCGACGCGTCGACGATCATGCCGTCAACGGGCGCGGGAAACTCGTCGGCTGCGGGCAGCACGATGTCGTCCGGTGCCGCCGGCGCGGCGATGGTCTCGATGACGGGCTCGGCCGGGGGTGCGTCGGGTGCTGGCGGCAGGTTCTCGGGCGCCGGGGGCAGGTTCTCGGGCGCCGGGGGCAGGTTCTCGGGCGCCGGGGGCAGGTCCTCGGGTGCCGGTGGCAGGTTCTCGGGTGCCGGGGGCAGGTCCTCGGGTGCTGGCGGCAGGCCGTCCGGCAGCTGCGGAGCGTCCAGCGCCGTAGGAAGCGCGCCGTCCTCGGCGGTGGCGTCGAGGGCTTGCACCTCGTTGGCTACGGGAACGGTGCGAGGTGTCGCGGAGGACAGCCCGGTGCCGCAGGTCGGCCACGCGCCGCGGCCCTGCCGGGCCAGGACCCGCTCAGCGACGGCGATCTGCTGCTCCCGCGTCGCCATATGCGCCGCGGGTGCGTAATCGCTGCCTCCAGCGGAACTCCAGGTGCCAGGCGAGAACTGCAGGCCGCCCTGATAGCCGTTGCCGGTGTTGATCGCCCAATTGCCGCCGGATTCGCAGCGGGCCACACGGTCCCATTCGCCGTCGGTTGCCGCGGCCGCCTGAGCGCTGAGCGCCAGGCTGCTGCCTCCGATGACCGCGCCCGTGAAGGCGACTTTCGCGACGTTGATGTTGGATTGGGTGGGCTTGCGATGCCGTCCACTCATGCGCCGAACTAGTCCTCTCTGTATGCGCCTGCGGGGTCAGCTGTCGGGTTCGGGCAAGAGAGGCCGCCCGGCCGGTGCTTCGTTCGCGCGAATGACGCGAATGCAGCGCCGGCTTCACCCCAAGGAACCGCTTGCGGCTCCTGGTCCGATGTCGGTGGACCGGGTGGGTCCCCCGCCTCCATCCACGGTGTCGTCGTGTTCTTCCCTCGTGGATGGAGCTCGGCGCGAAAGGGAAGAAGGGCCAACCGTATTGGACGTGGGCTGGCTTGCAGGAGACCGTAACGCCTTGCGCGGTTTCCGTCACCTTTTGATGGTCTTGGCGTTTCGGTGCGTGGCGAAGCGGAAATCCCCAAGACAGGACCGTGTTCCTGCTGGTGGTTGGTGGCCGAGACCGGGCCGAGTCCGCGCTGTAATCAAAACGTTATGTGACGCAAATCACGCCTATCCGCCGGCGAATGGCGGGAGAACGTCGATCGTCTGTCCGGCTCGCAACTGCGTGGCCGGGTCACGGACCGCGACGCCGTCGCACAGGAAGGAACATCGCGCGAGCACCTTCGCCAGCGCCGGGTTCGCTTCACCGAGCCGGTTCGCCACGTCAGCCAGGCTGTCGCCGGACTCCACCGTCAGCGTCTCGGCTTCGACGGCTGCGGCCGCGCGAGCCGCACCGAAGTAGCGCACCGTGACGCGCACTTCCGTAGAAAGGGCCGTCATTGCTATCCGCCGATCGCGCTCATCGGTCGGTCGGGCTGGACAAAGCTCGGGTCGTTGATCCCGTGTCCGGCCGCCTTGACCCACATCGCTGACCGCCACGCCGCCTCGACGGCCGCGTCGTCGGCGCCGCCGCGCAGCAACCCCAGCAGGTCGGTTTCGGCGGTGGCGAACAGGCAGTTGCGGACCTGGCCGTCGGCCGTCAACCGAGTGCGGTCGCACGCCGAGCAGAACGCGTGCGACACCGACGCGATCACGCCGACCGTGGCCGGCCCGCCGTCGACTCGCCACAGTTCCGCGGGAGCAGAGCCACGAGGCGCGGGATCGGGCTCCAACGCGAAGTGGCTTCGCAACGCGGCCAGGATGTCGTCGGCGGTCAACACCTCACTGCGCTTCCAGTGGTGCTGCGCGTCCAACGGCATCTGCTCGATGATGCGCAGCTGGTAACCGTGTTCGACGCAGAATCGCAGCAGCGCCACGGCGTCGTCACGCCCCGTCACGGGGTCTAGAACCGCGTTGACCTTCACGGGATCGAGGCCCGCGGCGCGCGCCGCCTTCAGTCCGTCGAGCACGTCGGGTAGCCGGTCGCGGCGCGTGATCGCAGCGAAGCGAATTGCGTCGATTGTGTCGAGTGAGACGTTGATCCGGTCGAGCCCCGCGGCGGCCAACCGGTCCGCGCGGCGGGCCAGCCCGACGCCGTTCGTCGTGAGCGTGATTTCCGGCCGGGGCCCCAGCCGTGCCGTGGCCGCGATGATCTCCTCGAGGCTTTTCGACAGCAGCGGCTCACCGCCGGTGAACCGGACGCTGGTGATCCCGAGCCGGGTAACCGCCAGCCGCAAAAGGCGGATCAGTTCGTCGGGCCGCAGCAGTCGCTGGGTCGGCAGCCAGTCGAGGCCTTCAGCCGGCATGCAGTATGTACACCGTAGGTTGCAGCGGTCGGTGAGCGAGACCCGAAGATCGGTGGCGACCCGGCCGTAGCTGTCGACCAATGGGCCGCCACTGGGCGCGGGCTGGTCCATCGGCACCCGGTTGGAAAGCACCGGCGGCAGGCCGAGCGCGGTGACCGTCATACCGGGGTCCTCGCGTCATCCACCGGCACGATGTCCTTGCCCAGCGGCAGCAGCGAAACCGGGATCAGCTTGAGGTTGGCCAACGCCAGCGGGATACCGATGATCGTGACCGCCATCGCGATCGCCGTCACGACGTGCTCGATGACCAGCCACCATCCGAACAGCACGATCCAGATGATGTTGCCGACCAGTGCGCCAGTGCCTGCGCCCGGCTTGTCGACGATCGTGCGTCCGAACGGCCATAGTGCATACGACGCGATGCGCAGCGCGGCTATTCCGAACGGGATCGTGATGATCAGGATGAAGCACAGCAGCGCCGCCAGCAGGTAACCCAGCGCCAGCCACAGGCCACCGAAGACCAACCAGATGATGTTCAGGATCAGGCGCATTGCTCCTCCAGCCGTTCCCCCAGCCTATCGCGAGTCAACAAGGCTGCTCGGCGAAGGGCGAGCCGAGTAGGATCACGACAATCGCGTCCTGCGAACTGGCGGGGCGCGTTCTTTGCGAATGACCGTCGAGACAAGCAGGTGAGACCAGTGCCGACCGGCAGGGTGAAGTGGTACGACCCGGAGAAGGGTTTCGGCTTCCTGTCCCAGGAGGACGGGGAGGACGTCTACATCCGGTCGTCCGCACTGCCCGCTGGTGTCGAGGCGCTCAAGTCCGGCCAGCGGGTGGAGTTCGGCGTGGCGTCGGGCCGTCGGGGTCCGCAGGCGCTGAGCATCAAGCTCATTGACCCGCCACCGTCGCCGCTGCATACCCGCCGCGAGAGCGGGCCAGCCGAGCACAAGCACACTCCCGACGAGCTGCACGGCATGGTCGAGGACATGATCACACTGCTCGAGAGCGCGGTGCAGCCCGAGCTGCGCAAGGGGCGCTACCCGGATCGCAAGACTGCGCGGCGAGTGTCAGAAGTCGTCAAGGCCGTCGCCCGCGAGCTCGATTCTTGATGCTTCGCGCCGAGTGTGGACCTAAGTCACGGGCTCGGCGCAAACGCGTGCATTAACTCCACACTCGGCGGGCATCCTTGACGCCATGGCTGCCTATGTCGCCAGCGGCGGCGACTTCGACCGCGACACCGACTACATCGCCACGCGGATCACCGCGGACGCGAGGAGCAAGACAGGAACCGACGGGCGTGACGATTATCCCGTCGAGCCCGGCCGCTACCGGCTGATCGTCGCCCGGGCATGCCCATGGGCAAATCGGGCGATCATCGTGCGGCGGCTGCTGGGCCTTGAACCCGTGCTCTCCATTGGTTTTTGCGGCCCAACGCACGACGAGCGCAGCTGGACGTTCGACCTCGACCCCGGCGGCGTCGACCCGGTGCTGAAGATCCCACGGCTACAGGACGCCTACTTCGCCCGGTTCCCGAACTACCCGAAGGGCATCACTGTCCCGGCGATCGTCGACGTGCCTACCGGCCAGGTGGTCACCAACGAATTCGCCCAGATCACTCTCGACCTGTCCACGCAGTGGCGGCAGTATCACCGCGACGGCGCCCCCGACTTGTACCCGGAGCAACTGCGCGCCGAGATCGACGAAGTGGCCCAACGCATCTACACCGAGATCAACAACGGTGTCTACCGGTGCGGGTTCGCCGGATCGCAACAGGCCTACGACCGCGCCTACGACCGCCTCTTCACCGCGTTGGACTGGGTATCCGAACGACTAAGCGAGCAAAGGTTTTTGGTGGGGGAGTCCATCACCGAGGCGGATGTGCGGCTGTTCACTACACTGGCGCGCTTCGACGCGGTCTACCACGGCCACTTCAAGTGCAACCGCACCAAGCTCAGCGAGATGCCGGTGCTGTGGGCCTACGCCCGGGATCTTTTCCAAACGCCGGGCTTCGGCGACACCATCGACTTCGCCCAGATCAAGCAGCACTACTACATCGTTCACGAGGACATCAACCCCAGCCGGATCGTCCCGATCGGCCCTGACCTGTCGAACTGGCTGGCGCCTCATGGACGAGAAGAATTGGGCGGCAGTCCCTTTGGCGACGGCGTTGCGCCCGGTCCGCCACCCGACGGGGAGAGGGTCCCGGCGGGTCACTCACGGCTTGTCTAGGCCCATTCGGTGCGCACCGACCACTCGGCGTGCGGCATCGGGAACACGTCTCCCTTCTCGTCTTGCACGAGCGTGAGCAACTGCACCACGACGCGGTTGAGCCGCCCGCCATTCGAGCCGACCGTCGGAATCGTCACGGCCAGTCGGCTGTTCGGCCGGAATACGTCCAACGAGGTGTCGCGCAGGTCGTCGTAGAACGCCCGCAGCAGCCACGGCGTGCGGCCGATCGTGCTCGGCACCGACAATTGCACCGGGTCGCGTGCGCCGACCGCAAGTGCGCCCTCGGTCTGGTTGCTCTCGCAGTCATTGAGATTCAACACGTTGCAATAGCTGAAGGGCCCCACCCGGGTCAGCTGCCCGCGCGAGTACGCGCTGATCTCGGGACGCTGCGGTGGCTGATCGCGCACCCGCAGCCAAATGCCCGCGCCCGCAACGGCACACACCAGCACGACGACAGCCGCAGTGGCGGCGATCACGCGCCTCACTCGGGCACCATCGCGCCGTCGGGCGCCCTGCCCTCCTGCTCCGCCACCACCGGCCGGTTGCCGCCGAAGCCGGGGATCAACGAGTCACCGCGGTAGCTCACCACGGTCTGCGCCAGGCCCAGGATCAAGAACGACGAGATCGCGGTGAACCCGACTCGAAGGTCGGTGTACACCAGCACCCCGGTGGCACCGCCGGCCACCCATGCCAGCTGCAGCAGCGACTCCGACCGTCCGAACGCCGACGCTCGCGACTCCTCCGGCAGGTCGTCCTGCAGGCAGGCGTCCAGCGACGCCTTGCCGACGGCGCTGCAGCCCGACGTGACCAGCGCGGCGATTGCCATCACCAGCAGGTCACCGAAGAACGCTGCCGCGAGGGCGGCCGCCGTGACGAGGATCGTGCAACGAACCACCAGCAGGGACGGCCGCCCCAGCTTCAGACGGGCGGCCAGCCCGTTGCCGGCGAAGTTGCCGATCGCCGCCGCGGCACCGATCATCCCGAGCAGCGCGACCTGGTGCCAGCCGTTCTGGCCCGTCTGTTTGGCGACGAACGCCGGGTACAAGAACAAGAACCCAACCATCGTCTTGATCGTGACGTTGCCCCACAGCGACGTGATGATGTTGCGGCCCAGGGGCTGTCGCGGCCGGCCGGTCCTTCGAGGCTCAGATCGGTCGTCGCCGAAGCTGTCTCGGCGTAAGGGGCCGCTGCGGCCGTGGTACGTCAGTGTGGTGGGCACCTCGCCTGCGGTGACCTCGACCCAGCGCGGGATCTGCATCGACAGGTACGCGCCGACGACGGCCACGATGACGATCACGAACAGCGCCCCGGGCAGATGGAAGAGCTTGGTGAACGAGTACTCCACGCCCGCGGCGATTCCGCCTCCGATGATCGTGCCGCCGATCAACCCGAACACGGTCAGCCGAGAGTTGACCCGCACCAAGTCGATCGTGGGCGGCATCACCCTCGGGGTCACCGCGCTGCGCAGCACCGAAAACGACTTGGACAACACCATCATCAACAGCGCGCAGGGATACAGCACCCACGGCGGGAAGCTGCCGGTGGCCGGGTCGTAATTGGCGATCAGCACGATGGCCAGCGCGGTTCGCGACACGAACGACATCGCCAACGCGACCCGGCGCCCGTGCTGCAGCCGGTCGAGCGCCGGACCGATCAGCGGCGCGATAATCGCGAATGGTGCGATCGTGATCAGTAGGTAGAGGGCGACGCGGCTCTTGCTTTCCGCCGACGCGGCCGCGAAGAACAGCGTGTTGGCCAGCGCGACGGCCATCGCAGCGTCCACCGCGAAGTTGGCCATCACCGGATACGTCAGCGCGGTCAGGCCCGACTTGTCGGCGCCGTCGGCGGTGGCCGCCCGCTGGAATAGGCCGTACATCCGCACACCCATTTCACGGCTGCGCATCGCGGCGGCGCGGGTCACCGTGACCTTCTGACCTCCTGAGCCGCTGGGGCGCTGCGGCGGGGACGGGCGGTGGTGCCGGGCCGGCTCGTCCAGCGGCGGCAGATAGCGGTTCCCGCTTGGCATCGCCTGGCGCCGCGGTCTGCGGTACGGCACATCGTCTGTCGGATAGTTCGCCATTCCCGGGTGTTCGTCAGCGCCGGGCGCCGGACGCGGCGGGTAATACTGTCGATCGACACCGGGATCACTCCCCAGGGCGTTTCGCCGCGGTCCGCTCACGGGTTCGATTGTCCACCATCGGCGCCGTTCGGGTGCGTAGCAAGCCGGTGTGGCTGCGGGCCGGTGAGTCGGGCACTATGGGGATGCGATGGACGATGTGACAACGGTGCTGGACGGAGCGGTCGAGCAGGCGCGTGCGGCGATCATCGAGTTCAGCGGTGACACGGTGGGCGAGTATCTCGGCGTGACCTACGACGACGCGACCGCGGCCACCCATCGTTTCCTGGCCAACCTGCCCGGCTACTGCGGGTGGCAGTGGGCGGTCGTGGTGGCAGCTCACCCCGGTGCCGGCCACGCGACGATCAGCGAGGTCGTGCTGGTGCCCGGTCCGACCGCGTTGCTGGCGCCCCAGTGGGTGCCGTGGCAGGAGCGGGTGCGGGCCGGTGACCTGGGGCCCGGCGACCTGCTCGCCTCGCCTCGCGACGATCTGCGGCTGGTGCCCGGCTCTGCGGCGACCGGCGACCCGGCCGTCGACGACGTCGCGGTCGAGTTGGGGCTGGGCCGGCGGCAGGTGCTCAGCGAACCGGGCCGGGCCGACGCCGCGCAGCGCTGGCATGACGGCGAGTACGGCCCGCAGTCCGCGATGGCGCGCTCCACCCGGCGGGTTTGCCGCGACTGCGCCTTTTATCTTCCGTTGGCCGGGGCGCTCGGCAGGATATTCGGCGTCTGCGCGAACGAGATGTCCGCCGACGGCCACGTCGTCGACGCGGAGTACGGCTGCGGCGCGCACTCCGACACCCCAGCGCCGACCGGCAGCGGCTCGCCCCGCTTCGAGCCATTCGACGACGGCGTGCTCGATCTTCTCGAACCGTCTGAGAATTAAGGCTTTTCGGCCGCGTTCTTGATCCGGGTCAGCGAAGCGTTCATGCCGTCCACCAACTCCTGCTCGAAGTTGGGCACACCGCCGAACAGTGCGTTGACCAACATGTTCGACGCCGGCTTCACGCCGTTCTCGGCGTGCCGGGACTCGACGACCTGGGTGCCGGTGGCGGTCGGTTCCAGCTCATAGCTCCAGACGGTGTTGTTCGAGTTCACCCGGAATGCGAACTTGCGCTGCGGCACAACCTCGACGACGGTGCTGGTCGTCGGCCAGAACAGCCTATTGCGCCGGTTCAGGTTGATCGTGCGGGTGCCTTGCCGCAGTGGTCCGCAAGACCTCATCATCCGGCACTGGGGACTCCACTCGGGCATCCGCTTGAAGTCGGTGATCAACTGCCAGACCTTGTCGACGGGAGCGTCGATGTCGATCTGGGCTTGCAAGAGCGGTGCGGACATTGACGACTCCTCGGCTTCAGCGCAGTCCCGTCTGAGCGCCGCGGGCTCCCCGGCGGGCAGCGCGGCGCTGCCACAAGAACACGGATGTGCCGAACGCCGCAAGACCCAGACCCGCGACGGTGGTCGGTCGCCAGCACTGAAGCGACGGCACGGTGAACGCCAGGACGACGGCGGCTATCCAAGCCAGCGTGCACACCGCGATCACCGGCCGCGGATCGAGCAGCGCTTCGGGCAGCGACGGTGGCTGCGCTTCGTTCGTCATCGGCGTCAACCGTAGTCGACTGTGCTGTCGTAGGGTTCGGCCTGTGGCTGCACAGGTCGTCGATGTCGCCGATCCGGCCGATGTACGGCTCGACGACTTTCGCGACCTCAACAGCGTCGACCGTCGGCCGGACCTTCCGAGCGGCAAGGGACTGGTGATCGGTGAAGGCGTGCTGGTGGTGCAGCGCATGCTGGAGTCGCGGTTCTCGCCGTTCGCGCTGATGGGCACCGACCGGCGCCTGCGAGAACTCCACGACGACCTTGTTGCCGTGGACATTCCGTACTACCGCGTGGACGCCGACGTGATGGCCCGAGTCGTGGGGTTCCACCTCAACCGCGGCGTGCTGGCGGCCGCGCGTCGCCCGCCGGTGCTGACGGTGCGCGACGTGATCGAGGACTCCCGCACTCTGGCTGTGGTGGAGGGCGTGAACGACCACGAGAACCTCGGGTCGATCTTCCGCAACGCGGCGGGCCTCGGCGTGGACGCGGTGGTGTTCGGCCCCGGGTGCGCCGACCCGCTCTATCGGCGAGCCGTCCGGGTCTCGATGGGACACGCTCTGCTGGTGCCCTACGCCAGCGCAAAATCCTGGCCTGACGATCTGAAGATGCTGCGCAAGAACGGCTTTCGCCTGCTGGCGATGACGCCCGATTCGGCTGCGGTGGCACTGGCCGACGCGATGGTTCGGGTGCGCGACCACAAGGTGGCGATCCTTGTCGGCGCCGAAGGCCCCGGACTGAGCATCGAGGCGATGCGCGCATGTGACATGAGGGTGCGGATTCCGATGTCGCGCCAAACCGATTCGCTCAACGTCGCGACAGCCGCGGCGCTGGCGTTCTACGAGCAGGTTAGGCTCGCGGCGGTGAGCCGCTTGCGCGAAGAGCATCCGAGACAGTGACCGAGCAGAGCACGCCGTGGGGCACGGGATTGACTGTCGCGGCGTTCGTTGCGACCGTCACCGCCGCGGCGATCGTGGTGCTGAGCCTCGGTGTCGCCCGGGTTCATCCGCTGCTGGCCGTCGGGTTGAATCTGATCGCGGTCGGGGGTCTGGCCCCGACGCTGTGGGGTTGGCGCGCCGCTCCGGTGCTGCGTTGGTTCGTGCTCGGCGGTGGCCTCGGTGTCGTCGCCGCGTGGCTGGCGCTGCTGGCGATCGCGGCCTAGCGGCGCACCGTTTCGCCGAAACGGTATTCCACGTGGTCCAAGTCGAGAAAGTTCGCGGTAGTTACCGCCTCGGCGCGGGTTGACTAACGGTCCCCGCCCGAGCGCACGTCGAGCAGCACGTCCTCCCACGCCGGCACCGCTGGCTTGCGGCGGCGCGCCCGCTTCGGTGCCGGCGGCTCTTCAACCACCGGTTCTCGCGCCGGGGCTTCGTCGAAGTCCAGTTGTGCGACGGGTGCCACCGGCCGGAGCGGGCGGTCGAAGGTCGGATCGATCAGTTCCTTCGCCGCGTCGTCGAGCGCGGTCGCGGTGCCACCGTGCGCGCCGGGCGTGAACCGGAAGTGCGCGACGTTCTGCGAGCGGCCGGCCTGCCACGTCAGCTGCACGGTCCAGCGGCCGTCGGCGTTCTTCCACGCGTCCCACGACGTCTCGTCATGGTCGAGGCCTCGCCCGACCAGCGCGGTGGCCACCGTTTCGAGCAGCGTCTGAACCGACGGCCCGTCGGCCAGCACCGGGTGCGACGCGGTGGCCAGCTCCGCGGCGCGTGACCGCTCCAACAGCACCGGATGGGCGAACCGCTCCACTCGGGACGGGTCCACCCCGGCAGAGGCCGCGACTTGTTCCACCGAAGCGCCAGCACGAATGCGAGACTGAATTTCCTTCGGGCTGAGCACGTTTGTGACTTCGATGTCGATTTCGCTTTGACCGCTGCGGGCGCCCTCGCCGCGGACAGCCGCACGCAGCCGGTCGTCGACGCACAAGACGAACTTCTCGCCAGGTTGCGTGCTCTCGCAGATGATGTGTTTGCCGTCGACGTCGAGGCCGACGATCGTGAGTTCTCGCATGCCGACCTCCTCCGGGCCGAAATGCGCAGGCCCGTCACCTGCGCACTCTAAACGAGCGCCGGGCGAATCCGGCGCTGACACGCTGGCGGCAGGTCAGAGTCGCTCGACCACCCAGTCGACGCACTCGGTGAGCGCGCCGACGTCGTCGGGCTCGACGGCCGGGAACATCGCCACCCGCAGCTGGTTGCGGCCCAGTTTCCGGTACGGCTCCGTATCGACGATGCCGTTGGCCCGCAGCACCTTGGCCACCGTGTTTGCGTCCACCTCGTCGGCGAAGTCGATGGTGCCGACCACCTGTGACCGCAATCCGGGATCGGTGACGAACGGCGTCGCGAACGACGACGCCTCCGCCCACGAGTAGAGCCGCTGCGAGGAGTCGGCGGTGCGCTTGACGGCCCAGTCCAGGCCCCCGTTGCCCAGCATCCAGTCGAGTTGCTCGGCCAGCAACACCAGCGTCCCGATCGCCGGTGTGTTGTACGTCTGGTCCTTGCGACTGTTTTCCACCGCGATCGGCAATGACAGGAAATCCGGGGCCCAGCGCCCGGCGCCGGCGATCGACTCGATGCGCTGCAGCGCCGCCGGACTCAACAAGGCCAGCCACAATCCGCCGTCACTGGCGAAATTCTTTTGCGGCGCAAAGTAATACGCATCCGCATCGGCCACGTCGACCGGCAGGCCACCCGCGCCGGAGGTCGCGTCGATCAGGATCAGCGCGCTCTCTGAGCCAGCGGGCCGGCGCACCGGGACCGCCACCCCGGTCGAGGTTTCGTTGTGGGCCCACGCGATCGCGTCGACCGACGGGTCCGAGCGCGGCTCCGGTGCGCTGCCCGGTTCGGCCTTGTCGATGATCGGGTCGCCGACAAACGGGTTCTTTTCCACCGCGCCGGCGAACTTGGAACTGAACTCGCCGTACGCCAGATGCAGCGAACGCTTGTCGATCAGCCCGAACGCCGCGGCATCCCAGAAGGCGGTGGCCCCGCCGTTGCCCAGCACCACCTCGTAGCCGTCTGGCAGCGAGAACAGCTCCGCCAACCCCGACCGGACACGGCCGACGAGGTTCTTGACGGGAGCCTGCCGGTGAGACGTGCCGAACAGCGGTGCGGCGGTGGTCGCCAGGGCCTGCAGCTGCTCGGGACGCACTTTCGACGGGCCCGACCCGAACCTGCCGTCCGTGGGCTTCATCGAGTCGGGGATCGTGAGCTGCGTTTCGGCCATGTCGTCAAGGTTAGTGATCGACGGGTCGCCCCCGATCAGGTGGTGAGCTCGAGATGCACGTCCGGAAGCGTTTCCATCCGTCGACGATCGGGCACTGCTCTCAACGACGAGAGGAGGAGCACCATGGGCATGGCTCCCGTGATAGAGCTCAACGACGGTCACCGCATCCCGCAGCTGGGCTTCGGCACGTTCCAGATCGACCCCGAGGACACCGCCGACGCGGTGCGGACCGCGCTGGAAATCGGATACCGCCATATCGACACCGCGCAGATGTACGGCAACGAGAAGGGCGTGGGGCAGGGCATTCGCGACGCGGGCCTGCCCCGCGCCGACGTCTTCGTCACGAGCAAGCTCAACAACGGATTCCACCGGCCTGACGACGCGCGTCGCGCCTTCGACGACACGCTGAGCGAGTTGGGCTTCGACTATGTCGATCTGTTCCTGATCCACTGGCCGCTGCCGACCTTGTACGGCGGCGACTTCGTCGCGACGTGGAAGACCCTCGAAGAGTTTGCGAAGGACGGCCGCGCCCGCAGCATCGGGGTGTCCAACTTTCAGCCGGATCACCTCGACCGGCTTGCCGCCGAGACCACCGCGGTCCCTGCAGCCAACCAGGTGGAGATCCACCCTTACTTCACGAATGAAAAGGTGCGCGCCCGCAACCGGGAGCACGGCATCGCCACCCAGGCGTGGTCGCCGATCGCGCAAGGCAAGGTCCTCGACGATCCGGTGATCACGCGCATCGCCGATGCGGCGGGTGAGTCGCCCGCGCAGGCGGTGCTGCGCTGGCACATCCAGCGCGGCGACATCGTGTTCCCGAAGTCGGTCACGCCCGAGCACATCGGGTCCAACTTCGCGATCTTCGATTTCGAGCTCAGCGACGACGAGATCGAGGCGATCTCCGGGCTCGACCGCGGTGAGAACGGCCGAACCGGAGCCGATCCCGACACGTTCGACTACGTCCCGGACGACGCGATGTGACCCAGATCACGTGACAGCCGTCAAGTGCCACCACGCCACAGTGTTCCGCCGGACCCTGGTCAATACCCAGTACCTGCGGTACCGTCTGTGGACAAGGCGGGTATCGATGTAAACCTCATAGGGGAGGGTTCGGATGGCTCGGACGCGAATTGTCACGCGCTGGAAGCGCAACATGGAAGTCGGCGACGACCGCGAGTACGTCGAGACTCTCGGCACCCTCTCGGAGGGTTCCGTGCGCCGCAACTTCAACCCGTACACCGACATCGACTGGGATGCCCCCGAGTTTGCTGTCACCGAGAATGACCCGCGCTGGGTGCTCCCCGCGACCGACCCGCTCGGCCGGCATCCGTGGTATCAGACCCAACCGCTTGAGAAGCAGGTCGCGATCGGAATGTGGCGTCAGGCCAACGTCGCGAAGGTCGGCCTGCACTTCGAGAGCATCCTGATCCGCGGTCTGATGCAGTACACGTTCTGGGTGCCCAACGGCTCGCCCGAGTACCGCTACTGCCTGCACGAGTCGGTCGAGGAGTGCAACCACACGATGATGTTCCAGGAAATGGTGAACCGCATCGGCGTGGACGTGCCGGGCATGCCGCGCCTGCTGCGCTGGGTCTCGCCGCTGATCCCGCTCGCGGCCGGCCCGCTGCCCATCGTGTTCTTCTTCGGCGTGCTGGCCGGCGAGGAGCCCATCGACCACACCCAGAAAAACGTGCTGCGCGAAGGCAAGTCGCTGCACCCGATCATGGAGCGGGTGATGGCGATCCACGTCGCCGAGGAAGCGCGCCACATCTCGTTCGCGCACGAGTACCTGCGCAAGCGTGTTCCGCACATGCGCCGACGGCCGAAGTTCATGCTGTCGCTGCACGTGCCGATCATCATGCGGCTCCTGTGCCAGGCGATCACCGTGCCGCCGCGCAGCTTCTTCAAGGAATTCGACATCCCCCGGTCGGTCCGCAAGGAACTATTCTTCGACTCGCCCGACTCCCGTCAGTGGCTGCGCGACATGTTCGGCGACGTCCGGATGCTGTGCGAGGACGTCGGGCTGATGAATCGCCCTGCGCGGTTGATGTGGCGGATCTGCAAGATCGGCGGCAGGGCGTCGCGGTATCGCAGTGAGCCGCAGCGCCAACACGTCCCGGCTGCGTAACACGGCATGCCGCACGTCATCACCCAGCCATGCTGTAGCGACGGATCCTGCGTCTACGCCTGCCCGGTGAACTGCATCCACCCGACGCCGGACGAGGCGGGCTTTGCGACCGCGGAGATGCTGCACATCGACCCGGTCGCGTGCGTCGACTGCGGCGCGTGCGTGGCCGCCTGCCCGGTCGGTGCAATCGCGCCGGACACCAAGCTCACCAGCGAGCAGCTGCCGTTCATCGACCTCAACGCATCGTTCTACCCGCCGCGGCCCGATGGCGAAAAGCTACCGCCGACATCGAAATTGGCTCCGGTTGTGACCGCACCGATGGTCCGACGGCACGGCTCCGGACCGTTGCGCATCGCGGTCGTCGGCTCCGGACCGGCCGCGATGTATGCCGCCGACGAGTTGCTCACCCAGGACGGGGTGCGGGTCAACGTGTTCGAGCGGCTGCCGACACCGTACGGGCTGGTGCGGGCCGGAGTGGCACCCGATCACCAGACGACCAAGCGCGTGACCCGGCTCTTCGACCGGATGGCACGTCATCGTGGATTCGAGTTCTACCTCAATGTCTCGGTGGGTGAACATGTTTCGCATGACGAGCTGCTGGCTCACCACCACGCGGTGATCTACGCGGTGGGCGCGTCAACAGATCGGCGCCTCGACATCGACGGCTTCGGCATGCCCGGAACCGCCACGGCCACCCAGTTCGTCGCGTGGATCAACGCTCACCCGGACTACCGAGACCTCGTCGTGCCACTCGACGACGAACGGGTGGTGATCGTCGGCAACGGCAACGTTGCACTCGACGTCGCGCGGATCCTGACCGCCGATCCGAACCGGTTGGCTGCCACCGACATCTCGCGGTCCGCGCTGGCCGCGATGCGGGCCAGCAGGGTGCGCGAGGTCGTCGTCGCCGCCCGCCGCGGGCCGGCCCAGTCGGCGTTCACGCTGCCGGAGATGATCGGGCTGACCGCCGCGTCACGAGTGGTGTTGAGTGCCGAGGACCATGACCTGGTTCGTGCGGACCTCGTCGGCTGCACGGATCGGTTGACCCGGCATAAGCTGGAATTGCTTGCGTCCCTGGGTGTTCACGACGAACGCGACGATACGCCGGTGATCCGGCTGGCCTACCGGCTGACGCCGTCGCGGGTGCTCGGCGACCAACGCGCCGTGGGCATCCAGTTCAGCGATACGGACACCGGCCAGACCTGTGCGCTCGAGGCGGGTCTAGTGCTGAGTTCGATCGGCTACCGCGGCCGACCTGTCGCCGGCTTGCCGTTCGACGACGAAGCCGGTGTGGTGCCCAACCGCGGTGGCCGCGTCGTCGCACCCGGCACCAACCGGCCGATTCCCGGCTCGTACGTGGCAGGCTGGATCAAAAGGGGCCCAACGGGTTTCATCGGTACCAACAAGTCCTGCGCTCAGGAGACCGTGAATGCGCTCGTCGACGACTACAACGACGGCCGCCTCGTCGA
>Ga0055451_10000495_pt1 | contig 15830 bp, 17 predicted proteins | sample China_Galinas_PW_3_FD_57745 | JGI IMG/M metagenome (GOLD analysis project Ga0055451, IMG submission 57745) | Wetland microbial communities from San Francisco Bay, California, USA, that impact long-term carbon sequestration - China_Galinas_PWB_D2 | ecosystem: Environmental > Aquatic > Marine >... | reverse complement strand
CGGTACGTACTTTATAACGCGCTGCAGCATGTCTGATTGGCGCCGGATCAAAGTGCGCAGATTCTAATAACACATTGCGCGTATTTGTCTGAATACCGGTGGTAGCACCGCCCATAACACCGGCTAATGATATTGGTGTTTTACCGTCAGCAATAATAATATCTTCTGGCACTAGTTCAATTTTCTGTTCATCGAGTAGGGTAAGTTTTTCACCTTTTTTTGCACGACGCACGACAACTTTTTTATCATGCAACGTATCTGCATCAAATGCATGCATCGGTTGGCTCGTGTCTAGCATAGTGTAATTGGTGGCATCAACTATCGCATCTATAGCCCGCGCATCAACACGTACAAGACGATGCGCCATCCACAATGCCGATGGCTTGTGTGCAATCTGCTGCACATAATTTAATGCAAAACGATTACAGCCACTTTTTGCTTCAACTTCTATTGCCCATGGTTGCGCATCTTGTTTGGGTGCTTGCTGGTCAAATGTAAGTACTTCAACCGGATATAAAAAATCATCGAATGGTTTAAGCTGCAGATTCAAGATAGCTGCAATTTCCCGCGCAAAGCCGCGGTGACCCCATAGATCCGGTCTGTTGGTAATCGATTTATTATCAACATCTAAAATATAATCTTCTTGCTCTACTTTTTTGCGCCAATTTTTGAGTTCTGTTGCATCCATTGCAAGTGCCGACATCAAGATATCTCTGCTACCACCCATATCGTATGCACGTGCCCATGCATAAGTATCATCTAATTTTTTTACCATATAATAATGATCTTTGTGTAAATCATCACGCACTGGCAATTGTGCTGCTTTGCCATTGATCAGCACTTGCACCTGATCACCATGCACCTCTTGCATTTGCGCAATGTGCAATGCCTCAAGGTCTACATGCACTTTGTGCACGCCTTCAATTTCTGCGGTAGTTTCATTAAAACGTGCCACCAGATCAGGAATATCTATGGTACGCCAATCAGCATCGATATGATCAAAAATCCAGGCAATAGACAGTTTCATGAGTGTCGGTTCCTATCTTCATGTAGAGCGCAATAAATAATGATTTATCATACGTAAAAATAGCTGAGAGCGCAAATTGGCCTTACTAACCTGTAAAATAGGTATCCTTACCCTGACGGCTCTGCATACCCATCCCATTTGACTATTTGAAATATTAATATTAACCTAAAGATAAGCTATATACCTAAAAAATAGGTATTTTATAGGAGGTTATTATGATTAAAAATAGACTGTTCAGGTCAATCTTATCTGCACTTATCTTATGTACAGCCATAGCCGGGGCTTATGGTATGGAATCTCAGGGTACCACTGAGGTTAAAAAAGAAGTTAAAAGTTTAGAACAATTAGCTGCAAAAGCGGTAGTCAATCATGCCGAAGCCATTGGGCTGATAGATCAATTGCATAGACTGCCAGATGAGTTGGCTATATATGCACTTAGCTGTACCCCATGTGGCTACTTTACCAATCACCAAGATACAGTAAAACAATTGATAGCCGAGAAAAAACTAAATCACTCGGTATTGTGCGAATTATTAAGAGCTTTAGCACCAGAAGGAAATATGCAACAGCCATATGCATTTGCTCGTCAACTTGCATGCGATGGCCGTATAAATGGATACACTGCTTATATTTTGTCCATTTTAACCTTTACCAATACCGATATTGAAACACTATTACAAGCAAATAATATTGACGAATTATTTAATATGCTTTTTCCGGCAGAGATTCTACAACATGATAATGATACGGTGATATGGCATGCACTACGTAGACAAATATTTGAATCTCCGGCACCACTTTTTAATAGCATATTTCCACATTATTTTACACGCTATACTACAAAAGATGAGCACTTTGACCCTATACTACAAGCACAACAACAATACAGACTCCAAAAGCAAAATGATGCCGAAGTCATTCTTGATGAACATAATAATGTTATTGCGCATATTGAACATGCATTCCATGATGTGCATTCTTATGATCACGCAATTATAAGTTCAGATAGAAGATTTGCAGTATTATATAACCATAATAGATTAGCAGTATATGATCTGGAAAACCAATATACCATCATGCATGCGATTACAGATCTAGACCTAGGTGCAACACGTGCCAATATACGGCTTGCCTTTGACGAAGAAAACCATCAACTTATCATAAAAATGGAACCCGGATTTATATTAACCTGCCCATTACCGCAAGAGCTACTTGAATGTAGTTTTGATTTACCACTTATGAGTCTCTTGGTTTCTAGGACAATTAGTGAAATACAATCTAGATTGCTTGAATTACTTGAAAAATTTTTACCAAAAAATCATACCTGCAGCCATCTGTTCGATATGATAATAAAAGGGCATAAATTCAGCCTAACTCAAGCTCGTGCAACACAAATGGTACTAGAACATCTTAATATAAATAATGGCGAGGAATTATTAGAATTTGTTCGGAATAATCCACAAGATTATGAAAATAATATTCAACAACTTTTAACTAATAATGATGAATTTGCACAATTTGGGGCAGAAATAGAACAAAATGAATTAATGTCCTACAAGCGCGGTGATTAAAAATTATAGGAGGTTATTATGACTAAAAATAGACTATTCATATCAATTTTATCTGCACTTATCTTATGTACAGCCATACCCGGAATTTATGGTATGGAATCTCGAGATGACACAACAAATAAAAAAGAAGTTAAAAGCTTAAAACAGTTAGCTGCAGAAGCGGTAGGCAACCATGCTGAAGCCATTGGGCTCATAGATCAATTACATCGCCTACCTGATGAATTGGCTATAGATGCAACCTACCATACTCCACTTGGCTATTTTGCTGATAACCAAGATACAATTAAACAATTGATAGCCAAGAAAAAACTAAATCACTCGGTACTGTGCCACCTTCTAGGTACGCTAGAACCGGTCAACGAAAAAGCACTGCAAGAAATATATGCACTTGCTCGTCAACTTGCATACGATGGTCAAATAGATCAAGGCACGGCTGATATTTTGATCAACTCTATATATGCCAATGCCGATATTGATACCCTATTGCAAGCAACCAATATTAATGAATTATTTAATATGCTTTTTCCGGCAGAAATACTACAGCATGATAATGATACGGTGATATGGCATGCACTCCGTAGCAAAATATTTGCGTCACCAAATCCACTTTTTACTTTCATATATCCATACTACTGTACGCTTTATACCACAAAAGATGAACTCTTTGAGCCTATACTACAAGCACAACAACAATATAGACTCCAAAAGCAAAATGATGCCGAAGTTATTCTTGATGAGCATGATGACATTATTGCAAGCATAAGAAAAAATATACGCCTTAATGACGGCACACAGATTTATGATCAAGCAATTGTAAGTTCAGATAAAAGATTTGCAGTATTATATTGTAATCATGCGATACTCATTTATGATCTCGAAAATCAATATGCGATCATGGATGCAATTATAAATATAGATCCAACGGCAGCCCCTATCATACATGTTGCTTTTGATGAAGAAAATAGCCAGCTTATAATAAAAAAAGGACCTGGATCAATATTAACATGCCCATTACCACAAGAACTAGTTGTATGTAATTTTGATCTACAAATGATGAATTTCTTAGCTTATCTACTTTCCCATAATAACAACAGCTCTAATAAAATTGAAGAAACAAATAAATTAGCTGAAAAATTTCTCCCTACAGACCATCATGCCTGTAACCACTTATTTGATTTGCTAAAAAAAATGGCTGCATTATCTTTAAGCCAAGGTCGTATGCAACAAATAATATGCGAATATTTAAACATAAATATAGGTGATTTAGCAGAGTTTGTGCAGAATAATCCCCAAAATTATAATGATAATATTCAACAACTTGCAGCTACCAATGCTGAATTTGCACAACTTATAAATGAAGCTGCACAAAGTGAATTGATGCACTACAAACGTGGTGATTAAAAACAAAAAGCCTCGAAATTTCCGGGGCTTTTTTTATGCAAACTTATGCATAATATCAATCACTTCTGCATCGGTTGTCTGGGGAAACATCTCATAAAATGCACCAACGCCGCCAAAGAATGTAGGTACATAGGCGCAGATAACTTCATCTGCTTCTTGCCGCAAGAGATCTAACGTGTCTTGTGGCGCTACCGGTACGGCAACAATAACTTTGTGCGCACCCATAGCATGTGCTGATGCGATAGCAGCACGCATAGTTGCACCGGTTGCAATGCCATCATCTACTAAAATTACCGTTTTATTTTTCAGATCAAGTGGCGGACGATTACCACGATAGGTTGCAAGACGGCGTGCAGCTTCTGCTTGCTCTTCTGCAATGGTATGTGCCAAATCAGCAGGCGTTAAACCAAGACGCTGCATGAGCTCTGCATTCCAAACACACGTGCCTTCTTGTGTAAGCGCACCAACTGCAAGCTCGGGATTAAATGGTGCACCAATTTTGCGGGGGACAATAATATCAAGCGGCAAGTGTAGCTCACGTGCAATCTGGTATGCGGTAACTACACCGCCGCGAGGTAAACCAATTACAATAGTATTTGATTTATCTCTATACGCTTCTAATTTTTGCGCGAGTTTCTTGCCGCCATCAGCACGATCACGAAATTTGATCATGCAACTAATTACTCAGTTGGGTTAAGATACTGGAACAATCCAGCAGCTACCGCACCGCCTACGAGAGGACTAATAACATATACAAGTATATGGTTTAAGTCAGCCATAGGAATGCCTTTAAATGCATCGTTCAATAAAACGCTTGCACTTAATGCCGGGTTAACTTTACCACCAAGTATCATAACTGCGGTTAAAGTTAAACCAATAACAAAACCAAATACCATGTTGCCTTTGTAACGTTTGCTCATGTTCATTTGTAACACGATCCAAACGAATACTACTGCAAGTAATCCTTCCATGAACACTGCCATGCCGGTGCTACCAGCTACTGCAGCTTCGTGGCTAAATACATTGCCGGTTGCTGCTGCATATAACCATAATGCAAGCAATGCACCAACTATTTGAGCCAAGATATATTTGAGTGCTTCAAGAAGATCCATTTTACCGCGTACAAATACAGCAGTAGTAACCGCCGGATTGTAATGCCCACCTGAAATGTGTGAACCGTAATATAAAATCGCCATGAACACGAGACCTACTGCCATTGGATCGCCACCGGCAACCGCTAGGGTAAGTAGTAAAGTACCGATCAGTTCCATTAAATATTGCCTCATTGTATCTCCTTCTTGATTGAGGACAACACTGCTACTGCACTAATTTCGATACATAGCATATCCGGTCATTAATGCAAGCTTTTTTTCTGTTATAGGTGTTATTTTAATTCTATATGTAATTTTATAAGGCTTTTTACTAAATATAGTATACATGCTATAGTAGGTATTAATTACATAAACTTGTATATCCCTTAGCTACTAAATGGAGTGATTTATGAAATATTTAAAATACGCAGCACTCACTCTTACGGTGCTGCCTCATCTCAACTTTGCAATGCACAATAATAGAATGCAACCATTTGCATATTACCAAAATAAGACACATGAATTTTTAACCAATCTTGGTGCGCACAATGCCAATACGGTCCGCGTTGAACGTTTGCAAACCCGAGATAACAACACACTTGGTCATACCTCATTTGTAGGAACCATACGTGGTAATGTTATGACACATGGCACCTATAGAATATGTTTAAATGAAAATGCATTCCGGAACATCTCGGAATCAATGCGCCTTTTTACCTGCGCACACGAAGCTGCACACTATACATGCAATCACCCTATGCGCATAATGGCGCAAGGGCACCAAAATAACGTCGTACAATTTGAACAAGAAGCCGATGAATATGCAGCACGCATGTTATGCGCCAATGGTTACATGTGGGTAGTTCAAGACGTATGCAATAATGCACAGCGCTTGGTTACACGTGGACAAGGCCATGTAAGCCCGGATCAAGATCACCCAACATATGGTGCCACGTATAATTATTTAAGCAGAATATTGCAACAACATAGACAACAAGGAGCTACTGCACAACCACGCGCACAAAGAGGCCAACGCATTGCACCACAACCACAGCGCACCCCACAAAGACAAGCTCCTGCACACAGAAATGCACCTCGTACCACCCAAAGAAATCAATGTCCCGCACCACGCAGAAATGCACAACAAGCACCCGTGCCGCAACAACCACAATCGGCACCAGTTCATCAACCGCAGACACCTAACAATGATCATGCATGGAATTCAGGTTCATTCTTGTATCCATTTGCAACAGGAATGGTTATATATTTACTATGGCATATGAGCCATAATAACGTTCAAGCACATGCATAGTTAAACAGATAGTACTTTACTTGAAAGGTTTGTTATGAAATTTACATCAATAGCATTAGCATTGCTTACATTATCACTCCCTGTAGGTATTCATGCAGGAAATACACGCTCAACACATAAAAAAGCAAGTGAGCCTGTTGTACAAACTAAACTAAATTACGTTACAATTACCCAAAACTTTGTACGTTATCTTGGCATACAAAATCCAGTAAAAATAATAACTGAAGATATTCCAGAAAATGCATCAAATCATGATAAGTGCACCGCATTAGGTTTGGGACACATTACGCAAGATACTATCTATCTTAATACAGCACATCTGCATAATCGAAGTTCAGCAGAAAGCCTATTTGTATGCGCACATTTGGCTGCACACTATGCACAACATCTTAATCATAACAACCTCCTTGCAACACACATAATTGGTGCAGGAACAGCAATAGGTTCATACCTAATAACACGCCAACACCTTTCAAAACCATTACAAATCATTATATCAGGAATTTTAGGCTCCATTACATGGGTCACATGTAAACATTTTATAGCAAAGCATCAAGAGATTGACGCCGACATCACGGCCGCACGCACATTATGTGCACATGGCTATGCATGGGTTGTAAAAGAACTTCTGGCAGAATGGCAACATGAGCTCCCATATCATATAGAACATTATGCACAAATTCATCAGGTATGGCTTGCATGGGAAAAAGAACACATACAAGAGGCACAGCAAGCAACTAAACATGCACAAGAAAACATCACCGATGATCTACGCGTTAGCCTATCAGACGCGCAACGTACTAAACTGCATACCATACTCGCTGCAGCGCAACAAGCAGTTGTAGCTACCAATGTATGGTTTGATCAATTTTTTAGTACAAAAAATAATGAATCATATGGCACTCACTTGAACAAATTACAACACATTGTACAGAATATAGACGAACATATTCGTAAACCACTGCAGGCATGCAATGGTCATGGCGCATTATTTACGACTGCAGAAGAAATAATCACGATGCTCTATGAACAAATGTACATAACATATATAACATTAGACAAGTGCCGCGGCACAAAAAACCCACTTAGGCTTGGTACACAATTACGCAAACTTGATCAACAGGTCAACAGTAGACAAGCTCAACAAGCACTTGATGCACAATTGAATAAGCTGTACACCATACTTAAAAACAAAGAGAAAAAACTTGCAGAAGATGTACAAAAACTGCATACTACCATCAAACAGAATCGTGCAGATAGAAGTGAAAAAACAATGGTATCATATGCCAGTGGCTTGGCACATCGTATCCGGTGTTAAATAACTACATAAAAACTTACATTATGAAAATAAAATATATCATAGCAGGGTTACTCATCAACATCAGCGCTGCCACACATACTATGGAACAAAGTAACCCAAATCAGATTATTAAACGTATAATTTATGGACAAAAATATAGTGCTGAATCAGCAGCTACAACCTATGCAATAACAGCTACTATCAAAAAGAATACTAACCTTAATAATGTACGTGCCATACACTTTTATGATAAAGATAATCTATTAATATTCGCATCCATATGGAATTATGAATCAGAATTCTTCGGGTACGCTGCTCAACAAGAATTCAAGGATAAGGTAAAGTTGGATCAACTCAACCCTATTATTAACGAAGAACAATCCATAGCACATAACCTGTGGACAATATGGATTGGATAAGACATATAAATCATCACAAAAAAAGCCTCACAAATAATGAGGCTTTTTTTGTGATGAAAAACAAAATAAACCCACTATTAAGCGTGCCTATCTAGACAAATTTTTATATTTCAGCTATTCTATACTTTGATTATTTTGTTTTATCAAAGGCTTTATCATGTCTCCTCCAATTCTACAGATTAAAAATGTAACTAAAACATATGGCTCCGGCAAAAATGCTGTACAAGCATTAAAGGGCGTATCTTTGTCTATTCAAGAAGGTGAAATTTTTGGTTTGCTTGGGGAAAACGGTGCCGGCAAAACAACCCTATCATCAATTTTGGCAACACTACACCCCGCAACATCTGGGGATGTGTTGTTCCATGGGGAATCAATCTACAAAAATCTTTTTTCTTATCGCAAAGCGTTGGGTTATTGCCCTCAGTATCAAAATTTAGATCCATTTCTCACTGTTAAAGAAAACCTATTATTTGCCGGCCGTTATTTTTTAATGTCGGAATCTGCATGCGAAACTCGTGCTAATGAGCTGATACATAAACTTGAATTAACTCGCTATGTAGATTTTGACGTACATGCACTATCCGGCGGCAACAAGCAACGAGTCCTCATTGCGCGCGCACTTATGCATAAACCATCCATCATTATTTTGGATGAACCTACCGTAGGGCTTGACCCGGATATCCGTAAAAAATTATGGCAACAAATTATTGATCTTAAAAAAATGGGGATCACTATTATTTTGACCACCCATTATCTTGATGAAGCAGAATTCTTATCTGACCGTGTATGTATTTTACACCATAGCAATGTACTACTTACCGCAAGCATTACTGAGTTAAAAGAGAAACATCACATGAATAAGCTAGAAGACATATTTTTACACCTGATGAAAGAACAAAGGCAGGATTAAAATATGATGCAGCATATGCCCCATACGTGGCACGATAATATGCGTATTTTTTTAGTATTATTGCAGCGTGATATGAAAATGCTCAAAAATAAATTGCGCAGCATGCTGATAGATATTTTTATTACAACCACAATAGAGATATTAACATTCGGTTCATTTTTTCCACTTCTTGGTTTACCTCATGAAAAAATAGCACCTTTATACATAGGCAGCGCATTTGCACTACTTATTTTTTATCAAGGATATATTTTTTCTATGAACCTACTTGATGAAATACCACATTTTAGAGCCACACATATGGAATACCAACTCACCTTACCATTACCCAAATCATGGTTATTTACCGAGTATATACTCTACTTTATAATAGAAACATTTATTATCACCATCCCGGTTATACTGGTTGGCGTTTGGTTTTTGCAATCCGCATTTGCAACCATGCAAGGACATTGGCTCTTATTCTTTTTCATTGATATAGTTGTTCTAGTATTTTCTGGCATTTTCTTTTTTGCTCTCGCTTTTTTATTTGACTATTTCTGGTTTAGGGACAATATTTGGGCGCGTTGTTTAAGTTGGTTTTTTAATTTAAGTGCTATATTTTCTACCTGGTATGCCATACAAGCAACATCACCATTTTTTGCGCAGCTCTTTTTACTTAACCCTTTCACCCACACCACAGAAATTTTACGCGCTGCATTGCTTGGGCAAAAAGGCTATTTACCAATCGGGTGGTCTTTAGGCGCAATCCTTTTATACAGCATATTAGGAATTATAGTTGCTCGTCATGGTATTTATAAACAACTTGATCCGGTTTAAGAAGAGCCATGAATAATACCCTATCCCAAACATGGCGCATATTCTTACAACTCTTAAAGCGAGAAGCTTATGTATACCGCAAACAATTCAGTCGATATGCTATTAATTATGGATTGATATACCCATTTTTATATGCCATCGCATTTGCATATATACAATCACGTGCCTATTTTGGTGAAACAAATTTTGCTATGAGTACCTTACTTTTTTCCGGCAATATCATTATTCCGCTCATGGGCACCGCATTCCATATCACGTTTGATGTTTTTTTTGATTTACTGGGCAATAAATTTATCACCTACCAAACAACTATTTTAAAACCTCGCCTGGTTATTCTGGCTCGCATACTCTTTGCATGGCTATTTGTATTCTGCTTAATGATACCATTCTATCCGTTTGCTAAAATATTATTAGGTAACCTTCTTGATACAAGCGCTACTAATTGGTTCTACGTTGTCTTGGTATTATGGGGCAGTTCACTTATGTGCATTAGCTATCATATGCTTGCTGCAGTTTTTTTTACCCATACAGATGACATCGAGATATTATGGGCACGTATCAACTTACCTATATTCACGCTTGGTGGTTTCTGGATTCCACGTCATATTGTTTATGAATTTTCTCCACTGCTAGGTAACTTGTTATATATCAATCCAGCTACATACGTTACTGAAGGCTTACGTCAAGCAATTATAGGCGGGCCAGATTATCTATCTATACATACATGCATTGTTGCACTCTTTGCTTTCAGTACTTTTTTTACACTTCTAACCTGGCACGCATTTAAAAAACGTATTGATCATATTTAATTTTACTCTCCAAAATAAAATATTGCATCTCCAGTATAATTTCGCTAGATTCTATACGATATAAAAGAGGAGATGAGTATGGTATATATAATTTCTATTCTTTTTTGCCTTATCGCAACAACCTTATCACATGCCATGGAACAACTCATTAGCGAAGAGTCTTTTAGTCGTGAAATCAAAATACAAATGGATTTATCCAATCAACAAATTACAAAAATGATATTAGAGAATAACATATCATATGAAGAAGGGATCGCACGCATATATGCAGAAATGTCTTTCATTGATATAGATATGCTTCTTAAAAAAGAAGATGTTTTAGAACTAGCTAATGAGCTTTGGCATAGGCTCCGTCAAGATCAATCTATAATTTATATTTATGAAGAAGCAATGTTTTATAAAAAACCACGCAATCAAGAAGAGCTAAAAACTAGTGATTATCAATGGGAAAACTTTCATTCTGTATATCGAACTAAGTTATTGCAAATTCTACGAGAAAAAAGCATTGACATAACAAACGCCTTAGGAATATTTTATTTTGTATTAAATGCTAAAATACCCAAAAATTGTGCCCCCTTAATCCAAGCAGCTACCATAGTACTTTTTTATGGGAGACAACTCGAGTATAATGCCCGCATGAACAGGTAATAATCCCTTTGCGCATCGCAAGCCTCATGCTATACTGGGAATATATGAGGTTGTCTCTAAGCAAAGGAATTCCATGGGCAAAATCTTACTATTTTACAAATATATCTCTATCGAATATCCAAAACAAATCATGAAATGGCAAAAAAAGATCTGCCAAGATCTTGGTCTGACCGGCCGGATTTTAATCGGACATGAAGGTATTAACGGCACGGTGGGTGGGTCTACTAAAAATACCGAGCGATACAAAGAAATCATGAATGAGCATGAACTCTTTGGCAATATAGACTTTAAAGAAAGTATAGGAGGCGCTGAATACTTCCCGCGCATGTATATTACCACTCGAGATGAGGTAGTGCACCTTGGGCTAGACCCAGCAACTATTTCCCCTGAAAATGGTGGCAAACACCTTACCGCAGAAGAAGTACATGCTCTGATTAGCAAAAAACCTACTGATTTGGTAATCTTGGATGCACGTAATGATTATGAATGGGCAATTGGTAAATTTGAAAATGCTATTACCCCTCCTATTAAAAATTTTCGAGAATTACCTGAATATATCGAACAAAATAAAGAGTTGTTTAAAGATAAGCAAGTACTCATGTACTGCACCGGCGGCATACGTTGTGAACGTGCATCCACCTTTGTAAAAACAGGCACTGAAGCAAAACAGGTCTATCAAATCGAAGGCGGCATCCATCGCTATGTAGAAAAATATCCTGACGGCTTTTTCCGTGGAAAAAACTATGTATTCGACGGGCGTATTGCGGTAAAAGTAAATGATGACGTACTTGGCTCTTGTTATGTATGTAATACATCATGCGATGAGTACACCAACTGCATCAATGCTACCTGCAACAAACATTATATCGGATGCGAAGCATGCCTTCAAAAATTGAACAATTGCTGTAGTCAGACTTGTCATACCCTGGTTGAACAAAACGAGGTCAACGTGCGCACCAAACCACTCAAGCCGCAACAAAAAACTGCTTGCTCATTATTTTAAAAAGGCACTATTCGTGTTAACTACGCAATCACCAACTATCCATGGAACTTCACTCATACAAGCCAATGTCCCGCTTGCTGATAAAAATTGGTTCAGAACTGGCGGAAATGCACGCTGGTATTGTGAACCAACTACCACGGTAGAATTTCAGACTGCCCTTACTTTTGCGCAAGATAACGGGCTGGAAATTTTTGTACTTGGTCAAGGTGCGAATGTTCTAATAAGTGATGAAGGATTCGATGGCTTGGTTATTCGGCCTCGCTTACAAAAACTTATGATATTGCCCATGCAAAAAAACACAGAAAAAGTTTTTCTGCATGCCGGTGCGGGGGCTACCATAAATGATGTCATCGAGTTTTGTTTAGATAATCACATACTTGGGCTCGAAGAATTTAGTGGCATTCCGGGAACCATCGGTGGTGCAGTATTTATTAACTTACATTACTTTCAGTTTTTACTTGATCATTTTTTAGTTGAAGCAGAAATTGTCAATAAAAACACCGGTGAAGTTAAAGTAGTAAGTAAGGATTGGTTTAATTTTGGCTATAACCAATCAAGCCTGCATACCAAATCATACTATCTGACACATGCAACTTTTGCACTCACACAAGGTACTGATACAGAAATTGCATATGCCAAAGGGCGCCGCACAGAAATTATGCGGCACCGCGTGCAACGATACCCACAAACATATACATGTGGTAGCTTTTTCAGAAATTTTCATGAGCATGAGGTTACTCTTGTAAGTAATGGAAAAAAAATGATCTATGTTGCATATTATCTTGATAAAATCGGCATTAAAGGTGAGTTGGTGGTTGGTGATGCTACGGTATCTTATCAACATGCAAATATGATTGTTAATCGTGGAAATGCTACAAGCACTGATATTATTAATATTGCACATACCATGCAACAACTAGTATACGATCAATTTGGCATTGTACCGCAACCAGAATGCCAATTAATTGGATTTAAATTATGGCCATTACATACCTAAAATATAATCTATTGCTATGTATCCTTGCAGGAGCTCAGCCTCTGTTAAGCATGGATAAAGAAATTTTTCCAGAAATTCCATATCCGCACCCACAAAAACTTGTATGTTCTGTATGTATTTATTGCGGCAATCCAGTCAATGTATACATACAAGGCACACACATTATTATTAAACAAAAATCAGATGAACTGTACATATGCGCCTCATGCAGACAAAAGACTATGCCTAAATCAGATCCTTTAACTGATGTTACACCCTATGATGATGAATGAACTTATTTTTATCCTGCACACGTGTATTATAAGTCTGACCGCACTTGGTGCACTCTATCTAGGCCAATCAGCACTGGTTGTTTTTGTTACCTTGCAATGCATACTTGCCAATTTATTTGTGATTAAACAAATTACCTTATTTGGCTTAACTGCTACCTGCTCTGATGCTTACACAGTAGGAGCCGTACTTGGCCTTAATTTATTACAAGAATATTTTGGACGATCTATTGCACGTAAAACAATCTGGATTAACTTCTTTTTTCTTATATTTTATGCAATCGTATCGCAAATTCAGATTGCCTATATCCCAAGCCCAGATGATATCATGCAACAATATTTTGTACCCATTTTATCATTTATGCCCCGCATTGTAATTGCCTCATTTACCGTGTATCTTATATCACAATTTGCCGATTATGCTTTGTATGGCTTCTTAAAACGTACCCTCAAAAATCGGCTCTTAATTGTACGCAATTATGCTTCTATGGCTGTTACTCAATTGCTTGATACGATTCTTTTTAGCTTTTTTGGACTATATGGAATTATTGATAACCTATGGCAGGTTATTGTGATTAGCTATGCAATCAAGCTACTTGCTATTATAATTGCCGCTCCCTTTGTAGGATTATCCAAGAGGATCTATCTAGGAGAAAAAGATTGAAAAGCCTTGTAGCCAAAAAAAATGATTAAAAAGCTATATTTTATGATAAGCTATTTTAATAAATATACTTTTATACAAGCAAAAAAGCACTATGAATACCAAACAGCCATTTAAGTTCGAAATCATACATACATCAAAAAAATCTCGCGCACGCGTTGGCCGTATTCATACGCCCCATGGGATTATTGATACGCCTAACTTTGTGGCCGTAGGTACCAATGCTACACTCAAAGCAGTTGATACCTCCATTGCCGATAATCTTGGCCTTCAACTCATGTTTTGCAATACGTACCACCTGATGCTACAACCTGGTAGCGATATCATCAAAAAAGCCGGTGGGCTCCACAAATTTATGCGGCGTAACATGCCACTTATCACAGACTCGGGTGGATTCCAAGTATTCAGCTTAATGTATGGTGGCGTAGAAAGTGAACTCAAAAGCAGTGGGCAAAAAAAACATAATAATTCGGTGCTCAAGGTTTCTGAGGATGGGGTCCTTTTTAGGTCATATCGCAATGGAGACAAAATATTGCTCACGCCAGAGTCATCCGTGCAGGCTCAAAAAAATCTTGGCGCTGACATTATAATTCCTCTCGATGAACTTCCACCCTATCATATCAGGGAAAGAAAACTGGTTGAATCATTGCATCGTACTCACCGATGGGAAAAGCGTTCACTCGATACTCACTTGGCTAACCCAAACAATCAGGCAATGTATGCGGTGGTGCATGGCGGTATAGACAAAACACTCCGCACCATGAGCTGTGATTATTTAACAAAATTACCATTCGATGGCTACGCCATTGGCGGCAGCCTTGGCAAGACCCGTGAACAGATGATAGAGATGCTCACTTACACTATGCCACAACTACCTGAAGATAAACCTAATCATCTTCTTGGTATTGGCGACACTGCCTCATTGGCCCAGTGCATAGGCTTGGGGATCGATACATTTGATAGTTCACATCCAACACGCTGTGCACGCCATGGGCTCTTATTTACCTTCCAGGGAAATGTAAAAATTTTACATGGCAGCAATAAAGAAGATTTTAGTCCAATCGATAAAAACTGTAATTGCTTTACCTGTCAAAATTATACACGTGCATATCTACATCATTTGTACAAAGCAAAAGAAGTTACTGCTCATACATTAGCATCTATTCATAATTTGCATTTTATGGTGCAGCTTATGACAAACTATCGCCAAAGCATTCTTGAAAACCAACTATAAATCCTTAATTTATACACATAGCACCCGTAACTATTTATAATTGTATCTCTTCCCATACATACTGATACTGTATATATAGGGGGAACATACATGAAATTATATTATCTAGGGTGGCTAGCACTCTATGTGCCACTGATGTACGCCATGGAACATAGTCCGCTAGAAGAAAAAATGCCCGGCACTATTGTCTCTTTGCAAGAAATGAGCTTGAATTGCATAACTCATAATATAGAAAAATATACACCTCAAGATATAGCAAAATTGAATGAGAACTTACTTAATCAATTATTAAACCATCAACGTATTGCATCTCTTCTACCAGCAATCATTGTATATACACCAAAAATAGAATTTACATCCAA
>Ga0055451_10000492_pt1 | contig 15854 bp, 18 predicted proteins | sample China_Galinas_PW_3_FD_57745 | JGI IMG/M metagenome (GOLD analysis project Ga0055451, IMG submission 57745) | Wetland microbial communities from San Francisco Bay, California, USA, that impact long-term carbon sequestration - China_Galinas_PWB_D2 | ecosystem: Environmental > Aquatic > Marine >... | reverse complement strand
GTTTGATCGGTCATATGCACATGCATTAGGGTATCGCGTTAACTGGTTAGATGCATTACTTACATTGCTTATTGTGCTGACCATTGTTATTGGTTTGCAGACTATTGGTGTTATTTTAATGAGTTCTATGCTTATTGCGCCGGCTGCTGCCGCACGGCAATGGACGCGGCACTTGGTGCCTATGGCGTTATTGGCAATTTGTTTTGCCGTGTGTGCGGGTATCTCCGGTGCATATGCAAGTAGCTATATGGCTCAGTTGCCAACTGGTCCCACCATAGTTGTAGTATTGAGTTTATTCGTATTAATTTCTCTTGTGTGTGCGCCACGCAGAGATGCAGCACGCATATAATAGTAGGATGAATGGTGAAAAAGATACCTATTATATTGTTAGTTTACCTACCTATGGCACATGGTATGGCATTGCGGCAAGCAGTACGGCCTTTATCAAAACAATTGTTGATTTGGCGATCAAGGCGAACTATACATAACAAACCGGCATTAGCGCCTTTGGTAGTACTGAATGAGCCAAGACATACTGACTTGAATGCACAGCTATGCAATGTGCTGAGTGCATCACACATTAACTTTATTCGAGCAATTAAGCTGGTGGCTCAAGGGGCTCATCCAAAAGTAACGAGTGTGCGTGGCATTAATATTGTGCAACATTTAGTAGGGCGCCCAAATTATAATGAAAACACCATAAAGATTATTGAGAAATATCCGTCAATTGTGCATACGCTATGTTTTACCGGATCTACGCCATTGCATAATGCAGTACGCACATTGAATATTGAAATGGTACAAACCCTTATTGCATCCGGTGTAGATGTGAATAAGCAAAATATCTATGGTTATGCACCATTGCATACGTTGGCTGACTATCATACAAAAAATTCGCCTGAATTGATTCGTGTATTGCATGTATTGATTAAGCATGGCGCTAACCCATTGCTATGTACCTATGATAAGCAAACAGCGGCAGAAATTACGCAAGAACGAAACAACATGGAATTGTACCGCATAATCAAAAGTATAGAAGTTATGTTTTATTCGACTAAATGATCCTAAAGGTTTGTATACGTATGATTATTTTGACATTACATATCATACTCATTGCATCACTTGCAGCTGTTGCATGTGCACTGCCGGGAATTTTTTTAGTGTTACGTGGGGTTGCATTAATGAGTGATGCAATCAGTCATGCTATTTTGCCGGGCATTGCAATTATGTTTTTGTTAGTACAGAAACTTGAGTCACCTTGGCTTATTGTGGGCGCATCACTTGCTGGTTTATTGACGGTATTTTGCACCGAGCAATTAATTAATACGCAGCGTATAAAAAAGGATGCGGCGATTGGACTTGTGTTTCCATTATTCTTTTCGATTGGAGTTATTATTATCAGCCTCTATGCGCGTAATGTACACTTGGATACCGACATGGTTCTACTTGGTGAGTTGGCATTTGCACCATTCAATCGGTTGAAATTATTTGGTATGGATATGGGGCCTTATGCGCTTTGGAGCATGGGTGCAATTTTTATCATGAATGTGGTATTTGTTGTATTATGTTACAAAGAATTACAACTTATTACCTTTGATCATACGTTGGCACATTTATTTGGGTTTCAACCGACATTACTTTATTACAGTTTAATGACCGTCACGAGTATAACTGCTGTTGGGGCATTTGATGTGGTTGGCTCTATTGTAGCAGTAGCACTTATGATTACACCGGCAGCTACTGCATATTTATGTACGCATACACTCAAACCCATGGTGTTTTTAACGATATTGCTTGCTATGAGTGCTGCAATTGGTGGTTATGTATGCGCGCATCAGTTTGATGTTTCTATCGCTGGTTCTATTGCAAGTGTGAGTGGTTTGTTATTTATGTGTGCATTATTAGCTGCACCAGAAAAAGGGTTAATTGCCCGTATGTACTATGACTATGTGCATGCCAGTATACTTTCTCAAAAAATTTTGTGTACTTATCTTGCTCATGCACCACAGCATAACCACATAGATACTATTGCCCATCAATTAGGCTGGCAACGTACATGGGTGCAGTTTGTTGTACGTAATGCACGCCAGCGCAACATTATAACGGAGCAGGGTGGGTTTGTGTCATTAACAGATCAAGGCCATTCTCTACTTCAGCTATCAGCTGAACGTTGAAATTGATGCGATGATTTGTATCATTTGTATCAAACAATGTGATGGGAAATTCCGGTTTATAATTGATACCTTTTACAAATAATAATGTATCGAGGTGCTGCCCCGGTTCTATTACGATATGCTTGGTTAATGTTTTACGTCGCATATCTTGTTTGATTTGTGTATTGGTCCGTAGTGATTGTATGCCATTAATGGTAGTTGTAAGTGGCGTGTTGACCAAGAGCATGAATGGTACCGATGCGCAAAGTGCACCGCCGGCAATAGCTGCAGGAATAGACCAGGTGAACATACCAAGTGTGAGCAATGCAACACCACCAACAGCGGTGAGTGCAGTGACGCCGGCACCAATTGCTACCAAGCTAACCATACGTAGTACAGTATGATTTTGTATGCGATGAGCAACTTGGTAGTAGGGAGTAAGCTTAAGATTTACACTGTGCTTATTTAATTCCCATGTTATATCACTAGTGTTTTTTATAGAAATTTGAATTGGGTATATAGAGCTTGCATGTTTATGATGTACTAACCGAGAACCTCTGCTACCAAATAGTTGCATACAGTCTTGGCGATCATACTGTTTTGCATAGAGTTTGACCTTATCTTGCTCATCTTCATAGGTAATGTATGAGCTGAGCGAGCGGAGTGGCTTTTGTTTGTATGAGCGTAATTTTGCACAGCCAGGCATAAAAACTAGAATGGTAAGTATAACTGTAACGGTGAGTGATGGTTGTATGCGATATATCATAGTATCCCCCTAACACATTTAGTATCGCGTAATAAGGCTTTTTCGTCAATTGATCAACAAATAAATGATCCTCTTGCAGCTCGTGTCTAAAAATATTAAGATCACCTCTAGTATAATTAAACAAAGGAGCCATAATGCGTATTCTAACTATGATTCTAATCTTATTACTTTCACCATTAGCTCTTTCTGCTATGAAGCGTTCAGCGGCTCAGACCGGGCTTGATAAAGTACAATCAGAGGAGATTTCGTCGCAAGATGAACAAGGTGCGCATGCATCGAGCACTGCAATAATCAGGCAAGAAGCAACAATATTTTCTGGTGATATGTGGCTTGCAATTATTAAATTAAAAATTGCTGAACACGATGATTTATTCGAACAGGCATGTATGATTGGTAAATGGCGCCGGGTGAGTAAATTTTTTTATGAGTTATTAACGCCGGTGAACATGGCAAACATTGTACGTTTTTGCAATCCGCGTGATGAATTTATAGAAGATTCAGAAATATCTGAGGCATCACTTGCAGAATTAGAGGGGCTTAATTATGTGGAGAATTCATCAGATAATTCTGCAAACTACTTTTACTCATCAGATGAAGGTGAGCAATTTTCTGAAGATGAACCGGATGAAGAATTAAATAAATTTGATGAGGCGTTGTTTGAAGCAGTTACGGTTCCCGGTATGCATTGGGTTGAAGCTTTAGTGCTTGCAGGTGCAAATCCACAAGTAAAGCATCCGGATGATGGGCACACACCATTGCATATGGCAGTATTGTCTGGGCGTTCCTTTGCAGCGCGTGCATTATTGGAAAAAGCCAACGTACCGGTGGATCTGCATAATGAAGATGAAGAAACGTCATTGCATTGCGCGGCAAAAAAAGGAAAAGTAAACTGTGCACGCCTATTGTTGAGGCATAAAGCTGATGTTGAGTTGTCAGATGGTGAAGGGCAAATGGCATTACATGTAGCTGTATATAACCATAAAGGTAGAATCGTAGATCTTTTGCGCGAGCATGGCGTGTTAATTTATGCACGCAATCGTGATGGGCAAACAGCTGTGCATATAGCAGCTCAGGTTGGTGATGTAGATATTTTGCAAAAATTACTTGCAGGCAATCCGGTGGACCCAGAAGAACAGGTGCTTTTAATCGATGCACCCGATGATTATGGCAATACACCGTTGCATACTGCTGTGCAAGAAAACAAGAAAAAAGTAGTGCAAAAATTGCTAGAACTAGGTGCACAAAAAGAAATAGAAAATGAAGAAGGCATTACCCCATATCAGCTTGCAGAAGAAATGAGGTATAAGAATTGCATGAAGTTATTACAATAGAATGTACGATATAAAATAAATTGCCTATAATGTTTATAAGTTCACGCTTTTTGACCATTGCCCGGTTACGTTGTATGTTCATATATTATAACAGGTTATGACCGGAGATTTATGTAATGAAATCTAATCTTTCCTTTTCTTATGAGCATAGTCTTTTAACGCCGGATCAGATTGCGCAGGTACAACCGACGCTTGTTGCTGCAATGCAAGGTATCACACAAGCACAAGAGATGGGCTATAACACGCCCTATGCATCAGTTAATTTGCCGGCAGATATGCAGTTGCATGCACAGGTACATCGTTTGGTTGCACAAAAAAAGAAGCTTAATCCAAGGGTACTTGTCATTATTGGTATTGGTGGCTCTAACTTGGGTACGATGGCGGTACTCGAGGCATTGTATGGTACATTCTATAATGCACAGCAACCGGATACACAAGTCTATTTTGCAGACACAGTTGATACTGATTATATGTTGGACATCATGTTATTGGTGCAGCAGGAATTGCAAGAAGGTAATGAGGTGTTGCTGAACGTAGTGAGCAAGTCTGGCACTACTACAGAAACGATTGCAAATTTTGAACTCTTTTTATATCTGTTGCAAACATACAAAAAAGAAGCCTATCATGAATATGTGGTGGTAACTACCGATGAAGGTTCTAAGTTATGGCAGCTTGCACAAGAACATAACTTTACATGTCTTACTATTCCAGAGCAGGTTGGTGGAAGATATTCGGTATTCTCTGCGGTAGGTTTATTTCCGCTTGCGTTACTTGGCGTAGATATTGATGCATTGTGTGCAGGTGCACATGATATGTTGCCGCAACTTCTTGGTACCGACATCACAAAAAATATGGCTGCATTGAGTGCTGCATGGCTTGCTGTATGGTATGCACAAGATATATACATACATGATACGTTTGTATTCTCAGTTGATTTGCAAGCGATGGGCAAATGGTATCGCCAACTGTTAGCAGAAAGCATTGGCAAAACAGATGCAGCTGGCAAGCCAATTGGTATAGTGCCCACCGTATCAGTTGGCAGCACAGATTTACATTCAGTTGGTCAACTATATTTGGGTGGTCCGCGCAGTATATGTACCACATTTATTTCGGTGGGGCATAGTGAATCAGAAATTACGGTGCCAACATTGCCTATGCTTGAAACGCTAGTGCCACATTTACAAGGTATCACTTTGCCAACTATTATGCATGCAATTATGGAGGGTACACAATGCGCATATGCAAAACATAAGTTGCCATTTGTTTCTGTTGTGTTGCCGGAAAAATCAGCTTATTATATTGGGCAGTTGTTGCAGTTTAAAATGCTAGAGGTAATCTATCTTGGTGCATTGCTCCAAGTAAATCCATTTGACCAACCACATGTCGAATTGTACAAAAAAGAAACACGAAAGATCTTAGCTCATGAATGACAGTGCCTGTATTATAATTTTTGGCATTACCGGTGATTTGGCAAAACGCAAACTAATTCCTGCTCTTTATAATTTACTTGTTAAAAAACGAATTGCAGACATAGCAATAGTAGGTGCCGCATATGATGCGGTAGAACCGGCTTCAATTTTGCAGGCTGCACAAGAACATATTAAAGGTCCAATTGACCAAGAGATATGGCAACAATTGCATGATTTTCTTTATTATCAACAACTTAACTTTAAACATGCAGATGAATATGCGCAGTTTGCATCACTTATTAACACGGTAGAAAAAAAGCATAAACTATCTGGCAATCGCTTGGTATATCTTGCTGCTGCAGCAAATTTTTTTTGTGATATTACGGAATATATCGGTGCATCCGGTATTGCTAAACGTGCGCAAAAGAACAAACCATGGCAACGAATTGTGTACGAAAAACCATTTGGATGGGATCTACAATCTGCACATGATATTAACATGTGCATTAAAAAATGGTTTGAAGAACACCAAATTTATCGCGTTGATCATTATTTGACCAAGGAGTTGGTGAGTAATATATCATTGTTGCGTTTTACCAACTGTGTATTTGAACCGCTTTGGAACAATCGATATCTTGATCATGTACAAATTATCTTGAGTGAGTCGAGTGGTATTGGCAATCGCGGTGCCTATTATGACCATTTTGGTGCACTGCGTGATGTGGTGCAAAATCATATGCTCGAGTTGCTTGCCTTAATTGCTATGGAGGCACCGGAAAAATTAAGTGGTGAATGTGTGCAAATAGAACGTGCAAAGGTGCTTGCCAAAACAAAAGTTATAGATGGTATTTTGGGGCAATATGATGGATACACAAAAGAACCGCACGTGCGTCCTGATTCTGGCACTGAGACATTTGCTATGCTGTATTTAACGGTTAATAATCCACGCTGGGCCGGTGTGCCATTTTATTTAAAAACCGGCAAATGCTTAGATAAATATGAGGTTATTATTCATCTCAAGTTTAAACAAGTTGATTGTTTGCTTACCAAAAATTGCCCGTCAAATGCAAATTGGTTAACTATTCGTGTAGCACCGGATGCTTCATTTATTTTAACACTCAATGCAAAAAAACCGGGACGTACCGATGAACTTATGACGGTACCAATGGAGTTTTGTCATAGCTGTTTGTATGGTGCTATTACGCCCGATGCGTATGAAGTTTTGGTAGAAGAAGTTGTTGCAGGTGAACAAGCAACATCGGTACGGTTTGATGAAATTGAATCGGCATGGAAGGTGATTGATGCAATATATAAAAAAGAACTTCCGCTATATAGTTATGCATGCGGTAGTAGTGGACCAAAAGAGGTAGAGCAATTTTGTAAAAAACATGGTATGAGGTGGCGATCATGAAAATTGGTGTTATTGGATTAGGGCGTATGGGTAATGCGATTGCATACCGCCTGCTTGAAGCTGGGCATGAAGTTGTTGGTTTTGATCTCGACAAGCATGCACGAGAAGAAATTAAAAAAATGGGAGGCATGGCAGTAGAAAGTTTAGAGGAACTTGCTGCACAGGTACGCATCTATTGGCTCATGGTGCCGGTTGATGCGGTAGGTAAAATAGTTGTTGAACTTAAAAATCATAGTAAGGCCGGCGATATTTTTATTGATGGTGGCAATAGTAACTATAAAGATTCAATTATACGTGCGCGTGATTTAGAAATGACTGATATGTTTTTTTTAGATTGCGGTGTATCCGGTGGCGTGCATGGCCGTGCTAATGGGTTTTGTTTAATGGTAGGTGGAGACCATGATATTTATACCAAAGTGCATGATATTTTTTCTGCAATTGCTGCACCCGGCGGGATGGCGCATGTTGGTTCATCCGGCACGGGGCATTATGTAAAAATGATTCATAATGGTATTGAGTATGGCTTGTTGCAAGCATATGCAGAAGGTATGCATTTGCTTAAAGATGGTACGTTTAAAGAGCAAGCGCTTGATCTAGAAGAAATTACGCGTATTTGGAATGTGAGCTCGGTTATTCGCTCATTCATATTAGAACTTGCACACAATATATTTAAAGAAGATCAAGAGTTGCACCATGTGAGTGGTGAGATTGCAGAAACCGGCATGGGCAAATGGACCATAGAAGAAGCACATGCAACTAACATTCCGGCACGTGTGATAGAAGAGGCATTGCATGTTCGCGCTTGGTCGCGCGAGACGGGAGGTAACTATGCAACCAAAGTGGTGGCGATGTTGCGCAAGGAGTTTGGCGGACATGCGGTTAAAAAAGTTTGAGGATGAGGTATGAAAATTATTGATATTAGTTGGCCAATCAGCAAAGCAACAACCGGTTATAAAGATAAAAATATTGTACAGTTTGAAGACACCAAATCATTTGTGCAGGACGGTGCACGTGAAACTAAAATTACGCTCAGTTCACATACTGGTACACATATTGATGCACCATCACATTTTTTAAAAGATGGCAAAACCATTGATGAGATGCACTTAGATAGGTTCATTGGCTCTTGCAAGGTACTTGATATGATGGCCGTGATGGAGCGCATTACGCGCGACTGGTTGCAAGATCAAGATATTCAAGAAAATGATATTATATTATTCAAAACACAAAACAGTGCAACATCTGCAACCGATCTTTTTACGCCGCACTTTATTTATCTTGAAGTATCCGGTGCAGAATATTTGGTAGAAAAAAAAGTAAAAGCCGTGGGCATAGATTATCTGGGTATTGAACATAGTCAACATGGGCATTTGACACATCTTGCATTAATGCATGCAGACATTACTATTATTGAAGGTTTACGTTTAGGCCATGTAGAACCGGGTACTTATCAATTTATATGTTTGCCGCTTTATGTGGTAGGATTAGAAGCTGCACCGGCGCGTGCAATTTTAATGAAATAAAATAGTAACCCTTAACAACAAGGAGTTTTTTATGAAACGTGTTTTATTTTCTATCGCATTATTAACTGTTGCAGGTCAGATGCAAGCAGGTTGCTGCTACGCACAACCAAAAAGATCAACACCGGTGGTTGAAGAAACCAAAAACAAATGCGGTGGTTGCGATTGCCAAGATGAAGTCAATAAGAATTCATCAGTCTGCCAAGATGGATGCGATTGCGATGATGCTGATGTACGTTGCGATTCATGTGGCTCAGAAGAAAGCTATTGTGGCGATGACGCAGAATGTACCGATTGTACTAATTGTGACAGTTGCTCTGAAGAAGGCGCAGTAGAGTAATGATTCTGTTGTAATAATGCATAAAAGAGGCCCCGATATGTTCGGGGCTTTTGTTTGATTATTTTATCAAAATAATGAGTAATTTTTATGCCAAAAAGGTATGGGCCTGTGATGAGAGCGACAGTTAATCAACCCATTGTCTCAAAAACTTTTATTGCAAAAAATTTTCTAGGTCATGTTGTTGTTGAGCAATAATAATTTCTTTGGCTACAGAATTATGAGCTATTGTTTCTTTATATATTTTCTCGAACGCTGTTTGTTGGTATAGTTTATCCCTTTGCCTGTACTACTCATGTACTTGTTTTTCTTCTTCCCGTATAGGCATTACCTCATGATCCGCTTCAGCTAGTTCTTGCGGACTAAGTATAAGATTATATGTCTAATTCATGCATTGCTGCTGTGCTTGCTACAAGTAGAGATAAGGTGAATATTGTGCTTCCTTTATTAATATGATTAAACTCGCTTGCTTTGTTGTATGGCACGTTGGTAATATTGCGCACCCGGGCGTAGTGTACGCTTTTGCGTGGTAAAGTCAACTGCATATAACCCAAACTGCTTATCATATCCGCGGTCCCACTCAAAATTATCCATCAGCGACCAATAGAAATAGCCGCGCACATCATATCCTTCACGTAGTGCGCGAGAGAGTGCATATAAATACCGTTTAATATACATTGGCCTGCGGTCATCATTACCATCGGGTACGCCATTTTCTGTTACATAGATTGGTTTGCCAAGTTTGGCCATCTCGGTAATGGCGATGTACAAGCCTTCCGGATAGATTGGGTACTCCATGTCTGTCATAACTTCGCCGTCAAAGCATGATGGTGCAACAATATCTGTGGTGTTAAAATTGCTGCTAATTAATTTGTCAAAAATATTTGATTTGAGTACCACGCGCGAATAAAAGTTAAGGCCCATAAAATCGTATGAGGTTGGTGCATCAACTATAGTAGTGCGCAGCAATGGAACGTGTGGGAACAGCTCGCCGGTCTTCAAAAAGTGTAAAATTGCATCATTAAAAATGTAGTTCATGAATTTTGATGGTATATGCTCGAGTAGGCTGGTGTATGAGTGAGATTCGAAAGGCAAATATTGGTGCACAATACCAATCTGCGCTTCATCGCCGCCGGGCAACACTTTAAGGTTGTTATACACCTCTACATGTGCAATGAGCATGTTCTTCATAACTTTAGCAGCGGTGTACAGACTATGTTTTCCGGGTGGGAATGCGCCATGGATATAACCTTGAAAAATATAGGGTCCAATTTCGTTAATGGTACACCAGAAGGTGACCTTGTCATGTAATTGCGTAAATATGTGTGAGCAAAAGCGGACAAAATAACGAATATTTTCTGTATGTTCAAATGCACCTTTTTCTTCAAACCACTGTGGGTGGGTGAAATGGTGCAGCGTGATCATAGGCGTAATGTCATTGGCAACGAGTTCTGCGCATAATTCCTTGTAATGATTAATGGCTTCTTGGTTAAATTGGCCTTCTTGTGGTTCGATAATACTCCACTCCACCGATAATCTAAATGCATTGCAACCAAGTTCTTTAATGAGTTGGATGTCTTGTTTATAGTTATGCCAAAAATCACATGCAATGCCTGAGGTCTGATTGCGCGCAATAGTTGAGTGACCATTGTGTGTCTTCTTGTTTTCCCATGCAGCCCAGTTGCTACCCTTGCAAATGTCTGCACCCGATACCTGGTACTCAGATACCGATACGCCACACAGAGCTGGTAATACAATGTCATCTGTATTAATGTGCGACCAATCCCAATGGATGGCAGCGGTAGAAAGGGTGATAAGTGCTGCTAGAGCTATAACGGTATTTTTGAAAGAAATATGCATTTTTTTAATGTCCGTTAAATGGATAAAATATTGATTTTAAAGGTATCTTAACTATAACATAGGTAGGAGACTGTTTAAAGGATATTTTAATGGCAAGTAATTATTCCGCTTGACCCTTCAACTGGGTTCAGGATGAGCGGCTAAAAACCATCAATTGGTTTATTTTGGTCTAGCCTGCTCCCTATATTTATAAACCTTTATCCAGTTCTTTAAGCAAATCAATAATCTTATGTGCAAAATCAGCTGCTTGTTTTGGTCCCACCGCAGTTACGGTATTACTTTCTACCAGCACATCCACCGGTGCATATTGTGCGCCATTTTCAGACAAAATATCCGGCAGTTCGCCATCTTCGTTCCATCCGGTTACCATTTTGCCGTCCAAAACACCTGCTTTTGCAAGAATGCGTACCGAGATGCAGATTGCACCAAATGGTATTTTATTTACTTCGGCAAGTTTTAACAGTTCATAACTGTCTGCATTATCAAGGTGTTCCATGGCGCCGGGACCGCCAATAAAAAATATGCCGTCATAAAATTGGGGATCAACTTCTTCTAGTGTTAAATCCACCAGTGTGGTAGAACCATCTTTTGCCGTTGCTATGCCGGGTTTATCACTTGCGGTTATTACTTCAAAACCTGCATCTTCGAATAATTGTTTTGGGGTGCCATATTCAACTGGTTGGTAACCTTCGTGTGCTATGACGAGTAAAATTTTTTTTGCCATCATTTTCTTTCGTTAGCTTGGGTGATTGTATGTTTTGCAGAATAAATTTCAAATGATTCTTTGTCAATCTGTCCGCTTACACAAAAGAGTGGAAAAGTTGCTTGTTGATACGTTGCATGCTGCGGCAATGGGGTTATGTGCAGTGTTGCATTTGTGCCAAGTGTAATTTTTGTTGATGTGTTGCCAAGGCGTAACAGCGTGCTGCCATGTTCTTGTAATGTGGTACGCAGTGCAAAAAAATGATGCCATGCAGATTTGGTGAGTGTGCCTTGCCACCATGGGATATAGATTTTTTTGATGTGTGCGGCAGATGCTAATGCATACAAAGCTTCAAACGTACGGCTGCTGGGTTGCAATACAATTAAGTGGTCAATAGTAAGTGATCCGGTTGTTTGTATAAGATAGGGTGCAAGTGTGTATTGTGCCCATGATTTTGCAGATGCAGATCTGCCGATAAAGCCGGGATCAATTACAACGGTTTGATTATGTATGTGCAGAAGGGTAACGGTGCCGTTGTTACATGCGATATTATGTATGGGTGCAGTATGCCGTGCATGCAGTTGCAACATGCCATATATGCCGATGCACAATGCGCCAAGCACTACAATTGTTTGGTATGGCTTGCGCATATTCACATAATATAATGCAAGAATACTTACTGCTACCATGAGTATAAACAACCATGCGGCTGGTTTTGCAAAGCCAATTAACCACCACTGGCTGTGCCATTCGAGTGCCCACAACCACCAGGTTGTCAGATGATTTAATGCCCATGCAATTATGGTATTGGGAATATATAACAACTCGGTAAAAAATAATAACGATGACAACAATAAAAAGAGCGTAAGCACCGGACTAAAAACAAGATTGCCAATGGGTGACAATAATGAAAAGGGCAAACCCCATGCAATTAAAAATGGTAATGATACTAATGAGATTACCAGCTGAAGTTGTACAAAGCGGATAAGGTATGTGTGGGTTTTACCTAAAAAAATACGCATGTTCATGTAGTAATAGTAGCATGAATATGCATATTTTGCTAAATAAATAGGTTATTTTTCATCAGGTGAATGAGTTTCAGCTAATCGTTTTTATTCTGCTGTTATATCAGTAAATTTGCTTACCCACCATTTGAGATAATGTTCACATTTATCTTCAGAAAAAATTTGTTTTCAACAGGACTCTTAACCAATTTGGCACTGCTAAACACCATAGAGCCGCCGGAAGTATTTCCTTGTAATATTTGAGTGCATACAACTCCTTTTGATGTGCAAGCTATTCTTTTTCAAATGCAGAAAGTTGTTTTTTAGGATTAGTCGTATGCCATCGCTGCTGTAGCTTTAGTTTAACGGCTTGGCGTGCAAGTGAGCATACAGCTCGGTGCATACCATATGTATGTGCAGCAAAAAGTAGCAGGGCGAGTATGGGTAGTTTTTTCATAAGGATGTCCTCTTCTTATAATTCTGTTTGTGCATAACTCCTTAAAAAATTATCAATACTTTGCGCTTGTTTAGTGAGTGTGTCAAACTCTGCTCGCAATTGTTTATTATTACCTTCGATTGTTGTTACTTTCTTTTCAAGCTCAGTTACTTTATGGCGGGTTGCATTGTTGCCGGACAAAAACCCTACAACTAAAAAACATCCGGCTAAAAATAACTTGAGATTAAAAATTTTCCGGTGCGCTTGTGTGATTAATTGTTGCTGTGTATGCACTTGCATAGTAAGTGCGGCAATTTGTTCATCGGGTGTCATATGTGATCGGGTAGTGCACTGGCGAATATTTTTGGGAACTTGCTTAATTGAATAGCGTAAGATTAAGGCAATAGGTTTGTACATGCTTTGTGTGTAAGCAGTGGTGAGTAGCAGCATAAGAATATATAACTTCTTCATATTCTACTCCTTCTCTATTTTTGGCTAGTATATGTCTATTCAACAATGGCTACAATAATTAATCATTGCATTTGGATCTTTCCTTTTATTACGCTACATATTGTGTAGTTAATACATGCATAAAGAGGGGTAGTGGTATGATAAAAATTTTTAGCAAAAAAAAGATTAATGAGTACTGGCATAAATTATATGATTCTCATAAATGCAAAATGTCTCGTGGTGCGCAAAATCTTGCAAAAATTATTAGCTGGCCAAGAGGTGATAACTGGCGCCGTAAAAACCCAAAAAAATAATTAATCTGTTCACTGCTTTGGTAGCTTGCCATTGGGTACATATCACGTTAAAGTAGGTGTGTGTACCAATTCATTTCTTGTAAAAATTAGGCGAGTTAACCATGAATAGAGACATGCTGCAATTTTTGGCACATAAAGCATATAAATTACGTGAGTGGTCTATAAAGCTTCCTACCTATGCCGGTTCCGGGCATCCAACCAGTGCATTATCTGCTGCGGATATTATGGCAGCATTATTTTTTGATGCAATGCATTATGATCCTGATAATTTTGAAAATCCAAATAATGATCGTTTTATTTTATCTAAGGGGCATGCATCGCCAGTGTTGTACGCAGTATGGCGTGAGCTTGGCAAATTAACCGATGAGCAGATGAAAACGTATCGTGAAATTAATTCGCCGCTTGAAGGGCACCCGACCTTACGTTTTGCCTATACTGAAGCAGCCACCGGTGCGCTTGGCATAGGGCTTTCTATTGGGCTTGGTGAAGCACTGGCTGCGCGCCTTGATAACCGTGATTATTATACGTATGTATTGCTTGGTGACGGTGAATTGGCAGAAGGGTGCATCTGGGAAGCTGCAGAGGTAGCTGCCTATTATAAGGTTGAAAACCTCATTGCCATTGCAGACATTAACCGGCTAGAACAAAGTGGCCAAACCATGTATGGCTATGAGATAGAAAAATATGCAAAAAAATTTGAAGCATTCGGTTGGCAGACATTTAGTATTGATGGACATAACCTGCAAGAACTTGCCGGTACACTTAAGACTGCACGTGAGATGTATCAAGGCAAACCAAAAATTATTCTTGCACATACGGTAAAAGGTAAGGGAGTAAGTTTTGTAGAAAATAAAAATGGGTATCATGGCAAACCATTCAGCAAAGAAGAACTACCTAAAGCACTCAAAGAATTAAAAGAAAATTATTCTGATGCAGCGCAATATACAGGTAATTATGTATGGAAGCCCGATAAGCCAAAAAATGATCAACCGCACACATTTGAACCAGTGCATATGCCGGAACCGAATTATCACTACGCAGAGAAAATCCCAACACGCAAAGCATTCGGCCAAGCATTGGCTGAACTTGGTAACGTAAACCAATCAGTTATTGCATTAGATGGTGATGTGAAAAATTCTACATATACAGAAATTTTTGAAGCGGCTCATCCTAAAAGATTTTTTGAATGTTTTATTGCCGAACAAAATATGGTGAGTATGGGTGTAGGGTTTGACCGCCGTGGCAAGATGCCATTTATTGCAACTTTTGGTGCATTTATGACGCGAGCGCATGATCAAATACGGATGGCAGCCATTGGTCAATCAACAATCAAGTTAATTGGATCACATGCCGGTGTGTCTATCGGGCAAGATGGCCCGTCGCAAATGGGGCTTGAAGATATTGCTATGATGCGTGCATTGCCAAACTCTATTGTGCTGTATCCATCTGATGCAGTGAGCACATATAAACTATTAGAGCAGATGGCAAATTATAATAAAGGTATCAGCTATATGCGTACTACACGCATGGCAACGCCGGTGCATTACCGCAACGATGATGAATTTCCTATTGGTGGTTGTAAAATTGTGCGGGTAAGTGATCGCGATGAAGCATGTGTAGTGGCTGCTGGTGTTACTTTGTTTGAAGCACTCAAGGCCTATGAAGCATTACAAAAAGAGAATATCAATATAAGCGTGATTGATCTCTATTCAGTTAAACCGCTTGATGCAGAAACCCTATTCAAGATTGGCCAAGCATCGAGCAATCGTGTGATTACCGTAGAAGATCATTATATACAAGGTGGTATTGGTGAAGCAGTAGCAACCACATTATGTAATACTACTATTGAGGTAATTAATTTAGCAGTTGCTGAATTACCACGTTCCGGCAAACCTGAAGAATTACTTGCATGGGCGGGAATTGATGCGGATGCGATTATAAAAGCCGTCAAATATTAAGTCCCTAATATTTGGAAGGGGAGTCTTGTGCAGACGGCAGGATTTGAATTTATATTTTTACATTTCATTTTTGTGTTGTGTCTATTCCTTTTTAACTTTGACTATATTTTTTCTTTTTTTGTATGTTTGTGCCTTCCGCGCAGGATGAGATATTTTGCTTGTCCAAAATATCTCAACTAAAAGACACAAACATGCTGTTTGA
>Ga0055451_10000490_pt1 | contig 15875 bp, 8 predicted proteins | sample China_Galinas_PW_3_FD_57745 | JGI IMG/M metagenome (GOLD analysis project Ga0055451, IMG submission 57745) | Wetland microbial communities from San Francisco Bay, California, USA, that impact long-term carbon sequestration - China_Galinas_PWB_D2 | ecosystem: Environmental > Aquatic > Marine >... | reverse complement strand
GCCTGTCCGCAACCGACGGCAAGCAGCAGTGGAAGATCGACCTCGTCGCGGACTACAGCGGACGCAACATCAGCTGGCAGAACGCCGCGTCGCCGCTGATCGTCGGTGACGCGATCTTCATCGCCGGCGGCGGCAAAGGCGAGTCGCTGCTCGCCGTCGACAAGAACACCGGGAAGGTCCTGTGGAAGGCGCACGACGAGCGGATCACGCACGCGACGCCGGTCTACGCAGAGATCCACTCCGTGCCGCAAGTCATCTACTTCCTGCAGTCGGGGCTCGTCTCGGTCAAGCCCGACGACGGCACGATCCTCTGGCGCATCGAGTATCCGTTCAAAGTGTCGACGGCGGCGTCCCCCGTCGTCGATGGCGACATCGTCTACTGCTCGGCCGGCTACGGCGTCGGTGCCGGCGCGTTCCGGATCAAGAAGACCAGCGACGGATTCGAGTCGGAGCTCCTGTGGCGCAAGCGCAATCGGCTGATGAACCACTGGAGCACGCCGGTCGTCAAGGACGGCTACCTCTTCGGGATGTTCAGCTTCAAGAAGTTCGGCAAGGGCCCGATGCAGTGCGTCGACATCCGCACCGGCGAGGGCAAGTGGTCGAAGCCGGGCTTCGGGCCGGGAAACTGCATCCTCGTCGGCGACGACCTCGTCGCGCTCAGCGACAAGGGCGAAGTCGTGCTGGTCGAACCCAAGCCCGACGGATATCACGAGATCGCGCGGCACGACGTACTGCGCGGCAAGTGCTGGTCCTCCCCCGCGTTCGCCGACGGGCAGGTGTTCGTCCGCAGCACCGTCGAGGCAGCGCGCGTCGATCTGTCGGGGAAGAAGGCCGGGAACTGACGGCCGAGACGCGGCCTATCGGTCGTCGGCGAGCGGACGGATCTTGATGTTCCGGAACGCGACGAGGTTGCCGTGGTCCTGCAGCGCGATGTGGCCTTTCTTGGCGGTCGCGAACTCGGGCCACCGCGCGAACTTGGACTTCGCGACCAGCTTGCGGAACCCTTCGTCGTCGAGGTTGTACTCGACGACCTTCGTGCCGTTCAACCAGTGCTCGACCTTCGGATACTCGACGTGGATCAGCGCGTGGTTCCACTCGCCGGCCGGATGGTAGATCGGGTCCTTGCACGCGAAGATGCCGTAGAGCGTGCCGGCTCTGGTCTTCGGGTTCCTGCCGTCGGGGTGACGGGCGTTGTCGAGGATCTGCATCTCGGGGCCGGTCATCCACGGCGTGCGACTCTGCTCGGTGCAGAGATACATGATCCCGCTGTTGCCGCCCTTCTCGACCTTCCACTCGCACTGGAACTCGAAGTTGCCGTACATCTGCTTCGTGATGATGTCGCCGCCGGGCTGGCCCTTGACCTTGACGAGGCTTCCGTCCTCCACGGCCCAACCCGTCGCCGGGAACGACTTCTGCCGGTATCCGCGCCAGTGGTCGGTCGACTTGCCGTCGAACAGCAACTCCCAGCCGCCCTTCTTCTCGTCCATCGTCAGCTGGTTGGGCGCCGGCGGCTTCAGGCCGAACGTAGCAGGCTGGATCGTGACGCGGCCGGTCGCTGCCCACTCGGTGCCGCGTGAGATCAGGAGCTTGAACTGCGCGGTGTTGACCGACCGGCGCGTGTTCTCCTGGTTGCGCCACACATGACCGAGCGGCGTGTGGAAGACGCGCCCCTTGCCATAGTGCTTGACCATCACCATCGGCTCGTAGTTCCCGGTGCCGCCGGTGTCCTTGGCCGACATCGCCTGCATCAGCAAGCGGAACTTCACGCCGTGCATGTGCACGAGGCGGTGGTAGAGCTCATCGGGCTGGGCGACGAGCATCGGCATCCCGAGCGTGATCGGGTGCTTGCGGTCGACGATCTCGACGTCGAACTCGTGGAACCGCCCGTGCCCGGTGCCGCGCCGCCAGCAGTGACCGACGAGCTTCTCGTACTCGACCCAGCCCGGGAACGCATTGTTCGCCGCGTGGATCACGGAGACTCCCGTGCCGTTCCTGACGGCGGACAGGAAGTTCTTCTCGGCCGGCTCTCCCCAGCGGTGATTGCTGTTGTAGTCGAGAAAGAACACGTCGTACTTCGCGAGCGCGTCCGCGTCGGAGAGCGTAGCCGCAGGATCGAGCGTGACCGTGACGTTGAACCGGCCGGTTGACGTCAACGTCCTCGCGTGGACCTCGTGCGTGTACTCCCAGTCGTGGTTGTTGGCGCCGGTGATGAGCAGGACTTCGATCTTGTGATCGGCGCCCTTGGCCGGGACGGCTCCGTCCTGGGCGATCGCCGACATCGGGAGAAGACAGGCAAGGAAGGGAACGAGCGTGCGCATGGCAGTCCATGGTCTAGAGAGGTTACGAGTTCGTAGGACCGGAGCATACCCGGGCCACGATCTCACGGGGCCCGGATATCGACGAACATCCGCCGGGTCGAGTCGATCGCGAAGAACCGCGAATCCGCGTAGACCGACAGCTCGATCTCGACCCAGTCATCGTTCGGGAAGTTCGCGAGCGGGATCTCGATCTCGAGGCCACCGGGCGGACCGGCGCGGACCCAGCGGGGATCAGTCTGGCTCGACAGGGTACGATCGCCGAACCCGGTTCGATACGTCAGCTGGGCGTAGCCGCCGTTGCCGCGCACGGTCAGTCGATACCAATCCGACCGCTCGACCATGTACTTGATCGGATCGGAGTCGAGATACAGGTAGAGGTTCTCGTCCGTGACTCCGCGTGCCCCGCGGAGGTTGCCGAGATCGGGATAGGGCGACTTGATCGAACCCTGCGGGCTCACGGCGATGAGCACGTCGTCGGACTCGCTCCAGTCGCGGAGATTGCCGTCGACCGACTTGTCCTGCGCGCGCGGCGTGACGCGCACCGCGTAGCGCTGCTGCAGGTCGCCCGCAGCCAACGCGCGGCCATGGAGGCGCAAGAGGATCCCGCCGAGGCTGGCCATCTGTGGAGTCAGCTCGTCCAGGCTGGCGACCCCCAGCGTCTTCTTGCCGGTCAGCGGGTCGACGATCGTCTTGAACATCACGTCGCGGAAGCTCACGCCCTGGAAGAAGCGCGCGAAGCTGATCGTCGGGCGATTCGCGACCGGGATGTCCTTGCCGTTCGGCTCGCTCGGGATCGTGTACGGCCCGGACTGTGACAGCGCCGCGGCCAACCCGTCGCCCCACTTGCGGAAGCCGGCCTCGTCTTGCAGGAACTTCTGCAGCTCCTCGGCGCTCGCGAACGTATTGCGCCCGAGCGTCAGGATGCCGCGGGCCTGTCGCTCGGGGCTCTCGTTGCGGATCAGGTCCGACGCGGACAGGTACGACTTCCACGCGGCCTGGAGCGACGTGCGCAGGTCACCGAGCCGGTTCTCGGGCCGTAGCTTGCCGGCGTTGGGATACTTGGTCTCGAGAACGGCGAGCGGGTCGATGTCGGGGCCGTCGCCGGTGTCGAGGTCGTTGAGGCTCAGGTTCTGGGTCTCGTACGACGTGACCAGCGCGATCGCCGACCGCGCGAGCCCGAGTGCGAAGCTCAGTGCACGGAGATCGCCGGCGTCGACCACGAACGTGCGATCCCCCGGCTTCTGGAACAGATCCGACATCGACGAGATCGTCATCCGATACTCGAAGTCGTCGGGCACGGCATCGAGCGCGGCGATCCAATCGCGCAGCACCGGCAGCAGGTCGCGCTCGAGGAACTCGATCCACGCGTACGCCGGCGGGAAGCTGTCCTTGATGTGACCTTGGTTGTGGTTCTCGAGCCGGAGGTGGGTCGACCAGAAGTTGCCGGACTGCACGACTTCGACCCCCGAGCGCTCGAGCAGACTCTTGAGGTCACCCGGCGCTGCGTTCGGGCCCGACGCGGCCGCGAGCGACTGCTTGAAGAACTCGAGCGCGACGACGCTGGCCAACAGCACCTGCGCGGCCTGATTGGTCGGGTCGTCCGCGAGCGCCTCGGTCAACTTGGCCGCCATCGTCGTGAAGTCGTCGCTGCCGCTGCCGAGCAGGTCGGCGGCCTCACCGGTGAGGCGGACCGAAGGCGCAGGCCCGCTGCCACCGCCACCGCCGCCGCACGCGCACAGAGAGAGGGCCAGGGCCGAACCGAGCAGCAGGGAGCGGGGCTGGATCATCGTGGCGGTGATTCGAGGGCCAGGAGGGACGGGTCGCTGCCCCGATCGTACTCCGAACCGGGACAATTGGCGAATCCCGAGAATTGTCCGAAGATCTGCGGCCGTGCTGTTCCGACCCCGTGGGCGCGATGCCCGCGCCGCGGAGAAGACGCCGACATGAGCACATCCACGCCAGCCTTCGAGACCCTCGTTCGCCGCTATCACGCCGCTGTCTATGCGACCGCGCGCCGGATCGTGCGCAGTCCGGACGACGCCGCCGACGTGACGCAACAGGTGTTTCTGAACGCACTGGGGCACGCGGACGAGATCCTCGCGTGCGAGGATCCGTGCGCGAAGCTGACCTGGCTCGCGAGCAAGCTGGCACTGACTCACCTCCGTGGCGCGCGAAACCGGAAACGCCGAGAGGAGGCCCACGCGATGACCAGGGACCACGAATACCACGAACACCGGCCCGAGGACCGAGAGCTCTTGCGCGCCGTGCGCCGCACCCTCGACGAACTGCCCGACGAACTGCGGTTGCCGCTCGTTTTGCGCTATCAGGAGGACATGACGCTGTCGGCCGCGGCCGGAGCCCTGTCGTGCGCCGAGTCGACGGTTCACGAGCGGATCAAGCGTGGTCTCGAACGCCTGCGCCAGCGGCTGAATCGGGCGGGCTTCGCGCTGTCCGTCGCCGCGCTGCCCGAGATCGTCGCTACGAACAAGAACGTTACCGTGCCCGTCGCGCTCGAAGACACGCTGCTCGGGCTCGCCAAGTCCGAGGTCGCGGGCGCCGGGATGCTGGCGATGAAGTCCGCGCTGCTCGTGCCCGCGCTCGTCGTCGTCGCGGCGGTCGGCGCGTTGTTCTGGCTGCCCGGCTCAAGCGGGGCCAACGCGCTGCCCGCCGAGGTCGGGTCGGCGATCCCCGGGGACCCCGGGCAGGGCGAGTCCTCGCGGCCGGGAACGAGTCCGACGCGCGTCGAAGTGCCGTTTCGGCCCGCGCCCGTCGCGAGCCCGGCCGCGCGCGAGAAACGCGCCCGGCTCGTCGAGCTGCGCGGCGTTGTGCGCAACCGGGCCGGCGTGCCGCTCGCCGGCGCGCTCGTCAGCGCGACGACGATGGCGTATTGGGGCAAGCGACCCGTGTTCTCGCGCATGGTCCGTACCGGCAACGACGGCAGCTTTCGCGTCGAGGTGCCGGTCGATCGGGCTGGTGGCCTGCGCTATCGCTTGTGGGCGCGGCTCGAAGGACATGTCGCCGCGACATCGGACCCGTTCCTCGTGAGGCCCGGCGCTCGGGTCCAGCCGAAGTCGTTGACCCTCGTCGAACGCTCCAAGCCGCGGGCTGGTCGCTACGAGCTCGACGTCGAAGTCGGCGACACGAGCGGGCGGCCGATCCAGCGGGCGTTCGTCCAGGTGTACGGCTATGACCCGGATCGTCCAGCCTGGGCCCAGCCTGAGGCGAGCGGGCGCACCGACGCGGACGGCCACTGTCGCATCCGTGGCCAGGCGCTCGGTGACAAGGAGGTCGTCATCGACGCGCGCTACGTCGGCGGGCGGCGCATCAGGACCGTGTTCGAGGTCAGGTCGGGGAGCATGCACAAGAAGTTCGTGCTCGCGCCCGCGCTGCAGATCACCGGAACGGTGCGCGACACGAACAACGCGCCCGTCGCGGGCTTCGAGCTCACGCGCTATCGCGGGTCGAGTCGGTTCGACGGCATGACGGTGTTCACGAAGTCGGACGGACGGTTCGTGCTCCACGGCTTGGGCGAGGGGCCGTACTCGGTGTTCGGGCGCGGGAATCCCGATTCCGACGACCACTGGTCGCCGTTCGTCCTCGACGGCGTCGCCGCGGGTTCGCGCGGCTTGTTGCTGATCGTCAAGCGCCGTTCCGATCCGCGCGACCACGGGCTGCATGCCGGCGAGATCCACGGCCGCGTCGTCGATGCGGTCACGGGCAAGCCGATCGTCGTCAGCGAGCTCGAGGTTCACTATGCTCCGCTGCCGGGCGACGACCCCGACGCACTTGCGCGTGAGCTCCACGCGAGCCTCGTGCACCCGCGACCGGTCCAGACCGCCGTGATCGGGCGGCTGCCCGAACCGTCGCCCGAGTTCCACGAAGTCGGCCTGTCGCCGGGGACCTATGTCGTCTACGTCGAGCTACCGGGGCGCGCGGTCGCGATGACGAGGCCGATCCGGCTTGCAGCGGAGCAGATCGTGACCAACGTCGTCGTGCGCGTCGACGACGGCGCGACCGTGAGCGGTGTGGTTCGGGATCCCGATGGCAGGCCGAAGGCCGGCGCGATCGTGTTCGTGTGCGGTCAGGACGAGCGCGCGCGCCAGACGCTGCGCGACCTGGACGGGGTCGTCAGCGAGCCCGGAGACCGGCGGCTGTCGCTGCCCGCCGGCGCGGTTGCGACCGATGCCGCCGGGCGCTTCACGATCCCCCGGATCCCGGCCGGATTGCCGGTCGTCGTGGTCGCGCTGCACGAGTCGTTCCGCCCGATCCAGACCCGGCCGATCTCGCTCGTGCGAGGCGAGAAGCGGATCGGCGTCGACCTGCGGTTCACGCAGATGCGCTGATGCGCTGACCGCTATACTCCACGGCTTTGAGGGAGAGCGACCGTGAGCGGTGAAGCCGCGGTCCTGCGCGATCTGCTCGCCGCGTTGACGGCGGTGGAGCTGGCCTGGGACGAGACCGACCAGCGCGTGCGGCGAATCGCCGAGCTGCGCGCCAAGTTCGTCGAGTTGCGTAGCCGAGACGACGCACCCGACCTCGTGGCGAGCCTCGCGGACCGGCTCGTCGACGACTTGGACCTCCGTCATCTGACGGCGCTCACGGTGCCGGTGGAGCGAGCGCTCGACCGCCGCGTGCGTGACGAAGATCTGCTGCCGGTCACCGACGATCCGTCCGCCGAGCCCGATCTGATGGACGTGCGCCTCGTCGCTGACAGCTTGAGGTCGTCGTTCAACGTGGGTGGATTGTTCCGTACTGCCGAGTGTTTCGGTGTCCGCGAGATCGTGCTGACCGGTTACAGCGCGGGTCCCGACGACCGCCGCGTGGCCAAGGCCGCGCTCGGCACGGCGGACCTCGTGCCGTGGCGCCGCCTGCGCCGTGCCGGCGATGCGATCGAGGAGTTCCGGGTAGCCGGGGTCGAGACCGTCGCGCTCGAGACCGCGGACCGTGCGGTGCCGCTCGCCGACGCCGAGATCGGCTTCCCGTGCGCGGTGCTGGTCGGCAACGAGCGGTTCGGCCTGATGCCATCGACGGTTGACCGCGTCGACCGCGTCGTTCGGATTCCGATGCACGGTCGCAAGAACTCGCTCAACGTCGTTTCGGCCTGCAGCGTCTGCCTGAGCTCGCTGCGCGAGCGCTGGAGAGGTTGAGCGAGACGGCAAATCCGAGCTCGCGTTGGCACCGGCGGGACAGAACGAAAATGTCGCAATTTGGCACAGTTGCCGTCTCGCATGACGAAACACCAATCTCGGAATGATTAGGGGCTGGTTGATGGCGAGACAGGAGAGCGAGAGTATGCGGAGTCAGGTGGGTTGCCGATTCACGCGGGCCACAGCGGCCCTCATCGCCCTGGCTGGGTTGTGGAGTTCAGCAACCGCTCAGGATTTCCAATTTGCGAAACGACTCGGCGGAAGCCTGTCGGACCAAGTACATGGACTGGCGGTCTTCAGCAACGGCGATTTCGCTGCCGCCGGGTCCGGCTCGGGCTCGATGACGTTCGGGCAGGGCGAGGCGAACGAGACGACTCTGAGCCTCGGTTCGGGCACCGGCCCCTGGGTTGCCCGGTTCGCCGCCGATGGCTCGCTGCAATGGGCCAAGACGTTTCCCCACACCAACACCTGCTGGGTGACCCGCTCGTGCGCGCTAAGCGACGGCTCGGTGCTGATCACCGGGTCGTTCTACGGCTCGATCACGTTCGGGGCCGACGAAGCTGTCCCGACCAAGCTGACGTCGATCATGAACAACGATCTGTTCGTCGCCCGCTTCGCCAGCGACGGCTCGTTGGTCTTCGCGCACCAGGCCAGTGGCTCGCGGATCGCCCCGATCGGCATGGACGTGTTCGATGACGGGTCGTTCGTCATCACGGGAACGTACAACGGAGGCGCGACAGTCGGTTCCTTCTCGCTGCCGCCCCACGGTGACTGGGACATGTTCACCGCCGGCTTCGATGCCAACGGCAACGTGCGCTGGGCGCGTGCTGCCGGCGGCCTGCTCAACGACGGCGGCTGGAACGTGACGTGCCTCCCCGACGGCACCGCGGTCGTCGCGGCGTACCTGTCGGGCGGCTGCGTGATCGGAGAAGGTGAGCCGAACGAGAAGACGCTGACCGTCTACAGCTCGCCCGACCTCGTGCTGTGCAAATACGACAGCAATGGCGTCCTCGGCTGGATTCAGCAGTTCCAGGGCACGACGGCGGCCGGGTGGGTCGGCATCGACAACTTCCCGGATGGATCGATCGTCGTCAGCGGCGAGTTCGACGGCGGGTTCTCGGTCGGTAGCTTCAACGTGTCCGGAAACGGGAACCTCGACGCGTTCCTGGCCCGGTTCGCCCCGAACGGCTCGCCGGTCTGGGTGAAGACGGTCGGCTCGAGCGGAATCGACCGCGGTCACGGCGTCGCGACGACGAGCAGCGGCGACATCGTGTGGTGCGGCGAGTTCTCCGGCGCCCCGAGCTTCGGCGTCGGCCAGAGTCTCACTTCGGCCGGCGGCACGGACGTGTTCCTCGCCCACTACACGGGCAACGGTGCGTTCGTCTGGGCCCAGAGAGCAGGGGGCGCGCAGAACGACTCCGCGCAGGAGATCGAGGTCTTGGACGGCAACGTGCTGGTCTCCGGCACGTATCAGTTCTCTGCCACGTTCGGCGCTGGACAGCCCACCGAGACCAACCTGGCGGCCGCCGGGAGTGACGACGTCTTCGTCGCGCACTGGTTCGATCCGACGATCGCAGCGATCCCGCCGTCGCTCGCCGTTCCCGCCAACGTCACGCAGGAGTGCGTGGAGCCGTCGCTGGTCGCGGACGTGGAGTTCTCGGTCGAGGTCGATGGGACCCTGCCGTCCGGCACGCAGCTGGTCGTGCGCGATGTCACTGCCAATCGCTTGCTGCTCTCGCAGACCGCGACTGTCGGTGTCATCAACGTCGGCCCCAACGCGTTCCCGATGGGGGTGTCGACGGTCGAAGTCTCGCTCGTCGATGGCAGCGAGATCCTGGTGGCCAAGAGCTTCGACGTCATGGTTGAGGACACGACCGCTCCGGTGCTGAGCGGCTGCGAGCCCAAGACCCTGGAACTCGAGGGGCCGCTGACCGCGCTCACGGTCAGTCGCCTCGGGATCACGGCGTTCGACGATTGCGACACGGCACCGGTGATCACGCTGTCACCGACGCAGGTCCCGCTCGGCTCGACGCAGGTCACCGCGACCGCTACTGACGCGACCGGCAACTCCTCGCAGTGCACGTTCATGGTGATGATCGTCGACACGACGAGTCCGACGTTCGATGTCACCCAGGCCGACATCGAGCGGATCGCGACCTCCGACGGCGTGGTCGTCGGCTTCGACGTCGTCGCTTCGGACCTGAGCGGGGACGTGATGGTCTTCTACACCGACGAGGACGGGCGCACCGTGCTTCCGTCGGGCTCGCTCTACCTGCCGGGCACTCACACCGTGACCTGCACGGCCATCGATGGGTCCGGGAACTCGGCCGTCGACACGTTCGTGATCCAGGTCCTCCTGGACCAGGATCCGATGGTCCAGGTGCCCGACGACATCGTCGTCGGCAACGACGCCGGCGAGGCGTTCGCGCACGTGTCCTGGACGATCGTCGTCACCGACGACCTGCCGGGCGTGACCGTCGAGACGACCGCGGGCGGTGGACCGGTCCAGTCGGGAGACGCCTTCCCGATCGGGGCAACCACGGTCACGTGCGTCGCGACCGACAGCGCCGGTCAGACGGCGACTGCGAGCTTCCAGATCATCGTGCAGGACCGCGAGGCTCCGGCCGTGACTCTCGCTGGGAGCACCGACCTCTGGACTGACACGGACACCGTCACGTTGACGGCGCAGCTCCTCGATCTGCAGGTGGCGGACAACTACGACCCGAACCCGGTCGTCGTGTTCACGCCGAGCACGGTCGGACTCGGAACGACGAGCGTGACCTGCACGGTGACCGACATGGACGGCAACGCGACGGTCATCGGCTTCCAGGTCAACGTCTACAAGTCGACCTTGAACGTGGGCGCCGGGAAGACGGGTTCGAGCTACACCAAGATCAGTGTCGGCGGCACGATCAAGGTCCGCCTGAAGCTCAGGGACGGGCACACTCGCGTCAATAACGCGACGGTCGAGCTCATCGAGGTCGCGCGAGTCGATCAGAACGGGACCGTCATCGGGGTCGAGAACGTCGCCAGCGACAGCCTCACGACAAAGGTGCACCACGGCGACTACACGCTCCAGTTCGACACCAGCGGTTGGACCAACGTGTCGGGCACCCTGTTCAAGGTGTCGGTGCTCGTGACGACGCCCGACTACGGGCCGAATGTGGTCGAGCTGTTCTTCGAGGCCAAGTAGACCGAAGAGTTCAATGGTAGCGTGGCTACGTCCCAGCCCATCGCGGGCTGAGCGTAGCCACGGCTCCATTTCCCCTGCCCCTAACAAATGTGTCAGAGACGTTCTTAAGGGCTTCCGTCGGCTCCGCGATTGCGGGTGGGAGAGGCGGCGGGGTTGAGCGAGATCCGGATTCCAATCTCGCGCTGTCATGGGCGCGATCGGCCAAAAACGTCGCAAATCGAGCTGGCCCGCGTCTCGCTTGACGAAACACCCATCTCGGATGGACTTGCGGGTGGTTCAAGGGGAAGCGGGGAGCGAGACCATGCGAAGTTGTAGCTTGCATACGCAGACCAGTTTGGTTGTTGTCGCAATCGCGGCGTTGTCGAGTCCGGCCAGTGCGCAGGACTTCGAGTTCGCGCGGCGACTCGGCGGCAGACTGTCGGATCAGACGCACACGCTCGCGGTCTACAGCGACGGCGAGCACGTTACGGCCGGGTCCGGCTCGGGAGTGGTGACGTTCGGGCAGGGCGAGCCGAACGAGACGAGCATCGACCTCGGGTCCAAGACCGGCCCATGGGTAGCCCGGTTCGCTGCCGATGGTTCCCTCTTGTGGGCGAAGACGTTCCCACACAACGACACGAGCTGGGTGTCGCGCACAGCCGCGCTCGCCGATGGTTCGGTGCTCCTTGCCGGATCGTTCTACGGCACGATCACGTTCGGAGCCGGCGAACCGAACGCGACGACGATGACGTCAGTCAGCAACAACGACATGTACGTGGTCCGGTTGCGACGCGACGGCACTCTGGTGTTCGCGATCCAGGCGCGTGCCCCACGCATGGGTGCGATCGGCATCGATGCGTTCGACGACGGATCGTTCGTCGTCACCGGCATGTACAACGGCACCGCGGCGTTCGGGTCCGTCGGACTCAAGACCTACGGTGACTGGGACATGTTCGTCGCCGGTTACGACGCCAACGGGAGTCTGCGTTGGGTCAAGAACGCCGGGGGTCCGCGGTTCGATGCCGGCTGGAGCGTTGCGTGCCTCGCCGACGGCACGGCGGTGGTGGCCGGCTATCTGTCCGCGGGCAGCGTGATCGCGGAAGGAGAGTCCGGCGAGACGCGGCTGACCGTCGTGAGCGAGCCCGACCTCGTGCTGTGCAAGTATGGCAGCAATGGTGACCTCGTCTGGGTCCAGCAGGTGACCGGCAACACGCCGTCGGGCTGGGTCGGCATCGACGACTTCGCGGATGGATCGTTCGTCGTCAGCGGCGAGTTCCAGGGCGACCTGACGTTCGGGACGCAGAGCTTTACCGGAACCGGCAACGCCGACGCGTTCCTCGCGAGGTTCGCTCCGAACGGCTCGCTGGTCTGGGTCAGGACGATCGGTTCGGCCGCGGTCGATCGCGGCCACGGTGTCACGACGACCAGCGGCGGAGACGTTCTGTGGTGCGGCGAGTTCTCGGGCACCGTCAGCTTCGGGGCGAACCAGAGTCTGACCGCGAGCGGCGGCACGGACATGTTCGTCGCCTGCTGCTCGGGCAGCGGTGCGTTCGCCTGGGCCGACCGCGCGGGCGGCACGCAGAACGATGCCGGACAGGCGGTCGAGGTCGCGCCGGGCGGGAACGTGCTCGTTTCGGGCATGTATTCGTACTCGGCGGTCTTCGGTGGGGGGTCGGCCAAAGAGACCAACGTGGCGTCTGCCGGCAGCGACGACGTCTTCGTCGCCAAGTGGTACGACCCGAACGTCGAAGCGATTCCACCGTCGCTCGTCGTCCCCGAGAGCATCACGCAGGAGTGCGACGATCAGTCGCGGATCGCCAGCGTCGAGTTCTCGGTCGAAGTCGACGGGACCCTGCCGAAGGACGCCCAGCTGCGCGTGCGCGATGTCACCGCGGATCGGGTGCTGTACGCCGGACCCGCGACGGTCGGTGTCACGGACGTCGGGCCCGACGGGTTCCCGATCGGGGTTTCGAGGATCGAGGTTACGCTGCTAGACGGCGGCCAGCCGATGCTGGTCGAGAGCTTCGACGTTACTGTCCAGGACACGACCGCTCCGGTGCTGAGCGGCTGTGGGCCCAAGACCGTGGAGCTCGAGGGGCCGCTGACGGCCTTGACGCGCAGTCGTCTCGGCATCACGGCCACCGACGACTGCGACGCCGCGCCCGTCGTGACGCTGTCGCCGACACAGGTTCCGCTCGGCGTGACCCAGGTCACGGCGACCGCGCGTGACGAGACCGGCAATGTGTCGCGGTGCACGTTCCCGGTCACGATCGTCGACACCACGAGCCCGTGGTTCGACGTGACGCAGAACGACATCGAGCGAATCGGTGCGAGCTCCGGCGGAGTCGTCGTCGGCTTCGACGTCGTCGCGTCCGACCTCAGCGGCAGCGTCACGCTCTCGTTCGTCGATGAGACCGGCCGTAGCGTGCTTCCGTCAGGGTCGCTCTACGTGCCCGGGATCCACACCGTGACCTGCACGGCCGTCGATGGCTCCGGCAATCGCGCGGTCGACACGTTCGAGATCCGCATCGTCGAAGACCAAGACCCGGTGCTCGAGGTCCCTGACGACATCGTCGTCGGCAACGAGCCCGGCGAGGCGTTCGCCCACGTGTCGTGGACGATCGTTGTCACCGACGATACGGCCGGTGTGAGTGTCCAGACGACTGCCGGCGGTGGCCCGGTCGCTTCGGGCGACGCGTTCCCGATCGGAGCAACGACGATCACCTGCGTCGCGACCGATCGCGCCGGAAACACGGTCACGGACAGCTTCCAGATCATCGTCCAGGACCGTGAGGCTCCGACCGCTACCGTCGAGGGGAGCACGGAGTTCCGGACTTCGGAGGACAGCGTCACGCTGACGCCACAGTTGCTGGATCTGAGCGTGCAGGACAACTACGACCCGAATCCGGTCGTCATGTTCAGTCCGAGCACGGTCGGCGTCGGAACGACCGACGTGACCTGCACGGTGTGCGACGCCGATGGCAACTCGAGCATCGACAAGCTGCAGGTGACCGTCGTCAAGTCGACGCTCACGGTCGAGGTTCGCAAGTCGTGCAAGCGCTACAGGAGGTTCCACGTCGGTCGCAAGCTGAAGATCGAGCTCAAGATCAGGGACGGACACCGTCGCGTCGACGACGCCACCTTCGAGCTCGTCGAGGTCGTGCGAGTCGACTGCAACGGGACGGTCCTGGGGACCGAGAACGTCGCGAGCGACAGCCTGAAGCTTCGGACGGGCCGGCACGGGCACCGTCGGCACCGTGGCGAATACAAGCTCGAGCTCGACACCAAGGGTTGGACCGACGAGCGGGGCACCCGGTTCAAGATCTCGCTCGTCGTGAAGTCGCCCGAGCACGGAACGGCGCCGGTCACACTGTTGGTCAGGAGCCACAAGCACCGGTAGCAGAACGACCGGCTTCGTGACGTCGCGAAGACGTGCCGGCCACGTCTTCGCGGCGTCACCGCGCCTTCAGGCGGATCTCGAGCTGCCGAGAAGGCCGCTGCGTGGTCAGGTGCACCTGGCGCACGTCGGCCCGCTGATAGCCCTTGGCTTGGATCTCCAGGTTTGCCGGCATGCCGATGCGCAGCGGGACCTCGGCCCGGAACCCCTCGACGCGGCGTTCGATGATCGGTACCCCCGGGCCGTAGACCCGGACCCGGAACCCGTGGACGCGCTCACCGGTCTTGGCGTCGAGCACTCGGACCCGGACGAACCCCTGAGGGGTGCCTGTCGGCACCTGCCGCCCGTGCCGCTCCGGGAGTGCGCCCAGCGTCGACTGGCTCTGCACGCGGGTCCGTGGTTCGGTCCGCAGCGGGACTCTGCCCGTCGGCCCCGGCTCGACGACCGTCGGGTCGAGCGGGATCCCCGTGTCGTCGTCCCCACGTCCGGTCAGCCGCACACCGGCGATCACCGCGAGGACGAGCGTGATCGCGCCGACCACGGCCAAGATTTTCGCGTTCGCAGGCACTCCCCGTTTCCCCCCGCTCCTTGCATCGTCACGGATGCGGGGGGCGGTGAAGCCGGATCACCGGCGTGGCGGGCGCGCCCATGGCAGTGATCGGTCGCGGAGCGGTTCGGCGCCGGAGTTCTCGGCGGAACGCTCAGAACCCCATGCGCTCGAGCGTCGTGACGAGGTTGGCGAGCAGGGCCGCGACCTTCGGATGGTCCTCTTCGAGTTTCTCGATCGTGTTCTCGATGAGCCCGATCACGGACTCGTCGTCCTCGCGCGTGTCGATTTCCGGCTCGGCCTCGGCCGTGCGCGCGAGGACCTTGGTCATCTGCCCCATGACAGCGGCCACCAGGTCACGGGTTTCTTGATCGAAGCGCTCAGTGCTTTCCAGCTCGGTCTTCAGCTGCTCGAGGGTCTTGCGCAGCGCTTCTCTCTGCATGGCGTGGTCTCCTAGCGATTGACGAGTGGCACGTATTGTCGTTCGGTCGGCCCCTGATACACCTGACGCGGCCGCGCGATCTTCGCCGCCGGATCCTCGTGATACTCGAGCCATTGCGCGATCCAGCCCGGCAGACGTCCGAGGGCGAAGAACACCGTGAACATGTCGACCGGGATGTTCAGAGCTTTGTAGATGATACCCGAGTAGAAGTCGACATTGGGGTAGAGATGGCGCTCGATGAAGTAGTCGTCGTTGAGCGCGATGTCCTCGAGCTCCAGCGCGATTTCGAGCAGGGCGCTCTTCGTGCCCGTGTGCGCGAGGACCGTGTCGCAGGTCTTCTTGATGATGCGAGCCCTGGGGTCGTAGTTCTTGTAGACCCGGTGTCCGAAGCCCATGAGCCGGACCGGGCTGTCCTTGTCCTTGGCGAGCCGCATGAAGTCCTTGGCCGACCGCTCGCCCGACTGGATCTGCATCAGCATCTCGATGACCTGCTGGTTGGCCCCACCGTGCCGCGGACCCCACAGCGCCGAGATGCCGGCCGACACGCTGGCGAACAGGTTGGCGTGCGAGCTTCCGACCGTGCGCACGGTGCTCGTCGAGCAGTTCTGCTCATGGTCGGCGTGGAGGATCAGGAGAACGTCGATGGCCTTGGCGACGACGTCGTCGACCTCATAGGGCTCGCACGGAGTCGAGAACATCATGTGGAGCAGGTTGGCCGCGTAGTCGAGGTCGTTGCGCGGGTAGACGAACGGCTGCCCGACGCTGTGCTTGTACGAGTAGCCGGCGATCGTCGGCATCTTCGCGAGCAGCCGAATGGCGGTGGCCCAGCGCTGCTCGTCGGCGTCGTCGAAC
>Ga0055451_10000486_pt1 | contig 15910 bp, 10 predicted proteins | sample China_Galinas_PW_3_FD_57745 | JGI IMG/M metagenome (GOLD analysis project Ga0055451, IMG submission 57745) | Wetland microbial communities from San Francisco Bay, California, USA, that impact long-term carbon sequestration - China_Galinas_PWB_D2 | ecosystem: Environmental > Aquatic > Marine >... | reverse complement strand
GCATCAGATGCTTCTTGCAATTGCATCCATGTTTGTTTTTCTGTATCCGGAAGTGGAAGCAATGTACCACGATGCATTACAGCAGGACGTAAGTAAGCGGCCACCATCTGCTGCATTTCTTGCTGCAGGTCTTGTGCCGGATCTTGTAAATAGTTAAAAATATAATTTTCATCACCGGTAGACCAGAAGTATTTACCTATTTGATATGCTTGATGTTCAAAATCTTCCAACAAGTTATACAACGTCATTTCTGTTTGCTTAATTGCACGCACTACCTCTTGTTCATCCAAGCCATCTTGTACAATTGCATTAATTTCTTCAGTAATAATTTTTTCTATTGCCGGAATATCTTCTATATTTTTAGGTTCACACACAATAAAGAAAAGACCATGCTCAAAAAGGTCATCGCTATCTGCGCTCACTGACGTAGCAAGTTCAAGCTCATCAACTAACTTTTTATATAAACGAGAGCTTTTGCCTTTACCTAAGACCCAAGCGAGTAAATTTAAAATATGATCTTTTTTGTCCTGCAATCCAGGAACCAAAAAGCCATATGTTACCAATGATTGTTGCACATCACGGTATAAGGTAACTGATTTGGACGCAATATCATGATTCAAATAATGCGTTGCTTTTACATAATCTGGATTTGCAGGGATGTCATTAAACCATTGCTTTGCCAGCTTGAATACCTCATCAGGTTCAACATCACCAACTATTACTAATGCCGCATTATTCGGGACATAATGCTTTTTATAAAATGCATGCAACACCTCGCTTGAAGCGCCCCATAAATCTTGTTTATACCCTATAATCGGATTGTGATATGGATGATCGTCAAAAACCGTAGATATCATACTTTCAAATAAACTTGAACTATAATTATCACGGTACATCTTAAGTTCTTGTATGACCGCCTTCATCTCTGAGTTAAGCATATCGCCATCAAACTTACAGTTTTGCATGCAATCAGCCATAATAGGCAATGTTTCTACCCAGTTTTGCTTGGGCATATTAAATAAATAGCCGGTATAATCATAAGAAGTGAATGCATTGCAACTACCAGAAAGCATATGGGTAACTGTATTAATATCAGACTCAGAGAGTGTATCAGTCCCCTTAAAAATCATATGCTCAATTAGGTGAGCGATGCCCTTCTCTCCTGTTTTTTCATCTTTAGAACCAACATTATACCAAAGTTGCACCGAAACCTTAGGCACCTGGTGAATGGGCCTGACTAAAATCGTCATCCCATTATCGAGCAGATATTTTTTAACCACTTGCTTGTTTTTTGAGTTCATCCTATTGTCCACCTTCCCACTAATACCTATAAAACAGATTAGGCTTATTATCATTACACCGTATCGTACTTGATACATAAAGCGTCTCCTTTTAACTTACTTTATATTAAAAAAGCCTATTTAGAAAGCAAAAAACTTTTATTTAGATCAAACTACCCTATACTAATATCTTAAAGTACTACTTTAATAAATCACTACTTTCTAGCAATATAAAACTAATGAATATCTTTAAAAAAATGCCACCCCTCCTGCCCATATTATGCAGCCTCATAGCCGGCATTTGTTCTCAAATAATTTTCTCAATCAGTCTGTATCTCCTTGTGCCCCTTATACTAATAACAATCATTCTAATCTACCCACTAAGGCAAAATCACTATATAGTTGTTCTCTATATTATATCTGCTTTCTTGGCAGGTAGCATACGCACTGAGCAAAAAAAACATAATTATGAACATTTTTACACCCTCACACAAGAACAACCATTCTCTCTAGTTGGACGTGTAACAGAGATTTCACCGGCACCCTCAGGCCCACTACGTTCTTGCATTACTATATCTACCCATGCCATACAACCACACAATAGCCAATGGATCAATCAAACATACAATCTACGAATCTATACGAACACGACTAGCGTGATGATTGATGATATAGTTCTTTTAGAAAATCTTACCTGCACCCAAACTACCAATACCAATTTTGCGCGATATTTGACAAAAGAAGGCATTGCCGGCTTTATCTTTGCGCCAAAGATAACCTATACCATTAAAGAACATCCCAATTATTCTCTAAGCCGCTGGATTCAGTTCAAAAAAAACCTCCTCCTCAGACAATGCACCATCAAACTAGGCAAAAAAACATCTACACTATTTGCCTCTCTCTTTCTTGGAGAAAAGCATCGACACAAAAAAGAACTTGAGCCTATGGCAGAACAATTTAAAGCTTGGGGGCTCTCGCATTATTTAGCCCGTTCGGGTTTACACTTGGTTATCTTTATATTACTTTGGCAATGGCTATTGTCATACATACCAATGAGTTTTTTTATCAAACAACTTATCTTGCTCATACTCAGTTGCATATATTTTTTATTAAGTTGGCCAAGCATATCATTTATGCGAGCACTCAGCACATTTACTATCATAAAATTGAGCACATACTTTAACAAACAAATACATATTGCCCACCTGTTAATATTTGTGTGTTGCACAATATTATTCATAAATCCTTTGCAACTATTTTTTTTGGACTTTCAATTAAGCTTTGCACTCACTTTTGCTTTAATCTGGTTTAATTATATCTTTCATAAAAAACAGCCGTTACAATCTTAGTCTTGATTATACAGCTATCTTTGCTCTACGCTTAATAAAGAAATCTCATAAGGGGGAGATAGACAATGTATATTTTGAATATAAAGAATTTTTTACTCGCATGCATCATCATTGCAACATACACACAAGCCACATGCAATCACAATACCCATGCTGACCTTGCATTTGATCATATACTTTTTGATCATGATCCGGATTTAATCATTACACCGCTTGGAGATACAATACGCAGCGCAATTACAGCAAAAAAAGACTGGACATTTATAGTATATTTAGCAGCAGATAATGACCTGCGCAGCTTTGCATCGCGCAACATTAAACAAATGACTAATGTTGGCTCAAATCAGCATGTTAACATCTTGGTCCACCTTGATATAAAAACAAATTCTCACCAAAAGGTAACGCGACGGTATTTAGTAGGGCGCCATGAGCTTTTTCAGCTTAATGATAATGATCCAAATTCCCAACGAATGGATAGTGGGAACCCGGAAACATTGATTTCTTGTTGTGAGTGGGCAATTAAAGATTATCCGGCAAATCACTATGCACTTATTTTTTGGAATCATGGCACCGGACCTATAGATCCACCGCATGGCAAAGTTATTAATCCGGCATCACTTTTTACCTTTAACCCTTTCTTAAATAAACTTGAGCTCGACCGATCAGTTAATTTTTTGGAGCTTATTGATGCACTTACTCATGAACATCGTGGCGTCTGTTGGGATGACTCTACCGGCAACTATTTAAGCAATCAAAAAATCTCATATGCTTTAAGCACCATATGCAATAATTTTTTAGACGGCAAAAAATTTGATATTATCGGCTTTGATGCATGCCTTATGTCTGGATTAGAAATCGCACACTTACTTAAAAATTACACCAACTTTATGGTAAGCTCGCAAGAAGTTGAACTTGGTACAGGGTGGCACTATCAATATGTACTCACACCATTTGAACACACAAGCCTTGAGCCAGAAAGTTTTGCGCAACACATTGTTGGTGCATATCAAAAAGCATACATGAATATTACCAATGATTACACACAAGCAGCGCTAGACTTATCACTTACACAAGATTTAGAACATAATATACATATTGTCGCAAACATCCTACTGAATGCTCTGAGAAAACCAAACAATAGCGCCATAAAAAATCTTATTAAATCAAGCTTTAACAAAAATGTATGCACACACTTTGATGAACCTAGCTACAAAGATTTACACCATCTATATAGCAATTTACTCGTAAACCTAAAAAATATACAAGCGCAAAATTCGCAAGAAATAAAAATATTCAAAAAAGCACTTGCACCCGCATTGCAACATGGTTGCGCTCTAATAGAAAAAATGGTTGTTGCAAATGCAGTTGGCAGAAACCTGCCGCGCGCAAAAGGAGTTTCTATCTACCTGCCAGATCAACGCATGCACCTTTCATACAAGAGTTCTCCATTTGCGCAAAGCAACAACTGGCTGCAACTTATTGAGCAAAAACTGATGTTGCGTATTTAGAAAAATTCATCTTTTGCAACAAAAAAGCTATACTGTGTGCAACGTGCAACACGTGCGCAACGCAACAAAAAGCAACAGTATTGCGAGGGCAAATGAATGAAAAAGCATTTAAACAACAACTCTTAGACGCACTCTATCTACCTTACAAAAAATGTATAGCATGCCCACTTGGCACCCTTGGTCGTAAAAGCATTGTCTTTGGACAGGGCAATCCAGATGCAGATCTTATGTTTATAGGTGAAGGTCCTGGACAAGAAGAAGACTTGCAAGGTGTGCCATTTGTAGGGCGCTCGGGACAACTGCTCAATCGCGTGCTCGAGATTATTGGCCTCAAGCGCGAAAATGTTTTCATTACCAATATTGTCAAATGTCGTCCCCCCGATAACCGTAAGCCTACACCAGAAGAAAGCATGACCTGTAAAGACTTGCTACTCAAAAAACAGATTCAAATAATTCGTCCTCAAGTTATTTGTACCCTCGGAGCAGCAGCCATCCAAGGCCTGCTCAACAAATATGACCTCAAAATTACCAAAGTGCGTGGCAACGAATACACTTATGAAGACACACGCGTGCTACCTACCTATCATCCAGCATATGTATTGCGCAACCCCAAAGAGCTACAAACATTGGTCAAGGATGTTAAAACTGCTATTGAGTGGTTACAAAACCCACCAAAATAATTTCTTTCTGAATAAAAAATAATAAAATATAAAAGGTGGTTGATAAGTGGTTGATAAGTGGTTGATAAGTGGTTGATAACTTGTTAATAACTTTTCAACCACTCTTCAAAATCACTACCCAATCAATCATTTGGGCAAGTCCCTCTTCAATTTAACGATTAGATGGTGCTTTTGGAAAGTCCCTTAAAGGTTATCAACAAGTTATCCACCACTTATCAACCACCATCATGAAGCATCAATATAACGATCTGATCAGCATTTTAGTAAGCTTAGCGCAAAGTTATCCACCACTTATTAACCACACCTATTATTATATTATTACTTAATAATTATTTAAATAATAATAAGAATAGATAAAACCACCCATGGTGAAGCTTTTCTAACAAAAAGAATACAGGAAGCAGGCTACACTTGCAGGCATAGAGGCTTTTACACGGTTTCTATTGCCAGAATCGGAAACATGTATTACACTTTAAGGTAATTCCAACTAAAATTACGAATTTATCAATAAGCATTTTGGAATCTGTCCAAAGAACTATTTCTATCACTAACCTATAAATTGTAAATAAAGGATAGCGTGAATCTGGCGAATGTTATTGAGGAGCTGGTTGAAGAACGTGGGTTAGACCGCGAAGTATTGCGCTCCATCATCTGCGAAAGTATGCTTGCTGCATATAGCAAAAAATATCCCGACCTTACCCTTGGGGTTGAATATAACTCTCAAACGGGCGATCTAAATGTTACGGTTGCAAAAACCGTTGTAGCGTCTGTGGAAGATGATGAGGTAGAAATAAGCCTTAAAAAGGCTCGCAATATAGACAAATCGGTTCAGGAAGGCGACACGATATATGTTCCTTTTGATGGCAAGATTGGTCGCATAGAGATATTGCGCGCAAAGCAAGTCATTGCGTCAAACATACGCAAAATTGAGGCTGCAGCCGTTTATGATGAATTTAAAGGCCGTGAGGGCACTATTGTCCATGGTGTTATTCATAAATGTGAGCGTAATGGTGCGGTTGTCAAATTAGAAGATGCTTTTGCCTTTTTGCCAAAATCTCTTTCGGTTCCCGGGGAAAAATGCATCGTTGGATTTGCAGTTCGCGCGCTTTTAAAAGAAGTGCTCGAAGAACCCAGAAATGATAGTCAGCTCATTCTTGATCGCGCATCAGAAGATTTTTTGCGAGAACTATTTGAGCTAGAGATTCCGGAAATATTCGAAAAACTAGTTGAAATTAAAAGTATTGTGCGTATTGCTGGCTACAAATCGAAAGTGGTTGTGGCATCGCATGATACAAATATTGATCCAGTTGGAACATGCGTTGGTGTTGGTGGTAGCCGTATTAAGCCTATTTTAAAGGAACTTGGCGGAGAAAAAATTGATATTATTTCTTGGAGCGATTCCCTTGAGACGCTTGTTAGAAATGCTTTAAAACCAGCACAAATTAATCGCGTAGTTCTTTCAGATGACAACAAGGTTGCACATGTCTGGCTTGATGAAGATCAGCGCTCATTGGCAATAGGTAAGATGGGTCAAAACATAGCTTTAGCATCACGCTTGACGGGTGTTAATATACAGCTTGAGCAAAGCAATGGATCACAAGGTCAATCTGCTAGCCAAGATAAGTTAATTATAGATGAGGCTCCTGACTTTGATTTTGATTCAAATGAAGAGGCATAACTAATTACGAGAGGCTGCTTTTATGCAGTATGATATAATGCGTGTGTATGAATTTGCAAAACAGGTAGATATTCCGGTTAAAGATATTTTAGGTGAACTTAAAAAAGGTGGCTTTACTGTGGCAAGCCACATGTCTGTTTTGGATGATGATGCACTTGCATATATCGAAAAAAAATTTACTGCACCAAAAGTTGCAGGAGCCCCTAAATTGGAGCAAAAGCTTCCGTTAGTGCATGAAGAAACTGAGCAAAAATACAAAAAAATCGCAGAAGATCGTCCCAAAGAAAAATCTCCCGTCCGACGTGCTAATGAGCGCATCGAGCAAAAATCAAAAGTTAAGCCTCAATTCAAAAAGCAGTATAAAAAAATTGAAGAGCCTGCTCAGCCTCAAGCAATTATTATTCAGCCAATGAGTGTGGTTGATTTAGCTCAAAAAGCTGCGCGCCCTGTCAACGAGCTTATACTTACTCTGCTCAAGATGGGAATTATGGCAGCAAAAAATCAGGTACTAACAGAGGAAGTTGTTGCGCAAGTTGCAAAACTATTTGAATTAGAAGTTATTAAGCCGGAAGAATCAAAGCAAGGGCGCCAAGTTGCTCAGCAAGTTGCAGGTGCAGATTTGCACACACGCCTGCCTATCGTTACTGTGCTTGGACACGTTGATCATGGTAAAACTACACTTCTTGATTTTATTCGTAAAACACGCGTTGCCGCTCGGGAAAAGGGCGGCATAACTCAACACTTAGGTGCATACGAAGCATCTACACCGCAAGGTAATATTGTTTTTCTTGATACGCCTGGCCATGAGGCTTTTTCCAAAATTCGTCAACGCGGTGTTAAGGCTGCAGATATTGCGGTAATTGTAGTCGCAGCAGATGATGGTTTAATGCCACAAACACTTGAAGCTATTACTCAAGCTAAATTAATGCATGTCCCTATTATTGTTGCTATCAACAAAATAGATCGGGTTGATGAAAAGCGTCTTGAGGTAATCAAGCGCCAGCTTGCTCAGCATGATTTGGTACCAGAAGATTGGGGTGGTGATATTATTTGTGCGCCTATTTCTGCCAAATTTGGACAAGGTATAGACCATTTGCTTGATATGATTGTGTTGCAAGCACAAATGATGGAATTACGTGCGAATTATGCTGGCAAAGCGCGTGGATATGTGCTTGAATCAAAAATAGAAAAAGGAAGAGGTGCAGTTGCAACGGTTATATCTCAAGGTGGAACGATTCATGTTGGTGATTACTTTGTTGCAGGTAAGACTGGTGGCAAGATCAGTTCCTTAGTTGATTCTTATGGTAAACGCATAGAAAAAGCAGAGCCATCAGTGCCAGTACAGGTAGCGGGTTTTGAAGAGTTGCCTGAAGCGGGTGATTATTTTGAAGTTGTACTAAAATCAGAATTCCGCAAGGCACTGCAAGCTGCACAAGAAAAACAAAAAGTTGCTCCTACTAAGCTTATTACTGAAGGCGCAATCAATATTATTGTTAAAACAGACAGTGATTCATCAAAAGAAGCGCTTGTAGAATCTATCACAAAACTTTCAAAAAAATCTGAAGTTGGATTCAATATTATCTATGCCGGTATTGGTAATGTGAATGAGAGTGATATTGAACTTGCATTTAATACTGGTGCAAGCATTGTATGTCTCCATGTAAAAGCTGAAGCAAATGCAGCTATTCTTGCACAGCGTCGTGCAGTTTCGATTGCGCATTTTGGTATAATTTACAAGCTGCTAGAAGATCTTGAGCAACGTGCAGAAAATGCTAAAGAAATTGAAATAGTACGCACTAAGGTTGGCCAAGCAGAGGTGCTTAAGGTATTTAATATTAAAAATATTGGTGTTATTGCCGGTTCAATTATCAAAGATGGTCGCTTTACTCGTGATGGGTATATAGTTGCATGGCGTGGCCCAGAAAAAATAGGCGAAGGGAAAATCAGTAGTTTGCAACGCGATAAGAAAACAGTCAAAGAGGTGCATACAGGCTTTGAATGTGGCTTTATTGTAGCAGGAATAGAAGATTGGATGCCTGGCGATATTGCTGAGTGTTTCTTAGATTTACCAAAAAAATAGCACATTATTCTTTTTTGCTTTCTCTCTATAATTTGTATAGAGTATTTCTCTATTGAGTAGATAGAGTATAAAAAGGTACACAAAAAAGAGTAGAATGGCATCTCGTATGATAAAAATTGCCTTTGCATTCATTTTTTCTTTATTGGTAACGCTCTATATAGTACCTATATTTCGCGCATTAGCATTGCGGTTTAATTTGGTAGATAGTCCAAATGGAAAGCTCAAGCGCCACAAAGATCCAACACCATACCTTGGAGGCGTTGCGGTATATTGTGGATTTTTAGCAAGTCTTGTATTTACATTGCCATTTGCTAATTATATGTTTTTATTTTTCATTGGCATCACCCTACTTTTATTTGTTGGTCTTATTGATGATTTAATGCCATTAAAACCATATCAAAAATGGTTTGGCCAATGTTTGGCAGCTTTTTGTTTTGTGAAGTCTGGCTTTTATCTTAAAGAGCATGTTTTTTATAATTCGTGGAACTTACCTATTTCATTTTTATGGATATTGACCATTATTAACGCCTTTAATCTTGTAGATGTCATGGATGGCCTTGCAACAACATTGGCTCTTATGGCTTCTGTTGCGTTTTTGGTTGTTGCGCTCACATTGCAACATACATCTGTTGCAATTTTACTTGCAGCATTAATAGGTTCTCTTGTTGCATTTTTGTGGTACAACAAGCCGAATGCAACAATATATCTTGGGGATGCAGGTGCATTATGGATAGGTGGTTTTTTAGCGGCTATACCTTTTCTGTTTAACTGGGGGACATACCATGTGCATGGCTATTTTGCTCCATTTATAATTTTGGGTATTCCAATTCTGGAAGTTGTTACCCTTGTTGCATTGCGTACCTATAAGGGTATACCTTTTTATCAAGGTAGCCCGGATCATTTTAGCCTGTACCTTCAGGCAAATGGATGGAATAAAAATTCCATCTTGCTCTATGTTGCATTGCTTTCTGTTGCGCTGGGAAGTGTTGCATTTTTATTTGTGCAACATGCACTCTCTGTTGCACAAGTTGCCAGCTTGGGGGTTGTTTTCTTAATTGGTTGGTTTCTCATTTTAAGGCAAAAATAACCTAAAATCAGGTATAAATGAAATATGTTGCACTTATTGCAACATTTGTTGCTTTTTTATTGTTTTTTGCAAAAAACATCCTTTTTTTTACAAAACACCTTAATTTTAGGTGTTTCTTGTTGTTGCGTTTTTTGACCTTGTGAAAAATATTGTTTTTTTCTTTTGATGGCGCAAACTTATACTACTCTTAATTTAGGCTTTACTCCTCCTTAATTCTAGGGGGTATGGTTAGAAGCACTGCTTACTGAGAGCGTGATAGACTTAGATCCTTGAATGAATTACTACAATTCCTTCTTAGCTCACTAGCTTTTAAGGATCAAGTCTATTGCCCACTCTCAAATCTTTAATCTATTTTCAATAAATTTTTAGTCGTATCTGATAGAAGTGATCGAAGCATTATAAGGTTGCGCAGATCTTCTTCAAGACTATCTTTGGGGGTTTCTATAATTTTAGGGATAGTAAAAAAGCGCGAATCATTCATAAGTAGTCTAAAAGCTTCTATTCCTATGGCACCTTCTCCAATATTAGCATGACGATCTACGTGAGACCCTATATCTTTTTTCGAGTCATTAACGTGGATTACCTTGAGAAAATTGAGTCCTATGGTGGCATTGAATTTTTTCCACAGCGCCTCATATGTTGCGGACGTTCTTAAATCATATCCGGCAGCAAAAACATGGCATGTATCTAAACACACGCCAAGTCGCTCTTTGTAGTATGATTGTTGAATGATTTGAGCTATGTGTTCAAATGTATAACACACAGCGCTTCCTTGTCCTGCCATAGTTTCAAGTAAAATCTGTGTATTCCCAGGCATACGCTCAAAAACGATGTTTAAATTATTGGCAATGTGCTCAAGGCATTCTTCGGGGCTCGCATCAAGGGAGGAGCCAGGATGCAAGACAAGATAAGGAATAGCTAAGTCTTGGCATCGTTGCAATTCAATTATAAGGGCTTCGATTGATTTTTGCTGCACCTCTGCGCTTGGCGAACCAATATTAATAAGATAGGTAGCATGTGCAACAATGGGAGCTATGTTTGAATTATTAACTGATTTTTTAAAACTCATTATATCATGCGGAGTTAATTCTTTTGCTCTCCATTGCCTATTGCTTTTAGTAAATATTTGAATAGTTGTACATCCAATAGATTGGCCACGTTCTATTGCCTGATAAAGTCCACCAGCGATAGACATGTGGGCGCCAATAAGCAAGCGGTCTTTTTGGTTATCCATGATATCCTTTATGTATGGGTTCTTTTTAACGCACTACTTAATTGTTTTTATATCCATAAACATTGAAAACATCCATATTTATGGTAAAATTTTAAATTAGTAAATGATATAATTTTACACATAATATGAAAACGCGCAGCAACTAGAGCACTATACAATAGGCAGATGATTGAATCTGGAGGGTTATTCTTTTCATCACTAGTTCCTACCATCCAAAAGGATACTTATGAACAGGTACAACAATAGTCTATTTTTGCCCCTTCTTTTGCTATTTTCTTGTATAGTTCCTGCACAAGCAAAGGTTCAGGGAACTTCGCCAGACGGTAATTTTGACTATATTTTTTCTGGGAAATTTAAACCAGAAATGTTTTTTGGCAAAAATATTGGTCTGCTTAATAATGATAATCCTGATGATAAAGTGTGGTATATGCGCCACACGCTCGACTTTAATTTTGATGTTTTATATGGCGCAAAAACTTATAATCGTTCTGTTGCAGAATTAATGATTACGATGCGCAACAAGTCTGTCTGGGGTAATAGAGAGAGTATTGCGCGCATTACAACAGCGCCAGTAAAAATTCTTGATGTGGTAACTGGTGAACACAATCATGCATTAGCGCGTCATGTTTTTTGGATGCGAGAAGGTTGGCTACGCCTAGATCTTGCGCAAGTAATGGGATTAAATTTTGACAATCGTCAAGAATTCACGCTTGGTGCATTTCCATTCCAACTTGGCCGAGGTATTTCACTTGGTGATGCCTATTCGGTAAATCCTGGACTTCTTGGTTTCTATACCGATGATGCTATTGATCAATATGCTTTTGGTGCAAAAGTTTCCGGTGATTTAGTAAAAAATATTTTGAGTTATGATATTTATACGGCAATTTTACAAAATAAAAGTAGCAATCTTGGTGATGTTGGACGTAGGATTCTTGGACAGGAATTTGGCAAGCGCCTCAAGCCTCAACGTGGTTTTGGTAAAGTAGACTATTTGGTTGCTGGCAGGTTACGGTGGAATATCTTTGATCATAAAAGATATGGCAAATTAAATCTTGAGTCGTATGGATTATTCTACAATGATCCTGAGCAAAAAATTGAGTTTCTTGGTGATGCGAGCTCACGACTTGGCACTATTGGTGCAGCACTTGCATATACACAAGATAAAGTAGAGTTTGGCTTTGAATGTGCTATTAACGTTGGTAACCAAAAAGTAAAAGGCTGGGATCGCAACACGATACAATTTAGCGTTGATGCTGATACCGGATTTGTAAAAGAAATTAACTCCCATGTAGTTGATGAAGATGGCAATAATATTACGTATAATCCATCTAGTAGCATGGGTAAGGAAATCCAAACTGCTATTAATAATGCACCACAAAGTGAATCACAAAATGGTCAGGAATTTTCAGTTGTTGATGGCATGCCATTGATTAATAAAACCGATCGATTCCGCAATCCTTATACTAATTTGTTCCAGGGTTGGATGTTTGTGGCAGATCTTGCTACATGGATTTATAAAAAAGACCTCAAGCTTGCATTTGAACTTGGTGTAGCGTCTGGTGATGATAATCCAAATACACAGACTAAGGACGGTGATTTTACCGGATTTATTCCAATTCAAAGTATCTATTCAGGTAAAAGTGTACGCAGTGATTTTGTCTTGGGTGGTCGATTAAAACGTTTGGTAGATGCACCGCAATTTGAAGAACGTCCACGCAGATTTGTACAACAACTTTCAGGATTTACGAATATTATTTATTGTGGTTCAGGATTAAATTGGGAACCAAAAGGATGGAGTAAAAAGTTTGCTATTAATCCAAACATACTTGCATTCTGGCAAGAAAAGCCAACACGTAAGTTTGATGCGTTCACTAAAAAATTTCTTGATGAGCGCGCAAGCACTTACCTTGGTCTTGAGTTGAATACATTTGCCAATTGCTACATTCTTGAAAATCTTAATTTATACTTTGTGGGCGCATTAGTATTCCCTGGTTCACACTTTACCGATATTCGTGGTATACCACTCAATTCTGAGCAAGATAAAGCATTAGATCGTTTGGATCCAACAGGTGTAACAGATCGCATACCAAACTTGGGTGATGATACAGCATTTACCTTTAACATTGGTCTAGAATTTAAATTTTAATATACCTATACTACGGCACTGTTAGCGTGCTAAAGATATAGGCGTAGTAGGAACGAGCATGCAAAAGATTGAACGTACCACCGGATGTGGTCAAGTTGATAATACGCTTTTAGGTAAAACAATTTGCTTGGCAGGCTGGGTAAACAAGCGGCGCGATCATGGTGGTTTGATTTTTATAGATTTGCGAGACCGTACCGGTTTGATGCAACTTGTTTTTAATCCTGAATTTAATACTACTGCACATCAAGATGCACATGCATTGCGTTCTGAATATGTAATTGCAGTATGTGGCAAAGTAGTAGAGCGTACGCCTGAAACCGTTAATAAAGATTTGCCCACGGGTAAATATGAACTGCAGGTAGAGCAGTTAGCTATTTTAAATGCAGCAAAAGGCTTACCATTTCAACTTGAAGAAGCTGATGTTGTTGAAGAAGAGTTACGTCTTAAATATCGCTATATAGATTTACGCCGTCCGGCGATGCATTATAAATTTGCGTTACGTAATGATATTATTTTTGCCATACGCGAGTTTTTGCAGCAGGATGGTTTTTATGAAATAGAAACACCAATTTTGACTAAGAATACACCGGAAGGTGCGCGTGAATTTTTAGTGCCATCGCGCATGCATCCCGGCTCTTTTTATGCATTGCCACAATCGCCACAACTATACAAACAGTTGTTGATGGCAAGTGGTTTTGAAAAATATTTCCAAATTGCCCGTTGCTTTCGGGATGAAGATTTACGTGCAGACCGTCAGCCGGAATTTACACAGCTTGATCTTGAGATGTCTTTTGTACAAGAATCTGATATTCAACACGTGATTGAAGGGTTGCTCAAATTTATATTTAAAAAAGTATTTAATGTTGAATTGCCAATGCCGATTGAGCGTATGACGTATGCAGAAGCATTTGCGCATTATGGTTCAGATAAGCCTGATTTGCGCTTTGATCTTAAAATTAAAGATGCAACACCATTATTTGCACAAACTGAGTTAAAATTCTTACGCGAGGTCTTAGATAAAGGTGGTAAAGTTGGTGCATTGCATCTACGTGGTCAAGAATTTTCTCGTTCAGAGCTCGATGGTTGGGTGACACGCGCACAAAAACTTGGAGCTAAGGGTTTATTATGGGTGCGCGTAAAAGACAAAAATGTGATCGAATCTCCCGTTTCTAAATTTTTACCGGCAGATTTTTTTGCACAAGCTCAAGAAATATTTCCTACACTTGCACAGGGGAGTGTATTGTTATTAATTGCTGGCCCATACAAAAAATCATGGGAGACACTTGGTAGGTTGCGTCTTATAGCAGCAGAAGATATGAAGCTTATTCCACATGATGAGCTTAAATTTTGCTGGATTACTGATTTTCCATTATTTGAATATGATGAAGATAGCAAGCATTGGAATGCAATGCATCATCCATTCACCGCACCACAAGCCGGTTGGGAAAACCAAAAACCAGGTGAAATGAAAGCACGTGCATATGATATTGTATTAAATGGCATTGAACTTGGTGGTGGTTCTATTCGTATTCATAACCGCGACATGCAGCAAAAAGTATTTGATTTGTTAGGTCTTACTAAAGAACAAACGCAGAAAAAATTTGGCTTTTTACTGGAAGCACTTGAACTTGGTTATCCACCAGAGGGTGGTATTGCGCTTGGTTTAGATCGATTCTTAATGTTGTTAACCAAGTCACAATCAATTCGCGATGTAATTGCTTTCCCTAAAACACAACGCGGGAATGACCCGCTTATGGAGGCACCAACCACAGTTGAAGCCGAGCAGTTACGTGAATATGGCTTGCGTTTTATACCTATGGCTCAGCAAGAAAAATAGCCTGATATTCAGGATATGTAAAAATTTCATATTGTAATTTTTGTCATTTTTTCTATGTATCTAGATATTCTATGGTGGGCAGCAATGCCCACCATTTGTCTTTTAAGGTGGCTATGCTAGGCTAGAAATAGCTTAAATATAGGAATTTGTAATCATGACTACAAAAAAATTATTCTTACGACTTTTATCTGTAGGTTTTTTACTATCGGCTCAAGCATATGCATATAAGGTTACACAGCGCGGTGTTACCGTAAACACAAAAGATGTTGCGCATACTACAGCATTGATTGAGCAAGTATTAAAGTTGCGCCATGTTGATTATGCTGCAAATGGAATTCACCCTGTCTTGGTTGGCATTGCGAATAATACAAATAAACCAATTACTATATCACCTACATCTTTTAATGTGCCGGTACTCACTAACCAGGAAATAGCAAGCAGATGTTGGCATAAGTGGAAATCTGTATCATTAGGATTTCTTGTGGCAGGTATAGTGCCAATATTAAGAGACATTGAAAAAACTCGATCTTGGTTTAATGATGATTCTCTTGGTCTTGGTGATCAAGATAGCTTTTGGTGGGCGCTTCACAAAACGTTTTTTTCATCTGAGGATTATACTGGTTACTCTCGAAACTTACATCCAATGAGTAAAAAAGTATTTTACTTAGGTGCAGTAGCTACGCCATTATATTGGTGGTACATAAACCAATATAACAAAAATATAGATAATATTTTGCAAGAGTTTACTTTGCACCAAGAAGAAATTATTCAACCAGGTGAAGCCATAGAGAAATTTGTTTTCTTTGATGCAGTACAATTGGTTGATATGGAATCATTTGAATTACATGTGCATGCACATGATGAAATTGCATTATTTGCTATCACCAAATAAATGGATATATGGAGGTTATTATGAATAAACTATTTAATACATTACAAAAATGTGGATGGTTATTTGCCGTGCTTATAAGTATTGCTATACCTATGCATGCATATACATTCCACACCAACAAAAATAAAATTGCATTAAC
>Ga0055451_10000482_pt1 | contig 15971 bp, 8 predicted proteins | sample China_Galinas_PW_3_FD_57745 | JGI IMG/M metagenome (GOLD analysis project Ga0055451, IMG submission 57745) | Wetland microbial communities from San Francisco Bay, California, USA, that impact long-term carbon sequestration - China_Galinas_PWB_D2 | ecosystem: Environmental > Aquatic > Marine >... | reverse complement strand
CCCAGGGCAACGCCCTGGGTGACCGAGGCGAAAGAACGGGAGCCCTGTAAGGGCGTCACACGCGTGCGTAGCACACACGATGGTCTTTGTCGAAGAATTCAATGGCAGGCATAAGCGCTCTGAAGAACGGAGATGGGTTACTGCGGCAGATTGGATCGCCCTACAGGGCTCGGGCGCCAGCCGCATCACCTACCCAGGGCGCTGCCCTGGGCTAACATGTTCCCGCCCTTTCAGGGCCAATGGCGACCTGACGTGTCGCGCGGATCGAGGCTGACGACATATGTCGAACAAAGATGGCAATGCCGTAGGAACAAGCGGCCCATACAGGCGACGTGCTACGTGGCCGGCTCGGATTTCAACTCGGACTTTTGCACGCGGTGTGGCTTCCGCTTGGTCTCGAACGGGATGTGGAGGTGGTAGGCGCCGTCTTCCAGTTCGCTTTCCACGGGATAGCCGCACTTGTGGAAGACACGCAGCATGCCGTGGTTGTCGGCCAGCACGTCGGCGGTGAAGCCGGCGATGCCGCGCTCGCGCGCCGCATCGACCAGCCGGTTCATCAGCAACGTGCCGATCCCCTTGGCCTGCCAGTCGTCGCGCACGAGGAAGGCGGCGTCGGCGAAATTGGTGCGCGCGTCCTTGCCGTAGTGGGCGATGCCCACGATCTGCCCGTCTTCCGTCGATTTCGTCAGCGCCACAAGTGCCATATCTGCGTCATAATCGACGCGCAGAAACTCCTGCAACTTCTCGTGCGGCATGGCCTTGATCATGCGGAAGAAGCGATAGTGCACGGATTCGGATGAGAGCTTGTAGAACATCTCCCGCAGGAGCGTTTCATCCGTCAGCTTGAGCGGGCGGAGGAAGACGCGCCGCCCCTCCTTGATGTCGGCCCACTGCTCGAGTTCCTCCGGATAAATCGGCGTGCGCAGCGGTATCTCGATCTGATCGGCATACACCAGATGACGTTGCTTGGCCTCCGCCAGTAGCCAGGGACGGAACTTGGGGTGTGCGATCTGGATGAGGGCCATGGCTCGTTCGCGCATGGTCCTGCCGTGCAGGTACGCGGCACCGTATTCCGTCACCACGTAATGTACGTCACCCCGGCTGGTCACGACACCGGCCCCCGGCTTGAGCGTGGGTACGATCCGTGACACGGTCTCGCCCACTGCCGTCGAAGGTAAGGCAATAATCGGCTTGCCGCCCTTGGAACGGGCGGCCCCGCGTGTGAAGTCCACTTGACCGCCGATGCCGCTGTAGAACATGGTCCCAAGGGAGTCGGCGCAGACCTGTCCGGTCAAGTCGACTTCAATGGCCGCGTTAATCGAGATCATCTTGTCGTGCTGCGCAATGATGAATGGATCGTTGGTGTATTCCGTGGGGTGAAATTCCACCAGCGGATTATTGTCGACAAAGTCATAGAGCCGCTTCGAGCCCATGAGGAAACTGGCGACGATCTTGCCGCGGTGCAACGTCTTTTCCGAATTGGTGATCACCCCCTTCTCCACGAGTGATATGACACCGTCGCTGAACATTTCCGTGTGGATGCCGAGGTTTTTGAAATCGACCAGGTAGTGCAAGACGGCGTCGGGAATGGTGCCGATGCCGAGCTGAAGGGTCGCGCCGTCCTCCACCAGATTGGCGATGTGGCGGGCGATATGCCGGGAGAGTTCATCCGGTTCGCCCTGGGATGCTTCGAGCACTGGTTCATTACTGGGTACCAACATGTCGATATCGCGCACGTGGATGAAGCAGTCGCCGAGCGTCCGCGGCATTTGTTCGTTCACCTCGGCCACCACGACGTGTGCGGCCTCGGCGGCGGATTTTACGATGTCCACCGAAACGCCGTAGCTACAGTAGCCGTGTTCGTCGGGCGGGCTGACCTGAATCATGGCCACGTCAATGACCACCCGGCCGGTGCGAAAGAGGGCCGGGATTTCCGATAGGAAAATAGGTGTGTAATCCGCCCGACCCTGCTCGACGGCCTCCCTCACGTTGGGGCCGATGAAGTAGGCGTTGTGACGGAAGCGGCTGCCGAAACACGGCCCGGCGTAGGTGGCGACGCCCAGAGTGAGGATGTGGACGATTTCGGTATCGCTCAGGTCCTCGCGTGCAGATAGCGCCTTGACGAGTACCTGTGGCTGGCCCGCCCCGGAACCCACAAACACTCGCTGCCCATGGTGTACGCAGGCGACCGCCTGCTCGGCCGTCTTGATCTTCTGCGCATAGGTCGTCTGCCACGAAGGCGATTCAGTAAGGGTTATGGTCATCGATATCCCCCAATTCACGCGGTATGCGACAATGGGGCGGCGCCATTGGGCGCGGACCTTGTTGATCGCATCGCTCAACCATCTTCAGTGCAATCGGCGTGCCGAATACCGAACCTGTCCGGCTATTGCCATATTGTAGGGTCGCCGTGCTGAGAGACGACTTCGGTGCTCTTACGGCCGCCACGGGGGTCGGGCATGCCATTGTCCACACGACCGAGAGGGCAGGGTACGCGAGCCGTTGCCGGGCCAAGGGTCTTTTGCTATCAATCACCCTAAGGTGGCCCTGAGTTATTCTGACCCACGACGGCCCATAAAGAGGAGTGGTCAATTGTGACGATCGTTGGAGAACGGCAAAGAAATGACGCTCTGCCCCTCGTCGTTGTCTTGGCGCTTTTTTTCGCGTGTCTTTCCACGGGATGCACACAGCGTCGGGCCGATTTGGCGCAGTTGCGTACCTGGATGACAGGCTCGTTCTCCAGCGCTGCGCAGCACGCCGCGGATCCGGAGAACTTCTTCGACATCGACCTGCACATGGCGCCCATCTGGACGCAGCGCAGCGACGGTCCGTGGCTGTACGTCGAGCAGGCGGCCGCCGACAGCGCCGACAAGCCCGACCGCCAGCGAGTGTACCAACTGCGTGCCCGCCCGGATGACAAGTTCGACAGCGTTGTCTACACCCTGCCCGGCGACCCACTTCGATTCGTCGGGGCGTGGCAGAACCCTGCGCGCCTGAATGAGATTGCGCCGAGGGACCTGACCCTACGCGAAGGCTGCACGATCATTCTGCGCAGGTCGCAGGGCAGGGTCTTCGTCGGTAGCACGGAGGGCCAGTCGTGCGAGAGCGAATTGCGCGGCGCAAGTTACGAGACGTCCGAGGTGTTCATCGAACCGGACCGGCTGGCTTCATGGGACCGCGGCTTCGACGCGAATCACGAACAGGTCTGGGGCGCCACCGCCGGCGGGTACGTGTTCGTCAAGACGACCGTGGTGCGGTAATTCTCAGCGTTTGTGAACACCGGATGGCGGATTGGCTGTCGCACTGGCGGACGAGCCGCCAGTGGCACCCGGCCATGTCCCATTTTGTGCGACACAAACGTGGCATTAGACGAGAGATCAGTTCTTCTTTGCCCACCCCGGCTTTCGTTTTTCCAGAAAAGCTTTGAGTCCGTCCTGGCCTTCATCGGAAACGCGAAGCTCGGCTGTTCTTTTTGTCGTCAATGCCTGAACCTCGTCCCACGGCACGCCGGCGACGTCGCTGAGAATGCGCTTGCACGCGGCGACCGCGTGGGGTCCGTTGCTCATCACTGCCTCAGCGATGTCGGCGATCCACTCGTCGAGTTGATCGGCCGTGTCGACGAATTCATTGATCAAGCCGATGCGCCTGGCCTCTTCCGCGTCGAATCGCTCGGCCGTGACCGCGTAGCGCCGCGCGGCGCCGGGACCTATCTTCTCCAATACGTACGGCGATATGACGGCGGGCAGAATGCCGAGCCTGACCTCGCTCAGTGAGAAGATGGCCGAGCGGACGGCCACCGCCATGTCACACGCGGCGACCAGCCCCACGCCGCCGCCGATCGCAGCACCGTGTACCCGGGCCACCACGGGTTTGCCGCACTCCCGGATCGCACGGAGCATGTCGGCCATCAGGTTGGCATCGGCGACGTTCTCCGCGAAGGAGTAGTCGACCACTCGCCTCATCCAATGGATGTCCGCCCCGGCGCAGAACGACTTGCCCGCAGCCGCCAGCACGACCATACGCACCGCGTCGTCCTCATCGATGGAGCGGAATGCGTCGGTCAGTTCCTCGATCACGACTTCATTGAAGGCGTTGTGCAACCCCGGCCGCGTCAGCGTGACGGTGGCCACCGCGTTGTTTTTTTGAATGGAAACGAATTCGCTCATGATTTCTGGTCCCGCGTGGCGCGGTCGATCCGCTGCCAAAACGCGGCGACCTGCCCGTGCGTTTGCCGCCGGTTCCTCATGACGGTCGGATCGGCCGGCTTGCCCATGATCGAACGATGCCCGTGACGATAATCCGCCCGGCTTGGCGCTCCGGCCCGCCACCACTACACTAATCCGTCGTCAAAAACGCCGTTTTCGCGGCGTCAGTCCGGATCGGGGAATTGGACAGCCCTTCCCGATCCGGCGGTAATCTAGTCGCTTTTCGGGAATGGGCCTAGCGGCCCGTTAACGAAGCGGATAATGCCAGTGCTGTTTGACGCATGCGTTGAACGGTGGCGCGGTCAAGCCATAGCATGGCCATGTTAGTTTCGGAGGCCCACGGCCGCCCCGCGGGGCGGCCGCTACGTTTTTCATAATGCCGGAAGGGCGCGCCTCCGTTTTGCGACAACGCGGATGGCACCTCCGGGCGCAACCGCGGGGGTGCGTAACGCCACGGTGGCATGTAACATGTAGGTTGTCCGGCACGTAACCGTACGTTCGCTTGGCGTGGTCCAGCACGGGTATGGGAGTCCAGTCATGATCAAGTTTGGCAAAGGCAACCTGCGAATCCCCCGGTTTGAGAAACCGGTGTACGTGGTCGCGGGTGGTATGACCGATTTTCGCAAGAAGTACCCCGAGAAAAACACCTGCCAGCTCACCACCGAGGCGCTGCGCATGGCCGTTGAGGAAAACGACCTGAAGATCGAGCCCGAAGACTTCCGGCGGCGGGTCAACTGGGTCGTCTACTCGCAATTCGCCGACCATTTCGGCGACCAGCTTCTCGCCGCGTCGAAGGTACACGACTACCTCGGCTTCGACCCGCTGGGCAACATCGAGGTGAAAACCGGCGGTGCGACGGGCGGCTCATCCGTGCTGGCGGCCGCCCAGGCGGTGGCGTCCGGCTACGCCGATTGTGTGCCGGTGGTCGGTTGGGAGCGGATGGACGAGGTGTCCACCAAAGTTGGAAACTCGTACATCGCCAGCGCCGCCTGCAAGGACTTCGAAAGCGAGCTGGGCTGGATGTATGCGGCCTACTACGCACTCATGGCGCAAAGGTATCAATACGAAAACAACGTACCGCGCGAGACGCTGGCGAAGATCGCATGCAAGAATCATGAATACGCGTGCTACTCGCCCTATTCGCAGAACCCCGGGCATTACACGGTCGAGGACGTGCTGAAGAACGACATGGTCTCCGATCCGCTTTCGTTCCTCGAGTGCTGCGTGATGAGCGTCGGGGCGGCCGTGATCATTCTCGCCGATGAGAAGACGGCGTTCGAGCTCTCCGACAACCCGATGAAGCTCAGCGCGATTTGCGGCGGAACGCACACACTACGCACCGCGGACCGGCGGCACATGCCGATCCTCCTGCTACCCGGAGAGACGGAAGAGACGTACAAAGACTATTTCAACAATCAGCGGAATGAATGGCCGGGGTTCAGTTCGTTTCTTGCGGCGCGGATGGCGGCGTATCTTGCCTACAACATGGCCGGCATCAAGGATCCGGTGGAGGACTTCGATCTTCTCGAAACGCACGACGCGTTCACCATCAGTGACGTGCAGACGTATGAGGACATCGGCCTGCGGCCCTACGGTCGGGGACGCGAGTTCATCGAGTCCGGCGACGCCTACTACGAGGGCAAGCTGCCGACGAATATGTCCGGCGGGCTGATCGGCAGCATGCACGCGGTTGGCGCCACGGGCATCTTCCAGTTGGCGGAAGTGTTGTGGCAGTTGCAGGGCAAGTGGGACAAATTCCACGCCGACCCGGAGCGCTGGACGCGTTACGGCAAGAAGAAGCCTGACGACTTCCGCAGTCTGCAAGTGAAAGACCCCAAACGGGCGTGTGCCATTTCGCACGCGGGCACCGGAAGCCACGTGACGTGTGCCATCATGGAGAAGCCGTAAATACTCCCCGAGCCGCAGACTTCAGTCTGCGCGGTTACGCGGAGTCGAGGAGCGAAGAGTCGAAGAAACCAATTGGGAGTCCGAAAGGTCGAAACCATGGCGATAAACTTTCCAGACAGTTGTGCCGAGATCATCAACGAAGATCCGATGATCATTCGAAATGCCAAGACGTGGTCACACTACCATGCCTACGGCGGTTGGGGAAAATTCTTCACCGGGCTGCGCGAGAAGAAACTACTGGCCACCCGCTGTACGAACAAGGAATGTGAAGAGAAGCGGCTATGGCTGCCGCCGCGCTGCGAGTGCCCGGATTGCTGGCATGAGATGGCGTGGGAAGAGGCGCCCACCACCGGGAAGATCTTCACCTGGAGCGTCGTGAAGTACCCCGGCGAACTCTTTCGCCTGCCGCCGGACACGCCGCTGATCAGCGTAGAGCTGGACGGCGTTTGCACCAAGTTCATGAGTTGGCTGAAAGAGGGCAAGCCGGAAATCGGCATGCCGGTCAAAGCTGTCTTCAACACGGAAGCGCCGACCAACACCATCGTCGACATCGCCTGGGTACCGGCGTAGCGGATAGGACACGTTCGTTACCACGAGCACTACCGCGCCGGACACTATACGATCGCCGGATCTTGACTCAAATGTAGCGGCCGCCCCCGAGGCGGCCGTTTTTTCTGCGCGATCATTCATGAGTCACGGTGCAGCTGAGTACGGGGTATTACACGCCGCTGTAGCCTGGACGTGAGAAATTATGGGCACCCCGACGGCACGGACTGCGACAGCCACACGTCGAATTCGCCCGCACCGTTGAGGAGATCGATGAGCGTCAGAATGTCTTGTGCGTTCGACGCACCACTACGATTGATGTCGGTCCGCCAGATCTCACACGGCGGATCGACCACGCCGTTCAGGCAATCGATGAGTGTTCGGATGTCGTCGGGTGCCACGACCAGGGCGTTGCCGCTGGTGTCACCGGGTAGCGCGCTGAATTGACCGACACTGACCTGGTCGTCGAAGTCGACGAATGAAATCTCGGTGGTCGCGCCCGGCGTGATCGCCCGATCCAGCGTGACGAGGTACGTGCCTTCGCCCTGATCGACGACGGAGGTGACGCCGTTCGGACTGTTGTCCACCGTGTCGCTCTCGCAGAGGGACCAGCAGTCGAGTTTTTCGGCGCCAATCGGCGCGTTGACGACGAACTCATGAAATCCTTGCAACGGCTCCGTCGCGTTGACCGGATGCGGCTGGCGCGCATCGATAATGTCCGTTGGCGGATCCAACCACTCCACGGTGCCGGCCGGGCAGTCGCACACGTCGATGATACCGTTGGCGTTGGCATCGGGGTCGCAATCCGACTCACAAAAGAATGGCCCGCCGTAGCACGGTCCGACGAAGCCCGTGCAGTCCACGACCTGGTTCGTCGCGATGCGACACTCATCCGGCACGCCGTCTTCATTGCAGTCGTTGCTGGTATCGTTGGCAATATCGCAGGTGTCGGCAGCGCCGTTGCAGTTGCAGTCGGTATCGATCGACTGTAGACGGGAGAAGACAATATCGAGGTCGCTGCCGATCGTCCCACCGAGACTGTATGCCGATGTCCACGCTGCAAGCCACTCGCCATGTCCATCGCTTGTAATCTGCGAAAACATATCATCGTGTCCATCGCTTGTCGCACTCGTGTTGACCGGCTGGGGCGTGGACCAAGTTACGCCGGTGTCCGAGCTGTACGCAAAGAGGATATCAAGATCCGACCCAATCGTCCCACCGAGATCGGCTTGTGATGTCCAAGTGGCTACCCAAGTACCACGTCCATCGCTTGTGAGTCCGGGGTATATGATGGAATCGCTGATAGGTGTCGGACTCGTACCAAGCGACTCGGGGGGCGACCACGTCATGCCGTCGTCGAAACTGTGGGCATACAACACCTCGAAGGTAACACCGGTTCTTGATGCCCAGAGGACCACCCAGTTACCCCGCCCATCAGCCGCAAGTTGTGGGGAAAAATCCGATGCTTCATCCGATGTGGCGTTTGAATTGAGCGGTGTCGCGTCAGACCAAGACACACCGGCGTCAAGGCTGCGCGCAAACAGAATGTCACTGTCGGTACCAATGGTTCCGTCGACATTTTCGGTAGATTCCCATACGGTCAGCCAGACTCCTTTCCCATCGGTCTTGACTTGTGGGTAGCGATCGACGCCGGCACGTCCGGGCGCGCTTGCGTTCAGCGGCGCCGGAGCCGTCCACGTGACTCCCCCGTTCGTGCTGCGGGAAAACAAAATGTCAAAATCGTCGCCAATGGTTCCGTCGAGATCATCTGATGAATACCACACACTTAACCAATTGCCCCGCCGGTCAGTGGTAATCTGACACCCGCGGTCGTCACCTTGGTCAGACGTGGCATTCGTACCCAGCGGCGCGGCGGCCGACCATGAACTGCCGTTGTCTGTACTTCGGGCGAAGAGGATATCATAGTCGTCGCCAATCGTGTCGTGCAGATTTTCTCGCGATGCCCAGACCACCACCCAGGTGCCCAGCCCATCAGTCGTGAGGCGGGGGACGTTGTCACGCTCATTGTCGGAAGCCGCGTTGGAGTTGAGGACTGCGGGCGCAGACCAAGTCATTGCGTCGTCTCCACTGCGAGCGACGAGAATATCAAAGTCGTCGCCGATCGTCCCATTGAAATCGTTCTGCGACTGCCACACCGCCACCCAGTTTCCATGCCCGTCAGTGGCGACATGTGGCACATCATCTAGCGCGGTGTCTGAGTACGCGCTCGTATTCAGTGGGGCTGGGTCGGTGACGAAGTCGAACAGGCACGTGTCGATGACGCCGCACTCGTCGGGGCGGCCGTCGGCGTTGCAGTCGTTGCCGGTCAGTTCGCAGGCGTCGGGAATACCGGTGTCATTGCAGTCCTCGTCGCAGCCGCCCGTGCAGAAGAACGGTCCGCCGGGTGCGGTGGAACCGACATCGATTTGGCATTCGTCCGGCATGCCGTCGCCGTCGCAATCGGCACTCGTAGCAGCCGAGATGTCGCAGGCGTCTACCTCTCCGTTTTGATTGCAGTCGAAATCGACAAGATCGCATTCATCTGGCAAACCATTGCCGTCGCAGTCATCGCTTGTTGGACTCGCGATATCACACTCGTCCGGCACACCGTTGCCGTTGCAGTCGTTGTCGGTCAGTTCGCAGGCATCCGGCACGCCGGTGTCGTTGCAATCCGCGTCGCAATCGGCGGTGCAGAAGAACGGGCCACCGGGGGCGGTGGAATCGGTGCTGATCTGACACTCGTCCGGTACGCCGTTGTCATCGCAATCGGGCCTGACGCCCGACTCGACTTCACACTCGTCGGCAATACCGTTCTCATTGCAATCAGATTCGCCTGTGACCGGGTCGTGTACGCACACGCCGCCCTCACAATGGTCGGCCGTACAGATGTCGCCGTCGCTAGTGCAGGCGGTTTCAATTGACTCATGGTTGTTCTGACAGACTCCGATTCCGTCGCACGTGTCCGGCCCGTCACACTCGCTGACAGTTGGATCGCCGCAGGCCGTGTCAGCCGGAACGTAGTTCGAGAGGCACGTCCCACTGCTGTCACAAGTGTCGGGTAGATCACACTCCGACATGGATGGATCACCGCAAGACGCGCCGGCCGGCGCGTGGTGCGGTGCGCATAGACCGTTTCCGTCGCAGGTGTCCGGCTGGGTACAATCACTGGCGGTCGCGTCGCCGCAAGCCGTCTCGGCCGGTTGATAATTCGGTTGGCAGGTTCCAGCCCCGTTGCACGTGTCGCGTTGATCGCACTCCGTGGACGCAGAATCGCCACATGGTGCTCCCGCCGTCAAATCCGTATGCGCGCACACGCCCGCTTCGCAAACATCATCCGTGCACTCGTTGCCGTCGTCCGTACAGGACAAGCCGTCGGGCTCGTGGTTCGGCTGGCACACACCGTTCTCGTCACAGGTGTCGGGAAGATCGCATTCGCTGTCGGATGGGTCACCGCAGGCCGTTCCGGGCGGACAGTCGCACACGTCGATAAGCCCGTTACCGTTCAGATCAGGGTCGCAATCGGATGTGCAGAAGAAAGGACCCTCGAAACACGGCCCTTCGATGATGGCGCAGTCCACAGTCTGGTCTGCGGAGATCTGACACTCATCCGGCACACCGTTGTCGTCACAGTCCGGCCTGACGCCCGACTCGATATCGCACTGGTCGGCAATTCCGTTTTCGTTGCAGTCGGTATCGCCGACCACCGGGTCGTGGACGCAGATGCCACTATCGCAGTGATCTGTCGTGCAGATGTCGCCGTCGTCCGTGCAGGGCGTCTCACTCGGCGCATGGTTTTCCTGGCAGGCGCCGCTTCCATCACAAGTATCTGGTTGCGTGCACTCGTCGCTGCTAGGATCGCCGCAGGGCTCGCCGGCCTGAACGAAATTCGGCTGGCACACGCCGTCACCGTCGCAGATATCGTGCAAATCACATTCTGTCGACATCGGGTCACCGCAGGGCGTGCCTTCAGACAGGCTTGGATGGGTGCATACACCGGCATCGCACACATCACTCGTACATTCGTTCCCGTCGTCAGCACAGGCTGTTCCCGGTGGTTCGTGGTTGTCCCGGCAAATGCCGTTTCCGTCGCAGGTGTCGGGAAGATCGCACTCGCTCGCTGAGGGTTCGCCGCAAGTCGTGCCGGCGGGGACGGCGGCGTATTCACATCGTCCGGTAGCGATTGTGCAGGTATCCGTGGTGCACGCGTTGGCGTCCTCGCAGTCAGGATCCGATTGACACGGTATGGTAATGCAAGCTGCCGTCAGTGTGAAATCTTCAATCGGGAAGGCATTGCCGTCCCTTATGAAAGTGTCGTTCGTATCCGCGCTCAACTGGATTGCGTACGTGCCGCTAGCGTCCGGCGGCACCTCCAGAATGAGGCCGCCCATCGTTTTGATCTGACCGTCGTCTATCGTGCAGAGAGAGTCAAACGCTGCGGTGGCCCACCCGTAAGACAGGGTAGATACCGCAATGATGTGCACATCGTTCGCGCACGGAGGCATAATCCAGTCCGGGTTGGCGATGCAAAAAGCGTCGGCGATTCCGCCACAGTTCGCATCGAACGGCGGTACACACGGTGCGCCGTCGCCGCCGGTTCCGCCGCATATCGACGTTGCCTGGTACGCGCCGTCGAAGGGGCTGTCAGGCCAGCCTTTCGGATTGAGCGCCGCCCCGACACCATTGTTGAGACTATTGGAATCTAGCGTTGCCTGAATCGCACCAAGTGTAGGATTCCCTTCCGCCTCGCCCCAGCCAAACCCCTGAATATCCAGGTCGATTTCCACGCCCGGTGGGGTGACGACCTCCCAGCACCCCAGGTCCGCATTGAACAACGGCGTCAGCGGATCCCCGACGGTACCGACCGGGCTGCCCAGCGGCGCCGTTCGAAGTGGCATGAGGCGAAATCCGGGGCCTTGCCCCTTCGCTGTCGAAAAAACGACCGCCAGAACGAGAAGAGAATTGCGAACCGTGCCGCTCGTGCCTTGACGCATGATGACCTCCCTGGTGAACCCCATGTGAGATCGACCGCCCCAATCGATTAGCGATGGACGTGCTGTGAGCTTCGATTGCGTGGCGGGAACCAAGGTCCTTACGAAAACCCCGGTATTATCGTACCCAAACGATGACCTTTGTTCCAGAAAAAACCCGAAAATGTGAACAGTTCTTTTGCTAAACAACACCACTGGGCAGTCAAAATGGGCAAGGTACGGTTCCGTCATGCGTCCCTATCGAATGTACGAACCTGTCCGCGGGCCGCATGTTTCCTCGCCGCGAATGGATAGATTTCGTATCCTGGAAGTTCGAATTTGGCTGGCGGCCTTCGGGCGGGGCGCCGCAGGCCGTTGGGGATTGGGGGTTCTTGCGCGGAATCATGCTACGGCGAGAGTGCAAGACCATACGCGTGCAGCCCAAGTCGGGCCGTGCATACTTGATTCGCGACAAAGGCGCGCGGCGCATACCCATCATAATGGCGTTGGGGGCAGCCGCAGGGCTGATTGTCGCGGTCACGATGTTGGCACCTTCCGAGAAGTTATTTCCGCAGGGGTTGACACACGGCGCCGCGGACGGCTTCGATGTGGTGGTGATCACGCTCGATTCGACGCGCGCGGACCGGATTGGTTGCTATGGGTATGACAAGGCACAGACGCCGGTTCTTGATTCACTGGCAAATAACGGCGTCCGATTTGACGATGCCGTGTCCAGCGTTCCCCTGACGCTACCTTCCCATGCATCTATGTTTACGGGATTGGATCCGCCCAGGCACGGTGTGCGCCAAAACGGCGAGTTTCGGCTGGCGCGCTCGGTGACCACGCTGGCGGAGCTGTTGCAGGCGAAGGACTACGATACGGCCGCCTTCGTGTCAGCTTTCGATCTCGACGCCCGATTCGGTCTGGATCAGGGATTCGATCATTATGACGCCACGACTGCGCCCGTGCGCTCCATGCCGATGGGGCACCCCGGCGAACGCTCGGCGGAGGCGGTGACCGATGCCGCACTCTCGTGGTTGCGCGCGCGGGGATCTTCCGCCCGCCCGTCGTTCATCTGGGTGCACTACCGCGACCCGCACCTGCCGTACCACGCGACCGGCGAACTTCAAGCTGTCGGTCCGGCCGATCCCTACGATGCCGAACTCGCCTATGTGGATTCGCAGATCGGGCGTTTGCTCGACGGTGTACGCGGCGCCGGCGCGTGGGATAACACGCTGATCATAGTGGCCGGTGATCATGGGGAGAGCCTTGGCGAGCACGGCGAATCAGATCATTCCCTCCTCATTTACGGCAGCACGCAGCGCGTGCCGCTTCTGCTGGCCTGCCCCGGCCTGTTCGCAGGTCCGTACGTGGTCGATGACGTGGTAGTAGGTGCGGTCGACATTTATCCGACGGTGCTCGATCTTCTGGGCATCGAATCGCCCCGGTCATGCAACGGCATGAGTCTTGTGCGGGCCGCAAGATGCAAGGATCGCGTCATTTACATGGAGACCTTGGCGCCCTATCTGGAAAAGGGGTGGTCGCCGCTGTACGCACTTCGCCGGCACAAAGACAAGTTCATTTTCGCGCCCGAGCGTGAATACTATACGCTGGATCTAGATCCAGGCGAGCGCATGAACCTCTACCGCGACATGTCGCCCCGGACGCGCACGGCGCGCACTGAACTCGAAAAGGCCATGGTGTCGTATTTCGAGGACGCCGCGCCTCTCAATGACTTGGTAATGCCGTGCGATGATCTGGACGATGCGGCGCGCGCGCGGCTGGAATTGCTGGATTATGTCACCGGTACCGTCGTAGAGTCGTATGTGGACGCCCTGGATCCCAAGTACTTGATTTATACATGGGAAGATGCGCGGAAGGCCGAGGCGCTGACGGAGTCCGGAAACTTGGAAGTGGCACTGGCCAAACTGCATCTCGGGCTGGCCGTCTCGCCGAACGATCGACAGTGCCTCGAGCGGATCGGCACCATGTACGCCATGCAGAATCGTCCGAGTGAGGCGGAAGAGGCGTTCCGCCGCGCCATCGAGATCCGGCCCGGCGCCGATCTCTACGTCGCCCTGGCGCAGACCCTGATGGTGCAGAACAAACTCGATGACGCGTCGGAGCTTCTGGACCGGGCGGAAGTCCTCGAGCCCGCGAACGGCGGCATCTTCATCGCGCGCGGTGACATCGCCTGCATGCGCGGCAAGATTGACGTGGGGTTGGCGGCTTACCGGAAGGCGAAGCGCGTCGATCCCTACCGGTTCAGCGACATCGCGGAGATGAAACTGCAAACTTTTCGCACGGCAGACGGCGGGCGAGGGTCGTGCGACAGCGACGGGCCGTGAGGCGGTGGCCGCACGTCCGCATTCTCGTGGGACGGCCTCGGGGACGCCTTCGCCATGTTCGTCAACGGGCCGGTGGTTTCAACCTGTGCCTGCCGGTCTCACGACAGTCGCGCGATCGGCATAGGGTGTTCGGTCGGCCGCTTGCCCCCTTCCGGCCGCTCGGTTCGTGCAGACAAGTCGCCCCCGGACGAGTCGCACCTCTTCTACGACACTTCATGGCCATTACGATGCGAAGACGCATCCCACGTGATGGCCCTGTTTGACCGCCGTGGAGTGCACGACGCGAAGACGCAGGGTTTCGCCGGGAAAGTCTTGGATCGAGATGCTCAGCACTTCGTCTTTATGAAACGGTTTCGGGCTGATGAATCCCAGTCCTTCCATGTTGACATCGAGCGTCTTCACGGCGGTCGCTCTGGCTATTCCGTCCCGTGTGAATCGGACGGTTGCCGAGGCGATCCATGCGTGGCGCGCCGTCTTTCGCTCGTCGGCTGCGCATTGGATCGCGGGGGACCGGAGCGCCTTGGAGAGCCATGATGGAACGTGGCTCCAACCTTTGAGCGCGTTACCGGCCAAGGTATAGGGAGCAATGTCTACGGGCCGTCCTCCGATTCCGACGATGTGCGGTGCGCCATCCGCCGAAAGGTCGACATCGATTCGTTCCTGGTCCGCCGCTGCGCTACTCGAAGCATCCAGAACACCTACGACTGGTTGGCAGGGGCTCGACTCGTTCAAGTCTGAGACGACCGCCTGTCGACCGTCGGAGAGTTCCACGAGCGCGCCGAGTGGAAAGGGTGGCACGGCTCGAAGCGCCGCGTCCAGGATGACCGGGTCGAACATCCCGCGGAACTCGGGTAGTTGGAGTTGCGAGAGCGCGGCGGCGGCCGGCCGGTTGTGCGTCGCATGGTGAGAGATCAAGGCATCCAAGGTGTTGGCCACCGCGACGATGCGGCTGAATATATGGATGTCGCGTCCCTCCTGGGGTTGGGCATCCTGTCCGGGGTTGTTGCGTTCGGTGCTGGGGAAGCCGCCGCCGTCAAAGCGCTGATGATGATGAAGTAGAATGTGTGATGCCGTGGCATCGATGCGTCCTTTTACCGCAACATAGCCGCGCTCGGCATGGCTGCGATACTCGTCCGATTCGGCGTCGTCGTGGACGCCGTGTACGTTCTGCCATTTTTCCTCAAGCCCCAGCTTGCCCAGGTCGTGCAACACGGCGCCGACACCGAGATTCGTCAGATCCACGGCGTTCGTGTAGTTCATGTGCTGTCGCTGTGAGAATACATAATCCTGAATCTGCATACCGATCACGAGCGACAGGTAGGCGACGTTGGCGCTGTGGGCAAAAATCTCGCCGTCGCCGTCGATCAGCCGGTTCGGCCAGATCGCGTGGTTCTTCTCCGCCACCATTGCCATGATCATGTCGCTGATTACGGCGTGGTACGCCGTAGCGTCGAACGATCCGGAGGTTCGATTCGCGACGCCGGTAAACGACTCTTTGACGGACCGATAGAGTTTGGCCCGGGTCTGCGGGATGCGATCCGAAATCCTGTCATCCAGGAATTCGAAACCGGGGTGCCGGATCCATACGTGCTCAATGCCGCTCTGCACCAGTCGTCTGGGCGTATCCGTATCGAGTTTGTATCCGGACTGAAGCAAGACTTGCTCGGGGATCGCCGGATGGCGGATCGGTGCCGCCAGCACGATTCCCTTTTCGAGCCTATCAACTGGGACTTGTATCATATCGTCTCTGCCGCCGAACGTGCACGGTGTCCGCGCACAAAACCGTCACGACTAAGATACAATAAACGGCGCAGCGCTCGTGCCGGGGGATCGAAACCACTTATGGGATGGTGGCCGGATTCTGCCACGGCGGTACTCTCCATGGCGGTGTATCGGTGGTGCGGTCGGATGATGCTCTGCGGTGGTCTGATAACGCCGGTGCGTCATCGCAGTGGGCGGGACGGAAGGCTGGAGACCGCTGAAAACAACAAGCGGGG
>Ga0055451_10000480_pt1 | contig 15998 bp, 13 predicted proteins | sample China_Galinas_PW_3_FD_57745 | JGI IMG/M metagenome (GOLD analysis project Ga0055451, IMG submission 57745) | Wetland microbial communities from San Francisco Bay, California, USA, that impact long-term carbon sequestration - China_Galinas_PWB_D2 | ecosystem: Environmental > Aquatic > Marine >... | reverse complement strand
GCCCCCCTCGATGAATCCGGTCTGCAGGCCCACACACATCACGAGGCCCGCGCAGATGCCGACGCACAGGCGCGACAGCGTATACCCCGGCCGGCTGGTCACCTTCAGATCGTCGAGCCCGCTCCCGCGGGCGTCGCGAAGTCCGACCAGCATGCTGAACGAGGCACCGAGCAGGCCTGCGAGGGTGGCGGCGAAGGCCGCGTGCATGCCGTTGTCGAACACGAGCTTCGTGAACAGCGCGACGACGCACACCCCGGCGAGCACGCAGAGGAACGTCACGATCACGTTGCGCGACGTCTTTCGATACAGGCCGCGCTTCTCCTCCTTGACCGAGTAGCGCCACTGCAAGTCGTTGACGAGCCGCGAGTACAAGGCCCGAAGCTCGCTCTCGTCGGTAGGCAGGTTCACCTCCGGCGGCTGCCCGTCGACGGAACGGTAGCGGCGATAGAACGCGGCGACGTCCTCGTCCAGGTTGCGCTCGGCCTCGACCAGACGGCGCTCGATCTCCACGCGGACCGATGCCACATCGATGAGATGTGCGAGAAGCTGCTCGACCTCGTAGGCGTCGCGCCAGCTCGGTGAGGGTTGCCCGAGCAGCTGGCTGGCGCGCCTGGCTCGCTCGCTCTGCCGCAGCGCATCGGGCACGCGCTCCTCGAACATCGCGCGCAGGCTCAGCACGAACTGCTCGGTCAGGCCGGCGTTCTTCTCCGACAGCGGATCGCCGCTGCCGAACCAACCGTGGAGCCAGTTCCCTACGGATTCGACGGTCCTAGCCATGCTCGCCCCCGGGTAGGTGTGTCTGAGGTGGAACGAAACGTCCCCGTGACCATTGTTCCACATTGGCGGTTGGCTGTCGCCAAGCTGTCCCGAGTGCCAAGCGAACGAATCGTCCCGGGGACGTTTTGTTCCACCTCAGGCTTGGGCGGGGCTGCCGTGTGTCCCGCTATCCGCCCACGATTCCGCCTAACGCGTTGCTGACCGTGAACCCGAACCGGTTGGCCTTGGGATCGAGGATCAGCATCTGATGGAAGATGTTGGTCTGGATGAGCTCGGGCGCGTTCGGGATCGGGATGTCGACGTTGAGCGTGCCCTGCGCGGTGATCGGCAGCCCGACACTGACGTCGATGCTGACCTGCAGGAAGCATCCCGGAGCACCGAGCGGGCCGAGATCGAGCGGCAGCCGGAAGCCGATCCAGCGATCCGCCGAAAGTCCATAGAGCAACAAGGCCGCGCTGCTCTTCGGCGCCTGATCGAGGTCCACGCGGTAGCTCTTGCCGATCGTCGGGACCCCGACGTGTGTGAGTCTCGGGACGCCCCCGACCGGCGACGAGAAGCCGGTGACGAGCGCCAGACCCTTGCGGATTCCGCCGCTGGTCGCATTCGGTTGCAGACTCACGATGCGTGTCCCGGGAAGAGCGTTCGGGTCTTCGTGAGCATCGACCCAGAGCGGGATCGCGGAACCGCCGCTCGACCGGTGCACGGCGGTCTCGAGCAGGAGCCAGCGACCCGGCGCAGCGTTCCACACGAACGTCCTGTCGAGCGGGAGCGAGAGCCGCCATTCGCTGATCGATCCGTTCGGTGGGCGCAGATTCGGCAGCTTCACGACCTTGTTCGTGAACACCGTTGTCAGGGGACCGGCCGGATTGTTGCCGAATTGCGTCGACATGTTGGCCGGCCCGTTGATCGAAGCACCGAGCTTGACCTCGATCTCGACCCAGTCGTCCCGTGTGAACGTCGGCTTGCTCTCGTCCTGCCGGAAGAACAGGCCGTTCGTGATCAACGTCTTCGGCACGCTGGCCTGCGCATAGACCTGCTGCAGGCGGTGGATTCCGCCGAACGGATACAGCGAGTCGCTGGACCCGAACTTGTTCTCGAATCCCCCGGGGACCGCGAGAGCCACTCCGATGGGCGCACCGCTGCCGACGCAACCCGGGCCGAGCGGGAACAGTGTTCCCAGGATCCGTTGCTTGGGCACTTCGATCGCCGCGACGGCGACGGGGAGCGGATCGGTCTCGAGCTCGATCCCGGCGATCTCGATCTGGGCGACGCCGGTCGTTCGTGCCCGGAACACCACCTTCTCGTAGAGGTTGCGAGGTGTGCGCGAAACCCCTTGGGGCTGACCGGACAACACGACGCTGAGGTCGATGTTGCTCCAGTTGCGGTTCGTGACGTCGTGTCGATGCCACGCGATCGCCACCGAGTAGAAGTGGCCTTCGACCACGTTCAGCGGCACACGCACAGTCGAGGAGGCCTTTCGCACGGTCACGGTTTGCAGCAGCCCCTTGCCCTGCGCGATGTCGATCAGCCGGTCGTCGCGCAGGTAGCCCATCCCGTAGGCGTTGCGATCGAGGCTCGGGTTCTGCTCGGCGAGGCTGTCAGTCGAGGCGAGGATTGCGGCTTTGGTTTCGAGCGCGCTCGCGGTCTTGGCGACCGAACGGAACAGGCATGCCGCGCCCGCGACCTGAGGTGATGCCATCGAGGTGCCGTTCGCCGTCCAGTCCAGGCTCTCGGCGTCGCGCTTCGGCATGATGGTGCCGACACCGTTGGCGGCAAGATCGGGATAGTAGCGGGTACGGTCGCTCGCAATCGGGCCGCGTGACGAGAAGCTCGCGACCTGATGATCGTTCGGTCCGTTCAGCGCGGGAGTCACGGCGGCGACGGCGAGACCGTTGGCGGCCGACTGCGAATGCTGCGCCGCGGTTCCCTCGTTGCCAGCGGCGACCACGACGACGATGTCGGCGATCCGCGCAGTCGTGTCGAGTGCCTGCTGGCTCGGGTTGGTCGGGTCGGGGCTTCCCGTGAACGAGTTGTTGGCGACGGCGATGCCGTACTTGACCTTGTCCGCCGCGATGGCTTGCCAGGCCTTCATGATCGTCACGAAGTCGCTGTTGCCGGTGACCGTGTTCGAGATTCCGTAGCCGGCGATCGCCGCGAGCGGCGCGTGGCCGGAGTCGCCATTGCTCGACAACCAGGTCTCGCCGGCCGCGATCGCGGCAACGCCGGTCCCGTGACCGTACGCGTCTTCGGGGCCCAGCTTGCCGAACGCGAGGTTGGCGACGATTCGTGATCCGCCGATCCCGCCCCCGGTCTTGTTGTTCGGGTCGCCCGCGACGAAGAAGCTCCTGTGCGGCCGCCCGGTCGATGCCATGTCCGCGTCGAGGCCCGTGTCCATGATCGCGATCGTGATCCCTTTGCCACGGATCCCGCGCGCGTGCAGGCCATCGACCCGGTGGTTGGAAGCGTTCGTCGAGGTCTTGATGAACGCCGGCTCGACGACGGCGTCGGGCCACACGCGGCGCACGCGGGGGTTCCGGCGGAGGGCGTCGAGCATCGTCGGGCGAATCTCGATCGCGAGCGCGTTCACGATCCAGAACTGCGCGACGACCCGACCTCCGAGGTCTTTGACGGCTTCGACGACTCCCGCCTGATCGCGGTCGCACGCCTTGGTCAGCGCCGCGACTTCTCGCGTGACGGCGTCCTGGTCCTGGGAGCGGATCGCGGCCTCGAGATCCACGAGATCGAAGCTCCGGGTGGACAGCTCGACGACCCACTGTTCCGTACCGGGCTCGCGACCAGGAAGGCCGTGGGGGTCCGCCGGACTGATGTCCTGGGCGCAAACCGCCGCCGGAACGAAGGCCAGGAACCACAGCAGCACAGTTCGAATCATCCTCGACTTCCCTTTCGCTCGATCTCGGTTCGCCGCCCGGGCAGGCGTGGTCGCGTGGCTGGGGGGAGGCCTCGGACTATCTGCTAAAAAACCAGCATTTCGCGCGGTAGGCAAGGGGGCGTGCTAAAAAAACTGCACTAGCCTCCGATGCCGGTCAGCGCAGGACCTGGATCACGCCGTTCGAGAGCCGAAACCCGCGGGTGGCGTTGCCGGCGATCGCCTGCACCGTGAGCGGGAGCCCGCGCAGCGCGGGATTCGCGGGCAGCGGGAGCTTGCCGTTGAAGTACGGCGAGGTCTGCTGCCCGGCGGCGATCAGCACAGCGGTCGCGGGGTCGAGCCAGGACCAGCCGAACGTCGGGATGAGCAGCGGCGACCCCGGCAACGACGCCAAGATGCCGAACAGATCGCCGTTGTCCGAGTAGAGCCGCAACTTGGCCGTGCCGCCGAGAACGGGATCGGTCACGGACAGCGCGGCCAGCCGGGTGCGCGTCAGCGACTTGAAGCTGGTGATGGCGCCGGTGACTGTGACCGTCGGATCGATCACCAGCGAGCTCGAGTTGTTGGTGCCGTCGAAGGCCGCCGCGCTCGGCACACTGAAGCCCATGCCGCCCGTGTAGGTGCTCCCCTGGTCGCCGCGCACGATGACGTCACATTGGCGGACGCTGACGGCGGGGTGTGGCGCGACGGTGCTGTCGCCGCTGCTTCCGTACACGTCCATGTCCGTGAGCTCGATCGTCGACTTGGAGCCCTTGAGGCCCGGACCGGTCAGCCCGACGAGGTGCGAGTTCGCCCGGAACATGCCGGACGAGGCGGTCACGTGGCTGTTCTCGACGATCGCAGTCGGAAGGAACAGGCAGCGGTCGAGGCTGACCGCGACGCAGGCCTTGATGTGACAGGACGTCGCACGATTGCGGCCGGGGTTGATCTGCACGTTGGACAGGTTCACCTGTCCCTTGTTGTTCTCGAGCAGCATCGTCGGCCCGATCGGAACCCCGTTGCCATCGATGAACAGGAAGCTGCCGCCGAGCACGAAGCGAGATCCAGCGCGCAGGTTTCTGACCGTGAACGTCGTGTTGGGCGGCATCCGGATGCCCGCGATCTCTCCGACGATGGTCAGCCCCTTGCTCGTCGTGATGGGGCTGTAGACACCGCGTCGGACGAGGATCAGGTCGCCGTCCTTCGCGGCGGCCTCCGCGCCCGGCAGATCGGCGAAGGTGTATCCGGGCCCTCGCGCGGCGTCGACGATCCACGTCGTCTGAGCGGCGATGGGGCTCGCGACGAGAAGCGCGGCGATGGCGGGACCGACGAGCGTACGAGGTGGCATTGGTGTTCCTGTCCGTTGGGAGAGTCGGTCACGCATTGTGCACGATCTCGCGCCGAGTCGAGTTGAGGCGGGGCCTGTTGTTTCACGATAGGACTCGAGAAGGCATTCGCACGCGCCATCCGACCATGAGTCCTACTGAACCCGAGCCGCAAGAGCCCCGCGAGAACGCCGAGGGCGAGACGCTGCTGACGAAGGTCCGCAGGGTCGCCGTCGTCGCATTCGTGATCGCGGTCGCCTTCTCGGGTTATGGCTGGTACCGGCACCGACGCTCGATCGCCGACGCCGAACAGAGACTCATTCAGGCTTCGCAGTGCTTCGACAGGGGCCACTTCGAGCGGGCCGTCGAGCTCGCCAGGCGCGTGTACGAAGAGTACGACGGCAGCGCGCGGGGACGCCAGGCGCTGCGGCTCATGGTCGTCGCCGAGAACGAGCTGAAGAACAAGCGTCGGACCGAACGACGAGCCGCTCTCGAGCGGAAGGCGCAAGCTCGCGAGTTCGCCGCGAACTCGCTGGCGATAGAGATCGATACGGCTCCGGCGGGAGCGACGGTCAGCGTCGACGGCAAGCCGTCCGGCAAGACTCCGCTGTTCCTCACCGTTCGCAAGGACCGAACGCTGAAGCTGCGTCTGAGCCTCGCCGGCCACGTGCCAGTCGAGCTCGCGGAGAAGCCGACGCGACGCCTCTACGAGTTCGTGCTGGCGCTCGAGCCGACGTGGAAGCTGAAGCTGGCGGCGCCCGTGACACACTCCGGCACGCTGGCCAGGGACAACGGTGTTCTGATCGTCCCCGACCGTTCGGGGCGAATCAGCGCCGTCGATCTCACGAAGCGTCGGTTGCGCTTCCAGAAGTTGTCCAGCGGTCTCGCCGGGGACGTCGGCAGACCGATCGTCTACGACGACATGTTCGTCGTCGCCGACCGGAGCGGCGCGGTGCGAGCCTTCGATGCCGGCACCGGCGCACTCCGATGGACGTGCACGTTGCGTGGGCCGCTCCTGTCCGAGTCGGCAAGGGTCGGTGATGCCGTCCTTGTCGCAAGCGAGCGTGGTGACATCTCGGCGGTGCACCGCGACGGTGAGGTCATCAAGTCGATTCGGATCGCGCAGAGGATCGTCGCCGCGCCCGTGTCCGACGGAGAACACCTCGGCTACGTACTCGACACGACCGGGCGATGTCACGCGGTCGACGACACCGGGCGTCCCGTCTGGTCCGTCGTGGTACCCGAGTCCGGAATGGTGGCGCCGGCGATCGCGCAGGGCCGGCTGCTCATCGCGGCAGACGACAATCGCCTCCACGCGTTCGATGCCCGCAACGGGAAGCGGTTGTGGACGGTCGCGGTCGGCGGGGCGCTTCGCGTCGCTCCGGCGTTCTTCGATGGCAGGATCTACGTCGTTACCGAGAACCGCGAGATCCTCGAGCTCAGGTCACGCGATGGCAGAAGGCTGCGGGCCCGCAGGCTGCCGGGCCGGCCGAGCGCCCCCGTCGCCAACGTCGGCGGGGCTCTGCTCGTTCCGGTGCACGGGCACGGCGCGTTCGTGATCGCTCCCGACAGCCTGAAGATCGAAGCCAGGGTCGCGCCCGGACTGACGAGCGAGGTTCCAGTGATCGCAACGAACGATCGTGACCTGATCTTCGCGAGCGACAGCGGGTGGCTGCTCGGCTACCGGCTGCGGTGACGATCGGGCTCGACGTCACTTGCGCAGGAGGACGATGACCCCGTCATAGACCTCGCGCGGGCCGTGCTTCTCATGGACCGTAGCGAGGGTTCGAAGCATGTCATCGGAGTGGTAGATCGCCTCGCCGCGGGGATCGTCGTAGCCCTTGAACACCACGACGTCGAGCGGGCACTCGGTGAAGACGCGCTGGTAGTCCTCGAAGAACATCTGGTTCTGCTCGGGGGAGTGGAGAACGTAGTGTGCAATGACCGGCCCCGCGTCCTTGTCGGTGAGCCGACTGCACAACGAGGTCAGCTCTTCCTCGGTCGAGAGGAGATGACAGAACGGGGGCAGCACCGTGTTCCAGTAGTTGTAGGTGCGGCCGCGATGCTCGAGCCACAGATGGTGCCCGTACGGCGCCGACCAGATCGGGCCGAACTGCGAGTAGAGGCAACCACCGGGCCGGAGCACGCGTGCCATCTCGGCGACGGCCTTCGCCAGATCGTGGATGTGCTCGAAGGCCGAGCACGAGACGATCGTGTCGAACGTGGCGTCCTCGTACGGCATCTCGCGGGCGTCGACCTGCTCGAGGCGACAGCCCGGGACGATCTCGCGGGCCGGAAGCACCGGGTTGATGCCTACGACCTCTGCAGCGCCATGGCGTTGATGGATGTCCTGGATCAGGTACCCGCCGCCGTCGCTGCCGACCTCGAGGATGCGCTTGCCTCGGGCTCCGCCGGTGAACGAGGCGAGCTTGTCGACGAAAGAGCGGATGCCCGAGCGCTTGCGCCGCTGGAGGACGGACCGCGCCCATTCCTTGACCGGTTCGGGGCTCATCTGGATGGTCCGCCTGGCCATCTTCAGGATCATTCCCATTCGCTCCTCCGCCGTGGCGTCGTGGTTCCGTTCCTATCGAGCGCTCGCGGACACGGAGTTGAGGCCTGGGGTCACATTCCTCGCACACCTCCAGTGGGCCGCCGCGTCGCCAGAGGGCCGGTGGCAAGGGATTTTGGACGGAATCCCTGATGCTCCGGCCCACCAGACGACGAAACGGAATACGCACGGCTCGATCCCAAGCAGGCAATCCGCGGAGCAGACGTCTTGATTCTGGGGCTGGAACACATCGCGTACAACGCTGCGGACATCGAGGCCGGGATCCGCACGATCGAGCAGCTGGGCTACACCGTCAGTTTCGTCGACAGGGATCTCCCGAACGCGCCCGTCAAGAAGGCCCTGTTGGACCGCTACGAACCGGTTCACGACATCGCCGTGCTGTCCGCGGGTGGGGACCGGCCCAACGTCGAGGTGATCTACCACGGCCCGACCACGCGCATCCCCCCGCGATTGGACTACTCCTCGGCCGGGACCATCACGCTCGAGACTCCCGATCCGGCCGCCGAGAGCGACTTCTTCTGCGGAGCCCTGCGGTTCAAGCCGAACGGTCCTTCCGGCCTGGCGTTGCGATCGCCGGTGAAGCGGTGGTGCTGCACGATCGATCTGGTCGAGGACGCCGACTCACCGAGGCCGACGCTCGACGTCGAGGGCTACTCCTGCCTCGCGTTCCTGAGCAACTCGCTCGAGAAGGACCTGGATGCAGCCGTCCGAGCCGGGGCGATCGACGCGAGCGAGTTCTCGATCCAGGTCGAAGGACAGCACCTGCACGTGGCGATCTTCCGATCTCCGTTGGGCGCGATCTGCGAACTGTTACAGGTACACAGCAATGAGTCGTAGGATCACCGACCTCACGATGACGATTCACGAGGGCATGCAGACGTTTGCCGCCCATTGGCATCCGTTCGTCGAGATCACGCAGCTCGGCCGCCACGGGATCGAGAACCGCGAGACGAGGAAGATCACTCTCGGGACCCATACCGGTACGCACATCGACGCGGCTCGGCACTTTCTCGCCGGCGGTTGGACGGTAGACACGATCGCGCCCGACCAGCTGATCGGCAGGGCCTCGGTGCTCGACTTCTCCCACCTACAGGACTTCCACGAGATCTCGGCGGCGGAGCTTTTCGACACCGTCGCCGGTCGTACGACCGAGCGAGTGATCTTCCGCTACGATTGGCACAAGCGGTTGATGACCAACGCCTACTTCTCGGACCACCCGTTTCTGAGCGAAGAGGCGTGTGTGTGGCTCATGGAACAGGGGTGTCGCATGGTTGCGCTCGACGCGCCCCAGCCCGACAACCCCAAGAACGGAAGGCATTCGGCGAAGGATGCTCCGAACCACAAGGTCCTGCTGGGCGGAGGGGCGGTGATCGTCGAGTACCTCGTCGACCTCGACAAGATCTCGTCACCGGAGGTCGAGCTGATCGTCGCGCCGCTCAAGATCCTGGACGGTGACGGGGCGCCGGCACGGGTTTTCGCGATCGAGGAGTGATCGGGTGTCTCCAACGAAGAACGATCCCCGGGACTGGGTCATGGCGTACTTCTCGAAGTTGGGTCCCGTGCCCGACGATTGCGCCGGCGTCAACTACTTCGAGGCAGGGTTCATCGACTCGTTCGGCGTTATCGAGCTCATCGACGCGATCGAATCCGAGTTCGGGATCGAGCTGAGCGAGAGCCACTACGAGGACCGGCGCTTTGCGACGATCGACGGCCTGGCGGACATCATCGTCGCCGAGTTGCAGAAGCGGGTCTGATGGCGAAGACCTACAGTCGGCGGCAGCTCGCCGAGGCCATCGCGGCCACCGGCGTAGGGGCCGGCGACATCGTGTTCTCCCACGGCAACATCGGGTTCTTCGGCGTGCCGGAAGAGGGGCGTTCGCCCGACGTCGTGTTCGAGGTGATCTCGGGGGCGTTCTTCGACGTCCTCGGGCCGGAAGGAACGCTGGTCGTGCCGACGTTCACCTACTCCTTCTCGCAGAACCAGCCGTTCGACTACGACAACACGCCGTCCGACTGCGGTGTCTTCACCGAGATGGTGCGAACGAGCCCTGACTCGCTTCGTAGCGAAGACCCCAATGTCTCCGTGTGCGCGATCGGAGCAAAGGCCGTCGAGCTCACGCGCGACGTCCCCGAGAACGCGTATGCCCCGAACAGCTTCTTCGGCAGACTCCTGGCTGCGAACGGGGTGATCTGCAACCTGAACTTCGATGCCGGCTCCACCTTCGTTCACTATGTCGAGCGCTGCCTCGAGGTCCCGTATCGGTTCGACAAGGCGTTCGACGGCACGTTCGTCAGGGACGGACTGGAGACCCGGAGGCGCTCGGTGATCTGGGTCCGGCACCTGCACCCGGGCACCGTGGCTCAGTTCGAGAGCTTCTCCGAGCTGGCGAAGGATGCCGGCAGGTTCAGGACCCAGCGCGTCGGCCGCGGGTTCGTCGGAGCGATCACGGCGAGCGATACGTACGAGCTCATCGAGTCCACGCTGCCCGCGCGCCCGTGGCTCCTGACAGCGGCGGACAAGACGGGTGAGGTTCCGAGCCGGCTCAGAACAACCCCTTGACGTCGGCCGACCTGGTCTTTCCGGTGCTCGACTTCGGCAGCTCGCTGACGACTCGCCACTGCCCGGGGACTGCTTCGGCCTGCAGGTGCTGCTTGCACAACGACGTCAGCTCGGCGAGCAGGTGGTCGTTGCCGCCGTGCCCGACATCGTCGGCGACGATCGCGGCGGCCACTTCTTCGCCCCAGAACTCGTGCGGGATCCCGACCACCGCGACTTCCTTGACCCGAGGATGCGACAGCAGCAGCTCTTCGACGGCCCGCGGGCTGATGTTCGTTCCGCCCTTGATGATCAGGTCCTTCGTCCTGCCGGTGATGCACAACCGATCCCCTTCGAGCAGCCCGCAGTCACCCGTCGAGAACCAATCGTCCTGGCGCGGATCCGCGATCGAGCCGTCGACCGGGTTCCAGTACCCCCGACAGGCGTACGGCGTCCGAATCCACAAGCGGTCGCCCGTGCCCGTCATCTCGCGATGGTCCGCGGCAAACCGGGTTTCCACACCCGCGACCAAGTGTCCGACGGACCCGGACACGCAGTGGTCGTCCGGGCGATTGGACGCTACGAGCAACAGCTCCGTCATGCCGTAGCTCTCGAGGCAACGCACGCCGAACGCGGACTCGAACGGCGTCCGCACGGGATCGAGGAGTGGGGCGGTGCCGACGAAGACCCGGGTCATGTTCTCCGCCGTCCACGCCGCGACCGTTCCGCCCTTGCAGAACCTGGTCAGCAGCGCGGCCATGGTCGGCGTCAACCACACCGTGTCGACCTCGTGGTCGATGGCCGGACGCCAGAAGCGCCCGGCCGTGGCGGCCGAGAACTGCGGCGCGATGCAGATCGAGCCGCCGGCGATCAACGGGCTCAGGAACGTGTTGAGGAACCCGGCCATGTATCCCATCGGCAGGACGTGCAGCATCCGCGAACGGTGATCGACCCCGGTCAGATCGTTGAACGCGCGGACGTTGGCGACCATGTTCGCGAGCGTGTGACACACCCCTTTGGGACGGTTGGTCGTTCCCGACGTGAAGAAGATCGCGAACACGTCGTCATCGCGAACGGCGAACTCGCCGGAGAAGTCCGCCGACTTGCCGGTCACCTGTTCGGGGTCGTCGACGACCAGGCGTGGTGCGGTGGCGTCGAGGATGTAACCGAGGTCCGTGTCGGTGAGTCCCGAGTTGACGGGGACGATCGTGAATCCGCCGATCGCCGCCGCGAGGTAGGCCGCGAGGAACTCCGGGCCGTTGGGCAGCCGCAGAGCTACGCGGTCTCCGGCGACGGCTCCCGACTCACGCCAGGTGTGTGCGATCCCGGCGGCCCGGTTGGCGAGGTCCCCGTAGGTCCATGCAAAGCCTTCGCCGATCAGCGCCGGCTCGGCGCGGTTCGCTTCGAACAGCGATTCGAGGCCCACGGAAGCGGTGGCAGTCATCTAGCGGTCCTGCTCCCCGCCGTAGTAGTGCTTGTAGAGGGGCTTCCAGTTGCCCTTCACGCCCAACTCCAAGAGCCGCCTGGCCTCGGCTTCGATGAGGTCGTCCGGGGCGTCCAGGCGATCCTTCTCGCACACCGAGACGATGAGGCGTCGCGGGTCGACTCTGTACTTGGTCGCGGCGGCCTTGATCTTGGCCAGGTAGCTCGAGTGGAACTGAGCAAGGCCGGAGATCGTGTCGATCGAGCTGCAGCCACCGCCCTGCATGAGCGGCACGATGTGCTGCTCGCCGACGTCCATCAACGGAATCGGATCGATGTCCATGTCGATGCCCTGGCGGAGCAGCGCGCACAGAAACTGCTCCGTCGCGGTATTGCCGGCGCTTCGGCCGAACCCCTGCAACGAGGTGTCGATGATCTCGAAGCCGAGCTCCACGGCTTTGAGCGAGTTGGCCACGCCCATCCGCAGGTTGTCGTGGCCGTGGAACCCGAGCCGGGTCGAGTCGTGCCGGTCCCGGACCGCGCGGGCGTAGCGCTCGATGTCGGCCGGGAACATGCCTCCGGCGGAGTCGACGAGATAGACGAGATCCGACCCGTACCGGAGCACCTCTTCCGCGCACGTGGCGAAGAACTCGGGCTCGCTGACATACGACTTCATGAAGTTCGAGCACACGAACAAGTCGTGCTTCTTCGCCCTGGCGATGAACGGCTCCGAGTCGGCATAGTCGGTGATGTTCGTGCCGATTCGGATGAAGTTCATCCCGTGCCCCGCCGCGACGTCGATGTCGTCGAGCTCGGCGATCCCGGGGATGCAGAACATCCCCCAAGCCGCCGTCTTCAATGCCGACGCCGCTGCGTCCATGTAGGCTTCGTCGGTCTCCGCGGCGACGCCGAGTCCCTTGCGCGATGCCCCGAGCCCGACGCCGTGGCCGACCTCGATGAGGTCCATTCCAGCGCCTTCGAGCGCCGTCGCGATTGTGGCCGTGTCATCCGCGGAGAACTGGAAGTCGATCGCGTAGCTTCCGTCGCGCAACGTGCAGTCCAAGATCCTGGGTCTCTTCACCACGACTCCTCTCGCCAGGGCACCGACCTCCTTTTCGGCAAAACCCCTTGCCAACGTGAGTTCGAGTCGGAGTTTCCGCGGCCGCGGGTCTCGGGTCAGGACTTGCGCCGGGTGGGGCGGGCGGGCTTCTTCTCGCCCTTGCCGGCCGGTGTCTTGGCCGGCCGCCCCACGCGGGCGATGTAGATCTCGTCGCGCTTGATGCCACGCTTGCCGCCGAAGCGCTCGACGCGATAGCCGATCCCCTTGGTGGACCTCTGCGTCGACCAGTAGCGCATCCCCACGATCTTCTTGTCCTTGCCGGTGACCCAGGAGTCGAAGATCACCGAATGCCCGGAGCCCGAGTGGCGCCAGAACTGCACGAAGTCGCCGGCCTTCGCGTCGGTCAGCTTGGCGACGCGGACCCCGAGCTTGTTGGCGACGAGCGCGTTCAGGAGAGTCTTGCGGTTGCCATCGGAGCCGAACCACTGCGCGCGGAGCTTCTTCAGCTCGTCCACCGTCTCGATCCCCGGGATCACGAACGGCTGCTTCTTCGCGTGCGACCAGCGTTCCCACGCCTTCAGGAACACCTCGAACGTCAGCCCGCAGCAGAAGGCCCGTCCCTTCGGATCGCCCTTGGCGAACAGCTTGCCGCGATACCTGAGGTCGCACGTGTTGCCGCCCCAGCCGCCCATCTTCGGCCAGTAGTAGCGGTGTTGTCCATCCGTCGGATACTGGCGCAGCACGGCCACGATGTGCGCGTTGAGCTCACCGGTCCGAGGCATCTTGGCCGGCCGCGTCCCGACGAGGGCCAGCGGAACGCACGCGAGAAAGGTCGACTTCATCACTGGATCATCACCTGCCGAGTGTTGCAGTGCCACCGTTGGAGAACGCGAGGCCGAGCCCATTGGCCGGCTTGTCGAGGGTCATCCACTGGCCGTGCAGCTTGAAGCCGATGAGCCGCGCGTCGTTCGGCAGGGAGAACGGCACCGATGCCGCTCCCGTGGCATCGCTCACGGTCGCGCTGACGAGGTCGAACGAGACCAACAGCTTGCAGCCGGCTGCACCGGCTCTGGTGAGATCCAAAGGAAGCGGGATCAGCCCCCAGGTCGTGGTCGACAGCCCGTTGATCAGAAACGACGGCGCATTCGGCAGAGCGCCCGAGAGATCGAACGAGAAGTTGCTGCCGAGCCTGGGCAGGCCGGTGTTACCGAGCACCGGTGCGGCACCGCCGCTGATGCAGGTGACGCGCCACGCCCAGCGCGTGGCGGTCTTCGGTCCTGTCCAGGCGCCGGTGCAGCAAGGCCGGAAGTAGTGCGGTGACGTGGTTCCCGCACCGGCGATCGGGTCGAGGAACGCCTTCTTCGTCGTGGCCTGCTGCCACGACAGGAAGAACTTGCCGCCGGGCACGACGACCGGCGTCGAGAAGCTCGCGCGGTGCCAACCGGCCGTCCTGGTGACGGTGATCGTGCCGGTAGCGATCGGCGCCGCCTGCGGTGCGCCGGTCTTGTCGGGGAGGAACACGAACGCGTTCGTCGTCGTCTTCCCGGTTGCGCGCGTCAGCAGCTCGAACGACTGGAACACCACCGGGCCGGCCGCGACCGCTTCGAGCGCATACTGCGGATAGCCGATGTTGGCGAACGGCTGCATCTTGGTCTGCGTTGCGTTGTTGGACACGCACCACGGGACCGCGCTTCCCGGGCAGCCTTGGCCGAACGTCTGGAAGGATGCGGTCTGCGCGCCGGCGCCGGATAGGATAGAGACCGCGCACAGCGCGGTGAGGAGGAGGCTTCGCATGATCGACTCCGGGTCACGGCTACAGGTCGCATCTTAGCGCTGCTTTGCCGCGGGAGGTCCTCGATTGCCGGCCGCCCGATCAGCGCGCGGCGATCGCCGCGCCGGTCGGAGCCGCGACCTTGTACATGATGTTGCCGGTCGCGACGTCGAAACCGTAGATGCCGGCCGATCCGTTGCTGATGGTGACTGCCGTCGTCGCGTCGGGCGTCAGCGCGACCGAGAAGAACCGCGCGTTGCTGACCGCCGGCAGCAGGCGGACCGAGAAGTAATTGGTGCCCGGGCGCAGGTCGAGGACCGCGAGGTTGTTCGAGTTCGGGCAGGCCGTGATCGCGAAGCGCCCGCGCGGATCGATGTCGATATCGGTCGCGAAGTCGGCGTTGATCGACACCTTGTTGAGCACCGTGCCGGTCCCGACGAGGATGCGCGCGAGAGTGCTGCCCGGACCGAGTTGGGCGAGGCAGACATAGGCCATCGCGCCATTGGCCGACAGATCGACGTCGGTCAGGAACCCGGACAGCGACACGGGGATTTGCTTTCTGAACGTGTCCGTGGTCGCGGAACCGGGATCGACGTCTACGATTACGAGGCTGCGTGTGCCCACGAGTCCCATGACCGCGACCGCGAGCACGGTTCCGTCGGCCGAGATCGACACTCCTTCCATGTCGGCGAGCCCGGTCGAGGGCAGCTTGGCGACCGAGCCGATCTGCTGCCCGAACTTGGGGCTGGCCGGGCGAATGTCGACGATCGCGATCTCCGGCGCAGTCTTGCTCACGAGCAAGACATACGCCCGCTGTTGGTTCGGGTGCACGGCCAGCGAGTTGGTCTGCTTCGAGAACGTCGTGCCCGCGACGCGCACCGGCGAGCTCTGGTTGAGATCGTACACGTCGAACCGCGAGGCGCCGGTGACGAACGCGTAGCGGCCGTTGTCGCTGATCTGCACGTCGTTGGCGCTCGTAGCGTATGTGTTCGTTCGCGCCTGACGGTTGCCGGGAACGTAGTCGACGAGCACGCGATTGCCGCCGGCGACCACGAGAGGTCCCTGGATGAACGTCGTGCGCAGGCCATTGCTCGCGGCGAGCCCGCTCTTGGTCGCGCTGTCGAACACCAGCCACTGGGAGTGCAGCGCCGCGCCGAGCAGCGCCGCGTTGTTCGGCAACGGAAGCGGAACGACCAGCGAGCCGTCGCCGGGCTTGCCCTTGGTTCCGCCGAGCACGCCGGCGTACGCGACCGTGAACAGTGGACTGGTCGGATCGACGAGCAGAGTGAAGTCGAAGACCGGCAGCGAAGCCGGGGCGCCGGAGAACGCGATGAGGGCCGGCGCGCCGCCGACCCCGTTCTCGACGCTCAGGCCGAAGCTCTGGTTGCCGAGATAGGGACCGCTGCTGACCCAACACTCGGGAACGAAGCCGCCCGCGCCCGATGTTCCGCTGCCATAGCGGGCAACCGAGCTTCCGCCGCTCTCGGCGGCGAGTCCGGGGACGAGGGCTAGGAGAACGAGAAGTGCGCGCGCGGGATGCATCGTTGCGACCTCGAGGTGTTGTGCCGGGCCCTGCATCCTACCACGGCTCGGTTCGCGCTCGTCGACGCACCACTAACGAGGCTGCCCTCAGACCGACGAGGCGTGGTTCGCTTGCTCCCGCAACCCGACA